>Ga0207128_1178_pt1 | contig 8930 bp, 7 predicted proteins | sample Alteio_BWMinHeat_18_FD_153522 | JGI IMG/M metagenome (GOLD analysis project Ga0207128, IMG submission 153522) | Enriched cells from forest soil in Barre Woods Harvard Forest LTER site, Petersham, Massachusetts, United States -... | ecosystem: Environmental > Terrestrial > Soil > Temperate forest >... | reverse complement strand
TTTGTTCGGTATACATCCTTCCCCACTATGAAAAAAAATAAATAAAGTGAATCTATGATTTTGACATCAATTTTAGAACATAACGCGAAAAAATATCCGCACAAAACAGCATGTTTAATGCACATGGGCTTTCGAACAATTACATTGTCGTATGGTCAAATGTATGAATTGGCGCAAAAAATTGCCATCATGCTTGAGCAAGAGGGTATTAACAAAGGTGATAAGGTTTTGGTATGCGCACCAAACTCACCGTATTGGATAGCAGTATTTTGGGGCATTGTGCTGCGCGGTGCTGTTGTCGTGCCGCTGACGACACAAAGCACGCCCGACATGATCAAACGGTTCGCGCAACATACGAACGCAAAAGTGTTATGTAAGTCAATGATTTTTTCACACGCTGTCGATGGCGTAAAAACATTTGATGTCGAAACCATTAAAGATCGCGTAGCAGCATTCAATCTTATACAATTCAATCCGGTTGATATGCTTGAAGATGATGTCGCACAAATTTTATATACTTCGGGGACAACGGGCGATCCGAAGGGTGTTGTGTTAACGCATCGCAACATGATGTCAGAAGCGCATACGGGGGCAAGGATGTATACCGAACAAACACGACATGACATCATGTTATCGGTGCTCCCACTGAGCCATATCTTTGAACAAATCGGTACCTTTTTAATTCCCTCTATTTTACGCATTCCGGTGGTGTATGCCCATTCACCTTCGGCAATTCGTAACCTGATGCACGATTATCGAGTTACTCTGATGATGGTGGTGCCCGAATTTTTAAAAATTTTGATGTCAAAAATTGAAGCCGAAGTTGAAAAAAAGGGCAAGCGGCAACAGTTTGAAAAAATGATTGATGTTGCATCAAAAATTACCTGGCGCCCCATACGGCGATTTCTTTTCAAAAAAATTCTTGATGTTTTTGGCGGTCGATTGCATTGGATGATTTCAGGTGGCGCGCCACTTGATCCAAAACTTGAAAAACAGTGGAATGCTTTGGGCGTTTCAGTATTTCAAGGATATGGGTTGAGTGAAACAGCAGGAGCAATTTCGGCAGCAACGCCCGCTGCCCAACGGTCAGGTTCTGTGGGCAAGCCGCTTCCCGGCGTTCAGATTAAAATTACTGATGATGGCGAAATTTTGGCAAAAGGCCCCATGATTTTTCAAGGCTATTACAATGATCCAGAAAAAACGAAACAAGTATTTACCGCTGATGGGTGGTTTTGCACGGGAGATATGGGCTACTTTGATGCCGATGGTTTTTTGTTTTTGAAGGGGCGTAAAAAATATAAAATTATTGGTCCGGGTGGACAAAATGTTTTTCCCGAAGATATTGAAACTGAATTGAACAATGTTGCCGGTGTGATTGACAGCTGTGTGGTGGGACTTGAATCTGACCATGGCATGGTTGATATTCATGCGGTGTTGTTACTGAAACCAACGGCAGGTGCGCCCGAAAAAATAGTTGAGCAAGCAAATAGCCATCTTGCATCGTATCAACATATTACCGGCTGCACTGTGTGGCCAGAGCAAGATTTTCCCCGTTCAACGACCCGTAAAGTTAAAAAAGAACAGGTACTGCGATACCTGAAAGAACAAAAAAAAGAAACGGTAGCTCATGCAGGCGCAACACATAATCCATTGATCATCTTGCTTGCACAATTAACCGGGGTTGATGCTGCAAGTATTCATGAAGAATCAAAACTGATTCCCGATCTAAAACTCGATTCATTATTGCGTATTGAACTGGTTGTACGCATTGAAGAAACATATGGTGTAACGATTGATGAACATGATATTCGTTCGAACACAACCATAAAAGATCTTGAAAAAATTATTGCTGCAGGCAGCAAGACGGTGGTAACGCCACCATTGCGCCGATGGCCATTTTCGTGGTGGGCGAGCATCGTGCGTATGCTGGGCCAAAGTTTTTTGTGCGTGGTTGGTAAAATATTTTTCAAACTTCATGTCGAAGGGCTTGAGCATCTCAAAGGTATACAGGGGCCGGTGTTGCTGATGCCAAACCATGTATCAAATCTTGATGGGATTATTATTGGCAACGTTTTGCCGTGGTATATGCGTAAGCGGTTGGCCTTTGCGGCAGCGGTTGATGTTTTGTACGAACATCCCGATTACAAAAAATTTACGATACTTGCAGAATTGATTTTTAATGCATTCCCTTTTCCACGAACTGAACAAGAAAATATTAAACCTGGTCTGATGTACATGGGGCAGATGCTTGATAAGGGGCAGTATGTCGTTATTTTTCCAGAAGGGAAAATAAGCTTGGATGGAAAGTTGCAACCGTTCAAGCGTGGCTCAGGCTTGGTTGCGATTGAAATGGATGTACCGGTAGTGCCTATGAAAATTTGTGGGCTTGATACGCTTCTTGGACCCGACGACTTTTTACCGCGCAAACGCGGTGTGGTGACCGTTAAAATTGGTAAACCAATTAAGTTTATGCGTGGGCAATCGTATGTTCAGGTGACTGAAAAACTTGAAGAGATTATGCGGGAGATGTGATTACAATTGCTCATCCTGAGGAGCGAGCCCATGTTATGGGCGAGCGTCTCGAAGGGTCTTTTTTTTGATACATGCAATGATATGATTGTCTCGAGGCAGTGGCGCTGGGTGATCTTCTTTACCCTCATAATTGCTGAATTTTCTACAGGCTTCTTGAACCGCCTGGTGATCAGCACAGATATCGTGAAGTTTTTTGGTAACTTTATCAAAAAGATGTTCCATTTCATGACCGTGATCAAGCGGCATTGATGATGCTATAACATTTTTGATGATGTGTATGAATGCTTTAAAGCTTGTTACTTTGCTCAAAACTCCAAGGCCTGGAATGGTATCGATAGCATAGTTTGCAAGAACATAGGTAATATATGAAAGATATTCCGCTGGCAATGCGTTTTGTTTTTGAAGTGCAACAAATAGTGATCCCCCCAGCCGTGGAAGAGCAAGCATTTTGTGCAAGGTTTCAGGCTCTTCTAAGATGTCGACCGCAAAGCCATCAGCTTGATGCTCTTCTTTAATTTTTGCGTTGTTATGGTTGAAAAAGATATGACCCATTTCATGCGCCAACAGTGCCTTTAAAAATTTTATTCCGTCTTTATTCCACAAAAACAATTTAACAATTTCTTCATCAACGGCAATAATTTTTGGGTCGGCAAAGCTATTAGCAGAGGCATAAAATCTTTTCTCGTTCGATATAACAATGTCAGGCGTAGGAATGCCAGCTTTTCTTGCTACCTCTTCGATGATACTTCTCAAAATTTCATAGACGTGAGGTGCCTGCTGTGCTGCGCTGGTTGGTGCTCCGTGCCAGGTTAAAAAGATGATATCTTCTAATAAAAAAGTTTTGTTGTGTGTGGCTGGATGATTGTGTATATCTTCTAGTCCAGGACTGTTGGGTTGATAGGTGTTTTTAAAAGCTTCAATTTTTTGATGAAGATGTTTGTTGGTTTGTGATAACGCATCATATTTTTCTTGGAGTTTTTTTGTTTTATCTGAAAGTTTATGTAAGTTCTTCGTGGCTTTTTTTTAAATCGCCAATTTCTTCTTGTAAGCCCTCAATTTCTTGATGCAGGTTTTCGATATTTTGCTTTAAAATGCCGATCCCTAAAAGTTCAAATTCTTCAACGATCGTAGCAAAGAACGTTTGGTCATGTGGTCGGAGATGAGATTCAAGAACGTGGGTATCATAAGATTGTGCAGCTCCAGTGAAAAAAAGAGCCGACATTAAAAAGAGTGGTGAAAAAAAACGAGTAAATACTCTTTTGCGTAAGAAATTCATCGAAAAGCCCCCATCAGAAAGAATAACCCCAACATCGTATCTTTTAAAGATAAACGGAGCATGTCTTTTTGTCAAAAGGCCAAGGCCGTGAAATATCTGCCTTAGGCGCCTTATTTTTGCAAAGTATTTATATTTGAATAAAAATTTAAATAATTTACATACATATTTTTTGTAACCCATTCGCTATGATGGAATGCGAGACCTGATTTGAGGCGAACGAACCTTTTTGATTGACCCCGCTGCTCGATTTTTACTAATATAAATTTAAGAATGGCTTTGCGCCACCGAGATTTTTTAAATAGATAGAGGGGGGTCTCTATTATGAAAAAGGTCACGTTGCTTTTTGTAGGTATTGGGCTTGGCATGTGGGTTCCTCTTTCACCGATTGAAAGAAAAAACAGCCAAAACAATCATGCGGGAAAAAAGAGGGCGCCAGCATCAGGGCGCGTCATTTTTGTAACAGGGTCATGTTCTTCGGGAAAATCGTCATTGGCGCGATCTATAGCCCAACATCTTGATGCAAAATCGTATGCCTTTGATGAATATGTTATTCCCATCATAACGCGAAAAATGGTTGAAAAAGAGGTGGGCACAGTGCCGGCATTTTTTATAACACGAGTATTGTCTTTTAATGGTTTTACTCTTATGAGGCTTTTAAGCGAAAAACGCAAACATGAATATCAATTAAAATTTTATGCAGAATTGAAAAAAGGGCTCGCGATTGGACCGACAACAAAAATGTATCAGGAGGTTCGCAAAGTTGCTTTGACCGGACGCAATGTTGTGGTGGAGGCGCCGTTGCATTTAGGTGATGGCGTTGATTGCATGCAAAGTTTATCGGTATTAAAAGATCTTGATGTTTCATTTGTGCTTGCCTATTGCCCCTGGAATAATCTGGTAGAACGTGTCACTGCACGTAATAAAAGTTCGAATAAAAAAATTCATCGAGAGTTAGATTGGGCGGTTGGCAATTTTTTACATTATTTCGATATATCAACCAAACAGCAAGAGGGAGTTATTGATACGGTATTGGGACGTTCAGTGAATGATTTGGTAACCATGTATTCTCGTCCAGAATTTAAGAAACAACGTATGCAAATTGCTGCCGAAACCAAGCAAGCGGCGCACGCATGTTTTACAACACCTGATACGTATTATTTACGGCCACATCTTGCCTATGATCTTATTGTCAATACGCAGATTCATAAGCCTGAAGAAGGGGCGACTCGGGTGCTCAATTTTGTGCAGAATAATGCTGGGCGCAAGTTTACGCAGATTCCATGGGTCTATTAAAACTCTGCATGTTTTGGATAACGAGGGAATGGAATAACATCCCGAATGTTCTCCATGCCGGTCGAAAAGAGCATTAACCGTTCAAGTCCAAGTCCCCAGCCTGCATGCGGCACGCTGCCATATTTTCGCAGTTCCAAAAACCACCAATAATCTTGTTTGTTCAAGCCAAGAGCATCCATACGACTTTCAAGTACCGCTAAATTGTCTTCACGCTGCGAACCACCAATAATTTCACCGACCGATGGCACGAGTACGTCCATGGCGGCAACCGTTTTGTTGTCGTCGTTTAACTTCATATAAAACGATTTAATTTGTTGTGGATAGTTAATGAGGATTACCGGTTTTTTGAAATATTCTTCGGCCAGATATCGTTCATGTTCTGATTGCAAATCGGTTCCCCAGGCAACCGGGAACTCAAATTTCTTTGATGATTTTTGTAAAATATCAATCGCTTCGGTATACGTTAACCGTTGAAATGGTTCTTTGATTACATGCTCTAATTTATCGATAACGCCCTTACTGATCATGTCGTTAAAGAATTTCATATCTTCTGCGCAGGTTTCTAAAAGATATTTTAAACAATATTTTAAATAGCTTTCAGCACAATCCATATTGTCTTGCAAATTAGCAAACGCCATCTCGGGCTCAATCATCCAGAATTCTGCCAAGTGTCGAGATGTATTAGAATTTTCGGCACGACACGTTGGCCCGAAGGTATAAATATCAGACAGTGCACATGCATAGGCTTCACCTTCAAGCTGGCCTGATACGGTTAGATATGTTGGCTTGCCAAAAAAATCTTGCGTGTCATCAACTTTGTGTTGAGGGGTTTTTGGTGGGTTATTTACATCCAGTGTCGTAACGCGAAACATCTGTCCAGCGCCTTCGCAATCTGAACCGGTGATGATGGGCGTATGGACGTACAAAAAGCCCCGTTCTTGAAAAAATTTATGTGTTGCATATGACAGTGCACTGCGCACTCGGCTGACGGCGCCGATGGTGTTGGTGCGTGGACGCAGATGGGCGATGGTGCGTAAAAATTCAAAGGTATGTTGTTTTTTTTGCAATGGGTAGGTTTCGGCATCGCAGGTCCCGATAACTTCTATATTGGTTGCTTGCAGTTCAAACGCTTGATTTTTACCGGGGCTTTGTACGAGATTTCCGGTAACAGATATAGAAGTTCCGGTTGTAAGATTTTTTACTATTTCTTCGTAGTTTTGCATGTCAGCGTTCATCACAACTTGGAGCCCACTTAATTTCGAGCCGTCGTTAACATTAACAAACGCAAAGCTTTTTTGATCGCGAACGGTACGAACCCAGCCCTTGATCGTGATTTCTTTTCCAATGTCGTTGGTGGTTAATTGGTTGATTTTGATGCGCCTAAAAATCATAAAAATCCCTTTTTTTGGGGGTTAGAGAGCAAAAATTAAACCCAGTATAAAACGCTTGGTTTATGCTGGCAAGGTTAAGGTCGTTTCTTTTATAAGTTCACCAAATGCTCAAATGCTGCACGTTGCTTATCCAAAAAAGTGCTTGCAATAGCATAGAGTGGCAATGATCTAATGTTCTTAAAGATAGAATAATTTTGGGTTGAAAATTTGATGCCGTAAGGAGACTGTGGGTGGGTTTCAAGAAATACATGCATACTTTTCAGCGTGGTCCCTTTGCCACTTTTGACTTCAATAGGAATGATAGATTCATTTTCTTGTATGAGATAATCGATTTCTGCTTCACCGCCGATGTTACGCCGATGCCAATAATACAGTTCTGCTTCATATATCGGATGAGTATATGCCAATAATTCTTGTCCAACAAAAGCTTCAACAAGTTCACCCTTGTTGATGAAAAATGTCGTAGGTTGCAGCAACCAGTTTCCGGGTTGCAATCCTAAAATTGCTTGGCTGAGCCCTACGTCGAGTAAGATCACTTTAAAATCATCAGTTTTTTTCTGTGCGCCAAGCGGGATTCCTTGCCCGGCAGTATACCAGACCTTTTGTGCAACATCGGCAGTACAGAGCAAATCAAGACCTGGCGATAATTCGCGTGAGCGATAGTTGCCTTCAACTTCGCTATATTTAAATTTTCTACCTAACTGAAGTGGGATATTATCAAAAAGAGCCCGTACATGTTCGACCTGTTTTTGTTTTGCATATTTATAAAAATCTTGTCGATAGCTGCTGAGTAATGATTGATGGATCGCTGCGGATTGGGTTAGATCTTGAGTGCTTCGCCATACATCAATCACTTGAGGCATGCCACCAATTGCATGGTACTGTGCCAACAAATTGAAAAGTTTATCGTGAATAATCGAGCTTATTTCTTGGTGAGAATCGTGATTAAAAAGGGCGTTAGCGGTGTGTTCGTTTCCAAGTGCTACAAGATATTCAATAAATGATAGAGGGGTCATATACAATGACTGAACACGTCCGACAGGCATGCCAACGTGCTGGATAGCAAAATCCAAAAGCGATCCTGCAGCAATAACATGCAGCTCTGGCATCATTTCATAAAAATAACGCAATGAAATGATTGCTTCTGGCACCGTCTGAATCTCATCAAAAAAAAGAAGCGTTGTTCCTGTGGCCGGTAGCTTTATATTCATAAAAGTGCAAAGGTCACGAAGAATTCGTTTTGGGTCAAGATCTTGATCAAATAGTGTTTTTAATTTTGGTTGGACCTCAAAATTTACCTCAATAAAATTATCATAAGATGCTCCTAGTTGTTGGACGGCATATGTTTTTCCCACCTGACGCGCACCATGCAAAAGGAGCGATTTACGGTAAGGGTTAGTTTTCCAGGCTATGAGGTGATAATCAATTAATCTGCGCATAATTCACTCCTTTTTTGTGAAATGGTTTAAATATGGGGGTATTTTTGGCCATGCAGTGGCTATTTTATACCACACCTTTAGGCCATTTTCGAATAAAAGAGAAAATTAAATGGTGTTGGGATTTTTAAATTATTCGAAAAAGATCAAAAAGACTAGCTTTTTATTTAATATTTGAAAATATGAATAGATGGGATACAATGGGAGAATAGGGTTTAGAATCATTATTTTATATGTTTTAGATGGAGGTTCGTATGAATATTTCTAATTTTTTAAAAGTTATGTATTTTACATTCGTGTGTGTACTAGGCGTAACTGATGTGTTTGCGATGGAAACAAAACCTAAATCTGAATACATTGCCAATACTATTTATGAAGGTTTGGCAGAAGATGCAAAAGATGCACAAAAAGAAAATCAAGCGACAACGCTTATACGTGCAGGTATGTTAGCAAAAAAAATAGAACGTGGTGAAATTATTAAAATTATTCGTGGTGAAATTATTATAAGCAAAAAAGATGTTACAAACAAAGATGAGAAGACGCAAGAAACAGCGCTTCACTATGCAGCGCGTAAAGCTGAAAAAAGATGTGAAGATAAATTATGGAAATTTGTGGTAATTGCGCTATACCGTGCAGGCGCAGATCTTGATGCTTGTAATGATAAGCGTGAAACGCCACGCGATATATTGTCGCCCATATGGACTGATGGTTTAATAAGCTTACACAGATATTTCAATAGTCTAAAAAAAATCAAATAAAAGCTTGGAGGATTTATGAATATTTCTCATATGTTTAAAGTCATGTATTTTACGTTTGTGTGTGCACTAGGCGTAGATGATGTGTTTGCAATGAACGCAGGTGATCCAGGTGATCCAGGTGATCATAAAGATGCAAAACTGGCTGGTGCTGCTGCATCAATATCAATAGATGGCGATGCATCGGATCTCTTGAAAGCTCTATCCATGAGCAGTATGGCAACTAATCGCGAGGAACTAAAAAACG
>Ga0207128_1181_pt1 | contig 8964 bp, 5 predicted proteins | sample Alteio_BWMinHeat_18_FD_153522 | JGI IMG/M metagenome (GOLD analysis project Ga0207128, IMG submission 153522) | Enriched cells from forest soil in Barre Woods Harvard Forest LTER site, Petersham, Massachusetts, United States -... | ecosystem: Environmental > Terrestrial > Soil > Temperate forest >... | reverse complement strand
GCTTTGGACGTATTCCGGGGCTTCGAAGACTCAGCCCCGGCCACCCGTTTCTTTCATTTGTTAGACGCTCTTTGTTGTCCTCGGAAATTCCTAAACGGATCAGAAAAGAGCCACGGACCGGCCAGCGGAGACTTATCCTGCTGTTTGTCCGTTGAGATTCATCGTTTAACGCTCGCTCTAAGCCGCGGGCGCGAAACGATCAATCTCCGCGGATTAATTCCAGTGGATAAATCTCAACGGGGCGGCGCGTGGCTCTTTCCATTCCAAGCCTTTCTCACAACCCACGGATCGGCCTCATGCGAAGAATCAACGTAAAGCTCTTGTTTTGTTCCTTAGGATGCCTCGTCCTGCTGGGCGCCGGCACGGCGCTGGTGCACTATCTGCAATCGGGGCGGATCGCTCGGGCATTGCTGGGGCAGGCGGATCGGGCCGAGAACCAGGAACATCCGGAAGAGGCGGTCCGGTTCCTGGGCCGGTACCTGGAATTCGTGCCGGAAGACACGGACCAGCGCGCCCGGCTTGGTCGCTTGCTGGCCAGCGATCGGATGATCCGGTCCAACGGCCAAAGCCAGCGGGCTCTGTTTGTCCTCGAGCAAGTCCTGGCACACGACCCCGAGCGGCATGCGAGCCGATGTTTGCTGGTCCGGCTCGAGCTCGACCTGCAGCGTTACGAGTTGATGGAAGGTCATCTCAAAGCGCTAAAAGAGGGGTTGCCGGACGACGGCGAAGTGGAACGACTGACGGGTCGGTGGAACGAGGCCCGAGGACAACACTCCGAAGCCGCCAACTCCTATCGCAAAGCGGTCAGTCACGATCCCAAGCAAATCGACACGTATGTACGGCTGGCCAATTTGCTCCGCAAGCATCCTGAGGCAGACGGCAAGATGCTGGCTGCGGAGGCGGACCGGCTTATCGATGACATGGTTTCTCATAACGAGAGCGATTACCAGGCGCACTTGGCGCGTTGGCAATATCGCATAGAGTGGGAATTCCGTGGGACGGATTTGAAATCCGTCGCGCGGTCCTCGAAGCTGGAAGAGGCCGGTCGTGATGTCACGCGAGCCCTGGAGTTGGCGCCGAGCGAAGCGGAGGTATTATTGGCCGCCGCCGATCGCGATCGGATGAGGCGACAACCTGGCTCGGCGCGGAATCACTTGGAAACCGGACTCAAGTTGCATCCGCAGGACGCGCGGCTTCATCGGGCGTTGGCATATTTGGAGCTGGAGGCCGGCCGGCGCGATCAAGCGCTCGCTTCTCTGGAACGGGGAGCGCGCGCGGTCCCGGAAGGCAATCGATTCAATCTTCTTTGGGATCTGGCGAACCTTCAGATTGACGGCAGCAACACGGCGGAAGCCGCCAAGGTCATCGACCGGGTTCGAGAGGCGCAACCGACTCCGGGCGCCGTGGATTATCTTCGGGGCCGACTGAGAATGGCGGAGCTGCGCTGGTCCGAGGCGGCCCGAATCCTCGAGCAGGTCCGGCCGCTCTTGGAGGTATCGCCGGAGCTGATCGAGCAAGTGGATTTGCAGCTTGGCCAATGTTACGAACGGCTCAATGAGCCGGCCGCCCAGCTTGCGGCTTACGGCCGAGTCCTGGCCAGGAACGCGGCGAGCCTGCCGGCGCGGTTGGGGATGGCGGCGGCTCAGGCGGCCTTGGGTCGAGGCGATGATGCCTTGGAGCAGTATCGCCAAGTTATGAATTTGCCCGGCGCCTCGGCCACGGGCTGGATCGAGATCGCGCGGCTGAGCATCTGGCGAAACCAGCAAACGGGAAAAAACGACTGGCAAGAAGTGGAAAATGTGCTCAAGCAGGCGGAGAAAGCGCTACCTGAAGCCGTGGAGATTCCCCTGCTCCGGGCCGAAGCCCTGGTCAGCCAACATCAGGTCGAGCAGGCTCGGCAAGTGCTCGTGGAAGCCCGCGACCGCCGGCCCCAACAAGTGGAATTGTGGACCGCTTTGGCTACGTTGGCCGACAAATCAGGAAAGCCGGATGAAAGTGCCCAAATCTTGAAAGAGGCCGAAAAACAAACCGGCGACCAAGTCGAGCTGCGCCTGGCTCGGGCGCGTTGGCTGACCGATCATACGAAGGCCGATTCCAGTCAAGCGCTTTCAAAGCTCGCCGACAACTTGACCCGCTTCAAGGCCGAGGATCAGGCTCGCCTGCTGCGCGGCTTGGCATCGGCTCAGTATCGTTTGGGGGACACGGCGAAGGCCCGAGAGCTTTGGACCCGGTTGGCTCATCAGCCGAGCTGCGCCCACGATTTAGAGCTTCGATTGGTGCTTTTTCAGATGGCCATGCAGGCGAAAGACCAAGCGACCATGAAGCAGCTTCAGTCCGAAATACAAGGCATCGAGGCAGGCCCCGGTCCCTTTAGCCGACTCTGCGAGGCGACCCGGCTCATTCAAGAGGCCAAAGAAGGCAGCCGGGATTCTTTGACGCAGGCTCAAACTTTGCTGGAATTGGCGGCGGCCCAACGCCCCACTTGGACAGCGGTGCTGCTGGCCAAAGCCGACATCGAAGATTTCCAGGGCAATTTTGAAAAGGCCATTTTCAACTATCGCCGGGCGATCGAATTAGGCGAGCGGAATCCGCGGGTGCTGCACCGCTTGGTGGATTTGCTCTGCCAAGAGCAGCGCGACGATGAGGCGGATCAGGAGATTCGCAAGTTGCAAAAGCTCGGGCCCCTGGACGGGGACTTGCAGCGGTTAGCGGTTGCCGTCTCGTTGCAGAATCGGGATTCGGCCCGGGCCGTGAGTTTGGCCTTACAAACCGTGCACGAAAGCTCGCCGGATTATCGAGATCATTTATGGCTGGGGCAAGTCTTGTCGGCCGCCAGGTCCGCCGAGTTAAGCTCGGGGACTCGTTCGGCGACTGATGAAGCGGAAAAACAATTTCGCCGAGCCGTCGAGCTGGCGCCCCAAGTCCCCGATACTTGGCTGGCGTTGGTAAGACACCTTGCCGGGGCGCAGAAGCGCTCGGAAGCCGAAAAAGTCATTGACCAAGCGCGCGACCGTCTCTCGAAGGATTCGCAGCTTCCGACGTTGGCCGCCTGTTTCGAAGCCATTGGCCGACTCGATCGGGCCGACGAGGAATACCGACACGCCCTGGACGCCCAGCCTCGGAACCCGGCGGTATTGCGAAATGTCGCCAGCTTCTATCTGAGGGCCGGCCGAGCCGACGACGCTGAGCCGATCTTGAAGCGACTCATGAACGTCCCCCTCCCTAACGGTCGGGGCTCTGAGAGCAACGGTCGGGGCTCTGAGAGCGCGAAATTGCCAATTCAGGTTTTGTATGTGGATGCCAACTGGGCGCGACGACAATTGGCCTTCGTCTTGATTGATCGCGGGGAATATCGGCAAGCCTTGGGCATGATCGGTTTGGGTTTCGACAAGACGGGATACATTGTCGAGACGGCTCCGACGCTTGGAGATGACGCGGTCGAAGAGCTGCGCGCCCGCGCGCGGGCGCTGGCCATGTTCGGCTCGCGCTCCGGCCGGGATCGCGCCATCGCCTACTTGGATGAACTGACGAAGAGACACGCCCTGTCCCCGGACGATCAGCTTCTGTTGGCTAAGCTTTACGAGGTAAATGGTTCATGGGAAAAAACTCGAAGCACGATTCGCACTTTAGCGGGTTCGTTCAATCGAAATCCGTCCTATCTGGCCTATTACATTCGCTGCTTACTGCACCATCATGAGCTAAACGACGCCGAGCGCTTCATCGATCAACTGGAACAGCAAGAGAAGGCCCGCAAGGCGGCAGTGGGGGCTTTCGGCTCGATTGAATTCAAAGCGCAGCTCCTGGAAGCGCGCGGGGATACTCAAAAGGCGCTGATGTTACTGGAGACCCAAGCCCGCGCACCGGGCGCGCGTTCGGAAATCATCGTCACGTTAATTAGCGCCCTAGCTCGGCAAAAACGCTGGGCCGAGGCGCTGGAGTTGGCTGATCGTGCCTGGGATCGCGTTCCCGCCGAGACAATGGGAGGAATCAGCGTCGCCCTGCTGCGCGATTCCCGTGCCAACGAGGAGTCTCGCACTAAGGTCGAGCGCCGAATCCGAGCCGCAGTGCTGGCCAATCCCAAGTCCGCCAACATCGCCTTGCAGCTCGCCGATCTTCTCGAAATCGGCAATCGCTTCGACGAGGCGGAGGCTTTGTATCGGCAGATTGTGGCCCAACACAGCGGTAATATCATGGCTTTGAATAATCTTTCGTGGATTCTGGCGCTCAAGCCAGGGAAAGCCGACGAAGCTTTGGGTTTCATCAATCGAGCCATCGACGTGGCCGGGCCGCTCGCCCATTTGCTCGACACCCGTTCCTTGGTTTTCTTGGCCCTCGACCAAAGCAGCCCCGCCATCGCGGATTTGGAGAATGCCCTGGCCGACTCCCCGAGCGCGTTTCGCTATTTTCACCTGGCCCGCGCTCACCGGAAGGCGCACCATTCGGAAGCCGCCGCCCAGGCTTTTCGAAAAGCGGCGGAGTCCGGCCTGGAGCCGGAGCAGCTCCATCCCGCCGAACGAGTGGCTTTCCGCGAAATGAGCCGGGAATATGACTCAAAACAAGAGTGAGTGGTGAGTAAGTGAGTGGTGACTGAGTCTCGCGCAAAGCCGCAAAATCGCCAAGAGAAGAGATTCTTCTTGGCGGCTTGGCGGCTTGGCGGCTTTGCCCGAGAATTGGCGACCACCACTCACCACTCACTCCGTAGAGTCTTAATCCATAAGATGAGGGAAAGAACCATCACCCACTGGATTCGACAGCCATGAGTTTAGCAAGCCTCGATCCGCTGGCGCGGAAACTGCACGAAAAAATCGAGCGTAAGACGGCCCGAGTGTGTATCGTCGGTTTGGGATACGTGGGGTTGCCCTTGGCGGAGACGTTCGCGGAGGGAGGCTATACCGTCTTGGGCTTTGACATCGACGAGAAAAAAGTCCAAAGCCTCAAGCAAGGAAAGAGTTACATCGGACACATCAGCTCCCAGCGTGTGGCGGAGCTGATCAAGAAGGGCCGGTTTGACGCCACTTCCGATGCAGGCCGCTTCGCCGAAGTCGACGCTGTCGTCATTTGCGTTCCCACGCCGCTGACGGAAGCGCGCGAGCCCGATCTGTCCTACATTATCAAAACGGGTGAGACAATCCGTTCTCATCTACAAAAAGGTCAGCTCATTGTTCTGGAAAGCACGACCTATCCGGGCACGACGGAAGATCTGCTCCAGCCGATCCTGGAGAAATCAGGCCTGAAGGCGGGACGGGATTTCTTCTTGGCGTTCAGCCCCGAACGCGAAGACCCGGGTAACAAAGATTTTGCAACACGCAATATTCCCAAGGTGGTGGGCGGTCTCGATGCGACGAGCCGGGATTTGGCCGTGGCCCTATACACGCCCATTGTGGAAGGTGTTGTTCCGGTGAGCGGCACTCGTGTGGCCGAGGCCTGCAAAATCCTGGAAAACACTTATCGTGCCATCAACATTGCCCTCGTCAACGAGCTGAAGGTCGTCTTCAACGCCATGGGGATCGACGTTTGGGAAGTGATCCGCGCGGCCAAGACCAAGCCATTTGGCTTTCAGGCCTTTTATCCCGGACCGGGCTTGGGCGGGCATTGCATCCCCATCGATCCGTTTTATTTGACCTGGGCCGCTCGAAAGTATGAGCTGCACACTCGTTTCATCGAGCTGGCGGGGGAAATCAACGCCTCGATGCCCCAGTACGTCGTCGAGCGGATCGGCTTGGCACTCAATGACTTGGGCAAGCCGATCAAAGGAAGCCGACTTTGCATTCTGGGGGTCGCCTACAAGAAGGATGTGGATGATCCCCGGGAATCGCCGGCCTTCACGATCTTGGAGCTTCTGGAGCGGCGCGGGGCGCGCGTCTCCTATAACGATCCGCACATTCCCACTTTGCCGGCCATGAGGCACCACCACATCCGGTTGGAGAGCCAGGAGCTGACCGAATCTTTCCTGGCAAGCCAGGATTGTGTTGTGATTATCACCGATCATTCGGCCTACAATTGGCAATTCGTCGCCGATCATGCATCCCTGGTGGTCGATACGCGAAACGCCACCGCGAGCTGCAAGCCCAGCAAGGCCAAGATTTGGAAAGCCTGATCGCAATAAATAGAAAATAGAAAATGGAAGACAAAAACAAAAGCAACTCCGCTTGATGACCCTTTTTCTGATTTGCGTTTCTATTTTCTATCTTCCATTTTCTATTTTCTCCTTAAGAGGATTGCTTCATGAGTTTATGTTTGGTGACCGGCGGGGCGGGATTCATCGGCTCGCATCTGGTGGATGGGCTGTTGCAGGCCGGTCACTCGGTCCGAGTGCTTGACAACCTGAGCACGGGAGACCTTGCTAATTTGGCCGACGTTCGTCCGCGCGTGCAACTCATCGAGGGAGACATCACGGATCTGGAAACCGTGCGCGCCGCCATGCGCGGAGTCGCTTGGGTTTTTCACGAGGCGGCGCTGGCTTCCGTGCCCCGGAGCGTAGCCGACCCCGCGGCCACCAACCGCGTATGCGTGGATGGCACTTTGAACGTGTTGCTGGCAGCGCGCGACGAGAAGGTTCAGCGCGTCGTTTATGCGGCCAGCTCCAGCGCTTATGGCGCTTCACCGAGTTTGCCGAAACGTGAGACCGACCTGACGCTTCCCCTGTCGCCCTATGCGGTGGCCAAGCTGGCCGGCGAGCATTACTGCGCTGCCTTCAGCGAAGTTTATGGCCTGGAGACGGTTCGACTGCGCTACTTCAACGTGTTCGGTCCGCGGCAGCCCCCGGACAGCCCCTATGCGGCCGTCATCCCGCGATTTCTGGAAGCTATGATGGCGGGCAAAAGTCCGATCATTTACGGCGACGGCGAGCAATCGCGCGATTTCAGCTACGTTGCCGACGTTGTCGATGCCAACCTTCTGGCTGCCAAGGCGCCCGCAGTGAGCGGCAAGGTCTTCAACATTGCCTGCGGCCATCGGACCAGCCTGTTGGAGCTTGTCGATCAAATCAATGGCCTCTTGGGCACGAAGATTAAGCCCATTCACGAGCCGGTCCGACCCGGCGACGTCAAGCACAGTCAGGCGGACATCTCTCCCGCGCAGTCCGAGTTAGGATACGCCCCGAAAGTGCGGATCGAGCAGGGGCTTCGCCAATGCCTGGATTATTTCCGCTCCAGGGTCATTTGAGGGCTGCCGAGCCGAGAGCAGAATTTCGAAAGAAGTTGGCGTCATTCCAGTTCGCTTACGACAAAGCGCGGGTCCCGAGGCACAAGTTTCTGCCCCGTGCAATCCACCAGAAAATCCAAGTCTTCCAGGACAATGGCCCCGATCAGAGCGGAGCGGCGTTTTGGCACGACCGCCGCTGTGAAAACGCCGTCGCGGCCCAATAGCTTTACGTAAACCCCCTTCACGGCATCGCGAACGGCTGTCTCGTTGTTGGCGTATCGAACTCGGATTCGGTCGGATGAAGGCAACCCTAATTTCTCTACGACAGTTCCTGGCAAAACCAAGCGCGTGGCCCCGCAATCGACAACTCCCTTGAGGATTACTCGGCGAACCTGATCCTCCTTTATCATCCCTCGCCGAGCATCGAGGATATCCTCTTCATTGGCCACTTCGAATTCGACGTCGAAACGTCCCATTTTATAATCTCTCTTGGTTGACATGACCCTGCCTCCATCAGGAAAATGTCCCATTAACGATTGTTTTCCGTTTGCTCTTTGAATACAAGGGGTGCGTCACAAAGAGCTCTTTTCGTGCCTTGGGCGAAGGTCACTTCGGATGCAGCCCCTTTCCCACCGGTCCGGGGTCTTTGCCAATGCCGTACTCCGACCAGCGCTTGCTAACCATATCAATGATCTCTTGAGACATCAGCATCTCGTCGGGCCATTCGCGTGGATGTCCCTCTTCGGGGAATTTGCGCGTGGCGTCGATGCCCATCTTGTGGCCAACGCAGGGCACCGGGGCGGCGTGATCCAGCAGATCGGTCGGGCCTTGGCAAAAGACAACGTCTCGGCCGGGATGCACGTTGGCGCCCACGTGAAACAACACTTCCTGATAATTGTGCACATCGACGTGCTCGTCCACGACCACGATGATCTTGCTGAACATCATCTGGCCCAGGCCCCAGATCGCCGACATCACCTTGCGCGCTTGCTGGGCATAGCGCTTGCGGATCGCCACGAAGGCGAAATTGTGAAAGACGCCGAACCAGGGCAGGTCGTAGTCCACGACCTCGGGAATAAACAGCTTCACCAGCGGCAAAAACAGCCGTTCGGTGGCTTTGCCCATGTAGCAATCTTCTTGGGGCGGCTTACCGACAATCGTGGTCGGATAAATCGGATTCGAACGATGCGTCAAGGCCGTGACGTGGAAGACGGGAAACTGATCGGCCAGGCTGTAGAAGCCGGTGTGATCGCCGAAAGGCCCTTCAGTGACAAACGGCTCCTTCGGATCGATGTATCCTTCGATGATGAAGTCGGCGCTGGCGGGAACTTCCATGTCGATGGTTTTGCATTTGACCAACTCGACGGGCCGGCCGCGAAGGAAGCCGGCGAACAGGCATTCGTCGGTGCCGGGCGGCAAAGGCGCGGTGGCCATGTAAGGGTAGATCGGATCGCCGCCCAAGCTGATGGCCAGGGGCATCCTTGTTCCGGCCTTTTGGTGCTGGAGGAAATGCTGGCAGCCGTCGTGATGGGGATGCCAGTGCATGGCCGTCGTGTTGCGGCTCAGAAGTTGTTGCCGATACATGCCGACATTGCGATCGCCGGTCTGCGGGTTCCGGGTGAAGACCTAGCCAAAAGTAATAAACCGGCCGGCGTCCTGGGGCCAGCACTGGATAATCGGAAGCTGCGTTAGATCCACCTGGTCCCCGGTTTGCACGACCTCCTGGCAAGGACCGGAGCGAACGATTTTCGGCGGAATACTGCTCAGCCGGGCAAGGACCGGCACCATCTTGAGCTTGTCGAGAAAGCCTTCGGGTACCTC
>Ga0207128_1177_pt1 | contig 9073 bp, 10 predicted proteins | sample Alteio_BWMinHeat_18_FD_153522 | JGI IMG/M metagenome (GOLD analysis project Ga0207128, IMG submission 153522) | Enriched cells from forest soil in Barre Woods Harvard Forest LTER site, Petersham, Massachusetts, United States -... | ecosystem: Environmental > Terrestrial > Soil > Temperate forest >... | reverse complement strand
ACGCCGCCCCGGCAACATATCCCTGCCACATCTTCAAACCATGTCGTCTTCTCCCTTTCTTCTTTGCTCCTTCTTTCTCTGTCCCTTCTAAGCTTATAAAAGCAAAAGTTCTTTTTTTCTTGTAGTTAACAGTATTTACGTTAAATAAAAATTATTTTTTTTCACGGCTTCTCAAAGTTGCCATTTATTAGAGGTTTTTTTATGTCGAACAATCAAAGTATTCCTGACGCCGCCTGGAAGAGTCAGGCAGGATTTATCTGGTCATTAATCGGGTCCGCTGTCGGCTTTGCCAATATCTTAAGTTTTAGTGCGCAAGTGTACAAAAATGGGGGAGGGGCGTTTCTTATTCCCTACGGAATGGCTCTCTTTATCTTAGGGATCCCCCTCTTAATTTTAGAAGGGATTATTGGCTACAGCATGAAATCTCCCCTGGTTACAGCTTACGGAAACGTGTGGGGAAGGTTTGGAAAAACATTAGGATGGCTTGCAGTGATCGCCTGTTTGTCTATTGGAGGATTTTATGTTGTACTTACCGGATATTCGGTGGCCTACACCTATTTTTCGGCTGTAAACGCAATCCCTCACGATTCAAAAGGCTTTTTTGTGGATTTATTTCTTAAGACAACGTCAGATATCACAGACTTTGGCCAGCTGTCTATCCCTGTTTTTGTTTCAACTATAGTTGTCGCCGCAATTGCCTGGTTTGTATTGGCACGCAATGTCAAGGATGGTATTGAACGGGTCTGTTCCATCTTCATGCCTATGCTTGCCATCATCATGACAATTTTTGCGATTATCGTCTCCATCCTTCCGGGAGGAATCGATGGCTGGTTTTATTACCTGAAACCCGATTTCGCGAAATTATCCGACCCTTCTCTTTGGCGCGATGTCTTTGGACAGCTGTTTTTCAGCTTATCTTTAGGTTTAGGGATCATCGTAGGATATTCCCGGCATACCGGGAAGACAATCAATATCCCCAAAGCGATGATGTATGTTGCCCTTGGCGATTTTGCCGTCTCTTTTATATCGGGAGCTGCGATTTTTGGCTGTCTCGCGCATATCAGCCATATGCAATCCATTCCATTCGACTCCATCTTGTCAACAGATTCTACATTTGAGATCGGATTTATCGTATTTCCGCAAATATTTACATTTTTTGGGCCGATTGTCGGACCTGTCATCGGAGTCATATTTTTCTTTTGCCTGTTTATTGCCGGGATTACCGGTGTTTTTTCTATTATTGAAAGCATTGCAGGTAATATTGAAATCGAATTTCAACTGTCGCGCAAAAAAGCTGTTTCCTTAACCACTTTGGCGATGACAGGGCTCGCAAGTCTATTCTGTATGGGAAATGCCTCCCACCTGATCGACGCATTGGTCCCCATGGTCATGGGGACCAATATGTTAATCGGCGCTTTGGCCCTGATCGTTGTTTTTCAATATGCCTCTATTGAAGTCAAGACTCACCCGGTTTGGACAAAGGGCAACCGGTTACATATACACACGTTTTTCCTGAAAATAGTTGCCCCTGTCTTATTAATTGCCATTTTGTCCGGAAATCTTTTTCAGGAGTTTCAATCTTTTGATATACAGAAGAGCGTGCGCTGGACCTGGTTTATTTTAGCATTATGCGTAAGCGGCGTACTTACCCGTTATTCCCGAAAAGACAAGTCTCTTGCAAAAGATTAAAAGAAAGAACGCTAATAAAGGATTTTAGGATATGTCCTTGCGGCAATTGCCACAAGGACAATTAAAAAGACAAAGCAAACGGAAAAATCGGTAAAGAGGTCGATTGGAGTTGCGCTGCCTGTGATCATAAAATTGCGCAAAGCGTTGACCTGATATGACAAGGGATTTAACATAGAAACGATCTGCAGCCATCTTGGCATCATATCGATTGGATATAACGCATTGCTTGCAAAAAATAACGGCATTGTCAACACCTGTCCAATTCCCATGAATCGCTGCCTTTTTTTTACGATTGCCGCCACAATCAATGAAAAGGTGGAAAAAATCGCGCCCCCAAGCATGACGATGATGCAAATACCTATAAACGCCAGTAAATCGAAGCGAAGGTGGACTCCTAAACCAAAGGAAATGACATAGATAATAAATACTTGCGATATCCCTCTCACCCCGGCAGCAAGAGCACGGCCAAGAACAAGCAGGCTTCTTGGGGCCGGGGAAACCAAAATCTTATGCAATGTTCCCATATCGCGTTCCCATATCAGAGAAATTCCAAAAAATATCGAAATAAACAAGATGCTTTGGGCCAAAATGCCTGGGGCTATAAAGTCAAGATAAGGCAAAGAACCGGTCGGGATCGCTCTTGCATTAGCCATTGCCTGTCCAAAAATAAGCAGCCAAATGGCCGGCTGTATCATTCTTGTGAACAGCTCATAAGGGTCATGTCGTAACTTTCTTATGTCGGCTTCGACAATGGCAAAGAGCTGCCCCGACCTTTGGACCCATTTGTTAGAGATAAGAAATGGTGCTTCTTGTTTCTTTGACATTGCCAAAATCTCCATGTTCTTTAAGCGAACTGCCGGTATGAAAAATAAACACATCATCGAGAGTGGCCTTTGGCCCTAAAGCGACTTTTAAATTGCCTGGTGTATCCATGACAATGATCCTTCCCAGATGGATCAGAGCGACAAGATCGCAGAGGGTGTCTGCTTCTTCCATATCATGGGTCGTCATCAGGATCGTGACTTTCATCCGCTTATTTAACTCCTTAATGTGCTCCCAAAGCATTTTGCGTGCGGCAGGATCGAGTCCTACGCTCGGCTCATCCAAGAACAATACGATTGGCTTATGCACTAAGCTTTGCGCGATCTCAAGGCGGCGGATCATTCCTCCCGAATAGCTGTTGACCAATTTATCCTTAAAATCGCGCACGTTCATAAAATCCAACGCTTCATCGATCTGCTTTTGCCTGTATTGCCGGGAAATTCCATACAATTTGGCCGACTGGAGCAAATTTTCATACCCGGTAAGTTCTCCATCGGCGGAAAGAAGCTGCGGAACATAACCGATGCATTGGCGCACCTCTAATGGGTTTTGCGTGACGGAATACCCATTGATATAACACTCACCAGATGTGATGGGTAATAAGGTCGTCAACATTTTAATGATCGTGCTTTTTCCGGCGCCGTTTGGTCCAATCAAGCCAAAGGTCATCCCCTTTTTAATTCCGAAGGTAATATGATCGACAGCCAGATATGTTCCATAATAATGTTTAAGTTCAATCGCTTCGACAATATACTTGGGATCTCTTTTTGTATTCGACATCTATGTATTCTCTATAATTTAAATTTTATTATATCTAGCGAGGAGAAAACACAAAACTTCTTTTTTGATTGTAATCTTTTAGTATGCTATTATATTGCCTTCCAATGGAGGCTAAATTGAGCACATTTATAGGTATGTACAGATATTCCAATACTTTTTATACAGGAACAGAGGTTCAACCAGATGCTTTAAGTATTTTTGTCAAAAAAGACAAAAATGAAAGCTCTTTATTTATTTACGATGCAGAGCCATTAGCAAACATATGCGGCAAGGCAATTCCCGTTATTGGAAGTTTCACGGGCGTTTTAAGAGTTATTAAATCTGTAAAGGCGATTTTCGAAAGATTATCGAATGAAAATAGTTCAGGAACTCCAGCTATTTGGTTATCGATGAAAAACCTCTTTCGCGCCATTGCAGAAGCCTGTCCTTTTTCCGGTATCTTTCTCATTGGATAAACGCGGAGGCGCAAAGACGCAAAGGCGCAGAGAAAACTGAAAAACATATTTATATTTTTTGAATCAACAGAAAAGAACACACTTTAGCTAATGCTCTGCGTCTTCGCGCCTTTGCGCCTCCGCGTTAATTGCTTAGACTTAGGAGACATAAAAGACGTTAATTAGATTTTATATATTCTTGACAGCATAAAGGGGCATTTCGCGAAGGCAGTCTTGTTTTCCAAACATCCCTTCTGAAATTTTTATCCCATAAGGACTTTTTGGATGCTTTCCCAGGAACACATTTAGACTTTTCATTCCCCCTTTAACTTTTGATTTTACCTCAACAGGGATGATTGTTTTATTATGGATAGTGATAAAATCCACTTCAGCATTGCTTGTGACCGATTCGTTGTGCCAATAGTAAAGCTCCCCCTTTTGGGAGGGCTCGGAATAGGCAATCAATTCTTGTGCCACCAATTGTTCTGCACTGAATCCAAATAATTCAACTTCCAAAGGATGAGTCACCCATTCGCTTAAGTCGAGTCCAAGAATTCTGTGGGCAATCCCGATGTCAAAGAAAAAAACTTTAAATTTCTTCTCATCAACTTCAGCTCCCAAAGGATATGATTGTGCAGCGGTGTGAAAACACTGATAGGTAATGCCTGCTTTATTTAGAAGATGAAGGGCTTGTTTAATGGGGTAGGTTTTGGCATCGGGATCAACACTTGTGTATTTAAATTTCTTTCCCAGCTGTTTTGGGATAGCAGAGAACACGTGCCCTACATGTTCGACCAGATGGGCTTTGGCATATTTTTGAAAATCATCGATATAAGTTTTAATGATTCGATCTTGAACCCTTTGACACAAAGAGGAATCTTTGTGTGTAAGCCATGTATCAACTACAGCCGGCATTCCTCCAAGCCACATATAATTTCTCAAATAATCCAAAATTACTTTGTGAGTGGCAGGATCGATGTTTTCACGTTCAATATTCTCCCGTAAATCATCGCGCTGGTTCGCAGTCAAAAATTCCATGAATGAAAGAGGATACAGGAACAAGTAATCTACCCTTCCCACAGCTATACCCAATTTTTCTAAAGTAAATTCGAGGAGTGACCCGGCGGCGATCACATGAAGTTCAGGCATCTCTTCCTTAAAGTAGCGTAAATATCGAATGGCATCGGGACACTCCTGGATTTCATCCAGAAATAAAAGAGTTTCGCCCGGAATGATTTTCTTTTGTGTATATACCTGCAGTTGTTCCAGCGTTTTTTCAAGGGAAATATGAGAAGGGAAAAGAGCATGCACCCTTTTGTCTTTTTCAAAATTTACCTCGATATAGGAGGAAAATTCTTTTCCAAATAGAGCCACCAGCCACGATTTTCCCACCTGACGAGCCCCTCTAATCAACAAAGGAACGCGAATAGGGTCGTTACGCCAATTTTTCAAAAACTTCAGGTGATCTCTTCGCATAGCTACCCTTCTTTTAGTTATATTTTAGAAAAAACATGGGGATAAATTCTATAATTTTAGAAAAAACATTGGGATAAATCAAGTTTTTTTAGAAAAAATATTAGTAAAAAGTTTTTGAAAAAAAATCATAAAAAGCAGTATAACCTAAATTTACAATTATATGGTTGATTATGAAGATTTGCGTACTGTTAATTTTGACTTTAAGTTGTTACTTTGTTCATGCACATAGCATGGAAGACCCATTTCCCTACCAAATGTCCTTGCATCATACAGAAGGGAGCGGCCTTGGATATTCCATCGGCTACACCTCGCTGGATCTTTTTGTATCAAAATCTGTCTGGGACAGAAATCTGACTTCATTTCTGGACGTCAGGGGCCACCTCTTTAACAATGGAAAATATGCAGCAAATGCAGGCGGCGGAGTCAGATACCTCAACGAATGCTTCGATCAAATCTGGGGGATCAATGCCTTTTACGATTATTTGCAGACCAAAAGGCTAAATTATCACCAGGTTTCCTTCGGATTGGAAGTGTCCGGCAACCAATGGGACGTATTTGTCAACGGCTATGTACCTGTCGGTCATAAGACAAAAAATATTTATGAATTTTCGTACAATTTCAGCATTGCTGACAGTCATAACAAGAAAACCCGAATACCGGGTTTTCTATTAAAAGCAAAAGAACAATTTGCCATGACTGGAGTCGATACTCTGATACGATATCGCTTTTGCCTAAACGATGATTTCAATATTAGAATCGGACTTGGGCCTTATTTATATTGGGGTACCTCAGCAAAAACGGTCAATGCCTTTTACAAAACACATAAAAGGGCACTGGGGGCACAGTTAAGAGCCGATCTATCCTATCTGAACTATATTTCATTAGAGACCATTGTTTCCTATGACACCTACTTTAACTGGAACGGCCAGGCAACTATTATCCTGAACATTCCTCTCGATCTCATTTTTGATCCACCAAGCTGTACTCCATGTCACCATTTGCGAAATAAGATGTTTAGACCAGTTACACGCAATGAGATCATCGTTATCGATTCGCACACGCGCCGTTCCACCAATCCTAACGTTTTAGACCCGGAACATCCGCCCCTATAGGAAAAAGATGTATATACACAAACAACTTATACTAGGCGTATGCTGCCTGTTCTCATTTCTGTCGGAAGCGGGATACGCACATGAAGAAGCAGACTATGTTGTCGTAGGCGTAGGGACAGCCGGTAGCCTGATCACCGGCAAACTCTGCGAAGATAAAAGAACCTCTGTTGTCGCTATTCATTCAGGTAAAAACTTTACAGAATCATTTATTACCAAATATGCACAAAATATCCCTTTTTCAGTCGGTGCGAGTTTTTTAGGCACCCCTTCTACCCCTTCTGATTTAAGTACACTTGAACTTTCTTTAAGCCCAAATATCTTCCAAGGCTTCACTGACTTCACTCAATTGCTCGATATTTCGGTGAAAAAACTGTATGAAACGGGGCAAACTGTACCTCAAAGTTTTGCCGATGACCGCGTTTTATCCTGGGTCATTGCACAGCCTCTCAGCGGGGCATCAGCAGTCAATGCCGGGGCCTGGGTGCGCCTTACCCCCCAGCTTTTGGCCGAATGGGAGTCGATTGCCGGGCCAGGCTGGTCTGTAGACATATTGATGCAAGTTTATAAACAGCTCGAAGACTACGATGGAAAAACTGCAAACAAAAAAGCAAGAGGATACAGGGGCCCATTGAAAATCACTCAAAACCCTCCTGCGAGTCCATTAGGAAAAAAATTTGCCGAAGCTACAATCCTGGCAGCCAAAGTTCCCTTTCTCGAAGATTATAATGACCCCCTGACACCCATTGGCGCCTCAACACAAATGCAATCCGCGCACCGAGGCAATAATGGCTTTTATCGGGTCAGCGGTGCGAATGCCTTTTTGAATGAACATATCATGCAGCCGGACGGTTTTGGTGCAAACGGCACAAAATTGCATGTTCACTTCAACAGCACAGCCCTTCGCGTCATCTGGAGTGGAAATAAAGCCATTGGCATCGAATACCTCGAGGATGGCGAATCCAAAAAAGCCTTTGCAAGAAAAGGGGTGATCGTCTGTGCAGGATTGGGAAGCAGTCCGTTTTTGCTTCATTCAGGAATTGGCCCTGCTGCTGTTTTACAATCTCTTAATATCCCTGTGATCTATGACAACCCAAATGTAGGACAGGGGTTGATCGATCAAACACCTGTGAACATCGTGTTTGCGACAAATCCTAAAGATTCAGCAGCCGGGACAACGACAATATTTTCGGGGGTCGCCAATCTTCCCTCCCCTACAGAGAATCCTTCCGGCCGGCAAATACGCTTTGCTCCCATCGATGCAATTCCAGGAATCACACCTGTTATCGTCGATCTTCTTCAGCCTCAGAGCAGAGGAACAATCACAATCACCAGCAATAACCCCTTAAGTCAGCCTTTGATTAATTTCGGATTACTGTCCAATCCCGCAGATTTGGCGCTGTTAACGATGACATTTCAAACCTATGTGAAAAATTTGGCCAAGGAACTTCAAAGGATCGACCCCCAATACCAATTGATCTTGCCGGATCCCGCCATTCTCGAGGATGCTAGTCTGGTAGAGGCTTACATTAGAGCCATTGCAGGTACCGACTTCCACTATCAGGGCCATTGCCGCATGGCTCCTTTGGATCAAGGGGGAGTCGTTGATTCCCTTGGTAGAGTCTATGGTGTGGAGAATTTGCTTGTTGCCGATAATTCGATTGTTCCTCAGGCCATCGATGGCAGTCCGATGACATCGGCCTACCTTATTGCAGCAAATATCGCAAGATTATTGGGATATTGGCCGCTTGACTGTCTATGCAGTGAATGAAAAGTTGATTTCGTGCCCGTGAGCGTGCCCGTGCCCGCATCTATGGGGTGTAATTTTTTATACAGGGAGAAAACATGAGATATCTCAAAATGTTTATTGCAGGAATGACAATACCAAGCTTTGTCCTTCCCTTATTAATGCTCGTTGCTCAAGAGGCGGGAAAATCACAAATATTAACTATTCCCTTTTTCCATTTTATTCCATGGATTTGGGGTATTTGGAACATTCTCTATTTTGTATTTTTTTTACAATATTTGCCTCAAAATGACTCGTATCGTCTCTTGATTACAGGAGCTGTTTTAGGACTGTTAGTCGCAAGTTTCGGTGTCTTCGCCTTAAAAATCCCCACATTATTAGGGGTTGATGAGTGTTGTAATTATCTTCCTTTGCTCATCGGGCCTATTCTTTATGCTATCCTTTGGCGTTTTCTTGTCGGACCTCTTAATCATTTTCTTGGAATCAACGAAGATTAGGCTGGGTCATGAATAAACTTCCCGTGACTCCAAACAATGACTACTCTGCGATAAGGAGTTTTCTTCGTCACTTTTTTCGCAATCTGGTTTTGGGGTTCATTACACTTGTCCTCATTTTGCTCATCGGAATTTTGGGATACCGCTATTTTGAGAAAACCGGCTGGGTAGATTCCTACACCAATGCAGCCATGATCGTATCAGGGGTTGGTACTTTGACTAACCCCCAAACTGAAAACGGAAAACTTTTTGTCGCGACGTATTCTATTTTCGGGAGCGGGGCCTATCTTTTAGTTGTCGCAGTTGTGTTTTCTCCCATCTTTCATTGGGTATTTCGCCAAGTCAAAGTGGAAGACAGAGAACACTTTAATGACAGAAGAAGTTAAAATCTACAAATTCCTAATGATTTTTTTTGAAGTATTCGATCTGTCTTTCGTGATTGACAGCGGCCTCTCTTGTATCAAATGTTCCTAAGTTCCGGTGCTTTCCCGTACGAGGATCTATCGATCTTGAGTAAATTCT
>Ga0207128_1174_pt1 | contig 9363 bp, 8 predicted proteins | sample Alteio_BWMinHeat_18_FD_153522 | JGI IMG/M metagenome (GOLD analysis project Ga0207128, IMG submission 153522) | Enriched cells from forest soil in Barre Woods Harvard Forest LTER site, Petersham, Massachusetts, United States -... | ecosystem: Environmental > Terrestrial > Soil > Temperate forest >... | reverse complement strand
TCACTTTCCCCATTAGATCCGTTTGCTTAGCAAATTCGGGATCACAAGGGGTGAGCTCTATGCCAAAGGGTGTTTCGACAACATGTAGGATATCACCTGTTTTTATTCCTAATTTATGAATAATATCTTTTGTAAATAAGATCCCCATAGAAGTACCCAGTTGAATAACTTTAACGATTGATATAGTTAAATCCTCCTAATAAAAATATTAAAATCCTATTATGTTACAAGATTCGCTATTTATGTAGTTTATCCTAAATGGATCGGTAATGACTAAGGAGAGGTTTTGATAGTTGATTAACCAATTGTTTTAGCCGTTTAATATGACCAATATTATTTTAAAGAAGAAATAAATTTTAATTTTTAGGAGAATGACAATGGCACAAAAGCTAGAAACCTTAGCTGCTGGTATTGGAGCTTCAGTTATCGAAGAATCCAAGCACACGTCTGAAAGCCTTGCAACCGCAATCTATGCGACGAAAACCTATGCCGATTTAATGCAACTTCTTTTGGTTCATGCAGAAGATCTTGAAAAGTTGGATGTTTATATGGATCCAAAAGCTAGGCTGGTTACAAAAGCCATTGCAAAGCATGGTTTGGGGTTAGTACTTGAAGACTTTAATGAAGCAGTAGATAAAATCGACCAGTTTCAAGAGCTGCAAGAGTTTTTAAATCACCATTCAAGCCTTTTAAATGAACTCAATATTGAAGATCCCAAACATAAAGCTTTTGCAAAGAAAATCATCCTATATACCTTAAGCTTTAAAATTGTAGATACTGAGGACAAAGAATACAGAGAGTCTGCGCTAAGATTCTTTAATGAGGATAATCAAAATTTATTAAATGCTATCAAGAAGGCAAAACCCTCAGACGAAGCAAAAGTACTAGCAGAAATGCAAAAATTAATCGAAACAGCTGATTTATCGATGCGAGATTTTTTTGGCACCACCCTATTGATGGTTGCTGCCAATAGTGGCTGTGTTAAGATCACCGAACTGCTTCTGGATGCAGGATGCCATGAATCAGAGGAGGGAAATACCGATCAATATGAAGAAACCGTGCTAAGCTATGCTGTTCGGACGGGCCATCCGCCACTTGTCACCCTTCTATTAACCCATAAAAATGGCGTAAAAGATATCAAAAAACACTTCGCAAATGACGTCCCAATTGTCGAATTTGCCAAGAGTCTTCAACTGCACGATATAGCCCGCGTTTTGGAAGAGCATGCTCCGAAACAACCAAACAAACGTTTAATGAGAAGAAAATAAGATCAAATTCCAAATAATTGATAAAGCATGCCTTGGAAGACAAGATAGGGGCGTTCTAATACATACATCAAAGCACCTGAAATTATTAATAACACAATGATAATTAGGCCAAAAGGTTCAATTGCGGCATAACGCATCCCAATTTTTGGCGGTAATATCCCGGTTAATACGCGTCCTCCATCTAAAGGTGGAATGGGGATTAAGTTTAAAATCAATAACATTAAATTAATGGCTATCCCAGCTTGTCCCATTAAATAGAGAATTTTAAAATAGACCATACCTCCTTGCATTAAAATCAATCCTATCTTGGCAAACGCTGCCCAAATTAAAGCCATCAATAAATTGGCCAAAGGACCTGCCGCAGCGACTACCGCCATGTCCCGTAAAGGGTGTCGCAAGTTTCGCATTTCGACGGGAACGGGTTTCGCCCAGCCAAAAATAAAGCCTCCTAAAGTATAGGCAAGCAAAGGCACGAGAATAGTCCCGACTAAATCAATGTGTTTGAAAGGATTCAAAGTGAGCCGCCCTAGCATCAATGCGGTTTTATCCCCCAATTTATTCGCCACCCAACCGTGTGCCACTTCATGCACGGTAATCGCAAATAAAATAGGGATTATCCATAACAAAATATCTGAGCTAATATTCATTCCGTTTCTCTCCTGTCATATCATAATTAACAATATAGGGATTATGATTTTTTTGGATTGCGGCAATTTTATTATCCCATGCTATTTCTTCCTGGGTAGGAGGAAATTGATTATTCCACGCCTTAAATAATTGTCGTTGGGCGTCACTTAAACGAATGTTATAGGTGTCGGCCATATATAAATAGGTTCGGGCAATCAACCCGCGTTTAGACGCCGAAGGCTCCACCCGACGAATATTTTTGTCCACCTTAAATTCACATTGGCCAAATTGACCAGGCTTTACATGCGGCAATACCCCGAAGCGAAAATTCGATCGAATGGCATTTAATTCGCCAATTTCAGGCACCAAATTGTGTAAATCGGCTTCCATGTGCTGAAAATTTTTATCGACTTTTTGACAACATCGCCTACCCCGTATGCATTCCTTTGGTTCCTCACAACATCCCTTTCCCGACCAGCAAGGGAGATGAGAGGCAATACGGCTCACCGGGACAATATGTTCCCACTCTAAACGTTGGGCCCGTCTTCTATCACCTTGAACTTTATAACCGCAACTTTTGAGATCAACCTTTCCATAAGCATCAAACCGACACCCGCAGTAAAATGTACGACGATTCTCTTTGAAAAGTTGTTTTGCAAAACGCTTGGCTTCTGGGAAATTGGCCGGGTGTTCGAAAGCAACAGAGGAAGATAAAGTTTGAGGCCTAAAGGGGACAAAAAAAGCAACCAGCCCAATCCCTACCAAGCAAATGATAAGCCCTTTAACTGAAAATCGACGGCGTGATGTCATAGGTTCATCCAAAACAATAGAGTCTTAAGTTTTGGCCAATGGGCTTTAAGCAATCTAAGCGGGGATAATTGAAGGCTCAGTCATTTGTAAAGCCGCCGCCTTTTCTAAAAGCAGTTTAAGCTCTCCGTCTGTATTTAATTGCATCACAATATCGCAACCGCCGACTAATTCTCCTTGGATATAGAGTTGAGGGAAGGTGGGCCAATTGGCATATTGAGGTAAAGTGGCTCGAATATCTGGGTTTTCCAAGATATTCACATAGGCATATTGGGTATTCAAGGCAGCCAAAACATGGACCACTCGGGCTGAAAAACCGCACATGGGGCTTTTGGGCGTTCCCTTCATATAAAGCAACACGGCATGCCCTGCAATCTGGCTTTTGATGCGTTCGAGGGTTTCGGCTGTCATAGGTAAATCCTCTCTTGTTCTAGGTCGGCTTAGCCATTGTACAATGCCTAAAGCCGATTTTCACTAAATTAAGGAGTCCAACATGGCCTTTACGCTGCCCCCCCTCCCCTATGCCCTGGATGCGCTTCAACCCCATCTCTCCAAGGAAACCCTGGAATACCATTATGGGAAGCATCATCAGGCCTACGTCAATAATCTCAATAACCTGATTGCAGGCAGCAGCCTTGAAGGTAAGTCTCTTGAAGACATCATTAGGAGCTCTAATGGAGGGGTGTTTAATAATGCCGCCCAGATCTGGAATCACACCTTCTACTGGCATTCTTTAAGCCCCGAAAAGCAAGATGGACCTAAAGGGGCCTTGCTGGATGCAATTAATGAGACTTACGGCTCTTTGAGTGCCTTCCAGGATCAATTTACGAAACAGGCTATCTCTCTTTTTGGCTCCGGCTGGACCTGGCTTGTCAAAACAAAAGAAGGAACACTCGATATTATCAACACCTCAAATGCCGCGACTCCCTTGACGGATAATATTCAGGCCCTCATCACCTGCGATGTTTGGGAACATGCTTATTACATTGACTATCGAAATGTGCGCGCAAAATATGTCGAGACCTTTTTTAAAATCATCAATTGGAAATTTGCTGAGCAAAATTTTAAAGGCTAATATTAGGGTTAATATTAAGACTGATATTTAAGTTAAAATTGAAAACAGAAGCTTGAAGGGGCGGGCGAACAAAATGGCACATCTTATGAACACATACAAACGTCTGCCCGTTACTTTTGATCACGGGAAAGGGGTTTTTCTGTGGGATACGGAAGGCAATCAATATTTAGATGCCTTAGCGGGCATTGCGGTAACAATATTAGGCCACGCCCATCCAGCAGTAACCAAAGCCATTTCGGAACAAGCCGCAAAATTGCTGCACAACTCTAATCTTTATCAAATTGCCAATCAAGCGAAATTGGCAGATCTGTTATCTCGCCTCACCGGATTACCCCAAGCGTTTTTTTGTAATTCTGGTGCCGAGGCGGTTGAAACTGCGATTAAGCTTATTCGCCTTTATGGCCATCATAAGGGTATTGAATTTCCCCATATTGTGGTGATGACCGGGGCTTTTCATGGCAGAACATTAGCGGCTCTTTCGGCGGGTGGCAATAAAAAAACTCAAGAAGGATATGAGCCTTTGGTCGAAGGTTTTGTGCGTGTTCCCTACAACGATATTGAAGCGCTTCGAAAACTGTCCGCTCAAAAAAATATTGCAGCGGTTTTAGTGGAACCTGTGCAAGGTGAAAGCGGTGTTCGGGTGCCAAATGCAGATTATCTATCAAACATCCGCAAACTCTGTGATGAAAATGGATGGTTGCTCGCTTTAGATGAAGTGCAATGTGGTATGGGGCGAACAGGAACGCTTTTTGCCTATCAAGGCAAGGGGATCAAACCCGATATTGTGACTGTCGCAAAGGGGCTTGCCAATGGTGTTCCGATCGGATGTTGTTTAGCTATTGATGAGGTGGCTAATCTCTTTGCGCCTGGCAAACATGGTACCACCTTTGGGGGCAATCCTTTGTCTTGTGCCGCGGGGATTGCTACCCTTCAAACCATTGAATCTCTAAAATTATGGGAAAATGCAAAAAAACAAGGAGAGGTTTTATTAAAGGGTTTAAAAGATAAATTGCACAATCATCCTCATGTTAAAGAGATCCGCGGCCAAGGATTGATGATAGGAATAGAATTGGATAAACCCTGCCGCGACATTTTATTAGCAGGATTAGAAAAACGTTTATTATTTTCGGTGACGAATGATACGGTGATTCGGTTATTACCGCCCTTGATTATTGAATCGGCAGAGGTTCAAATGATTATTGATGTTCTACCTGAGTTGATCAATCAATTTACGAATTCCGAAGAGAGGCTATACCCTTAGCGATTCATTTTAGGTGCGAAATATAGCTTTTCACCTTTGGATTGCTGTAAATAAAAACAGCTGTAATTTACCTGGCAAATTTGATAGAATCATGTGTTATTCATATTCAATTAAAAGCCAATTATTCAAAATAACCTAGGAGCTAAATATAATGATAACAGTAACAGTCCTCAATGCAGCATTCTTTGATAAATTAATGCTGGACATTAACACCGGTAATCGCCATTCAGTCAATTTAGGCAAAACCCACCTCAGTACCGAGCAACTTACCCGTCTTTGTGAAGCGCTTAAAACCAATACAACTGTTAGGGATTTTGATCTTTCACAGAACGAATTAGATGATGATGCTGCCAAAATTATTGCTGAAATGTTAACTATCAATACAGGCATACGACGAGTTGTGCTGAACTCAAACAACATTGGTGCTGCGGGTGGCGAAGCGTTTGCTAGGATGTTGGAACAAAATTTCAGTATAGAAGACTTTAATGTCGCATTTAATCAAATTGGCGATAGGGGTGCGGCTGCTTTTGCTCGAGCTTTAAGCGTCAACGATAGCCTGGTCAGGTTGGATGTTACTTCCAATGACCTTACGAATGTGGGCGCCAAAGCTTTTGCCGGTGCCTTGAGGAAAAATCATTCTTTGCAGGACTTGGATCTCTCCAACAACGCCATTTGCGCACCCGGTGGTTACGAGATTGCAAAGGCTTTGGAGGTAAATAAAGGTCTGCGGCGTTTGGACTTACATAATAATCGAATTGCCAGTGGCATGAGTCATCATTCAAATTTCGGAGAAGGTTTTAAAAATAATGCCTTGTCGCTTGTTTGGCTTTCTATCTCTGATGCTACCCCTGCACTTGCTAAGTCCTTGACAGTCAACAATACCTTAGAAGAATTAAATTTACAAGACACCCAAATGGGTGATACAGGCGCCAAAGCGCTTGCGAATGCATTGAAAGAAAATAAAAAATTAAAGGTCTTGAATGTCTCTTGGAACCACATTGGAGGGAGGGGTGCCCGTGCTTTTGCTCAAATGCTGGCTGTCAATAAATTTTTAATGGATTTAAATTTGGCGCATAACCATGAAATAGGTGTCGCAGGTTTTACCGCACTGGGTTTAGCGCTAGAGGTAAACGGTAGCTTACAAGTCTTGAATCTCGACTACACCCAGCTTATCCGAAATCGTCGGCCGCTAGATAATTATGTCGGGGCCCTCCCCCTTGCTCAAGCACTGAAAAAGAATAAGAGTTTAAAGAAGTTGGGACTGAGTAACAACAACATTGCGGTTGCTGGCCTAACTGTGCTTGCCGAAGCATTGAAGGTAAATCAGGGTTTAATAGAGTTAGTTTTGGCTGGCAACGAAATTGATCGCGTTGGTGCGGAAGTCATGGCAAGTGTTTTGACTGTGAATCGTTGTTTACAAGTATTAAATCTATTAGGCCCAATAGATCCCGAACTTGACCTTCATGGCACAAGAGGCATGGACGATAGTGGTGTTGTAGTTTTAGTCCAAGCACTTAGAGGCAATACAAGCTTGCATACCTTGATATTAGGAAACAATAAAATTACTGATGCAATTATCCCCTGTGTTTCTGAAATCCTGCAAGCAAATTCAACCTTGAAGAAATTAGATCTCTCAGCTAACGCACTTACAAATGCAGGTGTCCAGCAATTTGGCGATCTTTTTAGGAGAGGACAGACTTTAGGCGCGCTCGCCAATAGTGCGCTTGAGGAGTTACATTGCTACGATCATAATTTTTCTAAAGAGCGTAAAAAGGCCATGGAAGCAATTCAGGGTTCTTTAGAAGACAAGCAGAAAGCCCAGCTTCGTGAAGCTATAAAGGCCACTGATATCATGACCGCTTTACGCCAACCTAGGGGTGATTCCAATAATCTGCTAAAACTCATTTATAGTTATGCAAACTGTGGGGAGGGCGACTTTATCGCGGCTTCTGGTGATCAAAACCCCTCTTCTTCCTCAAGCGCGACTACATCAAGTTCTTCTTCAACCACCCGTGAAATAGAAGAGAGAAGTCGTCAAAGAAGGCTGGCTATTCAGACTAGAGATGCCAGACTTAGAGCTTCTTCGAATAGATTTGTGACACTAGTAGCGGTTGGCCAGGCTGTCAATAGCGTTCTCACTTTCATCAAAATGCCTGCTTGGCTAAGAGTTCCTGTTCAAACTTTAGGGTCTCATCAGGGTTCCAGTAGTGTTGCTCCTGCTGAGCTAGCTCAAGTTTTAGTAGAGAATACCGATAATAAAAAGGTGCGTGAAGAAGAAAGTATTGCAGGAATTGTAGGAGCGGCTGGCTCACAAAATCCGGTTCAAGCCTCCCTTAGCTTGGATGTTGATTTAGATGGACCGGGGAGTAGCAGCGCTTCTGCACCGAGAGCAGGTGTAATGACTTATAATAATAGTGGTAATGAGTTGATGCTAAGCCAAGCTGCACTTTTGGCAACTTTTAGGCCTCCTGTTAAAGCAAGTACAAGCTCAAGTGCCAGTGCAAAACCTCAAAGTGATTCAAAAACTGTAGAGGAAGATGCACGCGTTAGTGCGCTTGCCTCTCATTCTACAACTGTAACGGGAGACGGATCTTCCCCAAGCTTGACACTTACTTCTGCTGCCTCAAGTCATCAGCAAAACGGCGCCAGTGCTTTTAATAGTTTAACTACTTTTAGCACTTATAGTAGTAGTTCTGCCAGTCTACTTAGTCTTGTCTCTGGGTCCTCTTCTGCTGCAAGTGTAACATCAAGTGAAACATTACCTCCCTCAGGATCAACACCGCCTACAGGATCAACTGCTGATGCTGATGAATTTAGGGATAATAAAGAAGGCGATTGGAATATGGAAGAGGATGCTGATTCTGATACTGACATGGCTGGTAAAAAGGAAAAGCGTCCAATACGTGTTATTTCAAAAACTGCTACAAGCAACAACTCTCAAGCGGCTATAGAAGCGGATGCTCAGGCGCGTGCGCTTAGTCGCTCGCAACAACGTACAACTTGGGTAAATAAACTGAGTCAAACACTTCCCAGGAGCAGTGCTTCTTCAGGATCTGCACCTGCTTCAGGATCTGCACCTGCCAGAGAAGGCGCTACACAACTAGGCACTTCTAAAAAACCCGGGAAACCTGCCGGGAAACGAAAACTGCGTAGAAGAGGGGTGCATTAAAAAAGGATGTGCTGCCGATTACATAGAAAAAACCAAATTCGTGTTGTATATTTTAACGTTTTTTAATAAACGTCCCTTTTTGGTATTCATCAAAGGCCACACGCAGTTCTTCATGGGTATTCATGACAATCGGGCCATACCAGGCGATGGGTTCTTTGATAGGCTTTCCGGAAATGAGTAAGAAACGAACCGGGTGTTTATCCGTGGTGATGGTTACTTGGGTTCCCTTTTGATACAGAACCAGGGTGCCATTATCACAAGCGCAAGGAGGCGTCATGTCGAAGTAATTCACACCGACTGCAGCATGCGCAAAGGGCACACGCTGACGATCGAAGTATCCGATTCCGTCCGTGACGTAGGCAAAAACGGTGTGATCGTGTTTTACTGTATGTTCGAAGGTTTTTCCGGCAGGAAGCTCGACATCCAGATATTCGGGTTCAATCACAATATCTTTCACAGGGCCTTTAATGCCATTTACCTCACCACAAATCACATGAACTCTTGTTCCATTAGACAAAGATACAATTGGGATTTCATTTTGTTTGATCCCTCGATATCGGGGATCCATCATTTTCGATTTTGCAGGGAGATTTGCCCAAAGTTGAAACCCAAACATTTGACCCTTTCGATTTCCCTTTGGCATTTCTTGGTGGATGATCCCGCTTCCAGCGGTCATCCATTGGATATCGCCCGCCGCAATACTGCCTTTATTTCCCATGCTATCCCCATGTTCAACATCCCCATCCAACACATAGGTTATGGTTTCAATGCCTCGATGCGGATGCCAGGGAAATCCGGCTAAATACTCGGCAGGATTTTCTGAACGAAAATCGTCTAATAATAAAAAGGGATCGAGCAGGGGCAATTCAGCAAAACCAAATACGCGATGGAGATGAACCCCTGCCCCTTCAATGGTCGGCTGGCTCTTCCAGGTTTTGTGGATCACGCGATCGATGAGTGTGTGCATTCTATTAGGATAGCAGAAAGTAAAATATCTAGTAGTTAAAGGGTCAGAGGTTGTCGCACAATCTTTGATTCACTACTCATATTTCAATGTTGTATATAAAAACAGTGTGTGCCATATAGTTTGCGCAAAGTACACTTCAGTATGATCCGCAGCAAACTTGAAGCGTTGTCGCGGGAATGACGGGAGAAA
>Ga0207128_1135_pt2 | contig 9608 bp, 2 predicted proteins | sample Alteio_BWMinHeat_18_FD_153522 | JGI IMG/M metagenome (GOLD analysis project Ga0207128, IMG submission 153522) | Enriched cells from forest soil in Barre Woods Harvard Forest LTER site, Petersham, Massachusetts, United States -... | ecosystem: Environmental > Terrestrial > Soil > Temperate forest >... | reverse complement strand
TTCAATCTCAAAATTATCGAAACTGGTGGCATTGGGAAGGACATGCTCCAGCGACTCCCGCAGTTTAGGGGTATCCCATTGAAGATTTCCCAAATCATAGATGTATTGTTTCTCCGTTTCCTCAGGTTTTACCTTGAAAACATTGTAGAAGGAGCGACTGGCTGAAGTCACCCTTAAATCTGCATCTAAAACGATTAAAGGTTCGCGGACGGTGTTTATGATATCATTGGCGTATTCAATGGTATCTTTAATTGCTAAACCTTCCATTTTCTCAATAGATTCCATATTTTCACCTCAATTTATAAGCAAAGGAATAAATCCATGATGTTATTTTAGGGAAGATCAGAATAAAAACAATTGTACCGTGGTATAACAGCTGAGTTAGATTATGTTCAGCGGGAAACAATAAAACATTTGTAACTTGTTTGGTTACAGATGTTTTGGATTGATCTTTTGCGGGTCAATATAGGATGGTAAAGGAGAAGAGCGGTGGGAAATTTCATACAAACTTTCGGATCTGATGCAATCACGATCCACCGTGCTAATTTCAGATTCCACTATTTTTTCGGCTTCAAACCAATCATCCCATTCATGACCACATTCAAACCCTCTTTTCTCACATAACTCATACGCTTTTTTTTCTACTTTCCGTACAAAACTCTTCCCATCTACCGGCTTTTCGCCCTCTGATTTTATTTTCGTTGTGTTTTCAACCACGGCCTTAGATTCTTTTTCATTTTTTAACATACAGTTTTCTCCTTTTAATAATGATAGTATTCTATGGGCTAAAATGAATCAATTGTACTGAGGTATATAATCAGTGAGGTATTTGTACTTCAACCTGGTGCTCTTGGGCGTCGTTAATAAGAGATATGCCCTTGGTTCCTTGTTTAATGCCATCCACCGTTATAGTTGTCTGACCCTGGCTGTCGGAAATACGTCCAACATTGATATGATAAATAGTTTCCCGATACCGGTAGTATATTTTGAATGCTTTCCAATCTTCAGGGAAGCAAGGTTCTATAAACAATTTATCGGCCTCAAGTCTTAACCCCAAAAAAGATTCCAAGATCAAACGGTACATCCAGCCAGCTGATCCGGTGTACCATGTCCACCCCCCACGGCCAACATGGGGCGAAACTGCATACACATCAGCAGCGACCACATAAGGTTCCACCTTATAGGTATTAATACCCGTTGGAGATTTTGCGTGATTGATGGGATTGATCATATCGAGAATTTCCCACGCATGCTGACTGTCCCCTAATCGAGCGAAGGCCATGGCGGCCCAAATAGCTGCATGCGTATATTGGCCCCCGTTTTCCCTGACACCTGGGACATAGCCCTTAATATAACCTGGATTCAAACTTGATTTATCAAAGGGCGGATCAAGAAGTTGAATGATCTTGCTATCAGGACGAACAAGGCGTTTATGAAGTGCTTCCATAGCCATCCGCGAACGCGCGGGTTCAGCTGCCTTGGAGAGAACAGACCAGCTTTGAGCAATGGAATCGATCTGGCATTCCGGATTACTCGCTGAGCCTAGAGGTGACCCGTCATCAAAATACGCACGCCTGTACCACTGGCCATCCCAACCATGCTTTTCAATATTCTCACGCAGTTTAACCGCTTGTATTTGACAAACCTCCACGAAAGCTGCATCACCACGCAGCTCTGCAATCTTAGTAAATTGCATAAGCACTTCATAAAGAAAGAACCCCAACCAAACACTTTCACCACGTCCTTGCTCGCCGACAAGATTCATCCCATCGTTCCAATCGCAGGAACCCATCAGAGGTAAACCATGTTCTCCGAACTCAAGACCCCTGAAAATGGCGCGTTGGCAGTGCTCATACAAACTGCCTTTCTCTGGCGACTGATTTGGCAAATCATAATACGAATCATCGCCTGCGTTCAACAATCGGCCTTGAAGGAAAGGGACCACTTCATCTAATACTCCCGTATCCCCTATACTAAGAACATACCGGCAGCTTGCTAACACTAACCATAGATAATCATCTGAACAATGGGTACGTACACCACGTCCTGAGGGCGGATGCCACCAATGCTGAACATCTCCTTCTTTAAATTGACGGGACGCGCATAAAAGTAAATGCTCACGCATAAGGACAGGCGTGCTATGGATCAGGCACATCACATCTTGCAACTGATCGCGAAAGCCGAAGGCCCCTCCTGATTGGTAATAACCACTGCGCCCCCAAAGACGGCAGGCCAAGGTTTGATAAAGCAGCCATCCGTTGGCTAATACATTGAGTGATTCATCGGGTGTCTCCACCTGTACTGCCCCCAGAGTATGTGTCCAATACTTGGTCACGGCCTCTAATGCATCCTTTGCCCCTTCTGATCCAAAGGAGCGCTTGACCAGATGACGGGCACCCTCAACACCTTGGCCCACGCCCAGAATAAAAACAATCTCCCTCTCTGCACCTTCCGCTAAATCAAACGGCACTTGAATCGCAGCACAAGGATCTAAAGCGGCCCCCACACGGTTGGAAAGATGCGAACGTGACATGGCCGCTGGATTTTGAATGGAACCATTGCGCCCCATAAATTCCGTCCGGTCTCCACTGATTGTTCTCTTCATATCATCCGCAGTAAAAAAAGCAACATTTTCTGAAAATTCTGTATTGTAAGGATTACGCGCATAAATAGCCCCGCCCACAGGATCAACTTCGGTACTTACATGCATCGCTGTTTTCGACCGCAAATCTCCCAGCACCCATTCCACGTAACCAGTGGCAGAAAGTCGACGAGCACGGCCTGACCTATTATGAACTTTAAGAACAGAAAACTTGACCGATGCATCCACGGCCACATAAATCCACAATTCCGAATGGATACCTCCCTCATTATGCTCAAATACACTGTATCCAAATCCATGCCGGCTGGTGTAAGGTTGTTTTGAGCGGGTGGGCAAAGGTGTGGGGGACCAAAAATGACCTGTTTCTTCATCACGTATATAAAAAGCTTCTCCTGTCAAATCATTGACTGGATCATTGTTCCAGGGAGTCAGACGGAATTCATGGGCATTCTCACTCCATGTATAGCTAAGGCCGCTCTCTGAAACAATAGTGCCAAAATGAGCGTTGGCTAACACATTCACCCACGGCGCCGGGGTCACTTGCACGCCTGAGAGTTTGATGACGTATTCACTTCCGTCAGGAGAAAAACCTCCTAATCCATTGAAAAAAACTAAATCATCCCCAGATACACCCACCGTTACCCCAAGCTCAGGACGATACGTTTTAACCGGGGTAAACCGCGCCACTGGAACTTCTATGGGTATACGACGATTGATCTGACTTGGCAAGGATCCATGACGGTCCGAAATAATGACTCGTGCCACGGATTGGAGTAGAATACGTTCCTCGTTGGATATTTGTTGGGCTGGCCTCACAAATATCTCGCCTGAATTACGGGCGATCTCCCCCTGAGCGCTGGCGCTAATCAACCCCATGATTTGTTCTTGAAGTAATTGCTGATAACCGGAAAGGTCTTCATTCCATACAACTAAATCTACCGCTAACCCTTTTAATCGCCAGTACGCATGGGCCTGAACCATCTGACGGACCAGTTCGATATTAGCGGAATCTCCCATTTGAAGAATCACGATGGGCAGATCACCGGAAATGGCATTCCCCCATAAACCGCTTTGCCCACGACGATTCTGCACAAGAATATTGGTATCCGCGCGCAGCAAGGAATGGGCATAAATAATAGTATTGGCAAGATGCCCATACATTTGAGCATCAGTCTCAGTGGCATTGATCTGCCGCAAAACTACTTGGGCATGTGTCCATGACAGCTCGAAGGTGCGGTCCGCAATCCGCTGGTCTTGATATTTCTCAATAAGGATTAAAGCTTTATCACGGGACTCTGCAATACCGGAAACCATATCAATGGTGACTGTTTGCTGTGGCTCCAGGACCATCTGACTACGGATGACCACCACCGGATCCAGTACCGAACCCTGGTTTCCTGAAAGTGGCGTTAATTGACCCATCGCCTCTGGCTGGGCTATACTTCTGCCCCGCCCGATAAACTGTAGACGGTCCGTTTCATAAGAAACCTTTTGGGCCTGTACGCCATGCACCGCCATTAAATGAAACATCCATGGAACATGTTCATTGATAGAACGAGGGCGCCTGGAACAAAGGATCGCCTGCCGCTGTTTGATAATTTCTGTTTGGACAAAAAGATTACTAAACATGGGATGCAAGGCATCCGCGGCCCGCGGCGCTATAACCACTTCCGCGTAACTGGTCACATCGACCAGCCTTTTGACACGAGAATGATTAGTAATGCGTACTCGACGTAATTCAATATCATCTTCCGGTGAAACAATGATCTCAGTATATGTATCTAAATCATAATCGCGGCGGCGAAATTCTACGCGTCCTTCTGAAAAAATGACTTCATAATGATCCGGCTTTTGAAGGGTGGGTTGATAGGCCGTTGACCAAAATTTACCGCTTTCCATGTCGCGGATATAACAGAACATCCCCCAGTTATCACAGGTAATATCTTCGCGCCAACGGGTAACGTCCATGTCCTTCCAACGGCTGTATCCTCCTCCTGCGTTTGTAACCATGACATGATACCGACCGTTTGATAATAACTGCACTTCTGGAATTTTAGTATTGGGACTTTTAAGCACGCGTACGGGTGTTTCTTCATGGTTGGAAAGTGTACGGATATTGGTTAGCTCATTGATGTGAACATGAAAAGGGATGATATTAGGGATTCTCTCTTGGAGTAATAACATCGTCGCGCCAAAAAGCGGATCTGACATAAATCGCTTTTGCATGGGGCGGTCTAACAATAGGTAGGCCAGGGAGAGCAGGCTCATACCTTGGTGGTGCGCCATAAAAGAACGAAGCACCGTGCTTGTTCTACCCCGCGATTGACGCGATGGGGTATAATCCACAGCTTCATAGAAACCATACTTTCCCATCACTCCTTCAGCCTCAAGTCGCTGCAAATTAAGACATGCTTGCTCAGGGGCCACCATCAACGCCATTACGGAAGCATAGGGGGCTATGACCAAATCTTCAGCCAAGCCGCGCTTGAACCCTAATCCAGGCACGCCAAAGGCGCGGTACTGATAATTAAGATTGGCATCGATGGTATTATAGCCTGATTCAGAAATACCCCACGCCACACCATGTTGTTTTCCATATTCAATTTGCCGTTCCACCGCTGCTTGATAAGTTTGCTCAAGCAATGTGTTTTCGTAAGTGGGCATTACAACAAGCGGCATCAAGTATTCAAACATCGAACCGCTCCACGATAAAAGAACGGGTTTTCCACCCGTAGTCGTAAGCAAACGCCCAAGGGTAAACCAGCTTGCCTGAGGCACTTGGCCCTGAGCAATCGCTGTGAAATAACATAACCGCGCTTCCGATGCCAAAAGATCATAAAAACTTGGATCTAATTTACGCTCCTCCAGATGATACCCTACAGACAACAAATGACTTGTTGAGTCATAGAGAAAATCATAGTCCATCCGTGCGAAATCGCTGCATTGCCGGGCCAGCCGTTCAATGTCTGCCATAGATTTCTGAGCGCGGTGACCTACTTCTCCGCCAAATTTACTCAGTTGGCGCAGTGTTGGAATAGACATGCTGTTAGTGGTTTCTTTCCCACCAAATAATTCTATATCCTTAAGGGCATTGCGGCATTGCCGCGCAAAGGCATGGGCCCGCTCTATCGCTTCAATCTCAGCAGTACCCTCAAGTTTATCAATGAGTTCTTGGGCATATTGTGCCAGATGTTGGAGACATAGACGTGCCTCTTCAGGTGTGGCTGGCTTGCTTTCAGATGCCATCTCCAGTTCTTTTTGTAACTGATCAATCGAAAATAAATTGGCATCTTCTATAGAATCCGCCAAAACCTCAAGCGTATCTCTTAATCCCTCAAACACGCGCGTCCCCAAGATCTCATCATCGCGAAGTGCCAATAAACCAGCACCCAATGTCAAAAGATGACCTGCCAGATTGCCGCTATCAACTGTTGATATGTAGATCGGCATAAGGGGCTGCAAAGACTGCGTATCATACCAATTATAAAAATGTCCCCGGTATCTCTTCAAACCTTCCATCGTGCGAAAGGTATTTTCAGTGCGCTCGATCAATTCCCCAGACGTGATGTAGCCGAAATCGTACGCTGACAAATTTGCCAGAAGCGACAAGCCTATATTGGTGGGTGAAGTACGGTGCGCTATCTTCACAGCGCGATTTTCCTGGTAATTATCAGGAGGTAACCAATGATCTTCCAAGCCCACAAAAGTTTCAAAGAAATCCCAAGTTTTTCGAGAAAGTTTTCGAAGAAAAATAACCTGATCAACCCCAAGTTTGGCGCGGCACCGCATCAGTGGACAGCTGATCCACCAGGCTATCGCCGGTGACGCAAACCATAGTAATAAAATTGGCCCAGCTGCTCTAAAAGCTGACGGATCTGATATCCTCAAATAAATAAATACAAGTATTACCATCATAGGGGCAATTAACATTAAACGATATGAACTCATTAAATCCGTGGCAGCCCTATCCTTGACTGTTGCCAAATCCCATTCCAGAAGCTTTTGGTGGGTTATGAGCATCCGTACCGCAGTGCGCAGAACCGCATCCAGAGTAAAAAAAGTCTCATACGGGAGGCACACAAACGTAAAGGCCCTTTGAGCAAAACGCCAACCGGTCGAATGCAGGACCGTCATTAAATGCTGCTCCATCAAAACATCTTTTGACTTGCGCATGGCCTCTAAAACAGAAATAATCAACGCTGGCAGAAAAATAATTCCCAGGACCACCCCTGTCCAAAACCAAGGAGCTGACAAAATTGTCCAACCCATCAGTAAAAGGATGATTAATGCCACAGGCACAAGACTGCGCCTTAAATTATCAAAAAGTTTCCACTGAGATAATAGGGAGAGGGTATTTTTCTGTTTACGTCCCTCGGATGCCGGGACCTTCGACCATAGCCATCCTGCTAATTGCCAATCTCCGCGAATCCAACGGTGGCGACGTTTAACATCCACGCTATAACGAAAGGGGTGGTCTTCGTACAACTCCACATCACTTAACAGACCCGAACGCGCGTAACAGCCTTCCCAAAGATCATGACTCAAGATCTGCCCTTCTGGAAAACGGCCTTTAAGCGCCCTCTCAAATATATCCAAATCATAAATCCCTTTGCCGATAAATGAGCCTTCACCAAAAACGTCCTGATAAACATCGGAAACCGTGCGCGTGTAGGGATCTATCCCTGACTCCCCCCCGTATAGACGCGCATAATAGGAACGGTTCGCGCCCGGCAGGCTCATGCTCACCCGTGGCTGAAGAATACCATACCCTTCGGTGACGCATTGCTTGACGGCATCATAGCGGCCTCGATTTAAGGGGTGGCTCATAGTTTCTACAAGCTGTCGGGCAGAGTTACGCGGTAATTGAGTGTCCGTATCCAGGGTGATGATATACTTGACATTTGTCAAAACCGAGATTTCACCCACAATGGCGGAAAAATTCTCCCTGGGCCCTCCCCGCAGAAGCCAATTTAAATCAGCCAGCTTTCCTCGCTTGCGTTCGTAACCCATCCAAATTTTCTCTTTAGGATTCCAACGGCGAGGGCGATGAAAAAGGAAAAAAACGTCTGCTTTTCCCTTTTTATATTTTAGGTTAAGCTCTTCCATTTTTTCTTGTGTGAGCCTTAACAGCGCAGCGTCCTCAGGTAATGTTTCTTGATCGGCATCTTGAAAATCCGTTAATAAACCAAAATGTAAATGTTCATCACGATTAGCCAAAAATCTCACCTCCAATGCCTCGATAAGACTCGCTATGTTTTGCAGAGATGTAATCATGGTTGGAACAACAGTGAGCGTACGAAATTCTGATGGGATCCCTTCGGAAAAATCCATTCGTGGCAATAGATGCGGCTCTACGATAGACATGGCCACGCCGTTGACCAGCTCTAAGGCCAGTTGACTAATGGCTATAATTAAAAAAATACTAAGAACAATAACTTCCCAGTAAGGAATGTTTTTGATAATTGGATTTACTAGCAAAACACCCGCGAAAAGAAATGTGATCAAGCTAATTGCGCCCAAATACAGCAACAATGAAAACTGTTTGGAGATTTTATATAAAATCTCCAAGGCAGGAAAACGTGCGCCTACAGCACCTTCGAGTTTCGAAAGGCCCTTGTCAATTAAATAGAAACCGACATGTGACTTTCGATCATCACCCCCTTCTTTTCCAGCAGCATCACTTGCCAATTGAACCGCTTTTTGCGCCACCTCAGTTTCAGAGAACGGACTCGCTTTAGCTATTGATTCAATCACATGACGATAGCGGTCTCGAGTGGCAAAATCCATCTTACGGTAAAATCGACCGGGATCCTCACGCAGGATCTTTTCAACAACACTCATGGTCTCAACGAATTCACGCCAATCACGGGTCCCCAGCAAACGAAGGCTTCCGATGCTATTGCTGATTGAAACTTGATTAGCCGCCTGATGCTGATTTCCCAAATGGACCAAATTCTCAATCGTCAATCCGCCTTCAGAAAGCCACTGCTTGATCCATGTAAGCGGCAATGACAAGGATGGACTCTGCCCTTGAAGGCGACGGGTTAGTTCAGCGACAAACGCATTGGACATAGGCGGTTTTGAACGTGCCATATCCGCGACCACCAAAATTAAACTTTTAGGATCTTTCTGGGCAATAGCGAACATCTGGTCTGCCCAAAAATTAGCTAAATCTTGGTCCGTCCTCTCCGCAGCGATACGAACAGCGATACGCCGAAGGTTTTCAATCAGGGCAAGGCGCAACATAATCGGAATAGCCCACAATTCACCCAAGTCTAAAGGGGTGACTTTCTGATAAGCCGCCATAAACCCATTGAGAGTTTCTGGGTCCACCCTCCCGTCGCCATGTGCAATCAACTGCAAAGCAATATCGTAAACACGTGGAAGACCAGCCGATAGATCATTGATTAAAATAGGCAATTCACGATGATAACTCTTGGGTAAATGCCGCTTGGCTGTACGAATTTGTTCTTCAATCAAATAAAAATTATCGAGCAACCATTCCCCAGCCGGCGTAATCAAACGCTTGTGCCTGACCGCCGCAATCAGCAAGGTATGTGTTTGAAGTAGAACATTTTCATTTTCTTTGAGTCTGGTCAGAAGGGACGGAGAAGTGCTTTCTTTAGTTAATTGATGCAGACCAGCCAGCGTTTTGCCATGCTGTTTCATCTGTTCACTGCTAAACATTTCAGAACGTAAGGGCGACTCTTCCGGCGTGCGTTTTTTCACAATAGCATTCCCTATCAATAATTTCCGCCATTTGGCGGATCCGCCTTGGGCGGAAAAAAGGACAGACATAATCATAATAATCATGCCTGTCCCTATGCTATGTTAGATAAGACCCCAAAAAGAATCAATTGTACCGGGCGTGATCTTCATTCTTCTTCGGTAAACTCTGGCAAAGAATTCGAAACTTTCCCACATAAAAAATCGTCCTCTTCATCATATTGAGCAAACCAATTCGGCTTTGAAAGCTCTCTCACCTTTTCGCTTAATTCATAAACCT
>Ga0207128_1171_pt1 | contig 9778 bp, 8 predicted proteins | sample Alteio_BWMinHeat_18_FD_153522 | JGI IMG/M metagenome (GOLD analysis project Ga0207128, IMG submission 153522) | Enriched cells from forest soil in Barre Woods Harvard Forest LTER site, Petersham, Massachusetts, United States -... | ecosystem: Environmental > Terrestrial > Soil > Temperate forest >... | reverse complement strand
CCGGGATGATATCAAAATCCCTGTTGGGCAAAGCGCATACGGTGATGGCTGAAGGCGGGGTTGCGGCAGCGATGGGCAACGTCGATAAACGCGATAACTGGAAAATCCATTTCCGCGATACGATGCGGGGCGGAAAATTTTTAAATCAATGGCGCATGGCCCAACTTCACGCCCAACAAGCCCCGGACCGCGTGCGTGAATTGGAAGAATGGGGCGCGGTTTTTGATCGCACGCCTGAAGGGCTTATTAACCAAAGAAACTTCGGCGGACATCGATATCCGCGTTTAGCGCATGTTGGTGACCGTACAGGCCTTGAAATCATCCGCACGCTCCAGGATTTCTGTATTCATCAAGGCATTGCCACACACATGGAATGCACGGGGCTTGATTTGCTTTTAGATTCCGGTCGAGTCGCGGGATTAGTTGCGTATTGGCGGGAAACAGGGCGATTTGTTATTTTTAAAACCAAGGCTGTCATTTTCGCGACGGGGGGGCGGGGGAAGAGCTTGGCAAGTAACGTCTAATTCCTGGGAATATACCGGTGATGGATTAGGCATGGCGTATCGGGCAGGCGCTGAACTTATTGATATGGAATTTACTCAGTTTCATCCAACAGGAATGATGTGGCCGCCGTCAGTTAAAGGAGTCTTGGTTACTGAAGGTGTGCGCGGCGAAGGTGGTCTTCTTTTAAACAATAAAAATGAGCGCTTTATGTTTAAATATATTCCTGAAAAATTTGCCGCGGAAACAGCTGACACCGTTGAAGAGGCGTCTCGATGGTTAAAAGGTGATAAAAATGCACGACGGCCGCCGGAACTTTTAACAAGGGACGTTGTGGCGCGTTCTATCAAGAAGGAAGTTGAAGAAGGCCGGGGTTCTCCGCACGGGGGTGTCTTTCTTGACATCGCCTCCCAGCGCCCGGCTGATTACATAAAGAAGAAACTGCCCTCCATGTATCATCAATTTATAGAACTCGCGGAAGTGGATATTACTAAAGAACCCATGGAAGTCGGGCCCACCCTTCATTATTTTATGGGAGGCATCCGTGTTGATAGCGATACACAGGCAACAAATATCCCAGGGCTTTTTGCTTGCGGGGAATGCGGGGGCGGCATGCATGGCGCCAACCGTTTGGGAGGGAATTCTTTATCGGATTTGCTGGTCTTTGGGAAATTAGCGGGAGTGGGTGCTGCTGACTATGTCAAAAAAGTTTCTCAAGGAAAAATTGATGAATCGCAAGCAACGGCCATTATCCGTCGAGCAACAGCCTTCCTCAATAAAGAAGAGGGTTTAAATCCGTTTGTCGTCCAGGAAGACCTGCAAAAAGTCATGCAGCAATTAGTTGGGATTATGCGGACAGGCGAGGAATTGCAAAAAGCCCTTGTTGAGATTGAACGGATTAAAAAAGACATCGACAAAGTTAAAGCTCACGCCAGCCCTCAATTTAATCCGGGCTGGAATGCAGCGAACGATTTGAATAATTTGATTGTTACTGCCGAAGCTGTCACGATGGCGGCCCTTGCGCGTGAAGAATCCCGCGGTGGCCACAGCCGTATTGATTTTCAAGGCGAGCGTGAAGAAGGCCTTACCTATAATAATGTTCTTAAAAAAGATCCCAACGGCAAAATACAACTGCGTCGTGAACCGCGCGGTGCGCCTCCGAAAGAATTAGCGGATATTGCTTACGCAAAAATAGAGGATTTGGAAGGACCAAAGGCCTATGTCTGAGAGGACCTTCCGCGTTTGGCGCGGAGATAAAACCGGCGGAAAATTCGTCGAATATAAAATTAATACGACCAAGGGCATGGTTGTTTTGGATGTTATTCATCGCATCCAAGCAGAGCAAGCCAGTGATTTGGCTTGCCGTTGGAATTGCAAGGCTGGCAAGTGCGGTTCCTGCAGTATGGAAATTAATGGTAAGCCACGGCTTAGCTGTTTGACCCGCATGAATTTATTTAAAGATGATGAGATTGTTACAATCCAGCCTATAAAGACATTTCCGATCATCAAAGATTTGGTGACGGATGTGTCCTGGAATTACGCGCAGAATAAACGTATTACTCCTTTTAAACCTGCTCCGAGAGGAAAAGATGGCCAGTATCGGATGTATCAACGCGACGTTGAACGTGTACAGGAATTCCGTAAATGCATAGAGTGTTTTCTATGTCAAAATGTCTGCCATGTCCTGCGCGATCAAGACAAAAAAGATAAATTTGTCGGGCCCCGCTTTATGATCCGCCTGGCCTCTTTAGAAATGCATCCGTTGGACACTGAAGACCGTATAAAGAAAGTTAGGGAAGAATACGGTTCCGGGCTTTGTAATATCACCAAATGCTGCACCGACGTCTGCCCCGAGCACATCCACATTACCGACAACGGCATCATCCCTCTCAAAGAGCGCGTGGTGGACCGTTTCTTTGATCCAATCGCGATGATTCTTCATAAAATTTTTGGAAAGAAAAAATCTTAAAAGAAATCGGAAAAGGGGACACTTTAAAGTGTCCCCTTTTTACATGAACAAAGAAACCCTTGAAAAATATGATGTTGCCGGGCCGCGGTATACTAGTTATCCGACGGCACCCCAATGGTCTGATGCGGTCAATGCTGATGTATATGCTTCTGCGTTAACTTCCTTCGGCTGCAATGATAAAACCCTTTCTTTGTATGTTCATATCCCTTTTTGTGAACAGCTTTGTTATTTTTGCGCCTGCAATAAAGTTATCCGGGCCAATGATCCAAAGGTGGGGGATGAGTTTTTGGATCATCTGTTTAAAGAAATAGATATGGTGGCAGGCTTGCTCGAGCGTCGCAAACTGATCCGCCAATTACATTGGGGCGGAGGCACACCTACCTATTTATCGGAGGCGCAAATTGAGAGGATGTTTAATAAAATCCAATCTGTCTTTGATATTGATTTCAATGAAGAGATCGCTATTGAGATTGATCCCCGTAACGTCACGCAAAATAAATTAAAGGTTTTACGCAAGCTGGGGTTTAACCGTATTTCCATGGGGGTCCAGGATTTTGATGCAAAGGTGCAGGATGATATCAACCGCGTCCAGCCTTTTGAGCAGGTGGCCCAAGTCCATCAATGGTGCCGGGAACTTAAATTTGAATCAGTCAATTATGATTTGATCTACGGTTTGCCGTATCAAACAAGGGACACCTTCAAGAAAACCGTTGATCTCGTCGTTGGATTGCGTCCTGACCGTATTGCCCTTTACAGCTTTGCCTATGTGCCATGGCTCTCCAAGCCGCAGAATAAATTTAATCTTGAGGCCATTGCCTTGCATGATGAAAAATTAGATATTTTTATCCAGTCCCGTGAAAATTTATTGGCGCATGGCTATCAGACAATAGCCATGGACCATTTTGCTTTGACTACTGACGAGATGGCCCGTGCTTTTAATGAAGGTAAATTGCACCGTAATTTCATGGGCTATACCTTAAAACCTGCTGACGAATACATCGGGGTTGGCCCGTCAGCCATCGGGTTTATTGAAAAAACCTATGTTCAAAATATCAAGGTCTTGCCTGAGTATTACGCAATGACAGCCGCAGGTCATCTGCCCATTGAACGCGGCAAACAATTGAACCAGGATGACCAGGTCCGCCAATGGGTGATCAATAGCCTGATGTGCCAGTTTCAAGTGGACAAAAAACTATTCTTTGATACATTTGGGTATGAGTTTGAAGATTATTTCCTGGAAGAAGGCGAACATATTGATGATTGCATCCAAGACGGGTTGATCTATGAAAATTCCCAATACATTAAAGTCACAGATTTAGGCAAAATTTTTATCCGGAATGTGTGCATGGGATTTGACTTTTATCTAAAGGCAAAAGATGGCCAAAAACGTTTCTCAAGAACAGTCTGATGTTTTATTGGCGTTTAAGGCCAAGAATAAACGCGTTCCTGTTTGGTTTATGCGCCAGGCCGGCCGGTATTTGCCGCAATATCAATCTTTAAAAGCCAATCGCCCGTTAAGTGAACTTTTCCGTGATCCGGAAATCGCCGGGGCCATCACCTTACAGCCCTTGGAAATTTTAGGTGTTGATGCGGCCATTCTTTTTGCGGATATTTTGACCATGCCTTCAGGCATGGGCTTTAGGATCGATTTTGTCAATGGGAAGGGGCCGGTGATCAACAATCCTATTTATCATCCCGGAGACCTTAAGCGTTTAGGCAAATATAGCGGTTTAGAATATGTGTCTCGGACCATCCAGTTAATTAATGCCGTTTTACCGCCCAGCATTCCTTTGATCGGTTTTGCCGGCTCTCCGTATACCGTGGCGACCTATTTATGTTCCAAGCATAATCGCATGATGTACGAAAGCCCTCAATCCTTTCATCAATTGATGGATTTGCTGACGGACAATACCATTGCCTATTTGAAACAGCAAAAAGAAGCAGGGATTAAGGTGTTCCAATTGTTTGATACATGGGCCGGCAGTTTGCGGCGTGAAGATTATGAGACCTTTGTCTTGCCCTATGTGCAGAAAATTTTTAAGGCCATTAAACTTCCGTCTATCTATTATTTAAAAAATTGCGCGCATTTGATGGATTTGATGGAAGATAGCGGGGCAGAGATGTTATCTGTTTGTGAAACGGTCAATATCAAGGACATCAAAACTAAAAAAGGCATTCAGGGGAATTTGCTAAATAGCCTTTTGTATGCTGATGATAAAACAATTGTAGAAGAAACCCGCCTGATTCTTAAATCCGCCCGTGCCAAACATCGAAAATTTATTTTTAATCTAAGCCACGGTGTCATGCCTGACGTCAACCCGCTAAAGCTCAAACTAATTGTCGAAGAAGTCCATAAATTTAATTGGTAGACGTCACCATTTTCCTAATGATGTACAGGTCGGTTCTTCTTTTTTGCGTTTAAACGGTCGATGTACATTAAGATCAAGGTCATGGCTATTATTATGAATGGAATTGATAAAAACATTATCATAGTTTTTCTCCTAGGTTTTGGGGCGGCTGTATAAAGACACTGCCAGCTAAAGAAAACAAACATGCGATAGACAATCCAATTCTAACACCGGTAGGGAACTTTTCAAACAAATAACTGGCTATACCAACGGCAAAAATCGTTTTTCCTAAATCACAAATAAGTTTAGCAATGAACTCACGGCGTTTAATATCAATAATCACAAGAAAACTCCTTTCGCTTAATTCCGTCGGCGAAAGTAGCAGGGGCACTACGGCAAATGGGACGGATAATTGGTTAATGGCAAACAGCGTTTGGGGGAAACGCTTCAAACATAATCATCTTATCAGGCAATAGTTCTTTGTCAATAACGAAGCAATTCAGAGGTTTATAAAAATATTTAATTCTTGAATCCAGTTCTTTGGCGGGGATTTAGCTGTTTGATAGAAGAAGTCCATAAATTTAATTGGTAGACGTCACCATTTTAAATTATTGAAAAATAATTTCCTATACCCCTCTTAGGCGTTGTAAACTACTTATATGCCAAAACTTTATATTATTGCCGGTCCTAATGGGGCAGGTAAAACAACATTTGCAAAGGAATTTTTACCACACTTTGCGAAATGTTCGAATTTCGTGAACGCAGATTTAATTGCTTTAGGTCTCTCACCGTTTTCTCCATCACTTGTCAGTATCAAAGCAGGAAAAATGTTGTTATCTGAGATTGATAATTTTATTGATCGTCGAGTTGATTTTGCTTTTGAGACAACATTGGCAGGAAAAACATACGTTAATTTAATAAAGGAAGCAAAATTAAAAGGTTACTTTATAAACATCTTTTTTTTATGGATACCGAACTCGCAACTTGCTAAAGAAAGGATTAAGCAAAGAGTCAAACAAGGTGGTCATCATGTTCCTGATGTAGATGTAAAAAGAAGATTGGATAGAAGTTTAAAGAATTTTTTTAATTTGTATATGCCTTTAGCGGACGCATGGGACATTTTTGATAATTCAGCTATAAATCCTGTTTTAATCGTAAAATACAATGAAAAAGGCCTGCAGGTTATTAATAAATCACTTTATCAACGTTGGATTAAGCTTGAGAGGTAAGCATGATTAAAAAAGCAGAGGGAGAAATATCATCTCAAAAAGCTTTTAAGGCTATAAAAAAAGCTATACGTGGCGTCATTGCTGACCGTAAGATGCGTGGTGAACCTTTAATTATTTGGAAAAATGGGAAAATAGTTAAAATTCCGGCACGACGGCTTATTTAGGTCCCGCGAGTGAAGTGCCTGCCGGTGAGGTAGGAAACAATCTCTTAATGCTTTTGTGTTTGACGTGGTTTGCGATGGTCCCATAAGAACAACAGAAAAGGGGAAACGCTTTTAATGGGTTTATTTTAGCAAGTAATGGCATATTGTCAACTGTATGTTATTAGCGTCATTGCGAACAAAGGTCCTCATGTCGGACACTCGCAGTAGCTCGCAACCTTTTATTTATAATCTATCCAAAAATATTTGCTTTATAAATTGCAAATAGTTTTACGGATTATATAATAAATCCGTAATGATAAATTCTTTATTCTGTCTTTTCCTTCAATGCCATCTCTTTAAGGCTCAATTAATTAGACAAATTGCCGCTGTTTTATTTCTGCTGTTTTTGGGCAATTCCTTGGCCTACGCCAGCTATACTCCTTTTAATACCATCAGGGTGGGGAATGTTGAGGGTTTAGAATTTATGAATGCGAATGCGGTCACGACGGGCCACAGTCAAACAGCCCAGCAGTTCTTGGGCGGGGATTTTAGCCAGCAGGTGACGCAAGATGCCCAGGATTTCATCAACGCTCAAGAGGTGGACGCGCAAAAGAATAATCCCGCATTGGGGGCCAACAGGGTAACGGAGAATATTGGAAAAATCAGTGTCACGAGTGATCAGGATCAAGGCGTCTGTCTGGATAATATTATAAATGACATCGTCAGGAGTGGAGGGATCAAGGTCGCGGATATCCGTAGCTGTATGTCCAGCATCACGGATAATCAGAGCAATGGAACGCGGACAGTCAGCGTCAATGAGAAAATTCATGGGTTAAGCGCTCAAAAGTTCACGTTCATCCGCAAGGATAGCCGCGTAAAAAATACAGGCTTGGATGGCTTCGCGGGTAATTGGCGCGAATTCACGCAGGACGCCTTCAATGTTCATCCCTGTAGCAAAAGCCTCCAAAATGATATGGACAGGAGTTCGAGTTCCTATGATGCAGGGTTTTCCGTGTTGAATGCCAGGGTTGACGCTGATGTATTGGCTAATATTAATCATAGAGAAAGTATATCATGTGGTGAAAAGTTGTCAAACTCTAATACTTTATGAACATCATGTTTAAAAAAATATTAATCCTTATTTTCCTTCTGGCTTTTATGCCCTTGGCGCATGCCACGTATACTCCTTTTAATACCAGTAACACCGGCAATATTGGGATCAATTCCGCTACCCCCGGCCAGGCGCTGGATGTCGGCGGTTCAGTGCGTGCGACGACTTTTATTGGGAGCGGGACGGGATTGACGGGGATCAACACTTCGCAGTGGACAGTGACAAATACCAATGATGTTTATTTGCCTAACAATGGCAATGTGGGCTTAGGCACAACACTGACAAGCACTTCAGCATTGACCGTCATGAACGGCAACGTGGGCATCGGCACTTGGGCGCCGGCGCATTTATTAGATGTTCCAAATGGAAATGTAGGAATTGGAACTTTGACTGTAAATTCAAATTTTACTACTCCTCAACTTACGCTTTTGAGTAATTCGTTAATAATAACTAATGGTAAGTCACTTTATTGGAGTGGTGGTACTGAATTAAGAGGATCAACGGATGGTAATTTGATACTTACGAATAATGCTGAAACAAATTTTAATCTTCTTCAATTAGGTGGGACAACGTCAAGTTTTCCAGCTTTGGGTGTTACTGGTGCTAATTTATCTTTAATGTCTGCTAACGGGAGTTTTTCGAGTAATTTAGGAATTGGCACAACCAATGCAACAAGCGGGAGGTTAATAGTTACGGGAGGCAATGTTGGCATTGGCTCACTGACCCCTGGCCAGGTGCTTGACGTCACCGGCACCATCCGCACAACGAATTTCACCATGACCGGCCAAAGCCCCTTAAGCGGCTATGTGCTCACCGCCAGCGACAGCGCCGGGGACACGACCTGGACACCGCCAGGCACCATCAGCACCGCCAACTGGACCATCACCAACACCAACGACGTTTATGAAACACTTAACGGCAATGTGGGCATCGGCACAAGCTTGACAAAGACAGCAGCGCTTACCGTCATGAACGGCAACGTGGGCATTGGCACCTGGGTGCCGGCATTGCCTCTTAGTGTGACAGGGAATAGCTATTTTAATGGTAGTGTAGGCATCGGCACATGGGCGCCGGCGTATCCTCTACAAATATCATCTAATGTTAGTGGTATAGCTTTAGAGTTACCTGTGAGTGAAAAATTAGATTGGGCTAATACTGGCTTGAGAGTGGCTGGTTCTAATCAAGTTTTCTTCCATTTTAATGGAAGTGATGGTGCCGCGTTGACATCAACAGGGATAACTGTTGGTTCAGGGACCGCGCCAAAGAACGCGTTAGACGCACATGGAGCTGTGGCAGTAGGCTCTTCTTATGCCACTGTATACACAGCACCAAGTAATGGAATAATAGTCCAGGGTAATGTCGGCATTGGAACATTTAGTCCTTTTGGTGGACAATTAATAATTTCTTCGACAACTACAAATGGCAACGTGGGCATTGGCTCACTGACCCCTGGCCAGGCGCTGGACGTCACCGGCACCATCCGCACGACGAATTTCACCATGACCGGCCAAAGCCCTTTGAGCGGCTATGTCCTCACCGCCAGCGACAGCGCCGGAGACACAACCTGGACGCCGCCGGGCACCATCAGCACCGCCAACTGGACCATCACCAACACCAACGACGTCTACGAAACACTTAACGGCAATGTTGGCATCGGTACCAGCTTGACAAAGACAGCGGCCTTGACAGTAATGAACGGCAATGTAGGCATCGGCACTTGGGTGCCGTCATCGCCTTTGCAGGTGGTTGGTAATTTAACAATAGGTACAGGAGGTGGTGGGGCAGCATTATCTAATACATCATTAATTGGTCAGACGAATAGTCTTTTAGTGACGGCAGGTTATCTTGGAGCTTCAAATGATTTTGCTTTATTTAGTAGTGGTACTAGAAAGATATGGATAACTCAATCAAATGGTACTTTAGTAAACGTTCTTTCAGGTGGAATTATTGGTTTTTCATCGAGTGCGACCGATGCTGGTTATGTTCCAGATACAGAAATATCTCGTCTATCTGCAGGTGTTATTGGTGTAGGAATTGGTACGGCAGGAACTTACGGTGGAGTAATAGTCGCTACAAATGTAGGAATAGGTACTTTTAATGTTTCTGGAGGAAGTTTAATTGTTAAAACAGGCAACGTGGGCATCGGTTCTTTAACCCCTGGCCAGGCGCTGGACGTCACCGGCACCATCCGCACGACGAACTTTACAATGAGCGGTCAAGCACCGCTTAGCGGCTATGTCCTCACCGCCAGCGACAGCGCTGGGGACACGACCTGGACGCCGCCGGGCACCATCAGCACCGCCAACTGGACCATCACTAATACCAACGACGTCTACGAAACTAAAGGCGGCAATGTCGGCATTGGCACAAGCCTGACAAATACAGCGGCATTGACCGTGATGAACGGCAACGTCGGCATCGGCACCTGGGTGCCGGGATATCCTTTACAAATTAATGGGAATGTTGGAATTGGAAAC
>Ga0207128_1166_pt1 | contig 9819 bp, 9 predicted proteins | sample Alteio_BWMinHeat_18_FD_153522 | JGI IMG/M metagenome (GOLD analysis project Ga0207128, IMG submission 153522) | Enriched cells from forest soil in Barre Woods Harvard Forest LTER site, Petersham, Massachusetts, United States -... | ecosystem: Environmental > Terrestrial > Soil > Temperate forest >... | reverse complement strand
AATCGATTCAAGAAGCCCAACATTTATTAACAACAAATTCTTTTAATGTGATAATAGCTACCAATTTCATTATTAATTGGGGTGGTCGATGGGAAAATTCAAATGACACTGTTCTTGGTATGGCCGATTCAATTAACAAGTCTACAACACATCCTCTTTTAATTATTTATAAAAAACGACCAACCCTAGATGAGATAAGCTCTCGAGTGGTGAGATCTACTTTTCCCGATGCAGAGATTATTACTCAGGAAAGGCCTAGTGACAATACCGTTTTAATACGAACATTAGAAGAGCATTTCAACACCGCGATGACGGTCCGGCAAAAATCCAGCACCCCACCGACAACGTCAATAGGCCATTTCCAAGAGCGATTCAACCATGTCAAATTTGATTCTCACAGAGAAGATAGAGAAGCCTTGGTTCAAGATCAAGTTGCTCTAAGGACGTTATTGCAAGAATTAAGCAAGCTTCCTAGTCACAATACTTTTGGACAAGAGCGCCATCTTGAGGATAGGGTAAATGAAGCGTTAGACAAGATAGCACAGATGCAGACGCTCTTAGGGACAGACGAAGAATACGACACCGCGATGACGGCCGATGCTAACGACAAAAAAATTATTAACACAGTGATGGTTTGGTATTATCCAGGGGTACATAATAGTGATATTGTTGAGTTGATGATGCGACTTATTGTCCAATTGCCTGGTATAGAGATGGGGACTAAGGCTGGATCTTTGGAAGCACACCTTCCGGAAAACATGCGTTTTATATATCAACTTGATCAAAGAACTCGAGAATTTATTCCCATTCCAAAAGAATCATGGAATGAACTAAGGGGATATAAGCCGGCCGTGTATTCATTTGCCGTGGGTCCCCGTAGATATGATCTTATTTTGGCTCCTGGTCACAAGCCCATTTTGATGAGGGTAGACTCCACTATCGTTACGTTGACTCAAGCGTTTAATGATGAAATGCCAAAATTCATTAAACAATCAGGAGGTTTAACAGGTTTAAATCGAGACCAGATGATTGATGTTTTTGCTGCCGCGTTTTATACATGGTATTTGAAACATGGCTTTAAAGGTCCCAGGAAAAAATTTGTTAAAATCATGAGTGACCAAACAAAGAAATGGAGTGAGGAAGACCAATTAGCCGTCGTCATTGACGGTAAGTTAGCCCGTCCATCTCAGGAAAATGAAGAAGTTGGTGTTATCGTCATGGATAAAGCAAGGAAGTTATGGAAATGGAAGGAAGTTCAGAGTGATCAAATGTTGAATATTTTAACAATGATAAAAAGAGATATGAATAGCCGCAATTCCGCGATGAAGGCTGTTCCACAGCTATCGACAGGGGAAAAGTCTGATGAACAAGTGAATCAGCAGCCCATTAAGGATGAACGCTTAGAATCACAGCCTGCGGGAGAATACTCAACAGAATATACGCCGCAGGGCAGTCAAGAATTTCCTTCAGGAGATTCTGCGATGAGAACTCCCGGGGGTATCGACTTAAACTCTGCCAATATGGCCATGACAATCACTAAGGATGTTAATGGCGGGGTGAAGGTGAATTTTGACCCTGCCATGATCGCACAGATCAGGCAAAAAGGGGTCTATTCCGCTATTCCTGTGATTATTAGTGTCACCACCATGAGCCAAGCCCAGCTGCGGCCCTTGTTGGACCTGCCGCAATAGCTACGTTGACAGAAATACGATTTAATAGTATAGTTCATATTTAGAGGATCAAGTATGTTCAAGCGTATTTTAGACAATGACAATTTTGTAGCAAAGAATGCGGATCAAATCGTTAAAAAATACGGTCGTAAAACCATTGTTATCTGTCAAGGTGAGATTTTCAGTGGTACTAAAGCCATGGAACGGGCACGTCAAAAATTTCCTGGTATTGTCCCCATGCTATTCTCTGTCCCCCCCCGAGAAATGTTTCAAAATGGCTTTTTATTATGAGCCGTTCTTTTCATTTTCCCTACAAACGATTTTTTAATGACTATTATCCCATCATTAAAATAAACCTAAAGAGTCCAGGCGGTATTATTGAATTGGAAGCATACGTAGATAGTGGGGCCAGTACTTCTATTTTTAATGTTTTAGTAGCGCATGATTTATGTATTAATTACACCAAAGGTAAACGTCATATGACCTTGGTTGGCAACGGGGCACATATACCTATGTATGTACATAAGATTCCCATACAAATTGGGGATAGGTGGGTCAAGACAATGGTAGGGTTCTCACCTGAATTGGGTTCGTCTATCAATATTTTGGGACAAAAGAATATTTTTGACAGTTTCAAAATCACTTTTGATGCACGCGGTAAGCGTGTTATTTTCTTTCCGTACTAATCTCCCCTAATTGTTTTAAAGTTGCTTTTTAATCACCTTTTGGTAGAATACCCCTTCTTATGGTCGAATTTCTAATTAACATTAAGGAAACGACAGATATCTATATCTGTTTGAAATAGTAATTTTATGGAACGCCCAGCAGATCTAATGGAAAAAGTCGTGGCCTTGGCTAAACGCCGGGGTTTTATTTTTCAATCTTCCGAAATATACGGCGGTCTTAACGGCGCTTGGGATTACGGTCCCTTTGGTGTTGAACTTAAGCGCAATGTCAAGAATGCCTGGTGGCAGTCAATAGTCCATTGGCGTGAAGATATGGTCGGTTTGGATGCCGCTATCCTTATGCATCCTCGCACTTGGGAAGCTTCCGGACATACGGCCAATTTTGCCGATATGATGGTGGATTGTAAAAACACCAAATGTTCCTTCCGTGGCCGCGTGGACCAGCTGAAAAATGGCAAATGTCCAAAATGTGGCGGGTCAGACCTCACGCCCCCACGTGCTTTTAATTTAATGCTCAAGACCAATGTCGGGGCCATGGAAGATTCATCGTCGGTGGTTTATTTGAGGCCAGAAACTGCCCAGGGGATTTTTGTGAATTTTCCTAATGTTTTAGATTCCACGCATCGAAAGCTGCCTTTTGGTATCGCCCAAATGGGAAAATCTTTCCGCAATGAGATCACTCCAGGAAATTTTACCTTCCGTACCCGTGAATTTGAACAAATGGAGATCGAGTATTTCTGCCGGCAGGAGCAGGCGCAAGCCAAATACTAGGAATGGATCCAGGCCCGCTTTCAGTGGTATACAGATTTAGGCATCAAAAAAGAGAATTTAAAATTACGCGTGCATGACAAGGACGAGTTGGCCCATTATGCCGCCGGATGTACGGACGTGGAATATAATTTCCCCTTTGGCTGGTCGGAGCTGGAGGGTATTGCCAATCGCGGGGACTATGATTTAAAGCAACATGCCAAATTCTCAGGTAAGGATTTGCAATACCAGGACCCCGTGACCTTGGAGAAGTTTTTCCCTCATGTGATTGAGCCTTCAGGGGGCTGTGACCGCGCGACCTTGGCTTTCTTGGTAGACGCCTACCATGAAGAAACCGTCAATGATACCTTGCGCGTGGTGATGAAATTCCATCCTAAATTGGCCCCTGTTAAGGTGGCGGTTTTGCCCTTACTTAAGAAAAATGAGGGTATTGTGGCCCTGGCCAAGAAAATAAAATCCGAGCTTCAAAAAGAGATGGTTTGCGTGTATGATGATTCAGCTGCCATAGGAAAACTCTATCGCCGTCAGGATGAGGTGGGAACGGTTTTTTGCGTCACCGTGGATGTGCAATCACTTGAAGATAAACAAGTCACTGTGCGTTTCAGGGATACCATGCAGCAAGAGCGTATTCCCGTGGAACACCTGATGGGATATTTGAAGCAAAGGCTTTAAGACCTGTTACACCTCCCGGAGGTGTAACGGTCATTAATCAAAAATAAAGAAAGGTAGTTGAAATGGCAAAAAAGCATGTGTTTTCGTACGGCGCCGGCAAGGCGGAAGCAAAGGGCGCGGATTTAACCAAAAATGTTTTAGGCGGTAAAGGGATTGGTTTAATGGAAATGACCTCGATCGGCATCAATGTGCCGGCTGGTTTTACGGTCAGCATTCAGACCTGCGCTGAGTATTATAAATTGGGAAGAAAATTGCCTGCTGGCTTGGAAGCTGAGTTGCGTGATGCCCTCAAGAAGCTTGAAAAGGTCACTGGCAAAAAAATGGGTGATGCCCATGATCCGCTGTTGGTGTCTGTGCGTTCCGGTGCTGCCCGTTCCATGCCTGGGATGCTTGAAACCATTTTAAACTTAGGGTTGAACGATATTTCCGTTGAAGGTTTAGCCAAGAAAACTGGTAATGCGCGTTTCGCGTATGATTCCTACCGCCGCTTTATTCAAATGTATTCCTCGACGGCCATGGGCCTTTCCAAGCAGCCAATGGAAGATATGTTGCATGAGATGAAGCACAAATTGGGTGTCAAGAACGATCCCGAAATCCCTGCCGCGAGCCTCAAGGAACTTTGTGCCCAATTCAAAGCTTTTTATAAGCAGAACAAGGGAGAAGATTTTCCCCAAGATCCCTGGAAGCAATTGATGGGTGCTGTGATGGCGGTCTTTGGCAGCTGGGAAGCTGAAAAGGCCCAGACCTACCGCCGTGTGGAGAAGATCACCGACTTGGAAGGGACTGCGGTCAACGTGGTTCAGATGGTTTTTGGTAATAAGGGAGACAAGAGTGGGACAGGTGTTTGCTTTACCCGTGACCCTAATACCGGCGAGAATACTTTTTACGGCGATTATTTAATCAATGCCCAAGGTGAGGACGTCGTGGCGGGTATCCGTACACCGCTTAAACTTTCCACCTTACAAGACACCATGCCTAAGGCGTATGACCAGCTTTGCGCGGTGCGTGCCATCCTTGAAAGCTATTATAAGGAAATGCAAGATTTGGAATTTACCATTGAAGACGAGACCTTGTACATGCTGCAATGCCGTACGGGTAAGCGATCACCGGCAGCTGCCTTTGCCATTGCCTTAGATCATGCCACCAAGCCATTATTGAGCAAGTCTCAAGCCAATGATTTAGTGAAGAAAGGTTATCTTCCTAAAAAGTATGCTGAATTAGCCATCAAGCCGGTCATCACCAAGCAACAGGCTGTGAACCGTATTTCTTCAGATGATATTGAACGTTTGTTCTATCCTGTTATCGACGTGACCAAGACCAGCATCACCCAATTGAAATCTATCCGTTTAGGCAGCGGTATCAATGCGGTGCCTGGTGCTGCGGCAGGTAAGGTTGTTTTTACGGCTGCTGAAGCTGAGAAATTAGGGGCTAAAGGTGAGAAGGTCATTTTAGTCCGTAAGGAAACCAGCCCTGAAGATGTGGGTGGTATGCATGCGGCCAAGGGTATTTTGACGGCCACCGGCGGAAAAACTTCCCACGCGGCCGTCGTTGCCCGCGGTTGGGGAAAATGCTGTATCGTCGGCTGTGAGGCGTTGAATATTAATTATGATACCAGTTCAATGGTTATTGGTGGAAAAACTATTAAACAGGGTGATTACATCACCTTGGATGGTTCCGCCGGTGAGATTTATAGTGGGGACCTTCCGTTGAAAGAACCGGAATTGCCATCGAGCTATTACACGATTTTGAAATGGGCTGATGAATTCAGGACCTTGAAGGTGCGCACCAATGCGGATACGCCGTATGATGCTTTAAATGCCATCAAGATGGGTGCTGAAGGCATTGGGCTTTGCCGCACCGAGCATATGTTTTTTGATACTGAGGAACGCCGTTTGGCCATTCAGGAAATGATCGTCGCTGAAACCCTGGATACCCGTAAAAAGGCCTTGGCGAAATTATTGCCTTTTCAGACGAATGACTTCTATGGCATTTTTAAAGCCATGAATGGATTTCCAGTCACCATCCGTTTGATCGATCCGCCATTACATGAATTTACTCCGAAAGACAATGCCGGTATTGAAAAGTTAAGCAAGATAACTGGTTTGTCGACGGATAAGATCCGTCACCGTTGCGAGCAATTACATGAATCTAATCCCATGTTAGGGCATCGCGGCTGCCGTTTGTGTATTACCTATCCGGAGATTTTGGATATGCAAGTGACTGCGATCATCGCGGCTGCTATCAAATGCCGTAAAGAAGGCATCAAGGTTTTGCCTGAGATCATGATCCCATTGACCATGGACAAAAAAGAGTTTAAAATCATGGAACAGCAGACCCGTAAGGTTGCGGAATCTTTGATCAAAGCAGCCGGCGTAAAATTGCCGTACATGGTCGGTACTATGATTGAAATTCCACGGGCCGCTTTGTTAGCTGATCAAATCGCAGAAATTGCAGAATTCTTTAGTTTCGGAACCAATGATCTGACTCAAATGACCTTAGGTCTTTCCCGTGATGACGCCGGCAGATTCCTGCCGACCTATGTGGCCACCGAAAAAGACGGCGGCTGCGGCATCTTCAAGGACGATCCGTTTCAAAGTCTGGATCAGGACGGCGTTGGCATGTTGGTTAAATTTGGTATTGAGAAGGGACGTTCCACCAAAAAAGACTTGAAGGTCGGTATTTGCGGTGAGCATGGCGGTGAAGCAGAGAGCGTCAAGTTCTGCCACAGAGTTGGCATGAATTATGTTTCCTGTTCGCCGTACCGCGTGCCGATAGCCCGTCTGGCAGCAGCCCAGGCAGCACTCAGTGATGTTAAAGGTGGAAAAAAGAAGAAAAAATAACCTCCACATAACCGGGTTATGAGATGGATCCAATAAAGTCCTACTTAAAAGAAATTAAAAACATCGCTCTTTTGACCGCCGAGGAAGAAGTCACCTTGGCCCGTAAGATACAAAAGGGTGATAAAAAAGCCCGTGAGGCCATGATCCGCGCTAATCTGCGCCTGGTCATCAGCATCGCCAAGCGTTATACTAATCTTGGCATTGCCTTAAGTGATTTGATCGAAGAAGGCAATATCGGCCTCATGCGCGGGGTGGATAAATTCGATCCGGAAAAAGGTTTTCGTTTTTCCACTTATGCGGCCTGGTGGATCAAGCAGGGGATTTCCCGGGCCATCATTGACCAGGGCAAGATGATCCGCGTGCCCGTGTATTTGAATGAAGAAATCCTTAAATACCGCAAGTGCGTTGAGAAATTGACCCAATCCCTGCGCCGCCGTCCCACCACCGCGGAGGTGGCTAAAAAGCTTAAACTCACCATGGAAAAGGTGCGCGAATTAGACGGGGCCATAGCCAAGATGTCAAGCCTTGATGCGCCTTTGGGAGAAGATGGGGAAGGCCAGATGCTGGATGTGCTGGAAGATGAGAACATGGCTGCTCCTGATGAGTCAGTGGCCAATTTTTTGAATAAAGAACGTGCGCAGGCCATTCTAAAAGAGCTGGATGACCGTGAAAAGACGATCATTGAATTACGTTTTGGCCTAAAGGAAGGTTCTCAGCCGCACACCTTGGCACAGATCGCCAAGAAATTAGGTATATCCCGTGAACGCGTGCGTCAGATCGAAGAATTGACCATGGATAAATTGAAGAAAATTCTTAGCGAACGTGAAAAATAACCCCGCCTGTCGGTAGCGGCAAGCGGCGGGGTCCAGTTGGAGAGTCTCCTATGGCTGTTAAGCGTAAACCGATTTATGTATTGATCCTTCCCAGATTTGAAGATATTTTTCATTCATTTTATACCGGCGAGATCACCAAGGGTGTTAATTTGGCGGCCAGCCGTCTGAACGTTGATTTTTTAGTGCACATCACCGACCGTTCCAATCATGCCTCCTGGCTTGATCCCACCTTATTAGACCGTAAATATGTCGATGGTATTTTATTCGCGGACATTGATAATGATCTGGATATCGTTAAAAAAGGGATCATGCGCGGCATGCCTTGCCTGGTCCTTAATAATATCATCCATGAGCCGATTAATTATATTGCCGTTAATAACTACAAGGCAGCGATGAATGTGGTTGAAGAATTCATTAAGTTAGGCCATAAGCACATTGCCACCATTGCAGGAGATTTGAACACCCAGGCTGGGCAGTCCCGTCTGGAAGGGTATAATGACGCGCTTAAAAAGCATAATATCGAGCCTGATAAAGCCTATGTGAAGTTAGGCGGGTTTTTACGCACCCCGGCCCGTCAGGCAGCACAGGACCTTTTTAAATTAAAAACACGGCCAACAGCCATTTTTGCCGCCTCTGACGTCATGGCCATGGAAGCGATGGATGTGGCCCGGTCCAAAAAGATTTCTATTCCCTCGGATTTGGCCATCTGCGGCTTTGATGATAATCCGCTGCGTGCCAATAGTTCAATACCCTTGGCCACGGTTTCCCAGCCTTTGGTTGAAATGGGTCGATTGGGTTTAGAAATGCTCTATCAGATCAGCCACGGCAAGGCCAAGCTTCCTGTCAAAGAAGTTCTCCAGGCCAAATTGATCAAGGCCGCATCGATGGGTAAATTTTAAAATGAAAATTGCTGATCTTAAAAAACATATCCGTGATATCCCGAATTTCCCTAAAGAGGGTATTATCTTTAAGGATATTTCCACTCTTCTAAAAAATCCACAGGCTTTTGTAAAATCCATCAATGCCTTGGCCCTGAAATTCAAGAAATCAAAGATCCAATATGTCGTCGGGGTAGAGGCCCGTGGTTTTATTTTCGGCGCTGCCTTGGCGTATAAATTGGGTGCCGGCTTTATCCCGGTGCGCAAGAAAGGCAAGCTGCCGTATAAGACAAAAAGCGTGACCTATCAGTTGGAATACGGCATGGACACCTTGGAAATCCATGAAGATGCTATTCCCTCCCATGCCAGGGTCCTGGTGGTTGACGATCTATTAGCCACCGGCGGAACGGTCAGGGCCGTGGTTGACCTTTTGAATAGCCAACAAGTCAATATAGTGGGTGTGGCTTTCCTGGTGGAACTAAAATTCCTTAAAGGTAAAGAGAAGCTTAAAGATCTTCCGATTTATTCGGTAATCCAGTATTAACATCAAAAATTTTCCATGAAAATCTCGCTTGTCTATTTAATCGGGCATTGTCTATGTTCGGTTATTTTTTTTGTTTGTGCCTTGGTGCTGAAAATCAATAAACGCTGGATTTCTTTTTTTGGAATCCTTTTTTTTATTTCTGAGCCGGCTGTGTTTTTGATCTGGGGGCCTTTTCATTACCTGGGTTTATATGCGCTGTCTTTTGTATTCTTTTTATTGTTGGCTCTGGGGACAGACCGATTTTATATTTTTTTAAAGACGCAGGAAGCGCTGGTGCGTTCGCTTTTTTGGGCTGCGGTCATTGTTTTTTGCGCTGGCGTTGTTTTGACAAGCGTCTCGGAGATTAATATCCGTCGCGATGCGCTGACATTTTGGATGTATGAAGCCAAGCGGCATCCTGACGCAGAGGCATTGAATAATCTGGCGGATGCCTATGAGAATTCCCGAAATATTTCCCAAGCCATGGCGTATTACCAAAAAGCAGCAGGGGTAAATCCCAAATCCGTCAGGGCCTATGAAGGGATGGCCCGTTTGGCACAAGGGAGTGGCCATTGGGGGCAAGTGATTGATGCCTGCCAAAAAATCATTGAGTTAAATCCTCAATTGCCCCAGGCTTATTTGGATGTGGGAGAAGCGTATCGTGTTTTGGGTAAAGGCAAGGAAGCCGTTGAAACGTACAGCCGGCTTTTAAACCTTTTCCCAGATGATGAAAAAATCCACGTGAAGGTGATTCAAGCCTACGGCCGTGCCATTGCGGATGATCCTCAGAATGAGCTTTATAAGGAAAAACGTGAAGAGGTCTTGGCTGATTTTGAGCAATTGTCCAAACGTAAGAATTACACCGCCGCTGATTATTACAATCTGGGGCTTTTGTATGAGCAGGTCGGCGGCAAGGAAGAAGCCGTGCGTTTTTATACCAAGGCGGTAC
>Ga0207128_1169_pt1 | contig 9833 bp, 9 predicted proteins | sample Alteio_BWMinHeat_18_FD_153522 | JGI IMG/M metagenome (GOLD analysis project Ga0207128, IMG submission 153522) | Enriched cells from forest soil in Barre Woods Harvard Forest LTER site, Petersham, Massachusetts, United States -... | ecosystem: Environmental > Terrestrial > Soil > Temperate forest >... | reverse complement strand
CGCGACTCCCAGGAGGATGGTGGAGCCCATGCAGACGATCGAAAGGGCGAGGGCGGCAGGTTTGACGATCCGAAGGGTGCGCCACAGTTCGCGCGGTCCCCTGGACCATGCCTGACGCCGTTGCTGCTCGCGTGGCAGCAGGTTCCAGGCGGGAGATTGCCCGTCGCGCTGCCAGAGGAGTTTTCCCTCATTGAGGAAAATGGCGTGAAAAATCCAAAACAGGAGCAGACCGCAGACCGCGAGCCGCAAGCCGACCTTCCAAATTTTCCTCCCCTCGCTCACTCGCCGCCCCAGATACCTTTGAGGTAGGCCACGCCGCGCTGGACCTCTTCCACCGGCACGGCGGGATGCAATTCGAAGACCTTGATGTGTTCCGGCTTCACAAATGGTTTCAGCGCCGCAAAGTCTATCATGCCCGACCCGGGAGGACAATGGTCGGCCGCGGGGAAGCGAACGTCGTGGATATGAAATCCGTGCAAGCGATGCGCGAGGGAGCCGAGATGCATGGCGTGATCGATGAACCCAAGGTTGGCCTTTATCTGCGCGTGTCCGGTATCGTGCCAGTAGCCGATGCGCGGATCGGGGAATTGCTTGAAGAAAATCGAGTAATCCGTCTCGAAGGGGATTTCCTCGAGGGCTTCGCGGTTTTCGATTCCCAGCTTGACATCGAAGTGCGCGGCCTGCTCGGCGATGCGGCCGAGCAGTTCGTAGGCGAGCTCGAGGTGGCGTTCCTTGCGTTGCTCGCGCTTTTCGATCACGTCGGCGCAGAGTTTCTCGTATTTGGCGGTGCCTTTTCGATCTTCGCCCAACAGGTCGATGAGCTTTTCCGTATAGTCGCTCATGTCGACACTGCCCATGTGGAGCACGACCAGTCTGGCTTTGACGCGCGCGGCGGTTTCAAGTGTGCGGACCGTGTGCCGGAACGCGCTCTCGCGTTCCCGCGAATCCGTGGCGGTGAAGCGGTACAGGTTTGGGGCGGGATGATTGACGCCCAGGGGCAGAGGACAAAAGTTATGGAGGGTCGAAATCCTGATCTCCCCGGCCTCGACAGCATCGAGGATCCCGGGAAGGAGGCTCATCCGGATGCCGTGGCTCAACTCCGCGTACTCAAAGCCAAGTCCACGGATTTCGCGCAGCATCTCCCCGCCGTCGGTGTGACGGTGAGAGTTCCAACAAGTTGATAACGAATACATTGTCGCCGCCGGTCCGCGCCCTAAAATCAGTTGCACAGACAATTCACCTGCCTGTGATATTCAAAGTGTCAGCACCTGTTTAAGCCCCGCCAGTCCCGATCTTAAGCGCGGCCTCACCTGGCGGTGGCACGCGCATCGCTCTCAACCTTGTACAAACCGCCCACTTAAAGCAATAAAAGTGCCGGGTGCGCTGATAACAACGTCACCCGGCACAGAACTGTCCAGAGCCGCCTTAGAGGTCGGCGTAACGGGCTGCAAGCATTGCTGAGAAACGGGCAACCTTCATCTTGCGACGTTTACGTTCGCTCGGCTTTTCGTAATGCCGATGGTTGCGCACTTCTTTCAGAGTGCCTTCCCGGTCCACTTTCTTTTTCAAACGGCGCAGCGCCTTTTCAACGGGCTCGCCTTTCTTGAGTCGGATTTCAGTCAACTAAATTCACTTCCTCTCTGGGCATTGAGGACACCCGCGGACGTTCATCGCCCGCATCGGTCGTCAAGTCGGGGCGGAACACTAGGTAGGGCGGGTAAGGGTGTCAACTGGCAAAAAAAGCTCATTTTTGCCCGTATTTGGCGATCAGCCAGCGCATGGCAGCTTGCTCGCCAAAATGATGGAGCCGGTCGACATAGCTGCTCCAGTCCTGGGGGGACATTGACTCCTCGATGCCGGTGAATTGCTGGGCAAGTTCTTTGGCCGCGGCGCGGCTTTGGGCCAGTTCCTCTATTCGCTGTTGGGCGGTCTGCCCGGAGTCTCCCAGGGGAGCGGAGGGATCCATCGCTTTCAGGGCATTGGATTCGATGGCAATGCCGACGAGCTGGCTGATCAAGGTGGGGGAACCGGTCTGATCGCCGAGGCGCCTTCCCAGATTGACGTCCATCTGAAGGGCTGCTTTTGCGGAAGCCTCATCGCCTGCCTGGCGATAGGAGTTGGCCAGGTCCACGATGCTTTGATTCAATTGTTTCAGTTCAATCAGATGCGGGAGCACGAGAGAAATCGACGCGACCACCTTGGCCTCGTCCGCGGAGTAGCCCGCCGCGCGGTACGCCTCCGCGCTGTTTTGCATGAAATCCAGGGAGAAATCCTGCATCACTGGTTTGCCGGATGCAGCGCCGAGTTCCTGTACGGCTTGATCCGGTTGTCCATTCTTGAAGAAGTCGAAGGCGGACAAATAGTTCCCCACCGAATTGCCGGGGTCAGACTTCTTGAACGCGTCGAGCCACAGACGCCTCTCCTGTGGGCTCGCGTCCTTCTTGTGAATGGCGACGAATGCAACCTGCGGATCATCGGGAAAGTTCGCCATGGCTTCCTCGAGCAGCGCGGCATCGCCGGTGGCACGAAAGGCTGCGATGAGGCTGCCGGCGTTGCGATGATTGGCCTTGAGATAGGGGGCAATTTGCTCGGCCGTCACGCGGGCAGATGTGTCGCTCTTGAGAATCCGCGCGAGATTGGCAGTTTGCGACTCATCGTTTGAAGAATTGGCAGCCGGAGCGCCGCTTTGGAGCTGGGGACGGACAATTGCAGCACGTTTCGCCCGTGCGAGCAGCTCGGACAGGCGCTTGTTCTCCGCGGTCAACTGGGTCAGTTGGCCGATTTGTTGGCGCAACGAGCCATTATCCTGGCGCAGTTTGACCTGGTTTTGTTGCAAAATTGCGAGGTAAGCCACGCCCGCGATGGCGGCGGCGCCAATGATTACCGCTTGTAGTTTTGTCATGGTGATAAGTTTGAAAAGAGTGACAGTCGAAACCGCTCCGGCTTTCGCACCGGCCAGGGCGGCTGCCGAGACGCCGGCAGCCAGACCCGAGGGGGCTGCGGCCACGGTATCGTTTGCCAGGGCGGCGCCGAGCGCGGCTGCGGACAAGGCGATTCCACGGTTTCTGAGGATGCCTTGCAGTTTCTCCAGCGCGCGGGTGACCCGCATGCGGGCGGTGTTCTCGCTGGTGCCCATGGCCTCGCCGACGCCGCGCGCGAAACCCACCACAAGAAAACCGAGGCCGTCACCACCGTCTTTGCCGACCGGTTGATCGGACTCTTCTCCATGCTTCTCTTCGGCGGCATGATGATGATTCCCAATCATCCCTTGCTCTTCCGGCAGAACGAACGTCTCGCGGCTGTGGCTTGGTTTTCCCTGGCCATGCTGCTCGCCTGCGCGGGCCTGTTCGTGGTGGCATTTTGGGGCGGCGTGTCCAAAGGCTTTCCCTCCGCGCGCATCTGGCTCCGCAAATTTCCCCAGGCCGAACGGATCGAGCGATCCATGGATGCCTGCCGCGAATTCGGCAGGGACCGCGCGTTTCTAACCAGGAGCTTTCTCGTCTCCATGGCGCTGAACACTTGCTGCGTGCTCCAGGTCATTTCACTGGCCTGGGGAATGGGCGCGGCCGTATCGACCGTCGCCCTGTTCGCCATCGTGCCGATGATCTATTGCATCTCCGCGTTGCCGATCACGCCCAGCGGCCTCGGCGTCCGCGAGAATCTTTTTGTGATGACGCTGGGCGTCATCGGCGTCAGCCCCACCCCCGCCCTCTCCATCTCCCTCCTCGCTTACGCCGGAAGCCTCTTCTGGAGCCTCGTCGGCGGCCTCGTCTACCTGAGTCTCAAAGAAAGCCAGCACCTCAAGGAAGTCATCGAGGAGTGAGGGCGCTGGGGACTTTCCCCATCTCTATCTTAATCTTAATCTTAATCCAATTTGTCAATTTCCATGCTATCGATCAAAGATCTTAAAATCTCCCTCGGAGGGCGGACCCTCTTCGAAAACGCCTCCTTCCAGGTTAACTACGGTGACCGTGTCGCCCTCGTCGGCCCGAATGGCGCCGGCAAATCCACCCTCTTCTCCATCATCCTCAAGAAACTCGTACCGGACGATGGATCGGTTCAACGCGACGAATGGACCATGGTCGGCTATCTCCCGCAGGAAGGTGAAGCCGTCGGCAACGAAACCGTTCTCGAGGTCGCGACCGGACGCGCGACCATCCTGCCGCAACTCGAGCATCAACTGAAGGAACTCGAGACGGCGGGCGATGTCTCCTCCCCGGAATACCTGGAGGCCCACGCCAAACACGACGCCCTCAATGACCCGCAGGTCGAAGCCAGGGCCATGAAAATGCTCGCCGGCCTCGGCTTCCGGCAGGCGGACGTCCACCGGCCCGCCCGCGACATGAGCGGCGGCTGGATCATGCGCGCCCATCTCTCGCGCCTGCTCGTCATGGAACCGGACCTCCTCCTGCTCGATGAGCCCACCAACCACCTCGACCTGCTCGCCCTGCTCTGGCTGCAGAATTACCTGAAAAATTATTCCGGCGCCCTGTTGATCATTTCGCACGACCGGCAATTCATGGATGAGATCGTCAGCCAGGTGCATGAAATCTCGGAGAAGAAACTGATTGCCTACACGGGCAATTACACCGACTACCTCCGGCAGCGCGAGGAGCGCTACGAGCAGCAACTCACCGCGCACAAAAACCAGCAAAAGGAAATCCAGGCCCTCCAGGAGTTTGCCGATCGCTTTCGCGCCGTGACTTCCAAGGCGTCCCAGGCCATGGCCAAGCTCAAGCAGATCGAGCGCATGGAATTGATCGAAAAGCCCACGGCGCCCCGCAAACCGTTCCGCTTCCAGATCCCCCAGCCGCCTCGCGGTGGCCAGCGCGCGGTGACCCTCGAGGGGATTCACATGGCTTATGGCGCCAACCGGGTTTACTCCGGTCTCGACCTCACCATCGAGCGTGGCGAGCGCACCGTCCTCGTGGGACCCAATGGCGCGGGAAAATCCACTCTGCTCAAAATCCTGGCCGGCGTGGTCGAGTTCCAGCAGGGCGAGCGCAAACTCGGTCATAACGCCAAGATCGGCTACTACAGCCAGCACCGCTCCGGCACGCTCGACCCGACCAGGACCGTTCTGGAAGAAGTCATGGCCATCGCGACGACTCTGCGCGAGGATGAAGTGCGTGGAGTCCTCGGATCATTCATGTTCCGCAAGGAAGAGATTTACAAACTCACCGGTGTCCTCAGCGGCGGCGAGAAAAGCCGACTCAACCTCATCAAATTCCTCGTCGATCCTCCAAACCTTCTTCTGATGGACGAACCCACGACCCATCTCGATATTCTCACCGTGGAATCGCTCACCCTGGCCCTTGAACGGTACGATGGAACCCTGGTCTTCATTTCCCACGACGTCCATTTCATCCGGCGTCTGGCGACCAAGGTTCTCCACGTCAACTCCGGCCAGATCACTCCGTACACCGGGGGCTACGATTACTTTCTCGAAAAAACCGGCGCCCTCGGCGACGCCCGCGCCGCCCTGACAGCGGTGTAAATCCGGTGCAGCAATCGACAACCACAACCGGACGATTGCAACCGGGATGTCCAATTTCCGATGAAGGGACGAATACAGTCCCCTCTCCCCAAGGGAGAGGGTAAGGGTGAGGGGAAACGAAACGCACGCCCTAACGACTCGCGTTTGAGCATTCACAACCTTCAATCGGGTTGCCTCGTCGCGCTTTTGCGCTACCTTGTCCTCACATCTTCAAACTCTAATTCAACCACGTATCATTCATGAAACGATCAGCATCAGCCATCTGGCAGGGCGGACTTAAAGACGGCAAGGGCTCCGTCTCCACCGAAAGCGGTGTCCTCGCGCAAACCCCCTATTCCTTCAGCACGCGCTTTGAAGGCGAGCGCGGCACCAACCCGGAGGAATTGATCGCCGCCGCTCACGCTGGATGCTTCTCCATGGCCCTCTCCGCCGAATTGGGCAAAGCCAGCCTCATTCCCGAGGCCATCCGCACCCATGCCACGTTGACGATGGACCGCCTCGAAGCCGGCTGGACTGTCACGGGCATACACCTCGACGTCACGGCAAAGATCCCGTCCGCCGATCCGGCGAAATTCGACGCCGCCGCCAACGCCGCCAAAGCCGGCTGCCCTATCTCCCGCCTCCTCAACACAAAAATCACCATGACTGCCGCGTTGGAATAAATCGTTATCATCCCGACATGAACAAGCCCGTCCTCAGGCCAATCGCTCCCGCCGAATTGATCTTCCTCGCGCAGGGAGTGATGAAGTCGGCGAAATTCCCACAGCTCGCCAGCATCGACGGCGATCAACCGCGCCTGCGCCCGGTCTCTCCCGTGCGCACGGATGGCTTCACAGTCTACGTGGCCAACCTCCGCATCTACCACAAGACTGGCGAGATCGCCGCGAATCCAAAGGTGGAACTATGTTACGTGGACGATCACCACAACCAGGTGCGGATCACCGGCACCGCGGAAATCCTGACTGACAAACCCCTGTTTGAGGAAATCTGGAATTCGAATCCGTTACTCCGGCAGTACCTGGGCTCTTTGGAAAATCCACTGTTGATCGTGTATCGAATTCAGCCGAACCGCGTGCGCTACATGGTGGAATGGGCTCTGGAATATTACGAGGTGCCGGTTGGATGATTCACCGCGAAGACAAATGTGCCGCTCGACGACATCATATCGGTCATGAACCGCATACTCTCCCGTATCTATCCGAACGACGTTTATGAGGGCTTCACCCCGCTGCCGGAATCTCTTACCGGTTGGGGCGGCAATGCCTTGATCTTTTCCCAGCTTGTTGATGTCATCAGGCCGAGGGTGATAGTAGAGGTCGGCTCCTGGAAAGGGCAATCGGCCGTCACAATGGCTGAAGCGTGTCAGCGACACAGATTGGACTGCGCCATAATCTGTGTGGATACCTGGCTTGGTTCCGAAGAGCACATCCTGAACTTCGGCAAGGATTTGCGCCCTCAGCATGGCTTTCCGACCATTTATTATCAGTTTTTATCCAACGTGGTGCATAGAGGAGTGCAGGAAATTATTGTTCCATTTCCGACCACCTCGCTTTCTGCGGCGGCCGTTCTGAAGAGTCTTGGGATCAAGGCCGATTTAATCTACATTGACGCGAACCACCAATTTGATGCGGTGCTGGCAGATTTAAAAGCATTTGTTCCGCTTCTCGCCGGGAACGGCATCATGTTTGGCCATGATCATCGTTGGGATTCGGTGAGAGAGGCCCTGCAAGAGCATTGCAACAGGACGCGTTGCGGTTATCGCACCGAAGGGGACTTCTGGATCCTCAATTCGCCACAGACCGCGTAAACCATTGCGAGTGTCGTGGTTTCAATTCCCGGACGACCTCGTCACGGGGTGACGGGCAATCTTTCCTCGTTCTGCTCGCAATTCATGAGCACGCCCTGTTCCTTGTACGGTTTGAGCATGAAATGCGTCGCGGTCGAGACCACACCCTGGATGGTTGCCAGTTTCTCCGAGACAAACGTGGCCACTTCGCGCAAGGAATCTCCCTCCACCACCACCAGCAAATCGTAACCGCCGGACATCAGGTAACACGATTTCACCTCGCCGTACCGGGCGATCCGCTCGGCCAGCCGGTTAAACCCTCCTTCGCGCTCCGGCGTGATCTTCACCTCGATCACCGCGCGCACCAGTTCGACGCCCAGTCGCTCTTCGTTCAGTATCGTTCGATAACCGAGAATGACCTGTTGCGCTTCGTATTCCCGGATTTTCGCGGTCACGGCGGCTTCCGTCATGTTCAACATGGCGGCCATTTGCGCGGGCTTCATCGCCGCGTTTTCACGGAGCAGTTTTAAGAGCGGATCCATACGGTTATCTAAGCAGGAATCATTCTCCCGTGAAATGGAAATTCACATCGGCACTTTGCAGTCAGATCTTCGGTTTCACTTCGCTTCCGGCCCCACCCGGAACTTCCCGAAATGAATATGCGTTCTCGATCGATCCTTCGTTCCACTATCCCAAACCGCCCGAAATTCGTTCGGCGCCGTCTCAATCAATGTCGGATACGAATTATGAATCCCCGCATCATAGAACGTTTTTTCAACGCTCCACCCGCCGCCTGCCGGCTGGACCTTGTAACGCAACGCCATTCGAGCCTTTGCCGGCCCTTCATTGTAAACGTAAACATGCGTGCCATCCGCTGCCCGGCCATAAAATGCCTTCGACTTGGCATTCCAAAGATCGGGCTCCTGTTTCGCCGGAGTCCACGTGCGGCCCCCATCCTTGCTGATGCTCGAAAAGGCCCGCGGCGGATCAGTTGTCAGTCCTTCGTTGTCATAGTTCGCCGTCCGCATCACCAGCTTGAGCTCGCCGTCACTGTCTCCCGGCGCGAGATTCCCCTCGTGTAAAAACACCCGGCCCGTCTCCGGCTGCGGAATATTCCCCGCCAGTTTCCAATCGAGCAGGCTCGTGCTGCTCAACATGAATTGATCGCGCGATCCCAGCGGATCACTGCGCCTGGTATTCCGATGCGCCGGAAACAGGTAGCGCGGTTGCCCGTTCTCCACGACTCGATGAATGCCCCCGACAACGATCAGCGGACCGGTATAACTCATCGCCAGTTCCACCGGCGACCATGATCGACCGCCATCCGCGCTGAAAGCGCCAACCAATTGCGAATCTTCGCTGTGTAAATAGTTCATCGGGCAACGCATTCCGAAGCACCAGATCACCTCCTGCCCGGGTGGCTTGTAGAGCACCGGGTTGGCATAGCCAAACTGCATCGCGCCGTGCCGTTGATTATGGTCGAAAATCAACGACGGCTCGCCCCACTTGCCGCCGTCATCCGTCGAGACGCTCGCGAAGATGTCCCCCATGTCCGTCTTGCCCGGAATGCCCGCGCCGAACGCCACCACCAAATGCCTGGGCTTCCACTCCGTAATATACGGTTCCCACACCAACGACGCCCCCGGATGCTGCTCCATCGTCCGCACCACCCGAACCTCCCGCACATCGCCCTTGAACTCCGCATCCTCCGCCCGGGCCGACACGCCCATCATTAGAATCGCCAAAACCGTGATCCTGATTCCGAGGTACAGATCCACGGGGTGCAACCGCAAGCGCCAGTCCAACCTCCTCTCCGCCATTCCGAATGGGGGAGAGGGACGGGGAGAGGTGGTGCCCTTACTACTTCGTTCTTCGCTCTTCTTCACAGTTTTTACCATTCCCCTCCTTTTCTAAATCGCTCGGTCGCCGCCTTCCGAAACGCCGCGCCCGCCTCATTAATCCTTTTCAAAACTTCCTCCATCCCGCGCCCCGCCGACTCCCGCGCCGCCGCGATCACCGTATTGCATTCGTTGGCATCCATGAACCGCGCCGCGTCGAGCAACCGCGCCTCATCCTCCCGCGGGACCACCAGGAATCCGTGTTTGTCCGCATGAATCAGATCGCCCGGCTTCACCTTGCGCCCGAACACCTCCACCTCGCAGTCCCACCGCACCGGCTGGGACCACGCATGACCCACGCACAGGCGCCGCGCCAGCGCCTTGAATCCGGCATTGGTCATTTCGTCCAGGTCGCGAATGGCCCCGTCCGTGATCGTGCCCACACAACCCAGCGCGCGATGCACGTTGCTGTTCACTTCTCCCCAAAACGCCCCGATCACTCCTGGCTTGTCCAGGTCCGCAACCACCACAATCTTCGGCCCGGCGACGCTGGCCAAATATTGACGGTAATCGCCCCACGCGGTCGGATTCGTTTCCCGATGTTTCCGATTGGACGGCTCGATCACCACCGTGACGGCATACCCCACCATTGGTCCCATCTGTGGCATGAAATCGCGCACTTCCTCGAGATTAAACGCGTCGCTCGCCCGGT
>Ga0207128_1168_pt1 | contig 9889 bp, 4 predicted proteins | sample Alteio_BWMinHeat_18_FD_153522 | JGI IMG/M metagenome (GOLD analysis project Ga0207128, IMG submission 153522) | Enriched cells from forest soil in Barre Woods Harvard Forest LTER site, Petersham, Massachusetts, United States -... | ecosystem: Environmental > Terrestrial > Soil > Temperate forest >... | reverse complement strand
CGAGCATGGAGAGTAGAAGAGAGTGCGTGAAAAGCAGGACGCAGAAGCAGACCGTTTTAAGTTTGAGGTGGGCAGTTGTTTTTTGAGAGAAAGCTTTGGCTCCTAGCCAACCTATATAGAGAGGGATGAGAAAGGCGCTGCATCCTAAGAGGTAGAAAAGGCTTTTGGCGATCCAATAACCCGTTAATCCCAGCCAATTTGCTGCAGCGGAGGTCTTGACAAAGGAGATGAGGCTGGAGAAAAGGAGAAAAGCGGAGACGACGCCTAGAAAGCCATAAGTAATTTTTACAATAGGTGCCCAAAAACTTTTTGAGGAGTCTTTCTTTGCCATCGCCTCACACTACTAAAAAAGAATTAGAAAAGAAAGGGCGAACGACGGGACTCGAACCCGCGACATCTGGAACCACAATCCAACGCTCTAACCAACTGAGCTACGTCCGCCATTAGAAAGAAAATCACTCTAAAGAAGTGCCGAAAAAAAGTCAAAGGCTGCTGGACTGAATTGTCTCTTTGGAAGTTTTTACAGAGAGAGAGAACGAGTTTTTTGTGAAAAAAGAAAAAACCCTCTTGTGAAAAAAGAAGCTATTTCAGTATCTTTGTGCCATCCTAAATACGGCGGACGCCTAAGACGTCAATCGGAAGGGAACATCACCGCCACCGAGCGGTGAGTAAGTTGTTTTGACAGTGATAGTGAAACAGAGTGCAAGCCGATCTAGAAATAGATCAATGAAGGCTTGTGCGGAATAAATATATTCCCGTAAAATTTTTATTTTACTCAAAAAAATTAATTTTTTTTGAGAATTTGATCCTGGTTCAGATTGAACGCTGACAGCGTGGATGAGGCATGCAAGTCGAACGAAATAATGGGCTTGCTCATTATTTAGTGGCGGAAGGGTTAGTAATACATAGGTAATCTACCTTCAACTTGGGAATAACGGCTGGAAACGGCCGCTAATACCGAATGTGGTGGTCCTAGGCATCTAGGATTCATTAAAGTGGGGGACCGAAAGGCCTTGCGGTTGATGAGGAGCCTATGGGATATCAGCTAGTTGGTAGGGTAACGGCCTACCAAGGCTATGACGTCTAGGCGGATTGAGAGATTGACCGCCAACATTGGGACTGAGATACTGCCCAGACTCCTACGGGAGGCTGCAGTCGAGAATCTTTTGCAATGGGCGAAAGCCTGACAAAGCGACGCTGTGTGTGCGATGAAGGCCTTCGGGTTGTAAAGCACTTTCGCTTGGGAACAAGAAAGGTCGGCTAATAATCGGCCAATTTGAGGGTACCAGGTAAAGAAGCACCGGCTAACTCCGTGCCAGCAGCTGCGGTAATACGGAGGGTGCAAGCGTTAATCGGATTTATTGGGCGTAAAGGGCGCGTAGGCGGGAAGGAAAGTTAGATGTGAAAGACCGGGGCTCAACCCCGGAAACGCATCTAATACTACTTTTCTAGAGGGTAGGCGGAGAAAATGGAATTCCACATGTAGCGGTGAAATGCGTAGATATGTGGAAGAACACCGGTGGCGAAAGCGATTTTCTAGCTTACTCCTGACGCTGAGGCGCGAAAGCTAGGGGAGCAAACAGGATTAGATACCCTGGTAGTCCTAGCTGTAAACGATGTGTACTTGATGGAGCTGGTCTCAACCCCAGTTGTGTCGAAGCTAACGCGATAAGTACACCGCCTGAGGAGTACGCTCGCAAGGGTGAAACTCAAAAGAATTGACGGGGGCCCGCACAAGCAGTGGAGCATGTGGTTTAATTCGATGCAACGCGAAGAACCTTACCCAGACTTGACATGTAGCGGATAGTGGCAGAAATGTCATCTCCCGAAAGGGTCGCTACACAGGTGCTGCATGGCTGTCGTCAGCTCGTGCCGTGAGGTGTTGGGTTAAGTCCCGCAACGAGCGCAACCCTTATCATTAGTTGCCAACATTTAAGGTGGGAACTCTAATGAGACTGCCTGGGTTAACCAGGAGGAAGGTGAGGATGACGTCAAGTCAGCATGGCCCTTATGTCTGGGGCGACACACGTGCTACAATGGCCGGTACAGAAGGCAGCAAAGCCGTGAGGTGGAGCAAATCCCTAAAGCCGGTCTCAGTTCAGATTGTAGTCTGCAACTCGACTACATGAAGTTGGAATTGCTAGTAATGGCGAGTCAGCCACATCGCCGTGAATACGTTCCCGGGCCTTGTACACACCGCCCGTCACATCACGGGAGTTGGTTTTACCCGAAGCCGTTGACTTAACCGTAAGGAGAGAGGCGTCTAAGGTAAGGCTGATGACTGGGATGAAGTCGTAACAAGGTAGCCCTACCGGAAGGTGGGGCTGGATCACCTCCTTTTAAGGACGATGGAAGCTTAGCTGGAAAGCAGCTTCCTAGGTTGGGCAAGCCTTCATGAACGTAAGTTGGCTTGTATTCTGTTTCCCTAGCACTGTCAAGGTGACTGATTTCTTGAAAATTTTGTGAAAGTAAATCTCAAGCGGTAAAAAAGCATTTTTTTTTACACAATGTCACTGATAATAAGTGGCGCTTGAAGAATATTTATAACATAGACGGCAATCGTAATAAAACTCATATTAGTAGGTTTGAAACAAAATTTTTTGTGGTCAAGCTACTAAGGGCTGTTGGTGGATGCCTTGGTATTCACAGGCGAAGAAGGACGCGACTACCTGCGATAATCTTCGGGGAGCCGGTAAAAGGCTTTGATCCGGAGGTTTCCGAATGGGGGAACCCGGTGGAATTAATCCTCCATCATCCCACACTGAATTCATAGGTGTGGGAGGCGACACCCGCTGAACTGAAACATCTTAGTAAGCGGTGGAAAAGAAATCAAATAGAGATTCCCTCAGTAGCGGCGAGCGAAAGGGGAATAGCCCAAACCGAAGTCTTTGACTTCGGGGTTGTAGGACCAGTCAAATGTTCAGGATTTTCTAGCCGAATATTTTTGGAAAACTAAGCGATACAGGGTGATAGCCCCGTAGGCGAAAGAAAAAACTGACTGGATTGGCACCTGAGTAGGGCCGGACACGTGAAACCCGGTCTGAATCTGGGGGGACCACCCTCCAAGGCTAAATACTAGTGAATAACCGATAGTGAACCAGTACTGCGAAGGAAAGGTGAAAAGAACCCCTGTTAGGGGAGTGAAATAGAACCTGAAACCAGCAGCCTATAAACGGTCGAAGGCCTATGCCCGATTTTCGGGAATGGCTGACGGCGTGCCTTTTGCATGATGAGCCAGCGAGTTACGTTAAATGGCAAGGTTAAAGGACATCCGTTCTGGAGCCGAAGCGAAAGCGAGTGTGAATAGCGCGAAATAGTCGTTTGACGTAGACACGAAACCAAGTGATCTATCCATGACCAGGTTGAAGCAGGGGTAACACCCTGTGGAGGACCGAACTAGTACCTGTTGAAAAAGGTTTGGATGAGTTGTGGATAGGGGTGAAAGGCTAATCAAACTTGGAGATATCTTGTTCTCTTCGAAATAACTTTAGGGTTAGCCTCGGACTAAACTCTTTGGGGGTAGAGCACTGAATTCTTAAGGGGGCTTACCGGCCTACCGACGGAAATCAAACTCCGAATACCAAAGAGATATCCGGGAGATAGACAGTGGGGGATAAGCTTCATTGTCAAAAGGGGAACAGCCCAGACCGTCGATTAAGGCCCCAAATTCTATTCTAAGTGGGTAAGGATGTGAAGTTTCAAAAACAGTTGGGATGTTGGCTTAGAGGCAGCAATCATTTAAAGAGTGCGTAACAGCTCACCAATCGAGAGACTTTGCGCCGAAAATATGCGGGACTCAAGAATAGAGCCGAAATCACGGGTGCACATCGTAAGATGTGCGCGGTAGGAGAGCGTAGTATGCAGCTGTGAAGGTGTACCGTAAGGAGCGCTGGAGCGCATACTAGTGAGTATGCATGGCATGAGTAAGCGATAAAGGAAGTGAAAATCTTCCTCGCCGTAAACCTAAGGTTTCCAGGGTAAAGCTCGTCTTCCCTGGGTTAGTCGGTCCCTAAGTCGAGGCGGAAACGCGTAGGCGATGGAAAACAGGTTAAACATTCCTGTACCACCTAAAACTAATGACGATGCAATGACGAAGTAAGCAGATGCGTGCGGACGATTGGAAGTGTCCGTTGCACAATGAGGCTGGTCGGCAGGTAAACCCACTGACAGAACGCCAGGTTGTGAACAAGGGGAATCTTCGGAGGAACCGATGACGTTGCGTGAGGCTTCCTAGAAATAGTTGCTAGTTGTTGATGGTGACCGTACCAAAACCGACACAGGTGGGTGAGATGAATATTCTCAGGCGCGCGAGAGAACTCTCGTTAAGGAACTCGGCAAATTATCCTCGTAACTTCGGGAGAAGAGGAGCCTTTTGTTGTGATTGCTCTTGCAGCATGAGCAATGGAAGGCCGCAGAGAAATGGCCCAGGCGACTGTTTACCAAAAACACAGCACTATGCAAACCCGCCTAAGGGGAAGTATATGGTGTGATGCCTGCCCAATGCCAAAAGGTCAAAAGGAGATGTTAGCCCTTCGGGGCAAAGCATTGAATTTAAGCCCTGGTGAATGGCGGCCGTAACTATAACGGTCCTAAGGTTTTACGCAAGCCTTAGTAAAACTAAACTATATGCGGGAAACCCCTCTAAAGCTTTCAGTACTCATCACCAGTGGGTGGTAGTAAAAATCTGAAAGATATGTGGGCAATCCGCAGGAAAGGCCAACTCGTAAGAGTTGGAATCCTCAGAGACTATATGTTTGGAGTTTTCCTATGGAATTAGAAGCACAATGGATTGTTGGATTTGTAGATGGTGAAGGTTGTTTTCATGTGTCCATCAATGGTCACAAGGAAATGACAACAGGTTACCAAGTGTTACCTGAGTTCACTGTTGTCCAACATGAGAGAGATGTACAAGTTCTTTATGCACTGAAGAGTTATTTTGGTTGTGGAGTGGTTCGTAAGAATCATGGCGACCGGATGGCTTATCGAGTAAGAGGGCTGCCACATCTTTGGGAACGTATCGTTCCTTTTTTTGAGAAACATGCGCTGAAGACAAAAAAGCGTATAGAATTTCTCAAATTTCGAAGCATCATGTTAATGATGCGAGAGAATAAACATTTGACTCTTGAAGGGATCGAAGAGATTCGAAAGATTAAAGAGCAGATGAATAGGCAAACTAAGATAGAGTCCGACTCTTTCGGAAACGGAAGGGAGCATTCGAGCGAAATTCCTTGTCGGGTAAGTTCCGACCTGCACGAATGGTATAACGATCTGGGCGCTGTCTCAACGAGAGACTCGGTGAAATTGTAGTAGCAGTGAAGATGCTGTTTACCCGCAATAGGACGGAAAGACCCCGTGAACCTTTACTGTACTCTGGTATTGGCTTCTGACTTGTCATGTGTAGGATAGCCAGGAGGCTTTGAATCTATCTCGTCAGGGATAGAGGAGCCAACGTTGAAATACTGGTCTTGATGAGTTGGGAATCTAACATTATCCCATGAATCTGGGAAATGGACAATGCCAGACGGGCAGTTTTACTGGGGCGGTATCCTCCTAAAAAGTAACGGAGGAGTCCAAAGCTTGCCTCATCGTGGTTGGCAATCACGAGCAGAGCGTAAAGGTATAAGGCAAGTTAACTGTGAGACCTACAAGTCGATCAGAGACGAAAGTCGGGCTTAGTGATCCGGCGGTTGAATGTGGAATTGCCGTCGCTTAACGGATAAAAGGTACTCCGGGGATAACAGGCTTATCGCTACCAAGAGTTCATATCGACGTAGCGGTTTGGCACCTCGATGTCGACTCATCGCATCCTGGGGCTGGAGAAAACAAGAAGAAGTTTCATAATGAAATGGAATCAAACCTTCTCTCTCTAAGGGAAACCTTAGAGTAATAAACGAGCTCAAAACGGTGAAGGCCGAAGTGTTAGAGCTACATAATATCTAGTTTTAACAAAGGTTAATGCCGTGGGAAAGGAATTTTCTGAAGTAAGTAAGGCATACCTTGCAGGTTTTCTTGATGTCGATGGAGCTATTATGGCAACCATCGAAAAACATCAAGAGAAAAAGTAAGTTGCAGAGCTTGCAGATGCATTATCGCGGTTGAACGTACGATCTGGGAATCGTCGTTTAAATCATGCGTTAATGGTCCAAGAAAATTGCCTCCCGTAACGACTGATTATTGTCAACTCAGTGACAATATGAGATAGAGCTCAAAAACTCTATCACACGGCTCGCACCTAAGTTCTAGTTGGTGACAACTATGAATATGGTGAAGGCATAGTCTGACACCCATAGTAATGTGGGAAAACAGAGTGAGGTCCCAAGGGTTTGGCTGTTCGCCAATTAAAGCGGTACGCGAGTTGGGTTCAAAACGTCGTGAGACAGTTTGGTCCCTATCCTTTGCGGGCGCAGGATACTTGAGAGGAGCTATTTTTAGTACGAGAGGACCGAAATGGACAGACCAATGGTGTTCCGGTTGTTCTGCCAAGGGCATAGCCGGGTAGCTACGTTTGGAAAGGATAAGCGTTGAAAGCATCTAAACGCCAAGCCTCCCTCAAGATAAGGTATCCCAATAGACTCCATGAAGACTACATGGTTGATAGGTTGGGTGTGTAAGCACAGTAATGTGTTGAGCTAACCAATACTAAATGTCAATTGGCTTGACCACTTTTTATCATTCGGATGATCCGAATAGGACAAAAGAGTGGACGAAGTCTTCGAATCACCGCTAATATTTATGCGGTTGTCGAATATGTTAGATTTCTTCAAGCGTCGTTTATTGGAAGTGCACAAATAGCTAGAGATTGAAATCACAAAATTTTCATTTTTAATTTTCTCTTGGTGGTCATAGAGAGGGGGAAATACCTGATCCCATTCCGAACTCAGAAGTCAAGCCCTTCATCGCCGATGGTACTACGCACAAGAGTGTGGAAGAGTAGGACGCTGCCAAGTTTTCATTCACGCCTCACTGAAATTCGTTTCAGTGAGGCTTTTTTTTTGTTTGGATAAGCCATTTTTTGCCCATTTTCGCGGCCAATCGCCTATTGGCAGCCCATTCTCTCTATACCACGCCAGTTTTGGATAAGTCATTCTCTATCTGAGTCAAGTACAATAGAGCTCCCTCTCTTATAATAATATTTAAAATTAAAATTTTAATTATGTATAATAAAACTATACTAATTAATTTAATTTTTTATGGGATCCACTAGAATTCACCCAGAAGGCGGACCGCCTCCCGAAGCTACTAAATCCCCCCTCTCCTCCGCTCAGCAAGCCGTGTGGTTATCTGCACAAAAAGCAAGTCGACGTGTCTTAGGACCCTCTAAACCTTCTGTTCTTTCGCATTTTCTTTCGCGTGCACGGGTTGGTCCCAGTCAAAGCCAAATACAACTGCCAAGCGATCGCCTAATCGCTCAAGTTAAAAACCCTCAAGATATTACGCTGATCTCAAAAGCAGCTTTATTGAAGGTAACTGAAAAAGAACCCAGTTTGCGCTCAAAAGCAGATGCGATCCATGCTGTGATGCAACAAAATATCCAAAAACTCGCTAAGGCAATTCAGAGTGAAGAACTCATTCCTTTTCAAGCATCTGATATACAATATACTATAAGCGGAACGACACGCTCTGTAGAGTTCGTCGCAGGAAAGGGAGGGATTCATTTAGTGAGTCCTAGTGAATTGGGAGCAGGCGGATTTAAGACATTCAAGAAAATTTATACAGTCGCGGTGGGGGATCATCCCATCACTGAGTTGGGAGAGGTGGTCGCATTTGCCAGGGGAACAGCAGGGCGTTGTTATCTGGGGAGTGATATTGCACAATTGGGAGTTTCTGAAGAGAAGCGAAAGGAAGGAAATTACGATAGATTAAGTGAGTTAGAAGGTAATCAGTTAGCAGCCAGAACTTACAGCAGAACCCCCGCTACTACGCAGGGCGCATATAGTACGACTCCACCTATTAAACCAGGGTTCCCGCAAGAGGTGCCAGAAGAAATCCCAGAAGGTGATCTTTCAAGTTTATACGACACGACTCCACAGATTGAGGCAGAGCTATCTCGATCTACATCAACAGGCGATAGCCCCTATAGCAGGACCCCTAGTCTCACACGAGAGCCATCACAAACACAACCAGAGGAGGGCGATAGCGAAAGAAGCTACAGTAGAACCCCTGCTCTTACCCGAAAATCATCACAAGCCCCATCACAAGAACCTCCAGAGGAAGGCGATAGCGGAAAAACTTATACCCCTGTTTTTACAGGAGAGGAGCCATTAGAATCGGAGCAAATAGCGTTGACAGAACCTGAGGAAGTGATAACCACCCGAGCAAGTAAACCAAAAGAAGTAAAGGAATGGGAACTGCGGAAAAAACAAGCGCTTGCTCATGAAGCTAATATCTGTATGTATCTACTAGGACACATTCCAAAAGATGAATTTGTGCACCTCTGTAGACCCATTTTAGTGTCCACTCTATCAAGCGGAAAGAAGGACACAGGCTTTTTCTATCAATTTATCGATGCCCCTACCCTTGAGAAAGCAAATGCAACCCTTACTACTATTAAAAAAGCTAAGGCGATTTTGGATATCATCACAGGAGTGAGTGGCCTGCATAGATGCAACCTCGTTCATAGAGATATTAAACCTGATAATATCCTAATAGCAGAAGAAGGAGCTGTTGTGATTGACTATGGTCTTGCTTCTCATATGACAGATCCTCATTTGCAAACAGACTGGATACAACCTTTAGAATATAGAGCTCCTGAGGGCGCTGAAAACTCATATAAAAAAGAAGCTGATGTCTATAGTATTGGTGTTCTTGCTTATATGATTCTTAGCAACTACCAAGAACCTGGATCTGCTTGGGAAACTTATCTTGAAAAAAGAAAGGAACTTGTGAAAGAGACAGGGGATAGGACCGCCTTTCTTCCCATTACAGACTTTAAAGCGATTCCTAAGGAGTTTAGATCATTTGTTAAAGGTTTATTAAATAACAATCCTGCAAAAAGACCTACTTTGGAATCTGCATCACAAACTCTTCGCTCTCTACTGAAGAAGATGAAATATACCCAAATGAGCTGAAAAGTCGGCTTTCGCGTGGCCCAAAAACCGCCTTTTCAGCTCATTTGGATATAGTATCCTCAGCTGCTTGACAAAGCGCCCTCATAGGAGCCGGCTCCTATGAGGGCGTCATCTTAATGGAACAAAGGTTGCATCAGAGGAATTAGAAGGCTGATGATCATAAAGACCACAAAAATAAGCACAAAAGCAATCAAAACGGCTCCAATGGCTCTCCAGACGGAAAACAACATAGACTCCGCAAGCACTTTAAAGAAAATAATTATAGACCAAACAAGCCCTATGACATTCAGAAGAGTAAACAGCACCATTAACCAAAGATGGAAAATACTGAGGGAAGCTGCTATATTTAAAAGTCCCACAATAGCAAAGGGATAGTTACTCCAACCCACAGCACATTTAACTGCTGTAAATGAGCCCTTCCCCCCTAACCAAGAACCTGTCAGACGATAGAGCCAGCTGGCAAAATAGAGGTGAATCAGCCCTAAAATAACCCCCACAACGATCAACACGATAAACGTGATAGCCGTTGGATGACTCGAGGTAGGGTAACGCGTCCACGCAAGTGTGGCCCATGTAAAGGTGGAGATGATGCCACCAATGATTGCAATCCATAGAATCAACCACTTAGGATGGGCGTCGATGAGGTCCCGAATGGTTTTTCGAGGATGGATCCAGAGGCTTAACCAAGGATGAGCAGGAGAGGCTTTCTGCATGATACGCTCGCTAATTTTACGTTGATCATTTATATATAAAGCATAATGCATGCCAAGAAAGGTTGAAGATGAAAGCAATAGGCATTACTCCTGGCGAAACAATCTCTT
>Ga0207128_1162_pt1 | contig 10347 bp, 11 predicted proteins | sample Alteio_BWMinHeat_18_FD_153522 | JGI IMG/M metagenome (GOLD analysis project Ga0207128, IMG submission 153522) | Enriched cells from forest soil in Barre Woods Harvard Forest LTER site, Petersham, Massachusetts, United States -... | ecosystem: Environmental > Terrestrial > Soil > Temperate forest >... | reverse complement strand
TGAACCCAGTCGCGACGCCAGGGGCATCGCCCATTAACGGAAAAAAGCAGCAACCTCAATCCAGGATCAACGTCCGCGCGAGTAGGTGTTGTTGTTCGAGAATCCTCTGCACTCGACGGCGGGATTCGAGAGATTGCGCGCTTTTCAGAGCCCGTTCGAGGTAAGGTTTTGCTTGTTGATCCAGTCCGTCAAGTGCTTTCGACGCCGCCTCGCGAACCGCGAATTCGTCGCTGTCGAGATCGGCAAGCAAGCGCTGAATCCGCTTGGGATCAAGCGCCTCCACGGGTCAAACCTTCTCGGCGAGGAACTTGACCGCGTCCGCCGGCGATGTCAAGAACCTCCCCTCGGATTTGAACGATTCGCCGGCTTCCCTTGTCGCCAGGTCGTTCCACGCGCTTTCGAGGGACACGGAACCCGCGACGCGCGGAGGCCGGATGTCCCAGGCCAGCACGGTTGTGTCAACGCTTCCCGAAAGAAGCTGCCCCCCAGGCGCGAAGGTCAGGGTGGTCGGTCGGTCGCGGTGGCCCTTGAATTCGTTCCGCTTTGTCCACGTCGCCACTTCCCAGATTCGAATCGCGCCTTCGGGAAGGGCGGTCGCCAGAAAGCGGCCATCGTTTGAAAATGCGACGGCGCTGGCTCCGATCGGCAACCCATTGGGCAATGCCGCGACCCGGTCTCCGGTGGCCGTCTCCCGTACGAAGACATGATCGATCAATTTGTCGATAGATGCCTTCCACAAGTCGCCGGCAGTGACGAGGAATCGGCCATCGGGCGAAAACGCCATGCCGAGAACGTAATGCCTATGCCCATTGAGTGTGTGTTGTTCTTTTCCGGTGGCCACGTCCCAAAGTCGGACGAGATGCGGAGCACCACGGTCCCCCAACCCACCACCACCGCGGTTATTCGGATGGTACGCCACGGCCAGCGTCTTGCCATCGGCGGAAAGCATCGTCCGCGATACACCGCTGGACTGCTTCTTCTCAGCTTCCGGCACAGCCTGGAAACTCCCCTCCTCCTTCCCGGCTTCGACATTCCATAACCGGACCACGCCATCGCGATGATCGACGGTGATGAGCGTCTTGCCGGCGTCGGTGAACGTCAAGTCGTTGGCATCCCCTTTGAAACCGGGGAAGCGGTCCACAAATTTGTCGGCGGCAATGTCGTACAGGCGGATGCGCGAGCCGTCAAAGATCATATTGGGAGGCTGCTGGGGATCGGTGAACTTGACCTTGTCGTCCGCGATAGCCCAGACGAGAATCCGGCCGTCGGGACTCATCGCCATTCCGCGCTGCCAAGCGGCTTGGAATCCGCTTTCATTACGGTAGCAGAATTAAGAACGAGAGCGGAAATCGTTGCTGGCAATGACAGGGTCTCAGTCGAGCCGGTCATCACGACTTGGATCGGTCACTTTTCCATCAACTTCTTGAACCGTGGTTCGGAACGCAAGATCGGGAAGTCTTGGGGGCTGTGACGTCGATCCGCACGGACCGAAGGCAGGGCCAGTAGCTTGGGTTCGACCTCAAACGCTCGTTTTAACGTTTCGTAGGCGTACTCGAACTGCTCGCGATCGACGATGCTCGGTTCTGCGTTCGGCAAAGACAAGACGCTGTTGCCGCAAAGTAATTTGGCTTTGTACCAGTACCACAAACCCGGGTTTCCGTAGCGACGGTCAATGCATCGATCGAGAAAGGCGAGTTCTTTAAGCAAGTTGACCTTGTCGGCGCCGGGAGAAGAATTGACGTTGATTAGGAGAATGGCCTTATTGATCAACTTCCCTTTTTCGGCGAGGTACGACTCTGGGATCCGATTGATCGCATCGAGGGCTCGTGTATGGTCGTCTAATTCGTTGTACGCTGTCGCCAGGCTCATGAGATCCTCCTTCGAAAGCTTGGCAGAATCTTGCCTCGTGAGCTCGGCCACAACCTTCTCTGCTGCCGCTTTTTCTTTGGCCGCCCGGGAAATGGCCTCCTCCCGCTTAGTATCATCGGCGATTGCGTCCACTACAGTGACTTCGGCGTCTGTTGACGAGACGTTCCCGTCGGCCCATCCCGGGAAAGAGAGGGACACTATTGCCTTCCCGGCTGCGGCATCTTCCGGGACGCGGACCTTGCCCTTGAACAGCGTCCTGCAACATCGCTGCGTGAGTTCGACCTTCACCAGGGTCGCCGGCTTCGCGGGGTCCCGGTGCCGGAATTCGACTTCGGCAATCGGATGTACTTCTGCAGGGGGAATGTTCGCGGTGAGCAGTGCGAACGTGCCAGGACCCATCCCGGGCGTTCCAATCTCGGCGGTCAGGTCGCACTCCTGGCCTCGAACAAGCGGCGCCTCCTCGTACCACGGCGGCGCGGCCTCTTTCTTGCCGGTGTAATCGACCGGGTGGTGGAGGATGCCCGTGCTCATGTTCAGCCGCATCGTAAGCGGCCCATCGAAGTGAATCACCGGGGCATCGGCCGGCTTGTCCGCAAACCTCAATAAGGGGCTGCTGACGGACTGCGTACCGCGGCCAGGGACGTTCACCTTCAACGCGACCCAGCGATACCGCTGCCCCCCCACGAACCAGCCGACGTCCACCGTCAACCCCGTGTACTTCTTCAACTTGCCGTCGCGGGTCACGATGTCACCGGCCTTGAACTGCGGCAGGTGCTGCTCCAACTGTCTCTTGGCGGACACGTCGTAGTGTGTCGACGTGATGACATTGACCGGGATTCGCTCCTCCGGATCGGTTAAGTCGCCGTTCCCATTCAGGTCGATGTAGAGGGAATCGTTTTTCCCCGGCTTCTCCCGAAGTGGGTCATACGCCAAGTCGAGTACCACCCACACTCGCGTCTCAGCCTTCGGGCCGAAAGCGAGGATGGCATATTTCGGGCTCTTCGACTGATAAGCGAGTTCCTTGTCGTCCAATGGGAGAGTAGAGCTATGAGGATTGGAATATTTCAGGCTCTTCGACTGATAGGCGGGTTCCTTGACCAGCGGGGGTCGCTCCAGCACGACTGCAGACCGGAGGAACTTTTGGAAGAATGCCGGTCGCTGGTCGGGCGATCCCTTATTCTCCAGACTGAGGCCGGCCTGCGCTATCTCGCGATCGCTAGATTGGTCGGCATCGCCTGCCGGGCGCAAGAAGTACACTCCGACGGCAAGAAGAACGACCGCGGCGGCGGCTGCCGTGCCCGTAATCCAAGCCCAGCGGCGAGCATGCCGCGATGTTCGGGCCGGCTGTTCAGCGGGATGCCTGCTCACCTCGGCCGACGTGTCGGCCAATTCCTGCTTAAGGCGTTCTCCGAGCACCCGAATGAAAGCCGGGTCGGGGGACGGTGTTTGGTACGCCTCTCGAAGCAGGTCCCTAATGTCTTGATCTTCCGCGTTATTGTGCATGATACGCTCTCCATTGATTCAGTCAGTCGGCGATGTCTTACCCTTTACCAACTCACGGAGGAGCCACGGGCTCGGAAGAGCAGCGCCTCGACCGCTTTTTGCGTGCGCCCGAGCCGCTCAGCTATTTCGGCGACGGCTAATTCTTCCAGGTACTTCCACTCCAGCACTTGCCGCTCTTCATCAGGCATACGTTCGAGCGTAACGAGTACCTGCTCTTGCACGTCCACGGCCTCAAACGGCGACCTTTCTTGTCTCTTCTCGTGCGCAAACCCCGTAGGAAAGGCGCGTTCAATCAAGCGTCGGCGATCCGCCAGCTTGTGCCGGGCGATGCCGATAAGCCAGCCCGTCGCCGTGCCGACTTCGGGCACGAAAGTAGTGGCACTGCACACTGCGGCAAGGAATGTCTCGCTCACAATGTCCTCGGCAGCGTGCAGGTCTCCCCCCACCCGTGCGCATGCAAATCGCCACAACGACGGCAGACAGCGCTGGTAGAGCATTTCCAGAGCCGCCCGGTCTCGCGTTTGAACCAAGCAAAGCAGTTCGGCGTCCGTCACTGAAGAATCCGCCCCCCGCACCAGCCACTGGCGGTGCCACGCACTTGCAAGCCCTCTGTATATACTTCGCTCCACAGCCGGACGATCACGCAAGAAAAACAGCGGGAGACGGCACAAAGGGCGATGCTGGCCGCCCTTCCTGCCATTCCGCGCGCTGCCACCACCTATCTGCTTGTCACCCTTGGCTCGTGAACAGTTACGATTCGGGCAAATCACGTCCTGAGTCAAAGTCAGTCGCCCGTACTCGCCAGGACGAGGGATTACCACGGGCGCTGATGATCCGTTCCGTTTGAGTTGCCATCTCTTGAGCGCAACGATTCTCGTTTGCCTTTTGCAGTCTATATGGCCGGCACGTGGTAGGTCTTGTTCACCACAATCCGTGTGACAAGCGGCGCGTAGCCATGCTGGTGCTGCAATTGCCACCATGCCGTGATCCCCTGACCCTGTCGCGAAAATGACAGTTCCCCGCTGTCATCGTCTGCCCCGTATTTCCTCAGGTCCTCATCGTCCAGCCCGAAGACGTCATAGAAAAGATGTTTGAGATTGATGCAATAAAAGTTGCTGGTCTTGTCGTAGTGATAGTGCGTCGCGATCACGTAGGCATGTTGCACACCGTTGATCATCAGGCCCAGGCCGTTACTGAAATCCTCTGTGCTCCGTAACTTACTGCCTTTGTTGAAAGCGGGGACGCCCAGGTCAGTTGGGGCATTCAATTTGGAGATATCCCAACTGGCCGCTTTGAGAGCTTGGTGGATTCGCGTCTTTCCCGACGCAGGTGATATTCCGAATGGATACGGCGCGCCCAGGGCCGCGCTACAGAAGTACAGGATGTTCTCGTGTTGGGCCGCGGCGGCGTTCAGGTCCGCATCTTCGAAATAGTAGACCCTGTCTTGCTTCGCCAGAAACTTGTCAAATAATCGCCGCGCCATGCCAGTATCGTCGTCTTTCGCGAAAGCGCGCAGCAGGAATTCCATCTTGGGCTTCAGATCGGCCACGGTCTTCCCGACACTTTGCCCGCCGGGTGCGGCACGGCCCACACCGAACTCGAAGTCTTGGCCGTATTTCGGAGCGGGACCGGGCAGCTCTTTGTCCTGCGAATCGTGTTTCGGGATCACATACTTGTCCGTGGCGATCGCGACGATCTTCGGCGGAGCTACCGGATAGGCTGTGCAGTCCATAGGAAACAAAGCCCCTTCAATTAGTTAAATACGCGGCAGGGCGGCGCGGTCCTCCCAATTATCCAGCACCTTTGGGCATTCCAGGTACTGGTACCTGTAGTCAAATGCGGACATGCGGAGCACCCCCTTTGCGGATTCGATGCGGCTGTAACAGCACTGGCAGACTTGCTACAACCGATTCGCCATCCATGTATACGATTTATCGTGCAGAACCGGACAGGGAGTAGTTCGCGGGGCGACTCATGCTAGGCCCAGCGCTAGACGAAACCAAGCTGCGGCAGCAACGAAGCCTGGGCTTTGTTCAGCGCCGCCTGGCAGCAGACCGCCAGGTACTCCACCCATTCCGCCCCTGCTGGCACAGACAGCTGCTATCCGCTGGACGGCTTGTCGGCCAACGCATTATCTCTCTCCAATTCTGGGAAAGAAGCGCCCGGTTCGGTCCATGTAATCTCGATAGGAGTCGCCAAAGCGCGCCAGCAGCTTCTCTTCTTCGGTTTTGGTTCGAACGATCAATAGGGCCACGATCAAAAAACCGGCCAACAGGATGAACCAGTTCGCCGCGATCAAGGAGATCGCCAAGGTGCCCAAAGCCGCCGTGTCATAGAACGGGTGGCGGACCAAAGCGTATGGGCCACTGGTCACCAGCGTGTGCTCCCTCCGCGTTACCACGGTATCCGTCAGGTTCTTGCCGAGACTGCGGAAGGTCCAAATAAGCAGCCCTCCAGCCATCACGAACACACCGACTCCCGTCCACCGCAGCCAGTCCGGCAGGGGCACGGACGACCATGCCATCCATGAGGGATTGACCAGGTAGGCGATGATTCCCAGCCAGCCCACGACGCCGGCAGTTCGTAACGTGAACAAGATGAAGAGGCCCTCCTGCCAGCGGTCGAGTTTTTCGCCCGTCGCTTGGGACTTGAGGCGGTGGTAAATACCGATGGGTAAGACAGCCAGCAAGCCAAGAATCAGGATGATTCGGAAGATGTGATCGTGGTTCATCGTTGATTCTGGGTCAGCCGCGGCTCTCCCCTTGAGTCCCCTTCCTTCCTCTGGTGGATAGTGTCCTCATACCTGGCAAATGGGTGCATCGGCGCAAGCTTGCCAGCAGTATGCGATGAGTATGGAAGATTTCACACCTTCGCCGGAACCACAAACGGCTTGCGATACGACCGTCCCAGCAAGTCGTTGGCCTCGGGGTCGGCAAGGCACGTTTCGGTTCGGGCATCGAAGCGGAGGGCCCGGCCGGTGCGAAATGCGATGTTGCCCAGGTGGCACATACGCGTGCTTTTGTGTCCTTCCTCGATATCGGCATTGGGCCGGCTGACGTTCGTCCCAGACGAGTTCTTGATGCAATCAATGAAATTGCGTTGATGGATCGTGCCTTCGACGCCCTGCTCTTTGCCGTCACCCTTGTCGGCGGCCTCGATGCCTTTTTCCACGTGCCAGCCCTCTCGGTCGAGGATCAAAGTGCCATGTTCACCGTACACCGCGGCCCCATCACCTGTTCCCGGCGACCAGACACGGTGTTCCCAGGTAACCGAGCAAATGGGGAACTCGTAGGTGACGGTCATGGTATCGGGAGTTTCCTGATCATCGTCGTAAAAGAACTTGCCGCCCGCAGCAACGATTCGGGTCGGGGCGTCCAGATTGAGGATCCAGCGGAGTCGGTCGAGGGCGTGAATGCCGTTGTTACCCAGTTCGCCGGTGCCGTAGTCCCACATCCAGTGCCAGCGGTAATGGAAACGATTGGAGTTGAAAGCCCGTTCCGGAGCGAGGCCGAGCCAGAGATCGTAGTCAACTCCCGGGGGCGCTTCCGCGTCCTTTTGCCGGCCGATATTGGGCCGCGAACCGCCGGTCCAGGCCCGCGCATGGGGAATCTTGCCAAGTTTGCCGGAGCGAACTAATTCGGCGGCCCTGGCCAGGCTGGCACTGCTGCGGCTCTGCGTCCCCAGCTGGACCACGCGGGAATACTTGCGAGCAGCTTCGACCATGCGTCGGCCCTCGTTGAGATTATGGGAGGCCGGTTTTTCCACGTACACGTGCTTGCCCGCCTGACAGGCCCAAATCGTGGCCAGCGCGTGCCAGTGATCGGGCGTGGCTACAACCACGGCATCGACACTTTTGTCCTCCAAGATGCGGCGCAGATCCTTTTCGAGTCGCGTTTCGCGCCGCTCCGCTGCGGCCAATAGTTTCTGGCCGAATGGAAAGAAGTTCTCGTCGATATCGCACAGATAAGCGATATCCACATCTTTGAAGCTGGAAAACGGACGGATCAACTGCCGACCTCGTCCGCCGACACTTCCCGGCACGGTCGAACCGATGCCGATCATCGCGATTACGACCTTGTCATTGGGCGTGTCAGCAGCGCGCGAATAGGAGAGCGCCGACAGACTTGCGACGGAAGCGACAGAAGTCTTCAGAAAACGGCGGCGGTTGAAAAGAGTCATGACTATTCTCCCGGGACAAAAATGTTCTCCCATTAATGTGCGATATCCGAGTGGAAGCCACAAGACCGCGGCGGCCGCGGAAGCACTCGGAGTGCGCGCATTGCCAATCCAGGCCGACACCGCAGACCCAGAAGCCAATTACTATATCTCAACCGAAGCGAAAACGAAAACAATAACTAGGGTCAGCAGAATCAAAATCACCGCTGCCTCCTGAATCGATAGGGCGCGGGAAAGCGTCCGCCAGGACGGCAACCCTCCGCGCTTACTGCCGTGCACGGTGTTCAATCCGGCGTTCAGTTGTCAGTTGCGAGCTGCCAGTTGCGTTTCTTTCCAAACCTTCGTGTCGGCTAAGGAACGAATAAATCTCGCCATAGACATCGATGCAAGTTGATCTTACGGCGATTCGTTCCTTTGGACCCTACACACACGGACAGACGGCTCAGGCTCACTCTTCGCGGGCCAGGGATCAGTGCCACAACGAGCTGAATGAAGAGGAGCCGCGCACGCCGTGAGGAGGAGAGAGGGGGCCACGGATGGAACACAGAAAAACACGGATAGGGATTCTTGGTTTGCTTTCCGTGTTTGGTCCGTGTTTGATCCGTGGCCCAAATTCCGGCTGGAGTTCTTTGCCAAGTTTTCAAGGGTTGGCAAAGTACTCGGCCGTTCTAACCTCGGGACTCAATGAGACTTGCGTCACCGCCTGCCACTACTTTGCCACACTGCCACACCATCTGAAATGAGGGCGGCGGCGGATAAATCCGGCCAAAGAGGGATATGGAGGCTTGCGGAGTCAGCTGTCGTGTTGCGAGCGCCTGCACGCTTTAAATTTATTTCTTGCTTTGAATCTTTTCTAACGCATTACTGGCCGCTTTGCGAGTTCCTCCAAATTGCCCTTCTTTCGACAGACTAGTGAGCATTGGAATTGCATCACTTGCATCAGGACCGATCTTCTCCAATACCGAAATGGCGTCCACGCGTTCGTGATAATCCTTGGTCTGCTCGAGTGCGTTGACTAGAGCTGGGACAGCGCCTTTACCCATTTTTACCAAGGCGCTAACACAAACATCATGAAGTCTTTTGATCTTGAGAGACGCCACCAGCTTTGGAGCCGCCGCCCAAGCATCTGGACCAATGTCCCCTAACGCCTTTGCTACGCTGATTTGAACTTTTGAGTTTTCATCAGACAATGCCTTGCCGAGTGCGTCCGTCGCTTTCCAGGCATTGCGCCCAATCTTGCCGAGAGCATGAGCCGCTGTTTCACGCACCGCCGGTTCGGGGTCAGCCAACGCGTCGTTCAGGTGAAGAACAGCTTCCTTGGCGTCGGGGCCTATTCTTGCTAAGGCAGAGATCGCGAAAACCCGCGCCTTGGTCTTGCCCGCGTTCAGCACCTCGATCAACCCGGCAACGTTATCGGCCGTTAATCGGTCAGTTTCATCCAAAGATTTTTCGGCAATTTCAGCAACGTTTTCGTCATCGCTCTTGAGCGCTTCGATCAGGGCCAGCACGGTGGGCGATCCTGAGTCCATTTTCGCAGGGCTTTGAACTACTTTTTCTCGAACACTTTTATCGCGGTCCTTCAAGGCCAGCGTCAGGGCAGGAATTGCACTTTTCGCTGGTGCACCGATCTTTCCTAAAGCTGAGGCGGCAGCGCGACGGAGGCCAGCGTCGCTGTCCCTAAGCGTTTCAATGAGAGCAGGAACTGCATCAATGGCATTTTGACCCATGCCATCCAGCGTATTAGTCGCATATGCCCTTACCGCCGCTTTTGGACTTTTCAAACAAACGCAGAGAATAGAAACATCTTCCTTGCCGAATGGAGTCATCTCGGTCAACACGGCCTCCGCTGCCGAACAGACCTCTGAATTGGGGTCACCCAATGCTTGGAGGACTTCTTTCAATGCATCCTTTGACGGTGGGCCTATTTTTTTGAGAGCCCTTAGAGCAGCCAGACGGACTTCGTCATTTGCATCTCGTAAGGCTCCAGCCAAATCTGGGACTGCTTTGGCGGCATCGGGCCCCAATTTTTCCAAGGCCAATGCTGCTCCAGTGCGGATTGCGGGGTCCTTATCCTGCAAGAGCTCAATCTGTAGAGGGACGTTATGAGCGCGAGCGGTCAAGATTTCCTGGTCTCGAGATTCTCGCTCAGCCCTTTCTCTGGCGGCCTTGCGTTCTGCTCTGGCGGCTTTGCGTTCTGCCTCTTGTCTTGTGCGTTCGCGTTCAGCTCTTTCTTGAGCGGCTTTACGGTCCGCTTCTGCCTGTGCAATCTGACGCCGCCTCTCCGCCTCGGCGGCTCGCCTTTCGTTTTCCTCTTTTACCTGAATTTCTGCCAGCCGGCTCTGCTCATAGATTATGACTAATGGGATAGCCAATCCCACCGCAACCACCAGGCAGATGATCGCGATCGTTAAGACGGCGTGAGACTTTAGAATGTCTTTATCCAACATCTTGAGACTCCGTACTGATTCGCTGAGCCTTCACAAGGTAATCCAGCAACTTGGTGGAGTCCTGCGTGTTTCTGGAGATATCAAGAAGGACTTGTAAGAGTTCAGCACACAAAAGGATCAGAATAACCGCGAAAGTGCTGCCGGTCAGGAGCCTCAGGATGGTCCAAATTTTCCGTTCCCTCTCTTGTTCTAAGAATTCTCGATCCAACCTCGCCTCAGCTTGCTTTGCCGTCTCAATTTTCCGTTGTTCCGGATCTACTCTCTGTTCCTGCAGGCGCTTCTGAAATTCTCGCTCGGCCTTTTCTTGGGCAGCTTTTTTTTCAGAAGGTTTCAAGTCGCCGCTGAGTGCGAC
>Ga0207128_1160_pt1 | contig 10372 bp, 10 predicted proteins | sample Alteio_BWMinHeat_18_FD_153522 | JGI IMG/M metagenome (GOLD analysis project Ga0207128, IMG submission 153522) | Enriched cells from forest soil in Barre Woods Harvard Forest LTER site, Petersham, Massachusetts, United States -... | ecosystem: Environmental > Terrestrial > Soil > Temperate forest >... | reverse complement strand
GATATTCTGGGCCCCGGCTGTATTAGGGTTCTTGTCTGCTTTAATAAGGAAGTCGTCGCTGTCACCGGACTTTTCAGGCACCCTGAAATCAACATGTGCCCCTTTTAGCGTTTCTTTAAATAATTTACGGATGACGAATAAATCCTCATTGGTCAATTGTGCTGAGGCAATAACACCAATCCGGCTGCTACGGTTAAGATCTTTCAAGGGCTTGAGCACTTCGATGATCCTGTCAATGGCCCGCTCCCAAGAAACCAGGTCATTGTTCAATTGCGGGTACTGAATCCTGTTCTCATCAATGAATTTGTAATTATAACGGCCCTTGTCGCAAATCCAGTAATCATTCACTTCCGGATTGTGCCGGGGCTTGAGGCGCATGACACGGGCTTTCTTGTGCTGATGCGGTCGCATCTTGTCCCACTCAACGGTAATATTGCAGCCCATGCTGCAGCCGGGACAAACCGATTTAGTCTTGGACAAATACCAAACGCGGCATTTAAAACGAAAATCAGTGTCGGTCAAGGCGCCCACAGGGCAGATGTCGACCACATTACCGGAATAATTATTGTCTAATTGCTTGCCTGGATAAACGTCCAGTTGGGAATGGTCCCCTCGGCTAAAGACTCCGAACTCGCTGGTCTTCGTGATACTATCCGCAAAGCGCACGCAACGGGTACAAAGGATGCAGCGTTCCTGGTCGAGCATCACCGTGGGGCCGATCGAAAAAGCTTTCTTTTCTTTTTTGACTTTCACGTCACTGAGCCGGCTGTCATACTGGCCATGCTCCATGTAATAATCCTGAAGCTTGCATTCCCCTGCCTGATCGCAGACCGGGCAATCGACCGGATGATTGACCAATAAAAATTCCAAAACTGTTTTACGGACCTCGAGCACCTTAGGAGAGTTGGTCCTGACAACCATTCCGTCGGCAACAGGGGTGTAGCAGGCAATTTGCAGTTTAGGCTGTTTCTCAACTTCCACCATGCAGATGCGGCAATTGCCTGACACTGGCAAGGCCGGATGATAACAATAGCGGGGAATATCAATTCCCAATTTATCCGCGGCCTGGATGATCGTTGTCCCGGCAGGGACTTCTACGTGTTTCCCATCAATGATTAGATTCGGCATACGCTTTCTTTCTTAATCTTGGCTTCAAACTCACCGCGAAATTTACTGACATAAGAACCGACGGACATTGTTATTGCATCCCCAAAGGCGCAAATCGTATTGCCTCCGATATTATTCACGATTCCAGGCAAATTCTTCAAATCATGCTCACGCGCATGACCATGATAAAGTTTTTTAATATTGCGGTACACCCATCCGCTGCCTTCACGGCAGGGAGAACATTGGCCGCAGGATTCATGCGCGAAAAACCGAGCTGCGATCATCGCTGCCCAAACCATGTCGGTGGTATCATCCATGACGATAATGCCGCCTGATCCTGCCATGGAACCAATGCTTTTAAGAGAATCAAAATCCATTTTCACATCTAATTGATCAGGCGTCAATATTGGCGCTGAAATGCCGCCCGGAATGACAGCTTTAAGTTTACGGCCGTTGGGAATCCCGCCGGCATGATCATAAATGATTTCGCGTAATGTTGTTCCGTTGGGAAGCTCGTAAACGCCAGGCTTGACGACATGACCACTAACACAGAATAAACGATTCCCCCCATTTTTTTCGCTTCCTAATTTCGCGTACCACTCAGCCCCTTTGTTAATGATGGGCGGCACACAGGCAATGGTTTCCACATTATTGATGACCGTAGGGCAGCCAAACAGACCCACCACCGCTGGGAAAGGCGGCTTAAGGCGTGGGAAGCCTTTTTTCCCCTCGAGAGATTCCAACAGCGCTGTTTCTTCTCCACAAATATATGCCCCCGCACCAGGATGAACCACCACATCAATATCAAAACCCGTGCCCATGATCCCTTTGCCTAAATATCCACTCTTGGACGCTTCATCAACCGCAGCCTGCACCCGTTCTAAAGATTTTGCGTATTCCCCGCGGATATAAATATACGCCTTATGGCTGCCGATGGCGAAACAAGTGATAATGATCCCCTCCAGAAGCGCGTGGGGATCTAATTCAAAAATGTATTTGTCCTTAAATGTGCCTGGCTCTCCTTCATCCCCGTTAATGACCAAATATTTGGGTTTAGGATTAGCTTGTGGGATAAAGCTCCATTTGGTCCCCGTTGGGAAACCAGCACCGCCGAGCCCTCTAAGATTGGATTTCTTAACTTCCTCAATGACTGTCGCTGGGGTCATTTGGGTTATGGCTTTGCGAGCCGCCTCATATCCCTTATCTTTCAGATAGGTTTCAAGCAGATGTGAGTTAGGCTGATCAAAATGTCTGGTAACGATTTTTTCCATGGCTAGCTATTCTTCGTGATCAATTCATCAATTTTCTTTTTATCCAAGATCCCCACATAATCTTTATTACACTGCATGATGGGTGCAATTTCGCAGGCCCCCAGGCACTCGACTAATCCAAAACTAAATTTACCGTCAGGCGTTGTTTCACCAGGTTTTATCTTTAATCGTTCCTCAATGTAGGCAATGATCTCTTCTGATCCACGCAAAGCACAGGCCGTGGTCTGGCAAACTGAAAAATGGCATTTACCAATTCTTTGTTGGTGAAATAAATGATAAAAACTAACGACTTCATGAATATGAACAACGGGAATGCCCAGATACTCAGCAATATTTTTTTCAGCCTCGGGTGTTATCAATTCTTCTTTTTCCTGGACAAAATGCAATATCGGCAAAAGAGCGGCACGTGACTGCTCATATTTATTTTTGATCTTATCCAGCTCTTTTATATAATCTGCAGTAAACATACTTACCTTTTCATAACCGGGTTATGTGCTGGTCTACCTATCTAATTCCCCTGCGATCATGTTGACTGAACCGAAGGTCGGGACTAAATCTGCCATCATGTCCCCGATTAAACATTTAGGTAATGCCGCCATAATAGGGAAACACGGTGGATGAACGCGCACGCGCCAGGGCTGATCGCGGCCGTCGGAGACAATGTAAAACCCAAGTTCTCCGTTGGCCCCTTCAACGGGCAAATACACTTCACCCGCAGGCGGATGGATCCCATGGCCGTACATCACCAATTTAAAATGGTTCATGAGCCCTTCAATATTGCCATAAGTATTTTCTTTGGCAGGCAGGACCACATCTTTTTTATTCGCGTTGATGGAATCATGGTATTTTCTGGTACTGCCTTGCAAGGTGGGATCTAGACTAACTTCGTCTTCCAGCAGGCTTTCCGTTTTTCCCATCTTGGCATCGTCAACCATTTCAGCGGCAGGGATAACGACCCCCGTTAAATCTGATGAGATCTCTCCGTCGGGAATCTGCTGAAAGCATTGCTCAATGATCCGAAGGGATTGTTCCATCTCTGCCATGCGCACAAAATAACGGTCAAGATTATCTCCTGTGCTTCCGACGGGAACTTCGAAATCAAGTTTGTCGTAAATAAGATAGGGGCAAGCTTTGCGCACATCGTAGGCTACTCCTGTTGATCTTAAAAATGGGCCCGTGACCCCATACGCGATCGCATCTTCCGCTGAAATCTTTCCAATGCCTTTCATGCGGTCAAAGAAAATACGGTTGCGGGTCAGAAGCTCATCCGCTTCGATCAGGACTTTACGCACCTCCGCGATTTTCCCAAAAGCCCTGTCTGCAAATCCCTTGGTTAAATCCGCCTTAACGCCACCAATGCGCACATACGAGATCGTCAGCCGCGCGCCGGTGATTTCTTCGACGAGTTCCCATAAAAATTCGCGGGCCTTGATCATGTACAAAAATACGGACATCGCACCCAATTCCATGGCCGATGCCCCCACACAGGTCAGATGATCCGTGACGCGGGAAATCTCACTCATAATGACACGGATATATTTAGCGCGCTCAGGGGTGTCGATCCCCAATAATTTTTCAACCGTCAGCGCAAAACCCACATTGTTGATCAAGGGAGACACATAATTCAAACGGTCCGTATACGGAAAACATTGAGTATACATCACAGTCTCACACATTTTCTCAAAAGCCCGGTGAAGATAGCCCATTTCTATATCTACGGCCTTGATCTTCTCGCCATCCAATTCCATGATCATGCGGATAACACCATGCATCGCCGGATGCGAAGGACCTACGTTCAATAACATGGAGCGTGTTTGGGTCATTAGTTTTGTGGGCCGATCAAAGGTTGACGTTTATTAACAGGATAATCCTTGCGTAAGGCGTGGCCTTGAAATTCTTCGTACATCAAAATGCGCCGTAGGTCCGGATGCCCTTTAAATTTAATGCCATACATGTCCCACACTTCACGTTCATACCAATTCGCTGACGGCCAATAGTCGCAGAGGGTGTCCACTTCTGGATTTTTCTCATCGACGGGGACTTTCAAACGGATGCGATGATTAAATTTTAAAGAAAAAAAATGATACACGGTCTCGAAACGAAACTCTTTCTGAATCCGTCCACCGGCAAAAAATAAATAGTCAACCGCGGTCAGGTCCATTAAAAAATTGAAATCTAACCCGGGGGTCTCTTTCAAGAATTTGGCAATTTTTCTCAAACTGGCAGGCCGAATGACCGCAGTCTCATCACCCCGAAAAGCATGGGTCTCTATGATCTCTGCTGCAAACTGTTCCTGAACTCGTTGTAAGGGTGTCATGACAAGGAATCTATATGTTTAATATGCCCCTCGATGGAGTAACCGCTTTGAAGCTCGGCAGGTCTTCCAATTTTAGTGCGAGGATCATAAAGCGTCCGGGACTGTTCTCCCTTTTGGATCTTATCCTGGAGCTTCAATAAACCATCAATGACATTTTCCGGCCGCGGCGGGCAGCCGGGGATATAAATATCCACGGGAATAATGGTATCAATGCCCATCACCGTCGAATAATTATCGTAAAAGCCTCCGGTGCACGTGCAGACACCAAAAGCCACGACCCATTTGGGCTCACACATCTGATCATGGACTGTCTTGAGGACGGGTGCCATTTTATGGCTGATAGTGCCCACCACAAAAAGCACATCTGATTGCCGTGGTGAAAAACGTGGGAATCCCGCACCAAAACGGTCCTGGTCATAATGCGAACAATTGGCGGCCATATATTCCATGCCGCAACAGGCCGTGACAAAGGGGTATTGAAAAATAGAAAATTTACGTGCCCAGCCTAGGGCATCATTCATTTTAGAAGTAAAAAAATTTGTTGGTGAACTCATGAAAGACATCAGCTTACTCCCACTCTAAGGCCCGTTTTTTCAAAACATAAAAAAATCCCAGGACCACAAAACCCATAAAAATAGCCATCTCTGCCAAACCAAAAAGCCCTAATTGTCTAAACATCACCGCCCAAGGAAAAAGAAATACAAGCTCGACGTCAAAGACGATAAAAAGCATGGCCACAATATAAAAATGCACGGGCATATTGCCGCCAGGCAAGGAAAAAGGCTCCTTGCCGCATTCAAAGGGCTTAGATTTTGCCTCACTGGGATATTTCGGGCTTAAAATCTTCGGCAAGCCCAAGAGCAGGGCACATAGCCCTAAAGCAAAAAGAAAAGCAAATATAATGGCGATATACTCTAACATTTTGAGGTAATTGATCGGTTACGTTGACGAAAATACTTTAAACGAGGACCGTCGAATAGTCAAGTATGATTCTAACTTCGTGAGTGTCCGGCGACTAACTAGGAGTGTCCGGCATGAGGACCGAAATGTATTATTTATAAATTTTCTAAAATCATGTCCACATTGACGTAGTCTTTGACTAAACGCCTGGCTTCGTGGATTTTATCACGGTCGGTTTTCTGGATTTTGGGGGTCATGTTCTCAATGGCTGCGGCAATGGTATAGGTGTCCTGGTCAGAATAAAGCACAGGAATGCGGCTGTCCTTAAGTAACCCGGCGATTTTATGTTCCGGGGTCAGGCCTCCGGTCAAGATAAGGCCAGCCACCTTGACGGCACGTCCTTGCTGCAACAAATACGAAGATACGGCCACCAGCATATTGTCTACCCGGTCGCCTGATGTGACGACCAGGGCCCCGTCACGCAGGTGACCTATCATGTTATAGGGCTCCATGGCCGCGACAATGGCGTCATAAACCCGGGTGTTTAAATTTTCTTCGCCGGAAAACACTTTCAAATCCAGCCGGTCCTTGATCTGTTCCACGGTCGGGGCACTTAATAGTTCCATTTCAGGGATCACCCCTAGAAGCCGGATGCCTTTGCGCTCCAGGCCTTTGCCCACAATGCTTTTGATCTTATCCAATTTATCCGGCAGTACCTTATTAATAATGACGCCTAATAACGGCACCTTGCACAAATCAAACAAGGCCTTATTGAGCATGATCTCGTCGATCGCACGGCCGATACCACCACCGGAAATAATAATGGCCTGGCTTCCCAGCAAGGCCGCTACATCCGCGTTCGAGCAGTCAATCACCGAACCCACCCCCGCATGCCCTGTGCCCTCGACGATAATGGCATCCTTGCCACGGGTGATCGTTTGAAAAGATTTAAAAATCTTGTCCTGCAATTGCTGTTTTTGGGGCTCCAGGATATATTTTTCCGTATAGCCGCGGCCGACGGTGATGGGGCTCATGTCCTTGATATGCTTCTTGCAATGATAAACTTCCCCGATCAGGTAGGTGTCTTTATCAATGGCCTTTTCTTCATAGGTGACCGTCTCCTGGCCCACGGGCTTCATGAACGCGGTCTTTATCTTGCGTTCCTGGAAATTCTTAAACAGCCCCAAGGATATCGTCGTCTTGCCGGCATTCTGATGGATGGCGGAAATAAAAATGTTCTTTAAACGTTTGGTTTTCTTCATAAGCTTTTAAACATTCCATAAGGATAGATGCCTGATGAATGCCCGTCGCTCCAAGTGATGCCCACGGCATAATTGCCCAAGGGCAGGATTTCTTCGGGGTTAATGCCTGCAGGGATTTTTTGGGCATCCACCAGCCGCTTTCCAGTCACTTCTGATACGCATAAAGCACATTGGCAGTTGACACGAAGATCAAGGGCTTTTGCGGATAGTTCCCGTCCATCGCTAAAAACCAACACTACTTGCCCGTCCCTATAGCCCGCATCTTTTAAATCCGCATGTGCGGCTTGATTGACTTTGAGGGATTCTAATAATGCATCGACTGCTTTTTGAATATAGGGATTCTCTTTTGCATCGCCTATATTTTGGGAGAGTTCTTCCTGAATCGGTATTTCAACCAAGGTTTTAACCCCAAAGCGTTTGGACAAAGCTCCGGCCTTTTGTTCCCCAAAAATATAATATTTTTTCCCTGTGTCGGTCGCTAAAAAATACGCCATATTTTCAATCACGCCTAATATGGGTACCTTGACCTTTTCAAACATCAAAATACCACGGGCCGTGTCCACCAAGGAAAGGCTATGATGTGTCGTCACAATCACAGCGCCTGTTAATTTGATCGACTGGGTGATGGTCAGCTGCACATCCCCGGTCCCGGGCGGCATATCGATAATCAAATAATCTAACTCTCCCCAATCGGTCTGAAACAATAATTGTTGGATATAGCGGGTGACAATAGGTCCTCGCATCACCGCCGGAGCATCTCCCAATAAGAACCCAAAGGACATGAGTTTAAGCCCTTTGTATTCAACGGGTGAAATCATTTTAAATTCATTCGACGCTGCGCGCGCATCCTGCAATGGGAAAAGTGACGGCAAAGATGGGCCATAAATATCGGCATCTAATAATCCTGCTTTCAACCCTCGACGGGATAACTCAAGGCTTAAGGCCGCGGCAATGGTTGATTTGCCGACCCCGCCCTTGCAAGAAGAGATAGCTAGGACACATTTGACTTTAGATAAGGCAAAAGGATTGGTGCTCATGGGATAAAATAATTCTATTATGGATTCCCGCTTATCAAGGGAATGACACTCTAGGCGATCAATCTGGAGGCTAAGGCTTGAGGAATTTCATCGGGGAAATCAATGACAACAACACCCGCGTCGCGCAGCATCTGCATTTTAGCCTCAGCCGTGGAATCTCCTGAAGAAATGATGGCTCCGGCATGACCCATGCGCTTGCCAGCGGGAGCAGTGCGTCCGGCAATAAAAGCCACCACGGGTTTGGTGACATGGTTTTTGATAAAATCCGCGGCCAACTGTTCGTCGCCACCGCCGATCTCACCCACCATCACGATTGCTTTAGTGCCAGGATCTTCCTGAAACATCTTTAGAACATCCACAAACCTGGTGCCGATAATAGGGTCCCCGCCTAAACCAACACAGCTGGATTGGCCCATATCATTGACCGTCAAATTAAAAACAACTTCATAAGTCAGGGTCCCTGAACGGGAGACAACACCAATATCGCCGGCTTTATGAATATGGCCTGGCATAATGCCGATTTTGGCCTTGCCCGGTGAAATCAATCCCGGGCAGTTAGGCCCGATCAAACGGCACGGGCTTGCGCTCAACGCTTTTTTGACTTCCACCATATCTAAAACAGGGACGCCTTCGGTGATACAAATAATCAAAGGAATGCCATTCGCAATATCCTCGAGCATGGCATCTTTAGCAAATTTGGCCGGCACATAGATGACAGCGGCGTTGCAGCCGGTTTTTTCTTTGGCTTCTTTAACGGAATTAAACACCGGGATCCCATTGACTTCCTGGCCCCCTTTGCCCGGGGTCACGCCACCAACGACCTTGGTGCCGTAGTCCAGCATCTGTTTGGCATGGAAAGAACCATCGCGGCCGGTGATCCCTTGGACAATGACCTTCGTGTTTTGATCAATAAGGATAGACATATTATTTGGACGCTTTCACAGCCTCGGTGACAGCCTGACGCATGGAAGTATAAGTCGTCAGCCCTGCCTGGGTTAAAAGCGCCTTGGCTTCTTTTTCATTGGTCCCTGTTAAACGGATAATCAGGGGAACCGGAATATTAATTTGTTTTAAAGCGGTCAGGATCCCATTAGCAATATCATCGCAACGCGTGATCCCGCCGAAAATATTGATCAAAATAACTTTAATGTCTTTGTTGCGCAAAATAATCGTGAGCGCACTGAGCACTTTTTGAGGATTGGAAGAGCCCCCTACATCTAAAAAGTTAGCTGGCCTGCCACCCAATAGATTGACCGCATCCATGGTACCCATGGCCAGGCCCGCACCATTAACAATGCAGCCGACATTGCCTTCCAATTTCACAAAGCTCAGGCCCTTTTCCTTGGCTTCAAGCTCGTCGGCATCTTCATATTTCATGTCCCGCAAAGCCACTAATTCCGGATGACGGTCCAGGCCATTATCATCGATGATGACCTTGGCATCCGCGGCGATCAAATTACCCTCGCCATTAATGACAAACGGATTGATCTCGCTCAAGGAACAATCTTTTTCAAAAAATAATTTAAGTAATTTTTGCAGAATGGAGGTAGCGCTTTTCTGCAGGCGCACATCGCTAAATAACTGGGCTGCCACCGGCGCCCAACGTGCCTCATCAAGGGCTTTGACCCCCTGCAGATAGAATTTAATGATCCTCTCCGGATGTGTCTTGGCGGTTTCTTCGATTTCCACCCCGCCGTCGGCAGAAGCGATAATGACCACGTCCCCTTTGATATTGTCAATGGTGACGGCCAAATAATATTCTTTCTTAATATCAATGGCACGGGCCACTAACAAGCGTTCAACACTATAGCCTTTGATATTCAAATTTTTAATACGATTAAATTCGGAAACGAGATCAGCCTCATTGCCAACGACCTTGACCCCACCGGCCTTACCGCGGCCGCCGACCAAAACCTGGGCTTTGATAACAACAGGGAATCCGGTCTTGCGGGCAATTTTGATGGCTTCGTCCGAAGTTTGGGCAACATCGCCCTCAGCGATCGGGATGCCATATTCGGCAAATAAATTCCTGGCTTGGTATTCGTGGATTTTCATAAGGTGTTTGAATATTATCACAATTTCTTACAATTGCGATATAAAAATTGTGTTTTTAAGTTACAATCGTTTGTAGCATGAACGGAAGCATAGGTATTGTTTTTTCTGCACGGATTATTTTCGCCGTCTGCTACGGTTTACAGCAAAAATGTTCTAAAGATTCTCTTTATTTGGAACATTTTTGCTGTAAAACCTTGCAGACTTTTGGCGAAAAAATCCTTATTGTGCCGAAAAAACAATACCTATGCTTCCTGCACCATTTTACCCAAAAATAAAATATGAACTCAATAAAAAATAAAGGCTAACAGCGGCCAGGATATGGACACCGACGCTGATGGCATGCCAGCCATAAACCCAATTATGCCACCAATGCCATTCGAGAGAAAAAATAGCCAAGAGCAGGGGCCGCCAGTAATTGCTCAC
>Ga0207128_1099_pt2 | contig 10399 bp, 1 predicted proteins | sample Alteio_BWMinHeat_18_FD_153522 | JGI IMG/M metagenome (GOLD analysis project Ga0207128, IMG submission 153522) | Enriched cells from forest soil in Barre Woods Harvard Forest LTER site, Petersham, Massachusetts, United States -... | ecosystem: Environmental > Terrestrial > Soil > Temperate forest >... | reverse complement strand
CCGGACGGTACGCGGTTAGTGGCGGCCTGTTCGGGAAGCAAGGCGCTTTATGTTTGGGACTTGCGGCTGCTTCGTGTTGGACTCAAGGAAATGGGTTTGGACTGGGCTTGGCCTGAGTTTCCCGAAACTGCTGAGAGCCCAGAGGCTGGTATAACTCAGGATTCCGGAGATTCCACCCCCTCTAGCGGCAACTCACCGCTCACTAATCACCGCCTGAGAGTAAGAGTTGATCTCGGTTTTCTCAGCCAGCCGGTTATTGCTGATGCTCGACAGGCCGTTACCCTCTACAGTCTGGCATTGGCCTTGTGCCCTTTGAATCCAGAGGCATATCTGCAGCGCTCTTGGGCTTACAGCCGATTGAGGAATTATGAGGATGCTCTGCCGGATTTGGAGAACTTTTTGGCGCTCAAGATGGACCTCGCCAACCGCCAAGGACTTTGTGCGTTATTATACAACGACGTGGCTTGGAATCTTGCCGCTCTTCTCCCCGAGAAAGGGAACAATGGCCTTGAGGCCCAGGCTCGGGCCGCACGGGTGTTGCCGCTGGCACAAAAGGCGGTGGAGCTTGAGCCGAACAACGTCCTTTACTGCAACACGCTTGGCGTGGTGCTGTACCGAGCCGGCCGGTATCAAGAGGCCATCGACTGCTTGGAGAAAAACAGTAAGCACGACAGCGAGTTTTTTGCATTTGACGGCTACTTCATAGCCATGGCGTATCAGCGCCTTGGCAAAATGACTGCCGCAAGACACTGGTTTGAAAGATCCAATGCCTGGGCCAAGGAGCGATCCGACCTGCAGGCCGAGCACTTGGCAGCACTGATTGGATTCCGGGCCGAAGCGACGGCACTTTTGGGTATTAAAGAACACGAAAACACGAAGTAGGAAATCTCAAGTTAGGTCGCAGAATGCTAGTTCGGCACTTTCTCATTAGTTGGTTTTCTCTTTGCCGATTTTCTCAGATGGCAAATTACTGGCAAATAGTGGACATGCCGTAACTGCTCAAACATCATGACTTTTTGTCTGCCTGTCAGTGACTTTGCAGACACTTTCTCACCAAAGGTTTCATTGAGCGGAAAAATTCCTTGATTGCGCTTGTCGCGGCTCGGGATGCCGACTTTGCACCTTGCCACACTCTTGGAAGTGAAATAGGAATGTCCCGTCGGACTGCCAAATTGGCATTTGAGAGTGTTTTTTTCTCTTTGCGCAAAAAACAAATTCACTTTCTGCCTGAAAACCGGGGCCGCGCGCAATTAACAACATAGCGCCCCTAATGCGCAGTCAGCTGCGGTATTGACTGCGCCAGGATCTTGAACGAGCTGGCCAGCTCTCTCCTTCCAGTGGGCGATGTTTCCTGGAGACCCCTCCCATGGCGACTCGACGCAAGCCAGCTACTCCACGTAAGCCGCTCCGCAAATTCCGGAGGTTCTTGGAGCTGGAAAGGCTGGAGGATCGGACACTGTTGTCCATCAGCCTGACGGGAACGCCTGATTGGGAGGACCAAGGTCCAGGACCGATTCTCAATGGTTCTGTCCAAGTCCCTGTTAACAATCCCGATGTCGGAGCAGTCGAGTCCATCGGGGTTGTCCCGGGACAGCCGGATATTGTTTTCGTCGGCACAACAAATGGAGGTGTTTGGGAAACCCAGGAAGCCACCAAACCTGGAAGCCTTCCCGATTGGAAGCCACTTACCGATCAAATGGCTGATCTGTCGATCGGCAGTGTGGCTGTTAGTCCGGTCGACAGTGGCGGCAAGTTCGTGGATCAAAACACGGATCTCAACAAGCTAGTAATTTACGCTGGCACCGGCACATTCAGCAGTGCGGGTGGCCAAGGCGCAGCCATGGGAGTCCTGAAGAGCAGCGACGGAGGCGCGCACTGGACTTTGCTGGGAACCGAAACGTTCACATCTGAACCTTTAGGAATCCGAAGTGTCCTGCCGACAAAAATCTTTACAGCTCAAGGTCAGCTGGTGTTTGCGGCAACGCCCAACATAACCGCGACAGCGCCGACCGAAGGGGGACTCTACGACAGCTTCGACGGGGGAAAAACATGGAACCGGCTTTCCGGAACCGGGATTCTGCCCAATGTCGGCTGCAGCGAAGTGGTCGCTGATCCCGGCGATCCAACTGTCTTCTATGCCGCATTCCCTCAGAATGGCGTGTTCAAGCTAACGGCGAGCGGTGCAATTAACGCGGAAAACATCACCAGCAATCTCGGCGCTTTGCTTCCCGCCGGAACGGCGATGGCAAACACGGGCAGGATAAGGCTGGCAGCAAGCCCCCTCGAACTCAATGCCGGTAAGGGCAACCGGGCACTTTACGCTTCCGTCTTTGTGCCCGTAACTGCCGGTAACCCGTTTTTTCAAAATCTAGCCGGTGTTTTTCAATTCGATCCACTGGCCAAGACCTGGAAGGCCATCCCGGGCTTTCCGGCGAACCCGATTGGCTCCCTGCATGCCTCCATGGCAGCCGATCCGACAAATGTCAACCAGGTCTACATAGGAGGCTTCGGGGCGATTCTCTCGGTCGGGGACGCCACCACAAACAACTGGACGCCGATCTTTGGTGCTCCGGTTATGAACCCGACAACGGGTGCAGTCATAGCCGGTGCAAACAATACCACGCCGCACAGGGATTCCCGCAATCTGATATTCGCCTCCGACGGTAGTCTTCTTGAGGCGGATGACGGCGGCATTTACCGCATGAGCAATCCGCAGGTTGCGGCCACACGCGTGTGGACGTCTCTGAATGGCGATCTGCGTAACACTGAATTTCGCATGATTGCCTATGACCGCTTGAACCACGACATCATCGGCGGAGCCCAGGATGATGGCAGCGCCGAACAGAGGGCCGGCAGCCTGCCTGGCTTTCAATGGACGCAAGCCAGCGATCTCTCCGGTAATTCGGCCAGAGTCGGAGGAGGAGATGGGAACTTTCAGGCAGTTGACAATTCCAACAGCAATCAATCGATCCGCTACTCGATTCAGAATAATTTTAACTTCTTTACGCGGAGGATTTTCAACAATCAGGATCGGCAGACTGACGAATCCAGGGTACTGTTGCAGAGGGCGCCAGGAGCAGGGTTCGGAACCGGTCTCAATGACCTGGACCGGGCGCTCTCACTTCAGCAAGCCGTCAACATTCCAATGGCGCTCAATAATGTTTTTCCCAACCGCATGATGATGCTTGGCTCCAATGGGTTGTATGAGAGTATTTTGCCCGCATCCATACCCCCGCCACCGGCACAGCAGCCCCCGCCGCTGGGCGATGTCATCATTGATCGAACCCAGTCGGGGATGGGGCAGATCCATGCGATTGCTTACGGCGGCAGGGACATCTCGAATCTAGCCAGTCCAGATGCGCCTGACGTGGCCTACGTGGGAGCCGGGTCGAATCTGTTTTTGCGATTACCTGGATCTACGAGTTTCCAACTTTTGACCAAATACACGGATGCACACGGCACGGATGTTCGGAGCATCGTGATGGACCCGGAGAACTGGCACACGGTTTATGTCATCGATGTTCTCAGCGTGTTTCGTGGTACTCAGGTCGGTACCAAAGATGAAAAGTGGGTGGAAATCACCGGAAATCTTAACGATCTGCTGCAAGTCACTCAAATCGGCTCCCGGCGGGTTCCGGATCTGCGGAGCCTGGAATTTGTGCGAACGCGCGGACACGACGTACTTCTGGCAGGCGGATTCGGCGGTGTCTACCGACTGATTGATGCGGATCGCGCGGACGCGACGACCTCGGGCTGGTCCGCATTTGGCGCAGGCCTTCCGAATGTCGTGGTCAGTTCCGTTCATTTCGATGCGAAAGACGATGTCCTCGTCGCCGGGACGCTGGGACGCGGCGCTTGGAAGATTAACAATGTAGCGGCGGACCTGATCCAGAGCAGCATACTTACCATCAACTTTGATGTCATCCAAGATGTCATCAAGCTACAACGGGACCCCAACAATCCTTTGTTGCTCGACGTCTTGGATACCGCGCCAGGCAAAACTCCCCAGCAATTTCAGTTGTCCGATTTCGAGCAGATTATAGTCAATGGCCTGGGAGGAACCGATTCCCTCATCATCGATAATGGAAATGGGGTGATCAAGCTTCCGGAGGGCATCGTCTTCAATGGGGGCGGCGGGCAAAGCGAGCTGCAAATTGACGGGGACATCGGGAAGCAACTATTGATCATCAAGCCTACGGACCCGGCGGACCCCTTGTCCCAGCATTCGGGCGAGGGCCGACTGTTTAGTGCCGGGCCGGTCGCCAGGATTGCTTACAACGACGTCGGCCATCGTACGAACAATCTCCAATTGGGGGTGAAGACTCCTCCGTCTCTGGTCGCTGCTGGCTTGGCATCAATTGCCTCTTGGTCTGGACATTTTGCAGATCCAACGTTGCTCGGTCAAAATCTGCCTGTTCTTGGCCGTTCACTGGGCGACGCTCTGGAAGGCCGCCTTGTTGCTCAGAGGTTCGAGCAGCCCGTAGATCCCGATGGTGGGGGGGGGCAACGCCGTCTTTTGACACAAGCAGCGACCCAGGCAGTTCCATCATCCGGCGGCTGATCGAAACAGGAACAGGCGCCTTCTTGCTCGCAGACGTCGGTACAACCATCACGACACTGGACGATCTTGTCAGTCGGCTCGATGGGCTGGATAGCACCCCTGGCAACGTGACGTTTACCGTGCAAAACAGTGTCGTGCGCTTCGATATGACCATCGACAAGACATTGACGGGAGAAGTCCCCCTCGATGCTCAGGCTCAGGACGGACAGATCGATATCACGGGCAGTGCCTCCGTCAGCGCGGAAGTGATCTTGCACCTGATTTTTGGGATCGATGAGGATGGCTTCTTCATCGACACGGCCGGGCAATCACCCGCGCTGACCCTCAAGAACATCGAAATCACTGGCGACGTGCAGGGCGGCGGCCGATTCGGTTTCACCGATGTTGACCTTACCGGCGCAACCTTGCAAACGGACCCGAATTTCGAAGAAACCATCACGCTGCAGGATCCAGGGCCTGATCCGTTTACAGGCGTGGTCGATCAGCGCCTGCGCCTCGATCAGATGGGTTCAGATTCAACCGAAGTGGCAACTGGGGCTTTAGTCAATGCCGGGAGCGGCGATGATTTCGTCTTTACGCCAAGCATGATGCCCGCATCCGTGACCCCGGATGACCCCGCGCCCTTCAGCCTGGGCAACGATCCGGCCATCATCCGCATGACCTGGGGGAATGCAGAAGACCCGACCACTGCCACCGACGCAGCCGAAAATGCCAGCGGACAGCTCCTGACTGAGTTCCTTAACGCGAAGACCGCTCAGATATCGAGCGGGCTGACAGCCCTCGGACCTTCGCTTCAAGGCCTGGCTCAACTCAATGGCAGTGTCTTTGGGATTCCCTTGGCGGTGACGAACTCCAGCATCGGCACGATTCTCGACAGTCCCATTCTTGATCTCGCCATTGACAACAACTCAATCGCCGAGATCGGAGGCACGTTCGTAGAAGACAGCTTCAACAAATTTGCCGTCGTTCTCGACCAAGGCAACTTGCCGGGCAGCGATGTGGCCATCGGTGACACGGTCACTTATCAAGGCACCGACGAGAATGGCAACCCCAAGGCTTTCGAGGGAACCATCGATTCCGTCGACTTGGCGCAATTCACCGTGCGCTTCAGCTTCGCATTGAATGCAGCCGGCGATCCCGTGGCCCAGAAACCGGACCCCGTCAGTCCTTCATTCAAGATCAAACGCTCGGGGACAATGCAGCACCAACTTGATGCCGCGCTAGGAGATCTCGCGAATCCAGACAAGGCGGACGCTGAAGCCCCGACGCTGCAAAGCCTGATCGCGAAGCTGTCGGAGTTGACCGGTGCCGATCCGGGCGACTTCCAGGTTGCCCTGACAGATGAAGGAGGAGTGCTCGGCATCCAATTCACGATGAACCTGCATCCCGCGCCGATTACTTTCAGCCCCGGAATGGATCTGAGCGATATTGTCTCCGGCTTGAATGTGTCGGGCAGCAACCAATTCGCTCTGACAATCGATCCACAGTATCAGCTAACGGTCGGCCTGCTCTTGCCGCAAACCCTTCCTGCCGGGCAGGATCGCTTTTTCCTGGGCGTTCAAACCGCGCCGACCGTCAGCATGCATCTTTCGGCGACCGCAGCCCCACCTTCCGCCTCGGAAAGTGGAACGGTCGGCTTCGTGAACGTCAGCTTTCAGCAGAATGCCGCGGATCAGGGACAGCCGGCAGCTGTCTTTAGCGGCACCATCCAAGCCTCCTTGCGCGATCCGGGCACTGCCGGATTCGACAATCGCGTCAACCAGACCGAGCTTCTTCCGCCGGACTTGAATTCCTTTTATACGACCGGAATGGCTCAGAACGATCCGCTCGTCTTCAGCATTCCCGGCTTACAAGTGATTGGGGCCAGTGGCAGCAACCCGCCCGGACCGATGAACGTCTCTCTCGACCCGAACACCGGTACGGTCACGACGCTGGCCCAGCTTGCCAACCTCCCGAATGTCGTGTCGGTCCAGAACAAGCAGAACTATGTGAATTTCGACAACATCTCACCGGCGGACATCCTGGCGGCGTTGGGCGGGCTCACCAAGCAACTCGGGGTGCTTGGCGGCGGTGGACCATTCGGGCTCAAGCTGCCAATTATCAACCATGGCTTGGCCGACTCAATCAACCTGGCAACCGCATTTCAGACGGAGTTACCAACGCCTTCGTTGCCCCAGATAGGCACCGCCAACGACTTGTTGAACTTTCTGTCGGCTCAGGCGGGTCTAAAGAATATTGAGCTCAATGTAACGGGAAGCGCGCTGGTGTTCGGCTTTTCCTTCAGTTACAACTTCGCCGCGCAAGCATTCCCGGTCGGTTTTGGCCTCGGCAGTAGCTTAAGCAATCTCGTGCCTTCTCAGGGAGGGACGGCTACGCTTCAGGCCAATGCGGACATCCATTTGAAGGTCGGCATCAGCACGACGCCTGGGAATTTGAGCGACCGAGTTTACTTCATCACCGATCCGTCTCAGCCCGATGCCACGCAATTCACGATTACGGCGACGCTCGACTCCGGCTACGATCTCGGCAGCGGCGCCCCTCCGGCTCTGAATTTCGGCGCTAGTATTGGGCCGCTGCAGGCACTCCAGATTTCTGACGGGCGCGTCCTGCTGCGGGCGCAAATGAAAGCCGGGCTTCTGGGGTCAGGCGGCATGCTGCCCCTGAGCCAGGTCAGTGCCAGCTCCATTTCCGGATCGTTCGCGGGGGATGCCCAGGCCATCTTACCCGTGTCGGTGCCCGGCGGAGGCCAAGCCCAGATTGATGTCCTCGGCGATTTGACGGCACTGGGCAACATCCAGTTCCCGCCGGATAATGGCAATCCACTTCCCAATTCGCCGACTCCAATAAACCCGGCAACGTTCGCGAATACCTTCTCCATTACTGTTCACAACCCATCCGCACTTCTTCCCAACCTGTCCCTGCCGCAAGGATCTGTCGATCTCGATCTGCTCTCGTCGGGATTGGATTCACTCTCGGGGGATTTTGTCAGCGGACTCATTGGTCCCCTGGGCAACATCAAGCTGCCCTTGATCGGAAAGCTCAATGACGCTACGGGTTTCATCGGGGATATCATCGGCAAGATCAAGACCGCGCTCGCGAATCTGCAGGCCAACAACCCCAATCCGAGCCAGGCGGATGTCCAGAATGCTCTTTCCAACTTGCCCGGCCTGACGATTCCGAACGGCTTTGTTTATGCCGATCCGCCGGATAGCGATCACGTCCAGTTCGATTTCGGCATCAAGGAAGTGGTACCTTTGGCTTCGGTGTCGTTGGCGACAGACTTCGGCATTCCGGGGTTGAACCTGCATGTGGCGCCCGGATCGAATCTCAATGTCAATCTAGACATCAGCTTCGCTTTCGGTTTCGGTTATTCCAAAGAAGACGGGTTTTATTTCGACACCCAGGCCGCTTCGCATGTGGGCTTCCCGCACGCCCTCACGATCGGCCTGGATGTGAACATCCAGAACCTCGACGTGATGGGCCAGCTTGGCTTCCTCGATGTCCACATCACGCCCGGCCAAAATACGGCGCCCTTCGGCGGCGCTGCTTTTTCCATTGACGTCAACAACCCGGTCGGCAACAACAACCGTCTCACGCTGGCCGAACTGGAACAGACGAATTTGGGCGATCTGTTCGCCACCAGTTTCCAGGCGAACATTGATCTCGGGCTGCACCTGGTCGTCAGCTTCATTGGGACGGGCAATAACGATGCTTTCCCGAAAATTGGCGCCGACCTCCACTTCCAGTGGAGCTTCGACAGCAGCAATCCCAACGGCGGCGTGCCGACGGTAAGCTTCGACAACATTCAACTAGACGTGGGCAGCTTCTTCAGCAAGTACGTGGCCCCGATCATCCATGCGATCCAGGACATCACCGAGCCGATCCAACCGATCGTCGATCTCTTCCAGAGTCCTCTGCCGGTGCTCTCGGATCTTCGCGGCTCGCCCGTCACGTTGGAAGACCTGCCGGGTTTCAATACCGACACCAAACGGATTCTCGACATCATCAGTTTTCTGGATCACATCCAGGTGCCCGCGGACGGCGGCAATGTGTTCATCGACCTGGGCAACTTTGATCTAGGGGGCACGGACATTCGCAACGTGCCCGATTTGAAGAACGTCATTCCTCATTTCAACAAGATCGTCGATACCTTGCAGGAGCTTCAGGACAAAGTCGGGCTTCATTTGATCGATCAGAAGGACGTGGACTTCATCAAGAACGCGATCGATCCTGACAAGGGCGGCGGCATTCATTTCCCGCTCTTCGAGCATCCCAGTCTGGCCGCCAACTTGCTCCTCGGCAAGCCGGTCGAACTCTTCACTTACGACTTGCCGGACATCAATGTGCAAGAACATGAAGACGAGTTCTTTCGGATCATCGGGCCGCTGGGCGTGCGGCTGATCGGCAATTTTGAAGTCCATACGGGCGGTGTCTTCGGCTACGATACATCCGGTTTCCAGGAGATAACCATCCATCCGCTGGATGGCATATTCCTGCAAAATGCCTTTGCCTCCGCTCACGCCGATGTCGAAGCAGATCTGGAGCTCAATGCCATAGTCGCCTCGGCCGGCGTCGGCGGCGGGATCAAGGGCGATGTCAGCCTGCAGCTTCGCGACCCCGACAGCAAAAATTCCGATGGAACTCCCGAGGCCGATGGAACTCCGGTGGCCGACAACGACCACGGCAAGGTTTACTTTCCCGAGATCCTTCAAGACCTCGGCGACGGCCCATTCTGTATTTTCGTCCACAAGGGTAAAGTCGAAGCCTTCTTGCACGCCTACGTCCAGGTGGGCGTCACGGTCCTGGGCAAGTTTGTGGGCTGGTCGGATACGTATGACATCGCTAAGGCCACGCTGCTCGACTACGACCTGAGCTGCGCCACTGAACCGCCCAAGCCAGAGCTCGGCTCGCTCGATGCCAACGGAACCTTGACACTGTTTATGGGCCCCAACGCCGGCCAGCGGAAGCTGCTCTTGTCTAATGGTCAGAGGGTGAACATTCCCGGCGACAATGCTTCCGATACCGATCCCGAGTTATTCACCATTAGCCACATGGACTCCGGCGAAGCAAGCGACCAAGTGGACGTGTCCTTCCTCGGAATGGACGAGCAGTTCTCCGGGGTCAAATCGATCTATGCGGAAGGCGGGCAGGGAACCAACTCGGTAATCATTGCTCCGGATGTGAATATCCCCGCCACGCTTTATGGTGGCTTCAAAGATCCGAATCTGAATAACTTCCAAGGTGGTAACGAAACCATCCAGGGCGGGGCCGGGGTCACGACTATTTATGGCGGCCCCGGAACCGCGATTCTGCGGGCGGGCAGGGGCGACACGCACATCTATGGCGGTGTCGGGAAGAATTCCATCTATGGCGGCAGCGGCACAAACTATCTCAAAGGCGGGCCGAGCTCCGACCAGGTTCATACCACCAACTTCATTTATGGCGGCGCCGGCTCTAACACGATAATTGGCGGCGATAACGCTCTTAACCTTCTCCAGGCGGGCTCCGGCGATGACCAGCTTCAGGGCGGAGACGGCTCAGCTAACAACACATTCCTGGTCAACAATCCCGCGGGCACGATTCTCGCTTCGCATTCGACAGGCATCTATGTCCAGCCACACGGCGATCCTGCCCGGGGCGCCAGCAATGTTCTCCAGATGAAGAACGGCGCCGGGCTCACTGAAACCTTTACGGTCGGCGCCACGCCCTCCAACAGCACGATTGTTACTAGCGGTTTCCTGAAGCAGCAAATCATCCGCTTCGATGAGGCTTTTGCGCCGCTCGACAACATTGCCGACACGGTTGTTGACGTCAATGGAAAAAGCAGCGCCGCCGAAG
>Ga0207128_1141_pt1 | contig 10415 bp, 10 predicted proteins | sample Alteio_BWMinHeat_18_FD_153522 | JGI IMG/M metagenome (GOLD analysis project Ga0207128, IMG submission 153522) | Enriched cells from forest soil in Barre Woods Harvard Forest LTER site, Petersham, Massachusetts, United States -... | ecosystem: Environmental > Terrestrial > Soil > Temperate forest >... | reverse complement strand
GGCGCCGGCAACGTCGGCGACTTTGGCCAGGTGGCGAGCCCGAACCAGGGCTTCAGCCAGGATGGCGCTGCTGATTTGCGTGCCGTTGATGAGGGACAAGCCTTCCTTCGCTTGCGGGCGGTGGGGCTTGAGATGGACGCGCCTCAGGGCCGCTTGCCCGCTCAATGGCTTAGGACGAGTTCTTTCCGGAGTGCCGGGACGAGCCACGAAGGCGTGCCCCTCACCCATGACGACCAGAGCCAAGTGCGCCAGGGGCGCCAGGTCGCCGCTCGCGCCGACGCTGCCCTGCTCCGGAATCGCCGGCACCACGCCGCGGTTGTACATCTCAATCAGAATATCGATCAAATCCGGGGTGACGCCGGAATACCCTTTGGCCAATGCCTGGATGCGCAGCGTCAAAGCCAGCCGGCTGATAGGGATGCTCAACAGCGCTCCCATGCCTACGGCGTGGCTGCGTAACAAGTTCTCTTGGAGGGCCAGCACTTCATCAGCTTCGATGCGCTGGTTGGCCAGCTTGCCGAAGCCGGTGTTGACGCCATAGATGACGGCGCCACTCGCCAGAAGATCTTCCAGACAGCGCCGCGCCTTCTCGACGCGCCGCCGCGCCGACGGCGCCAGGATGAGCCGCTCCACTTGTCCGAGCAGGATGCGCTCGGCATCGTCCAGCGTCAACCCATCACCGGTCAATTCGAGAGTAATAGAGGAGGATCGGTTCATGGAGGTATAATACAGCAGAAGGAACCAAACGAGGTGCGATCCAAGTTTACGTTTCGCGCCCGGAGAATGTAGCCCGACGCGCTAGCAAGGCCAATCCTTGCGAGAGGGTCGGCGGGTCCTAAGGTGAAACTGAAGAGAGTGCCATGGCCACATTCATTGCCTCGGCGCCTGAGACCGACTTTCCAATCAATCAACGACGGATTCGAGCGCCGCGGGGTCTGGAGAAAACCTGTCAGGGATGGATTCAGGAGGCCGCTCTGCGCATGCTCATGAATAACCTCGACCCGGAGGTGGCCGAGGATCCGGATCGGTTAGTCGTATACGGCGGCTGCGGCAAGGCGGCTCGCACTTGGAAGGATTTTGACACCATCGTTGCTACTCTAAGGAAGCTCGGCAACGACGAAACCTTGCTCGTCCAATCAGGAAAACCGATTGGGGTGATCCGCACGCATGAAATGGCCCCGCGAGTCCTTATTGCTAACAGCCTGCTCGTGCCGCGCTGGGCCACGTGGGAGGAATTCCGGCGCTTGGAGCAAATGGGCCTGACCATGTATGGCCAAATGACGGCCGGAAGCTGGATCTACATCGGCTCCCAGGGCATTCTCCAAGGGACCTATGAAACTTTCGCCGCTTGTGGCCGAAAGCACTTTTCCAAAACCGAAGGTGAAAGTGAATCGCCACTGGCCGGCCGGCTCGTGGTCAGCGCCGGTCTGGGAGGCATGGGCGGCGCCCAACCTCTGGCCGCCACCATGAATGGCGCTGCTTTCCTCGGTGTCGACGTCAACCCGGCACGCATCGAGCGCCGCCTTCAGACCGGCTACCTCGATCGCATGACCCGTGATTTGGAAGAGGCTCTCCATCTCGTTCTGGGAGCAAAGCGCAAGAAACAAGCGCTATCGGTCGGCCTGGTTGGCAATGCCGCCGAAATCATGCCCCAACTGCTCCGCCACGGCGTGGCGCCCGACGTCCTTACCGATCAAACCTCGGCCCACGATACCCTCAACGGATACATTCCGTTAAAGAAATCTCCAGACGAAGACCTCGAGGCTCTGCGCCGCGACCGCCCCCAGGAGTACATCGGCCGGGCTAAGGAATCGATCGCTCTTCATGTCCGCGCGCTGTTGGAGCTTCAGGCTCGGGGCGCCGTGACGTTTGAGTACGGCAACAATATTCGCGCCCAGGCGGTTGAGGCCGGCGTTCCCGAGGCGTTTCGGATTCCCGGATTTGTGCCGGAGTACATTCGACCGCTGTTCTGTCAGGGACGCGGGCCATTCCGCTGGGCCGCTTTGTCCGGTGATCCCGAAGACATCTATCGAACAGACCAGGCGGTTGTCGACACTTTTCCCGACAACCAGGACTTGGCCCGGTGGATCCGCCTGGCTCGAGAGAAAGTGAAGTTCCAGGGATTGCCGGCCCGCATTTGTTGGTTGGGATATGGCGAGCGCGCCAAATTGGGCCGACGCTTCAATGACATGGTCCGCAAGGGTGAGTTACGCGCCCCCATTGTTATCGGTCGAGATCATCTTGATGCCGGCTCGGTGGCTTCTCCCCACCGGGAGACGGAAGGGATGAAAGACGGATCCGACGCCATCGCGGATTGGCCGATCTTAAATGCCCTGATCAACACCGCCTGCGGCGCCGGCTGGGTGAGCGTCCATCATGGCGGCGGCGTGGGCATCGGCTACAGCCTGCACGCCGGCATGGTCGCCGTCGCCGACGGCAGCGCGGAGGCCGAACGCCGCTTGGAGCTGGTCCTCGCCAGCGACCCCGCCACCGGCGTTCTCCGCCACGCCGACGCCGGCTACGATGAAGCCGTGGCCTGCGCCAAGGATCACGATATTTCCGTGCCGGGATTGAATTATTGATCCGCTCTCCTGCGTTTCTTCAATGTAGGAGCAGGGCAGCCTGGTAAGATTGGGTATACAATGTTCAGCAGAAAGGAAGTCTGGGGGTTCATAAGGATTTAAATCATGGCTATAACCGCTTCTCCACACATCGAATTCGATTCTCAGGGCGTGCCCTATGTAGCCGCGACGCAAATAAAAGTTATCGAAATCGCATTGGATCGTCTGGCTCATCATTGGGATGCGGACGAAATCCAGCGGCAACATCCACACTTAAGCCTGGCCCAAATCTATTCCGCCTTGGCTTACTACTATGACCACCAGGCAGAGATGGATGAAGAGATCGAAGAACAGTTGAAACGCGTGGAAAAAATCCGGGACGATCTGGGACCATCTCCTATCCAGCAGAAACTAAGAGCGAAAGGCCTGCTCCCGTCACCCTGGGGCTCTACATGAATCACCATGTTCCCGCTGCCATTAGCGAAGGCCTCCTAAGGCGAAGCGTGGATGTTGTTACGGCTTTCGAGGATGGAGCCGCGAGATGGGATGACGAGAAACTCCTCGCCGGGACCACACAATTGGGGCGCGTGTTATTCAGTCAAGACGAAGACTTGCTCGGGGTAACTCATAACTGGCTGAAAACCGGCAAGGATTTTGCCGGCCTTGTTTACGCGCATCAACAGCAAATCACCATTGGCCAAGCCGTCAAAGATTTGGAATTGATCGCCAAGGCGCTTGAGCCTGAAGATATGCATAACCGCATCGAGTTTATTCCTTTCTAAAACGGTTTCCATGCGATGGTGGCCGACCTCTCTTCTTGCCGCGTAATTATCCACGCTTCCCAAATCGTATGTGTTTCGCGCTGCAAAGAGCGATGGAAGAGCGGCACCGAGCTAAGACAGATCGATTTAATCCCCAACGGCGCCGTCGTCGTTTCCGACGGCCTCATCCACTGGGTGGGCCGCAGCTCGGACCTGCCGCCGATGCCTCCCGATGCTGAAGTCCTCGACGCCCGCGGGAAGGTCGTTCTCCCCGGCTTCATTGACAGTCACACGCACTTGGTGTTCGCCGGCTCGCGGGAGGAGGAGTTCGAGCAGCGCTTGCAAGGCAAGAGGTACGAAGAGATCGCCGCTGGCGGGGGTGGCATTAACGCCACGGTCCAGCAGGTTCGCCGGGCTAGCAAGGAAGAGCTAAAAACGGCAACTCGACAACGGCTCCACCGTTTGCTTTCCTTTGGCGTGACTACCGTCGAAATCAAGAGTGGTTACGGCCTGACGTTGGCCGACGAATTGAAGTGCTTGGAAGTGATCGCCGAGTTGAATCAGGAAGGACCTTGGGAGCTGGTGGCGACGTTCCTTGGCGCTCATGCCGTGCCTCTGGAGTTTCAAGGCAATCGAGAGGGTTATATCCGCCTTCTTGTCGATGAGATGTTGCCGGAAGTTAGCCGCGGCCGCATGGCCGAATTCTGCGATGTCTTTTGCGAACGGGGCGCCTTCACACTGGAGGAATCAGAACGTATCTTGAAACGGGCCTGCGAGCTGGGGATGAAGGTGAAAGTGCATGCCGACGAGTTTTCTTCATCCGGAGGGGCGGAGCTGGCGGCACGATGGCGAGCAATTTCCGCCGACCATTTGTTGTGCATTACCGATGCCGGCATTGAGGCCCTGATGCGCTCCGGCACCGTGGCCACTCTGCTGCCCGGCACGGCTTTCTTTTTAGCACTGAACTACGCACCGACCCGACGGTTGATCGAAGCGGGCCTGCCGGTGGCCTTGGCCAGCGATTGTAATCCGGGCACCTGCCCGAGCGAAAACCTGCCCTTGATCGGCAGTCTGGCCTGCACGCAAATGAAGATGCTCCCAACAGAAGTCGTCACCGCCTTGACGCTGAATGCCGCGGCCGCCTTGGATCGGTCGGAGCGGCTTGGCTCAATCGAAGCCGGCAAGCAAGCTGATTTGATCGTCTGCAATGTCCCGGACTACCGTCAGCTCTTCTATCATTTTGGAGTATCTCATGTCTGGCGAGTCATCAAGCGGGGGCGAGTGGTATACGCGGCTTGAGTTGCCCGCTCCGCCGGAGTATTTGTGCCACCGCGCCGACGATTTTCGCCTGGGAGACATCGTCGAGTATTGGCGCGGGGACGCGCCAAAGCTCAAGCCCGGTCAGGCCGTGCTGGTCGGGTTCCCCCAAGATGAAGGGGTGCGCCGAAATCACGGTCGGCCCGGCGCCTCTCAAGCACCCCGCGAGATTCGCCAATGCTTGTATCGCCTCACGCCCTGGGATGCCGAACACAATATCGATCTGACCGACCGCCATCCGGTTGACATGGGTTCCGTCCGAATCACCGGGAGCTTGGAGGAATCGCAGGCGGCCCTGGGCGACATCGTTGGCGGAATTCTTTCCCAGGGCGCTGTGCCGGTGATCTTAGGTGGTGGGCATGAGACGGCCTATGGTCACTACCTCGGCTACTTGGTCAATCCCCGCCCGGTGGGCATCATCAACATCGATGCTCACCTCGATGTGCGGCCCTGCCTGGATGGCCAGCGGGGTCACAGCGGCTCCCCTTTTCGACAGGCTTTGGAGCATCCGACGCATCCTCTCCTAGGAAATCGCTACGTCTGTCTGGGCGCTCAGCCACATACGGTTAGCCGAGCGCATTGGCAATATGCCCGTGACCACGGTTGCACCGTGCGCTGGTGTCATGAGTTGAAGAAGTCGCTGGAACAGCAGTTCCTCTGGGAAATCGATCAGCTGGCATCCGCGGGTTGTCAAGTCTATGTCACGTTGGATGCCGACGTGGTTCAGCTGGCCGACGTTCCAGGAGTCAGCGCTCCTAATCCCGTGGGCTTCACCGGAGCCGCCGCCGTTGCAATTGCCCACTTGGCTGGGAAATCGCCATGGGTGTCCAGTTTCGATTTGGTGGAAATCTGTCCGCCCTGCGACGTCAACGACCAGAGCAGCCGCTGGGCCGCACTTGCGATATGGAATTTCCTGATCGGCTTGGCGGAAAGACAAGGGAAATAGGAAGACTGGAGAAACAACGAAAACGCCGTTGACGTTTCGCGCCCATAACGTTGCTTGATACAGTTTTTCTCTTCCGACCAATTCACCAACTGTCCAAGTGAACGAAAATTCCGCAGTTCACAACTCGGGGCAGCGCAAAATTAGGCAGTCGGTCAACAAAGACCATTTCCTCTCTGTTTTTTCTTCAAGCCTTAACTGACTGTAGCTACTGTGATTTGCGTTTCGTCAGTGCAAGTATCGGCCGTCAGCTGATTTCTTCGGTATCAAAAATGCTCCGCTTTTGGCGAGTCTTCAGGAGAAAACACCGGAGGCGACGCCCGGCTCCTGTGGATTCAAGACCTACAATAGGTTCGGAAAGGACCCACGGCTTCGCACAAAGGAGGGTAGCGACATGCTGGTACTTAGTCGGAAACTTGGAGAAAAGATTCAAATCGGTGAGGATATCTGCATCACGGTCGTTGACATTGATCGGGGTAAAATCCGCCTGGGAATCGAGGCCCCCCGCGAAGTGCCGATCTTCCGGCAGGAACTTTTGCCACTAGGAGTTCCACCGACTCTGGACGAGCCCTCCGCGCTGCTCGTTCACTAACCGGCTTCCCCGCATGCCTCGACCCAGATCTTTGGACGGGCCGCCTTCACAAGAAGGCGGCCCGTTTTGTTTTATGATATTCTCCACTCGATCTTTTTGCCGCCAAGCCTGGTCCTGTTGGCGAAGAACAGAGTTTTCACCTGCCAGAGGAGAAGGTTACAATACTAACAGATCGACCTGGGAACTCCCGAAGAAGATGCCCTGATGGACTCGATGGATTTCCTCGTCGGTTGGTGCAGCCCCCACATGAAACTGCCACCTGAACAACCAATCCCCGGCGGCCGCGGCTAACGGTACATCGCCCGGCCCCAATGAGCCCTCCAATAAATCACGACACCTTCGCCACCAGTAGCGTCTGGTCGTCCATGGGCGGTCGGCCGCCGGTGAATTCTTCAACCGCGGTCAAAACCGCCTGAAGCAAGTCCGCGGCCTCGTCCCGGCATTCACCAAGCACGCGATCCAGCCGGGCCAAGCCGAACATTTCCCCCGTCGAGTTGGTCGCCTCGACGATCCCGTCCGTGTAGAAGACCACCTGATCGTGCCGTTGGAGGATCTCGGTGCGCTCGCGGTAAACATGGTCGGGTTCGATGCCCAGGGGGATGCCATCCATGGTGACTAAGGAAGAAATGCCGCCACCCGCGCAGCGCTTGTACCGCGGCGGATTGTGGCCGGCGCACGCATAGGTCAGCGATCGATCCGCCGGATCGTAAATCCCATAAAAGGCGGTCACGAACGTGTCTGATTGGATGCTGTAACGACAGCTGAGGTGACGATTGACGTAATTGAGCATGTGGGCCGGGGGCGTGGGCGGGCCGGGATAGGAATGCGCGATGCTGTGGGTGATAGCCATCAGCACTGCCGCTGGCGTGCCGTGTCCGCTCACGTCGGCGATCAGGATTCCCCACTTGCCGTTTGGCAAGGGAAAGAAGTCATAATAGTCACCGCCCGCTCGCCGAGAAGTCTGATAGTGAGCCGCCAGAGTCAGATTGGGAATCTGTGGCAGCTCCTTGGGCAGTAGCGAGCGCTGGATGTCGGCCACTACCTTCAATTCATAATCCACCGCTTCGTATGCCTTTTTCAGCTCCTCCGACAACACCAGGTTGTGCGTCGCCCGGCCGAACAGGTTGCTCATCCACACCCACATGGGGAACTGCTCACGCTGGAACGCAGCCGGCTCCTTGCGCATCAGCACCACCATGTTCAGCGCCACTCCCTGGTCGTAGTTGGGCACGGCGATCAGCGAACGCATGCCGGCGAAGTACTCGGCGGCCGGATCGTCCGCCGCGATTTGGATTTCATCAATGACTCGCGGCTCGTCGCCGTAAATCAGCTCGCTGAGCAATCCACCTTCGAGCACGGGCAGGAGGTCTTTATTTTTCCAGGGATTGACTTCTTCCTTCCACAAGCTGGAACGCGTGATGCGGTATTTGCGTGGCGGGAGATCGCGACGGCTTAACGACACGGTCCGATCGGTCTGCATGAGCTGCCGCATGCGCGTGCCGTAAGCCCGGACCATCGCCTGCGGATCGGTCTGCCGGCTCATGTCGCGCATCGTCTCGACGATGAACGCCAGCCGCTCTTGCCAATCGCCGGCGGTGCTGTCAAGTGCCGCGGCCGCGTCATTCATGTCGAAGAACCGTCTGGTTTGGATTTCGCCTCACCCTCGGGCGGCGGACCTTGCCAGATCAACACGTCGGGGCAGAGGTCTACATCACCCGGCCAGGTCACCGTTCCATGTTCGACACGCACTTGCCGAAATAAGCCAGGATCTTGCCGGATGGACTCAAACACGGGGCCGACGAGAAGCTTCTCCACGTCTCTTTCCAGAGTCGAGCCATCCGTTAAGGTCAGTCGTAATCGGTAGCCGCCAACGGGCATGACTTGTTTGATTCGAAGAAGGGACATTGCGACTTTCCTTTTCAGGGCAAAGGTGGAATTGGCACAAGGGGCTGACCTTGCCGAGCTAGAACCCAATCCCGGTCCAGTTCCGCACCATATAATCCCGCCCACTGCAATACCATTTTCAGAACCTTGGGCGGCAGTCCGCCCTGGTACAGCTTCGCCGGGTTAAATTCCACCAGTGCTTCGTCTCCACCGTGCATCGCATGAAAATGGGGCGGTAGATGATCGTTGTAGTACATGTAGATGCTTACGCCGTGAAATTGACTGATCCTAGGCATCCTCACACCTTATCATACGAGAACTCAGGCCGTCTTCTTCACCGCCTTCACCGACTTCTGAAACTCGTGAAGCTGTTGCTGAAACTCCGGGTCGCGGCTGTTGAGTTTGATGGCTTCTTGCTCGGTGGCGATGGCTTCATCGGCCTTGCCGCCTCGGAATTGGGCGGCGGCCAGCCAGTGAAGAATAGCGGCATCGCGACGACGACTTAGTTGCGCCGCTCGCGTCAAGTCGTCGAGCGCGCCCTTCTGCTCCCGTTCCAATCTTACGCGGCCACGGACGTAGTACCCGCGCGCCTCCTGGGGCGTTAAACGAACGGCTCGTTCGGCGTCCTGGGCCGCTTTGCCTAAGCGTCCTTTCTCCAAGGCCAACAACCCTCGCAAGGCCAGTGCCGGGCCAATCTCCCGGCCATCTTTCAAAACTGTTTTCAGCAGCTTTTCTACTTCAGCGGCCGAATGGCCGGTTTCATATAGCCTCTCCGCACAAACCAGAGCGCCGATCGCCTCGTTCCAGGCCTCCGTTTTTTCTGACGTCGGGGGACATTCTTGCCTGATTGCATCCCGACGCTGCCCCAACACTATCAACCCGGCGTAGGCTCGACACAACGGCAGCGTCGCCTCGGTGATTTGCTCGACCCGTTCGGCTTGGCGCTCGGCCTCTTCCAATTTCCCCAACGCCAGGTAAGCGCGGATCAAGCCCTCGATGACCTCTGGTCCCGGCGAGGCCTTTTCCAGGTGAGTCGCGGCGGACGGATAATCATGACGATGCAGATAAACCAAGCCTAGAATGCGGCAAATCTCCGCTGCCTTCGAAGCTTCGGAAGTTTCGGATTCCGCACGGGATCCCAGCTCGAAGGCGTCGTCATAGCGGCCGAGCTGCAAGTGGAACTCTGCTGCCTGAGTCAAGCCCTCCGTTTGATCGCCGACCACAACGGTCAAGCGGCGGAGCAGGTCCAGCGCTTCGCGGCGCCGCCCTCGCGCCAACTCCAATCGGATCAAGGGCATGAGAGTATCTTCCGAATCCGGTTCTTGCAGCAACGCCTGACGATAGGCGTCGACGGCTTCCGCCAGTTGTCCGAGTTTCTCGTGCAGCCGGCCCTTGAGCTGAAAAGCGGCGACCGAATGGACACCCTCCGGGTTGAGCCGGGAGGCGGCTTCCAGATGTTCCAGCGCCTCTTTGATTTCGTTCTGCTTCAGGCAACTGCGCGCCAATTGATAATGAGCCTGGCCCCGCCAGGCGTCGGGGGTCCCCTCTGCCGAAGATAAGGCCTCCAAGACCTGCTTGGCCCCGGCCTGATCGCCGAGATTGACTCGCGTCTCGCCCAAGGCGACGCGGTATTTGGGATCCGGAAAGCGCTGGACCATTTCACAATAGGCGGCTTCCTGTTCTTTCAAGCCTTCGGCCGTCTGGATCGTCAGCTCCCACAACGTGACGTTGTTGGGATGGTGACAACGGGTTGCCTCCAACACTCGTCGAGCTTCCCCTCGTTTACCGTTCTGAGAATAGATGCGGGTCAGCACGACAGTCAACGCGCTATCGCCGGGCGTCTTCGTCAACGCCTCCTCCAATAACTTGGCGTCGGCGAGATCCGTTGTCGGCACCAGTGTCAGAAAGGCACGGTAGTGTTTGAACACGTCGTCATGGAATTTACGGAACGCTTCGAAATCGGTTGGCTCAACGCGTGTTTTTTCCAACCTCGTTCGAAATTCCACTGTCAAACGCCTTGAATCCTTGGCGTCCGATTTCACGCTGATTTGGAACGAGCCCCATTTGGACCGGACCGCCGTTTCCTTGGGCAAGGAATCGAACCGGTATACCGGAGACAGCGCGATTTCATAGCGATGGGCGGATTCGAAAGGAGACGGCATTTCCAGCGCGGCTTGCCGATCGTAATCCAGGTTGATCGATAACAATCGGCCCCAGACTTGGCTATCGGACAGGCTGCCTTCATGCTCGGCGTCGCCGGCGAAATGATTGGGGACATCGAACTCGATGCGGGCGGTGACCGGCTGATCGAAATCGCTGAGTTTCTTATCGTCGATGCGCAGCCTTTTAAGCCGTGC
>Ga0207128_1112_pt3 | contig 10479 bp, 3 predicted proteins | sample Alteio_BWMinHeat_18_FD_153522 | JGI IMG/M metagenome (GOLD analysis project Ga0207128, IMG submission 153522) | Enriched cells from forest soil in Barre Woods Harvard Forest LTER site, Petersham, Massachusetts, United States -... | ecosystem: Environmental > Terrestrial > Soil > Temperate forest >... | reverse complement strand
CTTCAGGATCGCCCAGACCGTAAATGGCCGAAACGGTCGCCACAATAATCGTGTCTCGTCTTTCTAGCAAGGCACGGGTTGCAGACAAACGCATTTGTTCAATCTGCTCATTGATGGAGGCATCTTTTTCAATGTAGGTGTCGGAGGCGGGCACATAGGCCTCTGGCTGATAATAATCGTAATAGGAAACAAAATATTCAATGGCATTATCGGGGAAAAATTCTTTCATCTCGCCATAGAGTTGGGCCGCCAAGGTTTTGTTCGGAGCCAAAACAATGGCCGGGCGCTGGGTTTTTTCAATGACATTGGCAATTGTAAAGGTTTTTCCGGAGCCTGTGACGCCGAGTAAGGTTTGGTGAACGAGACCTGCATTTAAACCATCTGTTAAGGCATCAATGGCAGCGGGTTGATCTCCTGCGGGTTTAAATTCTGCTTTTAACTGAAACTGTTCTGTCATAAAATAACTACTTTAAAGAGTTGAACTTGGGATTATGATTTATGCATCTTTCATCACGTGTCGCAAACATTAAGCCTTCTCCCACCTTAAGTGTGTCTAAGCGGGCAACCGAGCTAAAGGCGCAAGGCAAACCGATTATTGATTTAAGCCTGGGCGAGCCTGATTTTGATACACCTGAATCGATAAAACAAGCGGCTATTTTAGCCCTAAAACAAGGATTTACCAAGTACACAGCCGTTGAAGGTATTCTACCACTCCGGCAGGCCATCGTCGAAAAATTCGCGGCGGATAATCATCTCAATTATACCCCTCATCAAATTTTGGTCTCTACCGGGGCGAAGCAATGTTTAATCAACCTGATGTTGGCCCTTTTAAATCCAGAGGATGAAATGATTTTACCCGCCCCCTATTGGGTCTCCTATCCCGATATGGCAAGCCTAGCAGGGGCAAAAACAGTGGTTATTCGAACAGAGATCGAGCAACAATTTAAAATCACGGCTAGTCAGCTTAAAGCTGCCATCACCCCTAAAACGCGGCTGGTCGTGTTAAATAGCCCTTCTAATCCAACAGGAATGGCTTATTCCAAGGCAGAAATGAAAAGTATTGGGGAAGTGCTTTTGCGAAACCCCGATATCATGATCGTAACCGATGATATCTATGAAAAAATCTATTGGAAATCTGAGCCTTTTTCAAACAAAATTTTAAGACGCGTTACTCGTGTGACGATTTATCCGAAATCCCATTATGTCACGCCCAGACAACGCGTGATAGAGGCAGCCGAAGCCATTAAACTTGAATTGCAAGAACGCTTGCCTATTTTAGAAGGCGAACGGAAATTAGTGGAAGCTCAACGTTTAGAACAACGAACCCGTTTTGATCTCGAGATGTTATTTGAGCTGGGGTATTGTTCCGGAATTGAAAATTATTCTCGTCATTTATCGGGAAGACAAGTGGGACAACCGCCTCCCACATTAATGGATTATTTACCTCGTGATGCCATGCTCATTATTGATGAATCCCATGTCACCCTACCTCAATTAGGAGGCATGTATAAAGGCGATCGCTCCCGTAAAGAAACCCTTGTGAATTACGGGTTTCGTCTACCTTCCGCCTTGGATAATCGTCCTTTAAGATTTGATGAATTTGAAGCCATACAGCCTCAAACGATTTATGTTTCAGCCACACCGGGCGAATATGAATTGAAACACTCTGGAACCGCGGTGGAACAGTTGGTGCGTCCAACAGGATTAATCGATCCAGGTGTTGAAATCCGGCCTGCTTCCACTCAAGTGGATGATGCCTTATCTGAAATCAACAAGTGTATTGTGAAGGGAGAGCGAGTTTTAATCACCACTTTAACAAAACGGATGGCAGAAGATCTCACGGGCTATTTAGCCTCACATGGGATCAAAGTTCGCTATTTGCATTCGGATATTGATACCGTCACTCGGGTGGAAATCATTCGTGAATTAAGGCTGGGCGTATTTGATGTATTGATTGGTATCAATTTACTGCGTGAAGGGCTCGATATGCCGGAAGTGTCTTTGGTGGCTATTTTTGATGCAGACAAAGAAGGTTTTTTACGTTCATCACGCTCCTTGATTCAAACGATTGGTCGTGCCGCACGTCACATTAACGGGCGCGCCATTCTTTACGCAGATAAAGTTACGGCGGCGATGAAGCAGGCCTTATCGGAAACCGATAGGCGTCGCGAAAAACAGATCCAGTATAATGAGAAGCACAATATCACGCCCCGCGGTATTGCCAAAGCCATCAAAGAAATTTTGGAAGTGGATCATTCAGGAGAAGGGATGCTCTCTCCCCACCGTAGTCACGATAGCCTAAAACTTCCTTTGCCAGAAGAATTAGCGCTTAGCCCCAAAGCTTTAAGCGCTCGCATTAAAACGCTGGAAGAATCGATGTATAAACATGCCAAGAATTTAGAATTTGAAGAGGCCGCCCGCCTTCGCGACGACATCCAGCGTTTGAAAAAGTTGTTTGAGATATAATATTCATAATCTATCGAGATAGGTCTGCCTATGTCTCATCGCTCGTGAAATATATTAGCTGACTTCCTTGAAATCTAGTGAGAGGTGATCCTACACTTTTGTTAGGAGGACAACTTTCATGAGCTATAACATTGCAGACTACCAGAATATCAATCCCCTATGCTGCTGCTTCAGCTTGAGAAAGGTGACCCGCGCGGTAACTCAGCTTTATGATAGATATTTAGAGCCAGCCGGGATCCGTGCCACACAATTTACCTTATTAATCGAACTCTCTGCCGCCAGTGGCAAAACTTTGACGGAAATGGCTGAACGCCTCGTCATGGATAGAACCACCTTGACTCGTAACCTCAAGCCTCTTGAAAAGGCTCAATTTATCACAACAGTGAAGCTCTCGGACCGCCGCTCCAAAGGCTATACCTTGACGGAGAAGGGACGAGAAGCCATTGAAAAGGGATTACCTCTGTGGCGCAAGGCCCAAGAATTTTTGATGACTAAAATCGGTGCGGATCGTTACCGTCGGTTTTTAGACGAATTAAAATCCGTTCAAACTATGGCCAGTACTACGAAAAGCAGCACAAGCCACCTCTAATATTAAACATCAAATGTTTCTGGGTTCCTAGATTAATTAAATAAGTGGATCTATCCTCGCACTTCCATTTCTTATAGAAAATCAGGATTACATGTGAAACACATATTCATAACCTTCTGGTGCTCGTGAAACAGATTCTCCCGTTACCGAGGGGGCAGGCTTAGCAGAAGCAGTACTTGGGCTTGATAAACTGGATGAAGCGGAAAAAAGTAGGGGTTGTGCGGGTGGAAAAGCTGGCGAAGACTCTCGCTTAAAAGGCGTCATTGTTCCCAAATGTTCCATCAAGGCTTCGGGCGGCTTTCCTTCGATTTCACTATATTTGATTTGCATTCCCAAACACAAGCCATGCAAAGGCGTAAACCAAGGTTGCGTGACTTGTTCAATAGGCAACTCACCCTCACTGCTAATGAGTACGCGTAAGCACCAATCTTCTAATTTAACAACCTCTTCGGCTGGATATCCTTCCACCACAGCCTCAAGTTGCAAATCACTTAGCCTCAGTAAGGTTTCAATATCGTGTTCGCGTTGCTCAAAGAGAAAGGTCCAAATTAATTCAGCTTGCTTAGGATTTCTTATTTGCAACAATTGAGGGCGGGTTAATTTGTCACCATGTGAAAATTGTAACTTTACTTGATACTCTTTCAGTTCTGCAATTTCCTTGAAATCTGTACCCCTTCTCAGGGATTCAACAAAATGGTGGCTTAAATACTTGGGGTTTTTGGCATCAGGAATAGGCACACCCAGTGTAACAAGTTCAGTCTCCTGCCAATTGAGCCGCGCTTCAATTACTTCATCTATATCGATTCTTCTAGCCATCAACTTGGGTAAAAAAGTCCCGATAAATGTTGACTGATCAGAAGAGAGTTTCATAGCTTGTCTCGGTGTCAAGCCAGGAGTGGAATGTCCTAACAAGAAATTGGCTTGAAATTCCTGCAGTTCACGACAAGATTTTGCATCCCCGCATTTTATGAAAACTTGCATCTGACGTTGGTCAAGTTTGGCAGCTATTATTTCATCAATTTGCTCGGGACTTTTTTCTTTAAGTTGAGGCAGAACTTGGATAATTGCATTGCCTTGTTCTTGAGAAGTGATTTGCTGCACTTGTTTGAGTGACAAGATCGCTTGCTTCTTTTGGGCGTCGAAATTGTTTGGGCTATTCAATAAATTAAGCTGGAATTCCTGCAGTTCACGGCAGGTTTTTGCGTCTCCCCATTTTATGAAGGCTTGCATTTGAGGATAATTAAGGTTGGCAGCTATTATTTCATCAATTTGCTCGGGACTTTTTTCTTTAAGCGGAGGCAGAAATGAGCTAATCACTCCAGCTTGTTCTTGAGAAGTAATTTGCTGCACTTGTTTGAGCGACAAGATCGCTTGTCCTCTCTTCTCGAGGTCAAAATTGTTTATGTCTAATAATAAGTTAAATTGAAAATCTTTAAGGTTTTGATTTAGCACCTCATTAATATCAATCAGTTTTGCATGGGGATGCGCTAAGAACCCACGTAAGACTAGTGCTTGCTGTGGAGAGGAGACTTTTCTGGCTTGCTCAGGTTTTAATGGCATTGTTGGATTGAGTACCAAATCAAGTTGAAATTCCTGCAGTTCACGGCAGGTTTTTGCATCTCCCCATTTTATGAACGCTTGCATCTGACGAATATTAAGGTTGGCAGCTATCATTGCATCAATTTGCTCGGGACCTTTTTCTTTCAGCGGGGTCAAGCAGTGGATAATCGCATTGGCTTGTTCTTGAGAAGTAACTTTTCTTGCTTGCTCAAGGTTGAATGGCATTGTTGGATTGAGTACCAAACCAAGTTGAAATTCCTGCAGTTCACGGCAGGTTTTTGCATCTCCCCATTTTATGAACGCTTGCATCTGACGATGGTCAAGGTTGACAGCTATCATTTCATCAATTTGCTCGGGACCTTTTTCTTTAAGCTGAGGCAGAACTTGGATAATTGCATCGGCTTGTTTTTGAGAAGTAATTTGTTGTACTTGTTTGAGCGACAAGATCGCTTGTCCTTTTTGGAGGTCGAAATTGTTTGGATTATTCAAAAATAAATTAAGTTGAAACTCTTGCAGTCCTCGAATGTCTTTTACCTGGAATCCTTTATTGACTGCCTGCAGTTGAGACCAATTAAGATTAGCGTCTAACACCTCGTCGATATTGACACCTTTTTCTTTCCAAGATGGCAATAAGTGGTAAAGGTTGTCTGCTTGGTATTGAGAAGTGACTTTCACCGCTTGTTCGGGTTTTAATGGGGCTGTTGGATGGTACAACAAACGATTATGAAACCCTTGGATTTCTCGAGCGGTTTTCAAATCGCAGCCTTTTGTCAGGGCTTGCAGTTGATCTCCTTGAAGGTTAGCATCTAATACCTCATCGATATTGACACCTTTTTCTTTAAAAGATGGCAATGATTGATAAAAGACATCTGCTTGAGGTGGAGAAGTAACTTTCAGGGCTTGATCAAACCTTAATCGTGCCGTTGGTTGGGGATGGGCCAAAACAGCAACTTGAAACTCCTGTATTTGCAACGCTTGTTCTGGTAATAACCCGAACTTCGTCATCAATCGGAGTTGGTGTGGCTTTTTATCTCGAATATCTTTGAATTCCCACTTGTGTTGAAGTGCAGCCATGTGATCTTGTGTAAACTCAAAGCGAGGGTTTTGTGTGGCACCAAATCGTTCAATTTCATCTAATTCTTTTCGGGTCAATCCTTCTAGCAGCCCTTCGAGTTGCACATTTTTTGATAAACCCTTTATATCATCGAGAATCGCAACCCCTCTTTTTTCGATTAGTGTTGGTAGAAGATCTGAGAAATGCAACTGCAATGATACATACTCGGGGCCAATTTTAAGGGCATCTTTCGGATCCAGGTTGCACTTCCGCATGGCATTTATTTGGTAAGTCATTAAATCTTTTATCTCAGGGAATGAATAACCGTCTCTCAAAGCATCAATATGCTCTGGTGTAAGTTTATGCTTAAGGGTTTTTAATTGAGATTTCCCAATGTCTAATTTTAACGCCTCGATAGCGGGACGGGAATACCATGGTGCGCGCACTTCATCCACAGTGAATGAATTATCAAGGCCCTGAAGTTGTTCGACACCTAAACCGCCAAGGCTGTCAAAATAGACCCTCAGTTTTTGAGTGATTTCTGCTTTGCATTTGTTATCTTCTGCTTTGCGGCGCTCTGTGATTTCATCGAGTCGTTTTTGTTCGATTTCGTCTTCACTCGCCCGTGCTTCTATTACGTCTTTTTTTTGTTTTTCTCCTCTCTCCCTTATCTTGGCTCCGGTTGCTTCCGGATCAATTTGAATTTCGCCGAGACCTTCCATACCTTCCGCTTTAACGCTTGCTATTTCACTTGCGATTTTTTCCTCTCGTTCTTTATCTTCCTCGGTTCTTCTGGCGGTTTTGGCGGTTTTTGCTTCCGCTGCCTTTTTATCTTCTTCTGCTCTTTCAGACTTAATTTTATCGTCTCGTTCTTTGTTTTCTAATTCTATCCTTTTCCTTTCCTTTTCGAGCAAAGTTAATTTTTGGCTTAAACCTTCTCTAATTTTGATCTGTTCTGCTGTTAGCCCTAATCGTAAGCCTTGTACTTGATACGTATCCAATTTAGCGATGGTTTCGTATGGAATATCTTCTTGCAAAGCCGATAAATGCTCTGGGGACCAAGTCAAGCCGCTTGTTTCTCTTGGCGAGCAACCCAATTTTATTGCTTCAAAACGGGCTTTGTTATACTTAAGGGTTTCTACAACACTCGGGCGTGTTTCAAAAATAGCCTGGTTAACTGTTAGTAATTTGTCTTTAATTTTTTGCTGTACGCGTCTTGACTGTAAATAATCACGTTGCTGTTGCGTTAGAGTAAGAGCAAGTGCTGCTTGTAGGCGGATCCTTTCTTGAACGACAGCAGAGTCATCAATTCTTTTTTGGTTGGCTGTAGAGACAGGGGCCATAGTTGCTGCTGCAGGTTTGCCTAGTATCGCAAGCGTATAGTCGCGTATGGCTTGCGGTAAAAGATGGCTTTCCCAACCATGAAATTCTCTATCGAGATTGTATTTATTTTCGTAAGGTTTTTTATTATCGTTAACTTCGCTTTTTTTCGCTGCGGATTTAATTTCAACTTGTGCGCTAGATTTCAATGAGGGATCTGAAACCTCAGATAGGAGTTCTAATAATCCGTGACTTAGTTTGGCTCCACTAGGCTCAGCCCTACCAGAAGTATCCGGGTTTGTGTCATCAACGAGTGCAGAAGCGCTTGAACTCTCTCTGTCACCGGTGCCTCCCGAACCGCCAGCTGGTAAAGGAGCAAAGGAATCGCCGGCAGATGAGGAAGACAGGGAAAGAGATAATGCGCCAGCGGTGCTAGAAAGACTATGGCTAGCACCTGATCCACCGCTTGGAGTGGAGAGAGTAGCACTGGTGCTGGAATGAGAAGAAGCCATTGTACTGGGAGCGGCATGTGATGCTTGGCGATCTGCCTCTTCCTTAGTTTCTCTACCTTCCGCTTCATTTTTAGCTTCTGTTGTCGAAGTGTTTGCGGGCGGCGTACTTCGAGCGATACTTGAAGCAGAAGTGGGGTTTGCTGATTCTGCTGTTTCTGAGCCAGTGGAAGGTGTTTGTGTGTTGAATGGATCGCGTGTAGACATATTTTAAATCTCCAAGTTTGAAAGCTTTCTTTTATGGTTTAATTCTAATTAACAATTTCCATCATACCATGCGATTTTTTTGGGTCAATTAGTTTGCTAAAATTATTTTATTGTATCCCCTTATTGTGAGGCATCTACACGAGTCACCTGTGAAGGTCCTTTGCGTTCTGGCTCGCTTTCCGCCGGGGCGCCTAGAGCTGGTGCAGCTAGAGCTGGTGCATGAGAGGATGATGAACTACTCGCGCTTGATGCAGCGGAAAAGAGTAAAGGTTGTCCGGGTGTGGGAGTGAGCGGCAGCGTGTCTGCTAAAGGAGTGATCGTTCCTAAATATTGCACCAAATCCTGCGCAGGTTTACCCGCAATTTCTTTATAATCGATTTCCATTTGTAAACACAATCCATGTAAACGCGTGAACCAAGGTGGTGTTACTTGCGCTATCGATAACAAACCTTCACTTGTCACGAGTACTTTTAAGCGCCACCCCTCTAGCTGAAGCACCCTTTCAAGGGGATATCTCAATGCTACTGCTTGTAGTTGCAAAAGGTTTAAAGCAACCAGTCTCTCAATATCTTGTTTGGGATCTTGATTAAGCACAGTTCGCAGTGCATCAGCTGCTTTTGAAGAGGGCACCATTTTGGCAAGCCTTGGTGTTAAGGGTGTACTTGGATGCAACACCAAATTCAGTTGAAACTCTTGGAGTTCACGGCAAGTTTTGGCATCTCCCGCTTTTATGAAAGCCTCCATGTGACGATCATCAAGATCGAGCCTGATTACTTCATCCATCTCACTTTCACTTAAGCCTTTTTCCTTTAATTTTGTTGTAAATTGAACAATCCTACTGGCTTGTTCAGGTGTTCGCAGTTGTTGGGCGTGTTTAGCAGTTAAGAACCATCGTTTTTTCCCCTTTTCTAAAACCGGTGCATTATAGCAGGAGTGTAGAGCATTAACTTGAAATTTTTCTAATCCTCGGATATCCCTTATTTCAAACCCTGCCAATACCGCTTGTATTTGAGTATAATTAAGATTGGCACCAATTAATTCATCGATATCAATATTCTTCTCTTTAAAGGATGCCGAGTGTACCTCTAAACTACTTGCTAAATCGGGCGAAGTAACCTTCCGAGCTTGTTCAAGCTTCAAGGGTGTTAAAGGGTCTAACAGCAAACGCACTTGGAAATCCTGTAATCCTTGAACCTCTTTCACCTTGTGTCCTTTGATCACTGCCTGCATTTGTTCAGGGCTGAGATTAGCCTCGAGTACCTCATCGATATCAATACCTTTCTCTTTGAAGGTTATTATCAAATCGCATAAGGCCTGAGATTGCTCTTGAGAGGTAACTTTTCTAGCTTGTTCAGGCCGCAATGGTACCACAGTGTGGAACACCAAACGCCATTGAAACGCTTTAAGTTCAGCGCAGGTTTTCACATCATAACCTTTTACAAAAGCTTCCATCTGATCAGAATCAAGGTCCGCTTTTATCATTTCATCCATTTCATCCGGACTTTTTCCTTTGAGTTTGGGTAAGGCTGAGATGAGCCGCTTAGCTTGTTCAGGTGTTCGCAGTTGTTGGGCCTGTTTAGGCGTAACAATCACTTGCGACCCCGGAGGGGAGGATAGAGCATTATTAGGGTGAAACAATAAATTCAGTTGGAACTCTTCAAGCACCGGAAAATGTATTGGATCCAACCCGTGCTGTATAATTTTTATCTGATTGTTTGTTATCGCTGGATTTGCTTTTGTCCAGTCGAAGGGCATTCCATTAGCATATGCCCATATTTGAAGAGCATTAAATTCCGCTTGTAAGACCCCCTTAATATCCAGACCTTTCGTTTGAATGAGTTTGAAAGACTGAAGAAAAGAGTGTTCATTGGCTGCATTAACTTTTAAAGCGTATTGTGGAGACAAACCGAGTTCGATCATCAATCGAAGTTGATGAAGCTGTTTGTCTCGGATGTCTGCAAATTTATAACCTTTTTGAAGGGCTTTCACGTGCTCCGGAGTAAACCCAAAGCTTGGAGTTTGAGTGGAACCGAACCGTTCAATTTCATCTAGTTCCTTTCGAGTTAATCCTGCTAGTAAACCCTGTAATTGTTCGTTTTTCGATAAACCTTTTATATCATCAAAAAGAGGTATCTTTTTCTTCTTTCTCTCTTTTATTAATTGCGACATGATGTCAGAGTTAATCTGAAGATGCTGTGGTTCAATTTTTATAACGTCTTCTCGACTCAACTGATGGTTCAACTTGTGACGTTGCATAAAGATCACTTGATGTTCCGCTAGATCCTTTATATCAAAGAACGAATAACCCATTTTCAAGGCATCGATATGTTTGGGGCGAAGTGGAAGCTTGAGGATTTTAAAGAGATGCTTCGGAACCTCTAATTTCATCGCCTCGAACACTTCGAGTGAAAACCATGGTGCTCTCACTTCCTCTAAGGTAAATTCCTTATCCAGGCCCTCAAGCTGGTTGTCATTTAATCCGGCCAATTGATCAAAATACTCTCTAAGTTTTTGAGCCGTTTCTTCCTTTAGTTTCTGATCCTCTTGTTTTCTTTTTTCGACGATTGTTTCAAATGTTCTTTCTGCACTCTGGTCTTCTTCTATTCTTTTGGTGGTTATGGGTTCCTTTTGTTTTTCTCTTTTTGCGTTGATTTGTGCTTGAATATCTTCCGGTTTCATTCGGTCTGCTTCAGGAAGAGATTCGTTTCGCTCTATGGCTATTTTTATTTCTATGGCCGTCTCTTCTTCCCACTTAGTATCTTCCTCTTTTCTTC
>Ga0207128_1127_pt1 | contig 10555 bp, 8 predicted proteins | sample Alteio_BWMinHeat_18_FD_153522 | JGI IMG/M metagenome (GOLD analysis project Ga0207128, IMG submission 153522) | Enriched cells from forest soil in Barre Woods Harvard Forest LTER site, Petersham, Massachusetts, United States -... | ecosystem: Environmental > Terrestrial > Soil > Temperate forest >... | reverse complement strand
GATTGGGCCTTTCCAACCGAAAGATCGAGCTGCTGGATCGGTGCGTCCGTCTCCTTGATGATCAGGAAAAACGTGACTTGGCTCAGCGAATCCTGAAGCGCTACACACTTGAGAATTTCACGGAAGCCAAGCAATGGCGCGAATGGCTGGAGAAAAATCGGGATCGCCTCTTCTTCACAGACACGGGAGGCTACAAGTTTATGACCGCTCCCGTATCCGTGGCCACAGCCGCCAAGGGAGCGGCGACGACTTCCAGACTGGGAAATGGAGACAGGTAAACTTGAGGGTTCAGTTGAAGTCAGGATGCTAGAAACCCAATGAAATCTTGGAGGCACTCATGCGATACCACTTCCTGTTTGGGTTGGCCGGACTCGTCTTGGTGCAAGGTCTCGGTTTAGCCGCCGATTTGACCAAGATTGAGCGCAAGATCTCGAAGGAGCCGAAATACCAGTGTGCCCAACCGCTCTATGGACTTCTGGTATTCGGCCCCAAAACCGAAACATCGGCGTGGCTCGTTCTCGATAAGTCCCAAGCGAATTCCCCCGCCTACGATGTGCTCTATTTCGATCGCGCCGGCCAGGGCGATCTAACCTTACCTGCTCATAAATTCACATCGGGGAAAGAAGAAACCGGACGCTTGAAGTTTGATATTGGTGACTTTACCGACCGGGGCACGGGCGACAAGCATACGGAACTCTCCATTTCGATTGGCAAAGATCCGTCCCCGAATGTGATGGTTCACCTGACCTGGAAAGGTGGCAAGGTCAAAATGGCTGGTGGATATCCCGAGGACCCAGGCGATTACATGAAGCTTGCTCCCAAAGCCAACGAAGCCCCGATCCTCTGGTTCTATGGCGATGGCCTCTTCCGCTTTCAACGATGGTATGGCGATACTCTGACCATTGGAGCAAAGAATGATTTCAAGGTTTTTCTTGGCCAGCAGGGAGTCGGTAGGAGTAGTTTCTGCGCGATCATGCATCCTTTCCTAAGTGAGGATGTGTCCGTCCTTGCCACACTCCTTTACACAGACGAGCAAGGTCGGGAAGTGGCAGTGAAACATGAGCTGACGCAGCGTTGCTGAGGGATGCTGTACCATGGCCCCGTGGGGGTCCCAGAAGACGCCCGTCCTGGCTCTGCAAAGATCCGAGTCGAATTGCCTAAGAGTTGCGAGTACAGCTCTGTGGTAACTGATATTGAGGTCAAACTTGTCAAGAATAGCCCGAAAGGAAACTAGTTGTCAATCCGTCGGGTCTAAGGCCGAAGGCGAATGCAATTGAGTTACGATTCTCCACGACCACGTGAGAGTATTGTTGACCTAGGGAGGATTATGATGGCAAGACAACTGTTCCTCGTTTGCTTGGCTTCCTTGTTCGGTGGATTTCTTTCTCCGGCGCCGGCCGCTGACCTCAGCAAGATCGACCGTTCAATCTCGAAGGAGCCGACCTATCAAACGAAGGCGCCGAAGTACTGTTTGTTAGTTTTTGGAGTGGATGCCAATTACCGGGTCTGGCTCGTTCTTGATGGCGACACGCTATACGTTGACCGCAACGGCAACGGGGACCTGACCGAACCTGGCAAGTCCACAAAAGTGGAATCGCCCAACTCGGATCCGGCCAACTTCAGTCCAATTACCATCTTCGGACCTGACGGCAAGACGGAGGAGAAGCTCAACTTTGCCCTTTATGGGTGGTTTGACTACCGGGATGGAAAAGACACGCCCCAGATCTCACCTTCCGTTTCCGTTTGGTGGAAGGGACGGTGGTTCGGCGCATGGGGAGATGAAACTGGTCCTTGCGTGTGGGGCACGCGGCCGAAGGATGCTCCGATTCTGCACATTGACGGTCCGCTCCAGATGGGGTTCGAGATACCGGCGGAATCCGCCCTCCAATGGAAAGGGGCCGGCCAGTTTGAGTTGTCCGTCGGAGTAGGTACGAAAGGATTGGGCAAGGGGGCGTTCGTCCACCTCAGCTATGCGAAGAACGCAATCCCCGAGGACGTTTACCCGTCTGCGGTTCTCGAATTTCCCAACAAGTCGCCGGGGGCCACGCCGGTTCGCATCCAGACCGTATTGAAACATCGGTGTTGAAGTTGCCGTCTTCACGACACGGTGCGTGTCGAAGGAGCGGCGACAACCGGAAAGGTGAAGATCACGTTGGCCTTCGACGATTGGAAGGCAGGCAAGGTCGCGCCAGCTACGTTTGAAATCCCCATTTCAGGCTCGCCGGTGCAAGGGAAAAACTAATACCCTCGACCTGAACGAAAATAGCGGCGCTTGTGGCCGAACGATTCTTGACAATTTCAAAGCGATTACGAGCAGGCGAGCTCCAAGCGCGGCAAAGTAGAGCTTGATCCGGCAGGGGGTTGAGGCGGTGTGGCTAGCGCGCCTCGCTTGTATTTCCACCATACATGCGTGCCAAGGCGCCCAGTGCTGCTTTCGGACGCCGATCTACGGTAACCACTCCGAAGCATCCGAAAGGACCATTGTCATTGCCCAGTTTTATGCAGGATATTGCAACTTCCATTGGAAAAAACTGAAAGCAACCGGGTTTCTGCCGGCAGTATGATATAGAAAGATGGATTGTCCGGAGTGCCACGGAAATGGCCAGCGCACCTTTAAGCCCTGTCGTTCGCTACATTCGCAAGATCGTTGACGTCCCCAACTCTGCCTTGGTCACGGACAGCCAGTTGCTCGACCGTTTCGTCCGCCAACGGAATGAAGCCGCCTTCGCCGCGCTCGTTAAGCGGCACGGTCCTATGGTGATGGGAATATGTCGGCGCATTTTGTGCAATTCGCACGACGCTGAAGACGCTTTTCAAGCAACTTTTCTAGTGCTCGTTCGCCGGGCCGAAGATATCGGGGACCCGGATCTTTTGGCCAACTGGCTTTATGGTGTGGCCTACCGAACGGCCGTCAAGGCGAAGGCCGACCTTTTCCGAAGGCGCGCACGCGAAGGGCAAGCCGTGGACAATCGAGCGAACACAACGGGGGACGAAGGCTTATGGCATGACGTATGGCCGATTCTCGATAAGGAAATCAACCTTCTTCCCGTCAAGTATCGGACCCCGGTCGTACTTTGCTATCTGCAAGGAAAAACCAATGAGGAAGCCGCCCGACAACTGGGTTGGCCTAAAGGAACTGTGGCCACGCGACTGGCCCGGGCGCGAGAGCGCCTACGCCACCGGTTGACTCGCCGCGGCGTGGTCTTTTCAACGGCTGTTATGGCGACAACCATTTCTCAGGCCACGGCCTCAGGAGCGTTGCCCGGAACCGTGGTGAATAGCACCATTCAAGCCGCTCTCCTGGTGGCCGCCAACCAAGGAGTGACGGCCGGCGTGGTTGCAAATCAAATCGCGTATCTTGCTGAAGGAGTCATCAAGACCATGGTTCTTACGAAACTGAAAACGGTCGCCTTGGTCGTGTCAGTTGTTGGAATCGCCGGCATTGGCGCGGGCGCTGTCGCTTACCGCTGGAAGACTGCCGGGCCAATCGATGCCAAACCATTCGCCCCAACTCAAGTGGCGCACACCTGGGAAGCTCGCTCAGTCCAACTCGACGGTGACCCAGCAAAACATAATGAAGAAGAACCTCCGACAATTATCCCTCCCACCGTTGCTCTCCCGCCTGTCCCCGCTGACCCCCGAAAGGAAACATTCCGCACGCCTAACTTTCAGGTGGAGGCGCCAACACTTGAAATCGCTTCCAAAGTCGGCCAAGCAGCGGAGCGACACCGCAAGGAATTATCTCTCCTTTGGCTTGCCAAGGAATTACCGCCTTGGCAGGACTTCTGCAGAATTCAAGTAAGTATCACTCCCTACGGTTCAGCGGGCTCCACGTCGACTTCTTTCGCAGAAGGCAAAGTGTCCGGCCAAATCATGAACTTGCGTGGTCCATTGGAAACCATCCTGGCCAATACTCTTCCGCACGAAATGACCCACGCGATACTGGCCCATTCGTTTGGCCAACCATTGCCCCGCTGGGCCGACGAGGGGGCGGCGATAATGGCCGAGGGGGACAAGGAAAGAAAACGTCATGAAGCCTACATGCGTCGAACGTTGAGCCGCGCCATTCCCTTGCGAAAACTCCTGTCCATGAGTGACTATCCACCGGAGGTGTTAGCGCTCTTCGCGGAGGGTTACTCCCTAACCCGTTTCTTGGTGGAATCCGTCGACCGGCAAAAGTTTCTTGCGTTCATCGCTCAGGGCATGCGCGAAGGCTGGGACAAGGCGGTGAAGGCCCATTATTCTTACGAGAATGTGGAAGACTTAGAAAAAGCTTGGCTGGCCCAATTGCATGAGGTCCGTTCCCAGGCGAGTTCGTCTCAGCAGAACAAAGAGGAACTCGCAGTTTCCCAAAGGATTCGTTACCAGATTGACATGGTGGTTATCGAGATCAAGGAGGAAGGAAGGAAACTATTATCACAGCCTTGTTTCACCACGGTGGAAAACAAACCGGAAACCTTTCGGCTTGGAGGTCAATTGGCGCGGTCGCTTGATCCCGACCATAAGAGTATCGAGTTCATTCCCATCGGGCCGACGGTCAATGTGAAAGTGAAGTGGAAAGATCATGGCAGCGTCCTCTTGGAAGCGAGTGTTGAAAACTGCGATCCCATCAAAACCAGCGACCAAGAGCTACAGGTTCTGACGAGGAAGGTTGTCACCATCAAAGAGGTGAAACTCGGCCAAGTGGAAAAAATCATCTTGCCAAAAAGCGACCGGAAAAAGGACCAAATCCTCGTGGAGTTAACGGTGACACTGGGTGAGGATGAGTGATGGAGACATGGCGGCCGGGAACGGTTGTTCAATGTTAGGATCTCATTGTCGCGAGGCCTTTCTTCGTAGCACCTCTATGGCTTTGTCCCAGGTCGGGTCTTTCTCTTTGTATGACTCCGGCGCTGCGTTCACGGCCACGTCCGGAGCGATACCAGCATCTTCGATCGGCGTGCCATCTGGCATCAGATCCACCCAGCGCGAATACCAGGCCGTGACCGCGACGCCTGGCAGCTTGAAGGGGGCGGGATTGCCGCTAGAGCCGCGCGTGCGGGCGCCCACCGTGGTGACGTTGAGCAGGCACTTCATCATTTGCACGAAGCCCTCGCCGCTACTGACGGACCGAGGGCCGATCAAGCAAACCACGGGCTTCTGGTACGGCTGGTCGACAGCCTTTAGCTCTCGGATGTCCACCGGGCCAAAATCGTCATGGCTTGGGCCGGCTCTGGACTTGCTCTTAGCGTAGACCGTGTTCTTGCCGCAAAACTCGCGTGCGATGTCCAGAGCCAAGAGTTCATTCCCGCCGCCGGCCTCGCGCAGGTCGACCAGAAAGCCGGGCGCGTCGTGATGCGCGCGAATGAACTCAACTGCCTGCTGCACCGATTCCTTGTCCGCCTTTCCTTGTCTCGTCATGACGAAGGCCCCGAATCCGTCGGCTTTGCTGACTCCGACGAAGGCGAAGTTGCTGCAATAGGTCGGCTTCTCCAAGGCATTCCAGACCACTTCGCGGTTGTAATTGCCGTCGGACCGACTGATGTGGGTGGGGATGTGACCTTCGAATTTGATCCACACGTGTCCGTCATGTAGCTGGCTGAGCATCTCGGTCAGAACATCGACGAACTCGCGCAGGTCGTGAGCGGCGACCGCCTCGGGCCTATAGCGATCCTTGAGCCGCTTCCAGTCGGTCTTCTTCAAGACGAAGTAGCTGTAGTGGCGGTCCACGTCATTCCAAAGAGCATCAAAGGCCGTGGCCAACTCCTTTTCGCTGGGCCGGGGATAGGCCACAGTCAGCTTCAGGTTCGAGCTGCCGGAGGGCACATTATCCAGCCGTAAAGGGAAGGGAGCGTCCACCTCAATCGTGTACTTTCCCTTGGGCACCCAGACCTCGAAGCGCCCGCTGCCTTTCTCGGTTTGGAAATAATCTTTGAACGAAGGACCGCGTACCGTGAGGACGAACCAACGATCCTCGGGCTTAATGCCGGACTTTGGCCCGCCATGCAGCGGCCACTCCACTTTTCCAGCCAGTACCTCGCCGGCAGCCAGGACGAAGTTGAGGTCCGTATCTTTGCCGGCCTGGAGGACAACTTCCTCCAGCCAGAATTTCTCCCGCAACTGCATGAACCCTTTCGCGGAAACGATCACTTCCGTGACGACGACTTTATTTTCCGGCTTAACAAAGACGCGAAGGGAGTACTTGCCGTCGGCTCCTGCAAACGTCCAATTCCCGCGACGCGTCGCATAAGGCCCTTCCGCATTGTTGAGGTGGACCTTGGCACCGGCGATCGGCTTGCCGTCCTGATCGCGAACCGTGCCACACAGGTGACTGAGGATGAAGTCCTTTGTCGGATCGTCATCGGCCACTGCGGGGCCCGCGGCCATCACGATGAAAATGGGCATGACGACGAAGAGGTGGCTTCGCATCGCTAGACTCCTGATGGCAAGTCACATCGGTCAGGATAGCCGAGGAGACGGGAGCCTGCAATCAGGGGGCCGAACTTCAACTAGCCATTGACAGCGAAAACTACTTAAGTAATACTACCGAAGTAGTACAACGGATTCATGGTCGGCTGCATTAAACAGTCGTCATTTGCTCTCTTCAATTCAAAATGGCCAAGGTTCGAAAATATCGGCTGGGCGATTTGCAGCTCAAGATCATGAAGGTCCTGTGGGAGAGCGGTCCCTCGGGCGCGGGCGAGGTACAGGAAGCCTTGGGAGGAGCACAGCTTGCTTATACCACCGTAGCGACCATGCTTCGCAAAATGGAACAGCGCGGGCTGGTGAGGCACTCCGTCGATGGCCGACGTTTTGTTTACAAGCCTAATGTCAGGCCCGAAACCGTCACGCAGAGCATGGCCGGCGATATTCTCGACCGCCTCTTTGAAGGGGATCTAGCCGACATGGTCAGCCACTTGCTAACCACACGCGAAGTGAGTCGGGACGAGTTGGCTCGGTTGGAACAACTAATCACACGTTTGAAGAGACAACCATGACCCCAACGGCTGCCGTTTGGCAACGGCTCTTTGTTGACTTGGCCGTTCATGTCACCGTGGCCGTAGCAGCGACGGCGCTCCTGAGTCGTTGGTTGACGCGATCCGCCTGGAGACGCCCCTTTTGGCAAGCCTGCACATTAGCGCTACTTGGAGTATTTCTCTTCGAAATCGTCGGTCTCAACCATGAGTTGGCGGGCCCCTTAGGACGCTTGATCGGCGGGTCCGATAACTCAGCCCCTCCCGTGACCCCTGCTAATCGGTGCCGCGAGACTTCGATACTACCCGAAGGTGGGGATCGGAATCTTGAGGCAAAAAATGAATCCGGCTGTTTTTCTTGGATACCAAAGCCGTCCTTCGACATGGAACATCGCGCGACCATTTTTCGAACGCAGAGCGAGAATTCAGCGCAACCGCCTGCTGACAAGCAGCTGGTGATTGCGGAATCAGAGTTAATCGACATTCAGCCGGCGGAAAATAAATCAGAATCTAGCTGGCTCACGGTTTGGTGGCCGGGACTTCTCTGGCTCCTGGGCACAGGCCTGGTGGCTGGCAGAGCCGCCAGCGCTCGGCTTTTGCTCGTGTTCTTTCGATTGCGCCATCCGGCGATTCAAGACTCCGAATTCTTAACGCGACTTCACACGCTCGCGCGTCAGCTGGGAATTCGCAGGGCGATTCATGTAATCCAGGTCCCGAGTCTCATATCACCGTTTACATTTGGAACATTTCGACCTGTCATCGCAGTTCCACCCAAATTCATTCAGGATCTAGACCTTGCTAAACAAGAAGTCATGCTGGCTCACGAATTGGCCCACCTGGCCGGGCACGATCCATCATGGTTTTTAGCCGCGGACTTGATGACCGCGCTCTTGTGGTGGCACCCTTTGTCTTGGGGGTGCCGACATCAACTGCACTCGGCTTGCGAAGCGGACGCGGACCAAGCCAGTTCACTCTTTGCCAACGGCCCGGAGGTGCTGGCGGTTTGTCTCGTCGAACTGGCCGGTCAACTCGTCAACAATCCCCAGGTCGGCGGGGCCTCCGTGGCGGGCAACGGCTTTCGTTCCAGCCTCGGCCGGCGAGTGGACAGGCTCCTTAATCTGAACGGCCAGACCTGGACTCGCCCGCTTCGGCGACGACTCTTGGTCGTTCTGACCACCGTCGCTCCAATCCTTCTTCTGGTAGCAACCCTATCGGCCGTATGCCTGCCCGGGTCCGGATTCCCCGGCAAAACCAGCGGCCTTTCAAAAGGAGATGAAACTATGACGTCTTGGCGACATTCTATTGCGGGCATGGCATTGTGCGTTTTCCTCACTCCTGCCACGGACACGGTTGTGGCTCAGGAATCATCCAAGCCGGCGCCCGACAATCCGACCAGCGAACGAAAGACTGCCGAAACGCCTCGCCCTCCTGCCGACTCCGTCCCTGAGCCACCGCCAGCGGGTGTAACTCTGCCTAGTAAGGGGCCGCTGCAGGCGCCAGCGCCGACCACCGAATCGTCCCCCAATCCTCCACCTGCTGCAGTCGGATCAGCGGTTGCCAGCCCAGAGCCCGGCCAGACCAATCACACCGTCCCGGTCTCCCAACGCATCAAAATCTTCCGCTTAACCCACAGACAACCCGCAGAGATGTTGCAACTGTTCCGACCGCTCGTGCCAATGTTTGAGGGAGGTGCCCAGGGCGCTCCCATCCCCTACACCGATTTCCTTTCAGAAAGTGGAAACGCTAATCGGGCGATGGATTCGGGCAGCGGCTTTAGAGTGGCCACTATGATGGCCGACATGAAGACAATGCCGGAAGGTGGCGGGTCCAGATCAGGCGCCACAGGAGTTTCTTCACCCACCGTGGCAGGTTTGAAGTGTTACTTCGCCATCGATAGTCGGACTAGCTCTCTTATCGTGAGAGGAACAGAAAAAGACTTGCAAGTGGTGGCTGATTTCGTTGCCATCTTCGATCTGCCGGACGACAAGCCAATTCCCAAACTCAAAAATGTCCATGCCTTCAAGCTCCGCTTCGCTAAGCCCAACGACGTGATCGAGGTTCTGAAAGCGCTCAATATTAATGTGTTGGTGGCCCTCATCCCCAAATCCACCATTCTCTTGGTGAACGGACCGGATGTCGCCATTAAGGAAGCGACCGAAATCATCGAGGCCCTCGACGCGGATATAAAGGAGGGGGCGAAGACAGGTCCGGAAAACGAGTCAGCACCGGCGGAAACCACACGGGATCGGGGTCACTGAGCAAGAACCGTGACTGCCTGTTCGGCTAAAGACGGTCTTTTAGGCCGCTTCGATGGAACCGCAACATGGACCACCTTCCTCTTCACTTGCTACTTTTCCCTGGCCGGACGATCGTCCGCGGACGAGAGCCGTCAGTCCCCCCAGGCTGGTTCCTCCGGTGGCGACTCCGGCACGCGGCCAGGCTGCGTAACCTTCACCTATTGTCAGTCTATGCTGCGTTCGCCATCCTCGGCAGTCTAGGCCATGCAGAAGAACCCACGCGCATCACCGTGCAGACCGCGAAAGTTCGACAGGTCTTTGAAGGACTCGGCGCGGGCGCCATCTTCTACGAAGCACATATCACCAGCCTGGCCGAGCGCAATAAGAATGAGCGGCAGGAGCAACTTTACGACGACATGTTCGCCCGTGTGCCAACGCGGTATCTCTAACTCATGATTCGCGAGACCCACGAGCCGGAGAACGACAACGGCGATCCCTTTACCCCTGCTTTCGAGGACAAGAACTTCGAGTATTGCAAGCACACGCTCCAGATTGCCAAAGCTGCGTTGAAGCGACGGCCGGACATTCAACTGTACGCCACGCTGTATACTCCGCCGCCGTGGATGAAGACGAACAACGCCGCGTCTGGCGGCGGCGAGGCCCGGGCCACGCTCAAGGACGGCTTGGAGCTGGAACTCGGCGAGTACATCTGGGCGTTCCTCGCATACATGCAGAAAAACGGCGCGCCGATCCACTATGTGAGCATCGCGAACGAACCCGACTGGCCGCACACGCAACCGGGCTATTTCCTCTCTGCTGAGCGTCACGCCGCGCTGTTCAAAGCGGTCGGGGAATATCTCGACAAGATGGCGAAGAAGTATCCTGACGTTCCGCGGCCGAAACTCGTGGGGCCGAATACGCTCAGCGCGCCGGGGGCCGCTAAGGACTACGTTCCGCGCGTCCTGAAGAGTGCCGGGAAGTACCTCGACGTGATCGGGTCGCACGATTATGACCCGCGCGGCGACCGCTGGGGGGCCTTGCGGAAGCTCGCCGGCAGCCGGCCAGCTTGGATGACCGAATGGTGCGCTCGCACGAAGGACCATTCGCCGGGGATGATCAACTCGGCTCTGGAATATGGCGCCGCCATGCACGAGGCGTTTCAAGGCGGCGCCAACGTGTTTCTGGCCTACGACTGGGTGTATCCGCCGCGCGAGAGTGGCGAAGCCTTGATTCACGTGAACTGGGGCAACGATTACACGTTGACGAAGCCCTACTTCCTATTTCGCCAGTGGGCCGAGCCGCTCACGCCGGGGATGCGCGTCGTCGCCATCACCCGAACGGGCCCAGGCGCCGTCGGCGGCGTGA
>Ga0207128_1157_pt1 | contig 10590 bp, 11 predicted proteins | sample Alteio_BWMinHeat_18_FD_153522 | JGI IMG/M metagenome (GOLD analysis project Ga0207128, IMG submission 153522) | Enriched cells from forest soil in Barre Woods Harvard Forest LTER site, Petersham, Massachusetts, United States -... | ecosystem: Environmental > Terrestrial > Soil > Temperate forest >... | reverse complement strand
AAACACCGCGGGCGCGAGCCGGCCTTGATGTTCGACGAGGATATGCACTCCCCCGCGAGCGAGGCAATGAATCCGCAACAGCTCTTGCTTCGGGCTGAGGATCAGCAGCTTCTTCATCAGGCCCTGGAAGAGCTGCCGGCGGAATTTCGCGAGGTAATCGTCCTGCGGGAGCTGGAGGGATTGTCTTACAAGGAAATTGCCGACATTGCGGCCATCCCGGTGGGCACGGTTATGTCCCGCCTGGCCCGCGGCCGAGATCGCTTGCAGCAACGTTTAACGGAACGAATGAAGAGGGACTCCTGACATGACTTGCCAAGATATGCAACCTTTGATGCACGGTTATCTCGACGGCCAGTTGGATCTCCTCCGGAACCTGGAAATGGAAGGGCATTTGCAAACGTGTCCGGCTTGCGCGCAGGCGCTGGCCAACTACCGGAGTCTCAAGGGCGCCCTGCAAAACGATGCCTTTTACTTTAAGGCGCCCGCGTCTTTGGAGACTCGCATCCGATCGTCCCTGGGAAAGACCCAATCTCGCACAAGGCCCCTTCGGCTACGCGCCTGGGCCACGGTGGGAGCTATCGCGGCTTCCATCCTCATCATTTTCGCTTTGGGTTGGATAGCAACACGAGGTTACTCCGCCAAAGATTTGTTAGTGCGCGAAATCATTTCCAGCCACGTGCGCTCGCTGATGGCCACGCACCTGACCGACGTGCCCTCGTCGGATCAACATACGGTCAAGCCGTGGTTCAAAGGTCAGCTCGACTTCTCGCCGCCGGTCAAGGATCTATCCAAGGAAGATTTTGCGCTGGTCGGCGGACGATTGGACTACGTCGGCGATCGGCCGGTGGCCGCCCTGGTTTATCAGCGTCGGAAACACATTATCAATCTGTTCATTTGGCCTTCGACTCCCGGCTCGGCCCCAAGCCCTGCGGCCCTGACCCGACAAGGTTATCACGTGATTCATTGGACCGAAGGCGGTCTGACTTATTGGGCCGTCTCCGATCTGAACGAAAAAGAGCTGGAAGAGTTTGTGCAACTGGTAAAGAATTCGCGTGGGCCGTAAACTGGAGATAGACGTGATAAGAGGACCAAACGATGGGTCCAGAGTGTGGAGAAGACCAATTTGAGACCCTGGCTCGCGTGTTTCAATCGGAGCCGGAGGTCCTGGCTGCCTGGATTTTTGGATCGGTGGCGCAAGACCGAGCCCACTCGTTTAGTGACGTGGATTTCGCGGTGCTATTGAGCCCGGGTGCTCCGACTCGCCTGGACCGTTTCGTTTTGCTCGATCGCTTGGCCCGCAAGCTGGGCACCGTGCTGGGTCTATCAGACCAACAAGTAGACGTAGCCGCATTGAATGACACGGGAGTCGTTTTTCAACACCAGGTGCTGCGGACCGGGAAGCTCATCTTCGAGAGAGATCGCAAGGCGTGCGAGTTGTTTGCCTGGAGCGTCCTGCGCCGCTATCTGGATTTCCGCCCCACGTTGGATATTTTCGACTGGGCGAGCGGCCGAGCGCCCCGACCGACTTGGAGCACTACTCCATCACCACGATCTTCGGCGGGGGCGGGAAGCTAAGAGGATGCCGGGGATGAATCTGAATGATGTCCGTGGGAAACTGGATGTCCTAGCGGCCAATCAAAAACAGTTGGAATGGCTACGAAGCTTACCCCAAGCGGACTTCGTTGCAGATGTGCGCAATCTCGATTCCACCTTGCACCGGCTGCAGACCAGTATCCAGGCATTGCTCGACCTTGCCGCTTACGTGGTGGGTTCTCTCAAGCTTGGCACGCCCCAACACAATGCCGATATTATCTTCGCTCTCCGGGACGCGGCTTTGCTCGATTCTAAAGCGGCCGACAACTATGTCACCGTGGTCGCATTTCGAAATCGAGTGGTTCACCTTTACAACCGCATCGACCCAGGGATCGTTTACGAAATCCTTCTAAAGCACCTGGCGGATTTGGAAAGTTTCCGCAAAACCTTGGTCGAGGTCATTCTTCGTCATCCCGATGCTCCGATCGGCAAGGAACCATCGTAGGCGCGTCAACCACCGCCGGCTTATCGCGCAGGTCGAGGCACAGGGCAAGGCGGGATCGCGGCCTGCACACGGCTACTAACGATTTCCACTTCTTTTCCCGTTCCCGGTCTTTGCGGCCGGTGGGCGTTACCCACCAATCTTCGATGGTGTCGTCGCCCCGGCATCGTAAGGGATGGTCATCGAAATGATGTACATCCTTGGTAGTGTGAGGCCATATACCTATCGGGCATCACAAACTCCTTGATTTAAGGCATTTTCAGAGAGGGGCTTTTTTGGCTTCTCTCGGCTTGACCTTGATCCAGGCGCCGGATCGTCGGCCCGTTCCCCTCTCAGTCGTTGGAGCTGTCGACCTCGAAGTACGTGAATCCAAAATCGACATTGCTCTCCCCGACGCCATAATTGAACCCGATTCCCGGATTGCCCTCCTTGTAAGTGTCGTCCGTAACGGATATCATTTCCGTGCCGTTCAGATATCCCTTGATGACATTGCCAATAATCGTTGCCTCTACCAGGTCCCCGTCCTTGACTCCATATTGCGCACCAGTGTGCTTTTTCAGCGAAGTCCAGTCCTTGACTTTCCCGTTCCACCTGACAATCTCGACGTAGGCTTTCGGTGTCTTCAGGCATCTCCAGAACACCTCGTACCCCGTGCAATTCTGCGGCGTCAACGAGCTACGCAGGCGTATTTCGACCTCCTGGTAGTACTTCTCAGTTTGGTTTCTGCTGAACACCTTTCCTTTGCCGTGCTGGTTCTTTCCCCATAGGCCCTTGAGCAATGCGGTCGGATCGGTGTAATCTCCCTTGGTCACCGCTCCATAGGCTACCCCGTTCTTGGTGATGACGTTGTACCAGTCAATCCCATTTTTCTGGCCGTTGATCCACCGCCCGCCCTCCGAGATGGGAACTTCGTTGAGCTGAAAACGCGTGCTGTACGATTTTACTGATTTACCTTTGAGTCTCCGTTCGACCGTCAGTGAAGCTGTCAAGGCGTTCGCCCCTGAAGTCGGTGGGTCAGCTTGGGCAATTGCGGCGGCCGACAAACGGGGATGGACCCCTCCCTCGTCAGGGTTGAACCATGCCGTTCCCGCAGCGGCCGCGACAATCCCGAACGCTGGCCAACAAACGGCGCTTCGAATCATAGACATTTCTGGTTTCCTTTTATTCGGGCAGAAATTCCTCATCACCTGCTACTTCTTTGCCACAATCAGCGTGATCGTCTGCGGCTCCGCCTTCACCTCTTGGGGTAAGGCCTGGTCCTGACCTTCCACTCTTTCTCGCGGATCTTGCACCCGGTACTTTGTCTCCCAGACCACCCGGCCGGTTGAATCTATGATCGGCTGTTCCTCCGCGCGATTACTGGACCACTATACCGATAGCAACTTCTGTCGAAAGAAGCGGTGGCGTCCCCTCCCGTTGCGGGGGGGAGCAGGAAAAGCCCACGCGCTCCATTATTTGCGGTTGGCGAGGTATTCGAGCAGGTCGGCTGCTTGCTGGGCGGTGAGGCCAGCGAGTTGTCCGGCGGGCATCAACGACAGCCGCGACGGCTGCAGCACCTCGACGTCCTTGGCGGCCAGGATCACCTCCTGGTTTTGAGCGTCGCGCAGCACCACTACGCGCTCGTCCCGGCGCACGAGCAGACCGGTCAGCGAACGCCCGTCGGCGGTCTGGGCGACGTACGCCGCGTACTTCGGCTCGATGCGGCGCGACGGCTCCAGGATGCTCTCCAGCAAATCTTCGCGCCCGCGCAGCTTTCCGATGGTCGACAGGTCCGGACCAATCGCTGTGCCCCGCGCGCCGATCATGTGGCAGCTGCCGCAGTTAAGGTCCTTAGACCAAAATAGTTTCTCGCCGCGATCGGCGTCGCCCTTGAGCGCCAGAATGGTCCGGGGCCGGGGGCTGGAGCCGAGCTTGCGCGCCGCCGGATCCGGCTGGGGCAGGTAGCCTTCGAAGAGGTCGCGAATCGTGCCCGCCGGAAGCTTGGCCGCCGCGGCCAGCAGCGCCTCCCGCTCGGCCGGCTTCAGCGCGCCGCGCCCAAGTTGCCGCGCCGCACACGTGGCGGTCTTCGGGTCGGCCAGCTGTTTGTCCGGCGGTTCCACCGGTAGCGAGCCAGTTTTTCCCGGTGCGCCGGCCATGCCGGTGATCCACTCCTCGATGAGCTGCAAGCCTGCTTCGTCCGGCCGTTCCGCGCCGACGTGCGGCATTCGATCGCGGCCAAACTTGGCCATGCGGTAGTACAGCGTGCTCGCCCACGGCTCGCCTGGTTTGATGATGTACGCGTCCGGCAGCCCGAAGTCGCCGCGCGTGGGGCGCGCCCCGATGGCCTTCATCTCGGCGCTGGGCACGGAGAACTGCAAGCGCAGCGCGACGGTGCCGCCGCCGTGCTCGAAATGGCAGTGGCCGCAGTTGGCGTGCAGATAACCCCGCGCCCGCGCCTCCAGGGGCTGGGCCGCGTCCGCCGGGTCGCCGACCCGGGGCTCCCGGGCCGCCGAGGCGGCGTCGAACGGCGGCAGCGGCTTATCGTCCTTCCCAACCCGGCGGATGTATCCCCCTTCGGTGAGGGAAACGAGTTGGTTGCGACCGTCGGCCCCCGGCCGGTTCAACTGCTCGGGCAAGAACGCCAGGGCGTACTCTGACTGGTTGTTGTGACACAGCAGGCACTGGGTGCGACTGAGGAATTGCCAGAGGCGAGTTCCTTTGCCGTCGGCGTCGCGCACCTCCTTCTCAGCGCCCTCGGCGGGAACCAAGTCGGCGTCCGCCTGGTCGTCACGCCAGGCGAAGGTGTAGCCGCGCCAGTCCACGCCGTCGTAATGCAAAAGCTGCGTCTCCACGTGCCGGCCAGCCAGCGACAGGGTCCGAAGCAATACCGCGTCATTCGGGAAGTGGATGCGGAACGAGTGCCAGTACACCATGCCTGGGATCGGCCTGGCTTCGGTGTGCAGCGTGCTGGCCGAGGTGCCCGGAAATGCCGCCCAGTGCTCCGCCGTGGCGCTGTCCAACCACTGCCGGCCGTTCACCTTGAACGGAACCACTCCGGCCGCGGGCGTGTGATCCTTGACGGACGTGAACAGGCCCGTTTCGGACAGCCTCGTCGGGAAGGCACTGTTCGCTAGCGCCGCGTCATTGCGCGCCAGCGTGTGCACCGTGCCGCCGTCATAGTCGAGGAAGTAAAGCTCGCCGTCCTTATCCTCGCCGAAAGCGACGATGCGCACCGACGGGCGCGTGATTTCCGGCATCTCCTTCGTGCGGTCGCCTTCGAAACGGGCGGCCCACAGCCGCCGCGTCTCCCAGTCCCCGAAGATGTAAGCGCCGCGCAGCTCGGGGAACCGCTTGCCGTGGTACACGCGGCCGCCGGTGACGCTGCACGCGATGGAGTGCGGCAGCTCGATGAGCGCGGGGCGGATCGGCGTCGGCCCGACCTTGTGCGGCTTGATCGGTTGCGGCCCTTCCATGGCGGACCAGCCGTAGTTGCCCCCCTTCTCGACGCGGTGCACCGATTCCCATAGCTCCCAGCCGACATCACCGACGAACAGCTCGCCAGTCTGGCTGTCAAAGCTCATCCGCCAGGGGTTGCGGAAGCCGTACGCCCACACTTCGGGCCGGGCACCTTTCCTCCCTACAAAGGGATTGTCCTTGGGCACGGCGTAGTTCCTCCCCGGGTCGCGCCGGTCGACGTCGATCCGCAGGATCGAGGACAACAGATCGGAGATGTCCTGCCCCGTGTCGAATGGATCGGGCGGGTTCGGGCTTGCCGCGTCGCCGGTGGAGATGTACAGCATGCCATCAGGGCCAAAGTGGATGTCGCCGCCGTTGTGCCCACCTTGCAGGAAGGAGAGCACGACCTCCTCGCTGGCCGGCTCGATCCGTGGCGGGTCTGTCTTAGTGACCGTGAATCGCGACACGCGCGTGCCATCGGCCAGGTGCTCCGGATTGTCGCCCCGGATTGTGTAGCAAACAAAACACTGGCGATTCTTTTGGAAGTCGGGGTGGAAGGCCAGCCCGTAGACCGCCTCCACCTCTTTCGCACCGGGGAGCTGACGCAGCGTCTTAATCTCCTTGCGCAGGTCGAAAAACAGCTCGGCCTTCGCGTCCGGCCTGTTTATGAAGGAATACAGGATGCCGGCCTGCTCGCCGACGAACAGCCGATCGCTCCCCGGCGGGCGCGCCATGAGCAAGGGGTGTTCGAAGTTCACGTTCGGAAACGCCCGCACGACCTTGAACGGCGACGGTGGGTCCGGGGAACCTTTGACGCGCGAGGTCGTCCACGGCGGGCGCACGGCCTTCGTCGCCCCCGCTTCCTCTGGTCGCGGCGGCTGATCCGCCGGCCGGGCGCGCCAGGCCCCGAATCCAGCTGGGAGCGCCACAAGCGCGGCCGCAAAGGCAAGGCACCGTCCGCCGTGGATCGGTAACTTCATGAATGCTGCTCCTTAAGGCCGTCAGATCGGTCGTGTCTACGTTCCCTGGCCACAAGCGGAACGTCTGCGGCCGGTAGAGGCGATAAACGCGGAAGTCGGCCTGGTTGACGGCGATAATCCGCATTGCACTCATCATAGGACTTTACGATCATCTGTGCCGGAACCGCCGTGCTCGGACGAGGGGGGTGAAACAGCGCGCTTCGGGACCACGCCCTTGGATAACCTCGATGGTGTATTCGTTGTTTCTGGACCTTCCAACAATACGATTGAAGAAAACGTGATCGCCGCCAGTGTTAATAATGGGGTCGCGCTATTCGTGGGCGCTAGGATGAATCTCGTTGGAAATAACACGATTGGCACGGACATAACCGGATCGGTTGCCCTAGGAAACCAAACCGGTGTATTCGTTGGTTCCGGAAGCGATAACAACACCATCGGTGCCGGCACATCCGTTTTTTGAAATTGCTTTTGGAGATTGTCGCCCGACGGGAATGGCCGTCAACAAATTTGTCTTTAGCATTTTTTCTCGTTAGAGACGGTCACATTCGGTCTGCAGCCTCCCTTGGAATAATGATCCGCCGGGATTTCACGCCCGAAGAGTCGAAGATAATCTTTAATTCGGGCGTTCGAGGCGCGGAAGCTCGCCGCCTGATTGCATCCGGCACGGGGCTGGGCCTGTATATATGCAAGATGATCATTGAGGATTACCACAAGGGCCAAATTGAGGCCGAATATTCCCGGACAACACGGACCGTCACCATTCGACTCCGACTCCCGAAATGGAGAATCGTATGAAAGAGGTTCCCCGGAAGGAAGACACTATCCTACTGGCGGATGACGAGCCCTACCACCTGCAGTTTTTCGTCGATTTTCTTGAATCGCTAAAATACAAGACCGTCGTCGCGGACAACGTCGACAACTCGATCCTACGCCTTCAGGAATCAAGATTTCGCGCTGTAATTGCAGACCTGAGCATACCGCTTCTTTCGCCGCAACCTCTCTTGAGGGGTCGAGACGCGCTATTTCAGCAATATCCCGGCCTGCTTGTGGCAGATTACGCCCGTAATCATAATCACACCGGAAGGCAGGTGGTTGTATATTCGGTTCATGACGATCCAATGGTCAGAGCGTTGGCTACCAAACTTGGATTCACCTGTCTACTGAAAGGCCGCCCCCGGATCCTAAAGGAAGAGATCAAGAGTGTATTGTCGTTCGATCCGCTCGCGAGGCCCAAGTCCTAGCGGGTCGCCAGGTTTTGCCAACGCGCCTCTATCCCATGACTCGTCCGGTCACCAGAGCGCGAGTTCTCGGCACGGCGGCGGTAGCTTGTAGGGAGTTGCGGCCCAGAGCGATACAGGTTCGGATGGGTAAAGACAAGGACAACCTGGAGTGAGGCGAAGGATCTGTCGCGATGGCAAACCAAACGGTCATTCTCGTTGGCATAGTTTAGTGGGCGCCTTGCGATAGATTCCGTGATTGATGGGCATTCTGCGCTCTGCGAATGTATTTCGGCCAGATAGAACAATCACGTCATCGAAACTTTCCCCGCTCACTGCTCGGACTGCTGCTTGAAAACCATATCATACGCCTCGGTCGCATCGGCTCCGAGCCGCTCGGCCATGCGGCGGTAGGCCGACCAGCGATAGTCCCACCGTTGAGCGCGGGCCACTTGTTCCAGAAAATCGTAAAGGTGCACGCGGCATAGGTCGTCGAAATCGGCTCGGTTGAGATGAACTTCTTCCGCCGTCAGTCGATCCACGATCTGGTATGGGGCCGGACCGTGTTCCAGAGCGCGGTCGAAGGAGGCCCGATCCATGGCGCAGTTGAGGTAGGCCAGCCGCTCGGCCCGGTCGCCGATGAGATCGCGAATCTCGCTACGCCTGTCCACCGGCAGCTTGAATCCCTGGAACAACTCCGTGCCGTAAATAGAATGAAACATCCCCGCCCGGCAGACTTCCTCTGTGCAGCCATGCTCTTCCATCAGCCGGTAAACGGCGATCAGGTGAGTCAAGTACGATTTGTGCGTGTGAGCGACCTGCTCTACACCTAGGTTGACCAAAAAGTCGGTCATTTGCTTCCATTTCCTATCCATCGTTGACCTCCTGGCGTCATTTACCCTTTCATTGTCATGTCATCCGGGCGCGCAAGCGTGGGCGTAGGCCGCGTCTACTTTCAGAAGGCTCGGAGCGGCACCGAGCCAGGCAACTTTAGTTCAAAACCGTTTGGAGGCTTCGCCCATGAGAACTGCACTTCGCTTTCTGATCTACGGGGCCGTCGTGCTGGCTATTCTCGGTGTCGGTCGCCCCCTGGCCCGGGCGGACGAGACCACGGACTATATCAACCAAATCTACGAGGATCAGGCTGCGCAAAACAGCTATATGGAGCAATTGCAGCAGACTCAGGATTACATCAATCAGATTTATCAGGATCAGGCTGCGCAAAACGACTACATGCGGCAATTGCAGCAGACCCAGGATTATATCAATCAAATCAACAGCATCGGGCAGAACCAGTAAGGACCCTCACACGTACACACAGGTTTCACCATTACCGAGCTCGAGTTGGGCTCGGTTTTTTGTTCCAAAAGGATTACGCTGATCATCGCCGTGGCCCTTGCAAACGATGCCGAAGAAGATGTCGTCAAGGGTCCCTGGAATGTGTGAGATGGCAAACCAAACCCGAATTACCATGAGCATTTAACTGCCGTCTTCTGGGGGAATCTTCCGCACAATGTTCGGGCTGCATCAGTCGATGTGACCGACGCACGTGACGGCGTCAAGACTGCACTCACGTGCTAGTCGGTGCGTGCAACCGAGATGGCTTCGGCGCACTATTCTGATTATCGAGAGAGAGCATCGGCCTGGTTCTCGATCCCGAATCCACAAAGTTTACGGGGATATCTCATGTCCAAGCCATGGGCGACACTTCTGATCTTCACGTTTTTGTATACGGGAGCAGCTTTTGCGCAACCGCCGGTGCGTAAGTTTGATGCCCCCGGTTCCCCGCCCTTCACGATGCTGAAAACCGGTGAGAACCCTCCCCTGGATGAGGACGGCAATTTTGTGATCGGCCCCGAATACACGCCTGCCCCTGAACGCCAAGCGGTCGAAGGCGTTCCACAGGGGAAGGTGAAGCAATTCACCATCGATTCAAAAGAGACCAAGCTCTTCAACCCAGGGATTGCCCGAAAGGTCTTCGGAAAGGTGGATCCGAAGAACCCCAAGACCCTGATTGTCGAAACCCACCCCATCGACTATAAGCGTCAGATCACCGTTTACATCCCGGCCCAGTATGTGCCGGGCAGCGAAGCGCCGTTCATGGTCTGCCACGACGGTCCCACGGGCAAACCGAACATGGAACTGCCGCGTATTCTCGACAACCTGATCGCGCAGAAGCGTGTACCGGCAATCATCACCATCATGATCGCCAACGGCGGCGGCGATGCCCAGGGGCATGAACGTGGCAAAGAGTATGACACGATGTCCGGGATGTATGCGGATTACATCGAAACCGAGGTCCTGCCGCGAGTAGAGAAGAACTGTGAGATCAAGTTGACCAAGGACCCTGACGGTCGCGCGGCCATGGGAAACAGTTCCGGCGGATCGGCCGCACTCATCATGGCCTGGTATCGCACGAATCTCTACCATCGCGTGCTGACCACTTCAGGCACCTTCGTGAACCAGCAATGGCCTTTCAACCCCGACACGCGCGACGGTGCCTGGGGCTTTCACGAAACGATCATTCCCAATAGTCCGAAGAAGGCCATCCGGATTTTCATCTCCGTGGGGGACAGAGATTTACTGAACCCCAACGTCATGCGCGACGGCATGCACGACTGGGTCGAGGCCAACAATCGCATGGGCAAGGTGTTAAAGGCCAAGGGCTATCAGTACCAGTATCTTTTCTGTCGGAACGCCGGTCACAGCATTGGTAATGCCCAGGCCCAATTCTTACCTCACGCCATCGAATGGGTGTGGAAGGGCTATGCGCCCAAGAAGAGCGAGTGACATGGGTCCCATATCCTGCTGACCGGCGCCTACCTATTGAGTGGAGAGCATTTACCGATGCCTACCAACCAGACTGACTGTCTTTCAAGCTCATCGCCGGGGGTATGTTGAGATCACGCGCGGTCCCTCCCCT
>Ga0207128_1139_pt1 | contig 10833 bp, 7 predicted proteins | sample Alteio_BWMinHeat_18_FD_153522 | JGI IMG/M metagenome (GOLD analysis project Ga0207128, IMG submission 153522) | Enriched cells from forest soil in Barre Woods Harvard Forest LTER site, Petersham, Massachusetts, United States -... | ecosystem: Environmental > Terrestrial > Soil > Temperate forest >... | reverse complement strand
CGGCCACGTGTTTCCGTCCGGCGCATGAGCCAGGTATTGTCCGCATGCAAAGCCACGTTATCGGCGGTGATCGGCTCCCAGTAGCTCGGCCAACCCGTGCCCGAATCGAATTTCGTCTTGGCATCGAACAAGGGCTGGCCGCAACAGACGCAATGGTAAATGCCGTCCTCTTTCGTGTCCCAATAAGCGCCGCTGAAGGCTCGTTCCGTCCCCTTTTGCCGGGCGACGCGGAACTGCTCGGGCGACAGCAAGTCGCGCCACTCCGCTTCGGTCTTTTCGATTTTATTGTTCATAGGGCCTCTTCTTATGAGGGGTGAGTAAGGGAGTGGTGAGGGGTCGCAAGCGATTTGCGCCCTCTCACCAGCGACCATTCACTCTTGCTGATGCCAGCCTAACTGATTCTACGCCAAAGCTTGCTTGTCGGAAGAAAGGGAATACAAATTGGATGCCGGCCGCCACGGCCGGGTTTCCAAAGCGGTCGCCAGGCGGGGAATAAAAAGGGTCAGCAAGAATCATTGTTACTATAGGACCGCGCGCGATTCGGCAGGAAGGTAGGGACAAGCTGCCAGCTTGTCCGGTGGAACAAAAGGCGACAAGCTGGCAGCTTGTCGCTACGATACTGTGGATTGGGCACGGTCATTTAGGATTCTGCCGAAAAGGTACGGATGGGGTCGATGCAAGTGAACGATGGCCTTTGGGTACGCCAAGCGATCGAGATGACGCCGGCCGGTTCCTTTGGGCCTTCCGCTGGGGAAGGCCCCGAAGTCGGCGCGACAATCTTTTGAACGGAACTAGCTTCCGTTGAGAATGGAGGTTGCCATGATTCGCGTTATTCGGTTCACGGCTCTCGGAGCGTTGGTCCTGGCCTTGGGGTTGGGTCCGATCGGTTGCGGGGGCGAGACTTCGACTGGTGCGAAGGATGCCGGCAAGGATAGGAAGGCCGCCGAAGAAGGCAAAAAGAAAGCGATGGAGAAGATGATGGAGCAAAAAGAAAAGGCCGGGGGAGCCGCGGACGAGAAAGACAAGGCGAAGGAAGACAAACCAAAGAACGGCGACAAAGACAACGATAAGTAGGACGCTCGGAAAAATCCCGAAATTCGGAAGCGGAATTCTGCGGATTTCGAGTTCCGATTTCGGATGCGAGAATTCACGCCGGCCGGTTCCTTTGGACCTTCCGCTGGGGAAGGTCCCCGCAGTCGGCGCTATAGGCTTTAGAGCGGAATAATTCCATTCTACGATGGAGGTTGCCATGACTCGCGTTATTCGGTTCACGGTTGTCGGAGCCTTGGTCCTGGCCCTGGGGCTGGGTCCGATCGGCTGTGGGGGGGAGACTTCTACCACTTCGAAGGGTATAACCCCAGCAGACCGCGCCAAAAAGGAAGAAGGGATGAGGAAGATGGGGGAGGAAAAGAAAAAAGCCGCGGCGGGTGCTGCCGGCGGGGGAGCGGACGAGAAAGACAAGGCGAAGGAAGACAAACCAAAGAACGGCGACAAAGACAAGGACAAGTAGGACGCTCGAAAAAACCCCGAAATTCGGAAGCGGAATTCTTCGCTTCCGAGTTTCGGATTTGGAATGCCGATTTCGGATTGGGTCGCCGGCCGGCTTTCTTGGGCTCTCCGTTGGGGAAGCGCCTACCGTCGTCGGCGTCATGAGGTTTTCTATCGATGGAGGTTGCAATGCGCATGATGAGGGGGAGGTTAGTCGGGACATTGGCGGCGGGCTTGGGGCTGGCCGGGCTCGGCTGCGGCGACACTGGCACAGCGCCAAAGAAGGATAGCGCCCCGAACAAGGATGCTATGGAGAAACGGATGGAACAGGATAAGAAAATGAGAGAGAAGATGGGCGGCGCGCATCCCAGCGGCGACGCCGAAAAAGACAAAGATAAAGACAAGGATCTTGATAAAGACAAAGACAAGCCCAAGACGGATAAGGACAAGGATAAGGAGTAAGACGTCGGCTCACGCCGGTCTTCTCAAGGGGCCGCTGGCTGCTTAACCGATACGGACTTCGATTCCATCGGTTGGGGAAGCGAGCGGCCTCTGTCCGTTCTTCGCAGAAAAGCCAAATATAGGAGAAACGGACAGAGAGCCGGAAAAAACGCCTTTATTCTCTCTGTTTACTCTGTTTACTCCTGTTTTGTCTCTTTTCTTGTCACGCGAACAGGCATATCTTTTCGCCACAAAATACACAAAATACACAAAATTCATTTTTCGTCTTGTTTTTGGGCGTTTTTGAGCGAGACGGGGTTATCCACAAAATTACACAAAATTACACAAAATTCGAAAGCCGAAAGTTCGAAAGACCCGAATCCGAAATTCCAAAAAAAACATCAGCCACGGATCAACACTGATTGGCACGGATAGGCGCCTTTCTGGAAGGAAGAACAAGAGACAACGGAAGAAACGGAGACGAAGAGTCGGAAGCCCGGATCTTACGACGTTCAGCTGTCGTTGGACCTTTCATTGATCTCACATTCATTCCATTTGAACAACGGTGCCGGGATTGACCAAGTGGTGTCGGAACCAATGAAAGCGCGGCAGCAAGAACTCGTGACGCAAAGGCAAGCCGGGGTTGACTCTGCGTCGCTGGGCTTTTTTTGGACTTCCGTTCATTTTCGGAAGCGGAAAAGGCGTCGGAGCCTCCTGCGATGTCAGCTGACCGGCTGCCAGATCAACAAACTCCGCCGAGTTGATGCGATAACTTGGCCAGGTTCGCTGTGGCTTCCGTATTTTCAGGGTCCAATTCCAGGATTCGGCGTAAGACCTGTTCGGCGGCAGGCCAGTCTTTGCCTTCTTGCAAGAGCGCGTGGCTGAGGACGATCCACAAGATAATCTCGTCTGGGGAACTCACAACGGCTCCTTCCAACGTCCGTCGGGCCGACGCAAAATCCTGCTGGGCCATATCGAGCCGGGCACGCACGACCAATCGCCAAACGGATGCGGAAGGAATGGATTCCAATTGTTTGATGATGCGCTATGACACGAATCGGCGGCAGCAGGTAATCCAGGACGCGCTTAACGATTTGACGACACTGAGTTATGACACTTCGGGCAATTTAAGCACGACCAAAGACGCGCTGGGAAGGGTGACAACCACGGTTTTTGACGGGATGAATCGGCTGGTACAGGTGGTCGACGCCAACGGCGGCGTGACGACCCTGGGCTATAACGCGATTGGTGAGCAGACGTCGGTTGTCGATCCGTTAGGGAACAGCCACAGCACCAACTACAACTCGAAGGGACTGGTGTCGAGTCAGTACATGCAAGGCGGGTCGGACACGCTGGCTTACGATGGCGACGGTCGGCTGTCGACGCGGACGGACGCCAACAGCAAAGTGACGACGCTGACTTATGACCCGGTGGGCCGGCTCAAGACGCGCACCAGCCCGGTGGGCGGCATCGAGACCTTCACCTACGACAACGACGGCGAACTGATCACTTCCACGGACGCGGACAACAACACGACCACTTACGGCTACAGCGTGCGAGGCTGGGAAACGACCATTACAGACGCCCTCAACCATACCGCAACGCTGGCCTACGATACCGAAGGAAATTTAACGAGCCAAATCGACCGCAACGGCAATCGCACGACGATGGTCTATGACGCGCTGAACCGGCTCAATCAGACCACCAACGCCTTGAACGGAATCAGTACGATGCTTTACGACGCGGCGGGGAACGTCAGCGCCACGGTCGACGAATTGGGCCGGCGGACCACGTTCACTTATGACGCCCTCAATCGGATGATCCAGAGGACGGACGGGCTGGGGGATTTGTCGACGCTGGTTTATGACGCCGTGGGCAACGTCATCGCTCGCGTCGATCCCTTGGGGAATCGGATCACGATGAGCTACGATAATTTGAATCGGCTCATAACCACGCGCGATCCGCTGAATTTCGTCTTGACCCTGGCTTATGACGCCGCCTCGAATTTGATCGCCGAGACCAACGCGCGCGGCTACACGACGAGCATGACTTATGACGGGTACAACCGGCCAAGCACGACCAAGAACGCGCTGGGCGGAGTCGAGACGCTCACTTATGATGCCGTGGGCAACTTGCAGACCCGCGTCGACCAGCTCGGAAAGACGACCACGCTGATCTATGACGGGCTCAATCGGCAGATCGCCACGACGGACCCGTTGGGGCATACCAGCACCGTGGTTTTGGACAACGTCGGCAATGTCATTCGCACCGTCGATGCCCTGGGAAACACCGTCACGATGACTCTTGACGGCGACAATCGGCGGGTGACGACGCAGGATCCCGGCGGCGGCATCCAGACGCTGATTTATGACAACGCCGGCAACGTCGTCAACACGGTTGATCCACTAGGGAACAAATCGACGTTTGTCTTTGACGCTTTGAATCGACAGGTGCGGAGTATCGATCCCCGTGGCGGCACCACGACCGCGGTTTTCGATGCCGTCGGCAACGTGGTCAACGTCGTCGATTCCGTGGGAAATAAAACGACTTTCGTTTTTGACGCCTTGAATCGGGAAATCCAGGAAATCGATCCCTTGGGCAATAGCTTGACGATGGCGTATGACGCGGCCGGGCGGCTGGCGTCTCGCACTGACCGCGACGGCCGGCGGGTTGACTTAGGATACAACGCGGACAACCAGCTGATCGCCGAAAGTTGGATCGTCAGCGGCAGCACGGTGAACTCTCTGAGCTTCAGTTACGATGGCGACGGCAACATGCTGACCGCGGCCGACGGTCACGGCATGTACACGATGACTTACGACGCGCTCGATCGGCTGGCGACGCAGAAGGACATCTGGGGCCTGACCTTGACGATGACCAATGACGCGGTCAGCAATCGCACGGCCGTGCAGGATTCTCTGGGGGGGACGACGACCTCCATATATGACGCCGCGCATCGGTTGACGACGCGCGAGTTCGGGGGCTCGGGGCAAACGCCTTTGCGCCTGGACCTCACTTACACCGCGACAGACCGCATCGCGACTGAGACACGCTACACGGATCTCGCGGGCACCAACAAGATCGGCTCCACGACCATGACCTATGACGTGGCGAGCCGATTGACGAATTTGCAGCATTTCAACGGCAGCATGACGATCTTGGCCAATTACACCTACACTTACGATCTGGCAAGTAGATTAACGAAGGAGGTCTTGAACGGAACGACGACGACGTATCAGTACGACACGGCCAATCAGTTGACCAACGACACGGCCAACAATTACTCTTACGATTTGAACGGAAACCGAACCAGCGGTAGTTTTCAAACCGGCGGCAACAACGAAATTACCACCGACGGCACCTGGACCTACACCCTCGATCAAGAGGGCAACTTGATCAAGAAGTCGAAAGGGGCCAACGCCGAGACATGGACTTTCGGCTACGATAGTCTCAATCATCTACTCTGGGCAAAAGACAGCGCCACCGATGGCGGGTCGGCCACCACGCTGGCGACTTATGATTATGACGTTTTCGGCAATCGGATTGAAAAGGACGTTTGGACGCAGAGTTCGGGGACAACCACAACGACCCGCTTCGCGTACGATCTCGGGGGCTCGTCTCCGTCGGCTGGGGATGGCTTAGGGAGCAGCGGTAGCCTGTGGGCGGACCTTAACGGTAGCAGCGGTCTCCTCATGCGTTACATCTTCGGCGACAGTGTGGACCAGCTCTTCGCCCGTATTTCCGGCAGCGGCACCCCTGCCTGGTACTTGACGGACCGCCTCGGGTCCATCCGCGACATCACCGACAACACCGGGGCCGTCATCGATCATGTGAACTATGACGGCTTCGGCAACGTGACATCGGAGAGCCAATCCTCGAACGGCGACCGTTTCAAGTGGACTGGCCGCGAACTGGATAGCGAGACAGGTCTGCAATACAACCGAGCGCGTTACTACGATCCGAAGATCGGCCGTTGGACCAGCCAGGATCCCGCTGTCTTCGGCGCGGGAGATCCGAACCTGTACCGCTACGTGAGGAACGACACGCCCAATGTAAAGGATCCGAGCGGGCTGTTCGGGCCTGGGCCTGGGCTGGTGCAGGCGATGCAACAAGCCCAGCAAGTACAGCAACAAGCAGGACAGGCCTACGGGCAGGCCAGGGCGCAGGGTGAAATGAAAATGCGGCAGCAGATGGCCCTAAGGCCAAACACCCAGCCTCCCCCTCCCCCATGGTATGTCCAAGCGTTTCATGCGATAAGTTGGGCTTGGAGGAACTTCTTCGGGGCTGGGGCGTCCTTCCAGGTTCTTTTGGCGGCCTACCTAGCCCATAAGCTGCGCGGGATGACTGGCTGGTTGCTCAATCATTCCTGGGGGATTAGTATTAGCGGGCAAGCGGGCATGTTAGTTACTCCCTACCCAATTGGTCCTTGCAATGGCTTCCAATGGGGCGGGCTCGGTGGTCAGCTGATGTTCTTTCCTCAAACGGGAGAACTTGGCTACTATGTATCGCCAACGTATCCTGGTCCTGCTGCAGGAATGAGTTTTCCTCCTTTGCCAGCTGGGTTTGCAGGGGTGAATGCTGGGGTGACTGTTTCGAATGCACAGAATCCTGACCAGTTCGCAGGGCCCTTCGTTGAAGGTGAGGCATCGGTCGTGGTTCCACCCTTGTCAGATGCATTGCCAGTTCCTTTGGGTGGATTCGGAAGCGCTGGGGTTTCTCCTACCGGTTCAGGTGTTTGGTCGGGAAGTGGAGGCCTAAGCATGGGTACACCCGGAATGATCGTTACGGCTCCGCAGGTCACGAATTATCATAATGTTGCCAACGTTAGTATTTTTCCCCTCCCTGCTGCACTCATGGGCCCAGCTCTATGGCCCTAACGAACATGTTACAACCTCCGTTCAAATTAACGTTGATCGGTAAGGATAGGGCTCTAATGAAAGATGTCGGTTACAGCGCGCCATTGGGGCAGGCCTGTTATTTCATACTAACCAAAAACTGGTTTGGTTGGCATCCTAGTGATATGCCGATGAATCTGGGATTTCTATTTCCAAAGTCGTTCTATGCTATTCCAGTTAGCGATATCCGCGCGGTGCACTGCCGGGTGCACGATGTCAATTGCCATGGAATCGTTCTCTTAGAGGTAGGTGGGAAAAGCGGGAGCCCGGCGGACAGTGTTTTCGAGTTCGAGATCACCTTTCTCGATTGGTGGATTCGTGCTTTTTCTAAGGCTGGAGTCACGATATTCTTACCCAAAGGATACTACACCATTCGTGCCAGGTTGAAACAGTTCCAATGGTTTATCATGTATGTAATCGCTTTCCTCTCGTTCGTTCTCGTGAACGCTATCGGTCAGTTCTTGGATCCTGGGAATGTGACGCTCTACCTGGGCTTGTCTTTCCTGGTCTTCCTCATCCCCCAGTGCATTTACTGGTGTCAAGTCGCTATCCAATACTGGAAAAAGGCGGGGAGCCGATAGGATCCTGACTAATCCACCGGCCGTTAGACAAGAAAAAGGCACGGTGCAAACGCCTGACGGCGCCACCACCACGTTGACTTATAATTCCACCACAAACAATTTGCAGACCATCAGCGAGCCCGGCAGCCGGTCGTTGTCGATCACGATCAATAGCTCCTCCGGAAATCTGACGGGGATTACCGATGTGGATACGACGACGCGAACCCTAGGCTATGATAGCAACCATCATTTGACCAGCGATCAATGGTCCCCCTTGAATGCGAGTTTCACGTTTGCTTCCACGGGTCTTCTGACCCAAGTGAATCGCGGGTTAGGGACGAGCTATATGATCACCTCGGCCGCTTCCATCGGGTTGAGCACTGCCAGCATCATCGGCAGCGGAACCGCCTTGGACAAGAAAAAGGGGTCGGGAGTCTTTGTGCGCCGTGCAAAGGCGTATGTCTTCAGTGGGTGTGATTCCCACCCGGCAACTTTCGCTCCAGCCGGTAGCAATCGGAGCGACGATGGAGGTAACGAAATCGTCGAAGCCTTCGATGCCAAGTGCCGCTTGGCGGTGCCGCGAGTAGGCAGGCCGTAACATGCGTGAACGCGGGGCAGGCCTCGAAAAGACCAATGTGGGAGCCGACCCGCCAAAGACTCGGGGAAGGCCGCTGCTCTAGGCGACCGGGGAGCGAAACGATCCCGCCTCAAGGACCATCGTAGTACCTGTCATCCTATTCGCCGCGAGCGTCATTGAGTACACTGGTTACTTCGCGTATTTTTCTAGCAACTTCTTGTAACGCGAATCATCACGGATCGAATCCAGGTCGCTGTCCTTTTCCATGTGCTTGAAATCTCGGTAGCCGAGTTCAAGGGATTTTTCAAGGTTTTCGATTGCAAGGCCTTTCTTGCCCAGCAGAGCATAACAGCATCCGTTGTTGTAAAATGCGTCGGCGAGTTTTGGATCGAGCCGGATGGCCTCGTTGAAGTCGGCTATGGCCCGGTCGTAGTCCTTCTTATTGGCGTAGGCGATGCCCCGGTAGTTGTAGGCTTTCGCATCTTTCGGATCGAGCCGAATAGCTTCGGTGTAGTCGGCGATGGCCCGGTCGTGCTCCTTTTTGTTTTCAAAGGCCATGCCCCGGTTCTTGTAGGTCTCGGCATGCTTAGGATCGAGCCGGATGCCTTCCGTGTAGTCGGCGATGGCCCGGTCGTAGTCGTACTTGTGGTGGTAGCTGGTGCCCCGGTTCTTATAGCCTATCGCATCTTTTGGATCGAGCCGGATGCCTTCCGTGTAGTCGGCTATGGCCCGGTCGTAGTCCTTCTTGTAGTGGTAGGCGGTGCCCCGGTTGGAGTAGACTGAGGCGTCTTTCGGATCGAGGCGGAGGGCTTCGTTGTAGTCGGCAATGGCTCGGTCGTAGTCCTTCTTGCGGTGGTAGGCGTTGCCGCGGTTGTTGTAGTTAGCGACGTCTTTCGGATCGAGGCGGATGGCTTCGTTGTAGTCGGTAATGGCCCGGTCGTAGTCCTTCTTGTTTTTGTACGCGCTACCCCGGGCGTTGTAGGGTTGAGGCACTTTCGGATCGAGCCGAATGGCCTCAGTGAAATCCCTAATGGCGCTGTCCCATTCATCCTTTTCGATCCATGCGTAGCCTCGGTGAAACCAGGCAACGGCATCTCCAGGGTCGTTGCGGATTCTTTGCGTGAAATAGGCGGGTGCATCTTCTACAAGGACAAATTTCTCCTTTAGAGCCCAGCCCTCAACCCCTCGGTCTCGCACCATGACCCATGCACCCTGGTCCTTCAACACGGCGTAGTCGACACGTTTCAAGGTGCCGAGGTCCACTTGTCGGTCATGTTCGTCGGTGTAGCTGATCCTGACATCGTCTGACGTCTTCCTGATCACCTTCTTTCCTACCCACGAACCCCCTTCGAGGGCCGATAAATCGACGTGAAGTGTCAGCAGACAAACGACTGCACAAGTCAAAACGACTTTGGTCCGGCGCGACATGGCAAACTCTCCTGGCAGGCTAACACCGCCAAAACGAAGGTGCAAAGGAAAAAGACAACAGTGTCAAACCCTTCCTTGTCCTAACACTGTCACAGGCTCCGTGCAAGATAAATGTGGTTGGCGAAAAGTTTACAAAGAACGGATTCACAACACCTCCGCCACCACCGACCGCATTGGTCAAACTTTTCTGTGCCATCCAGGGTCTTTTGGCGACGATGGGGTTGGCAAACTCGCCCGTCGGGAAAAAAAGTTTTGTTTGTTGAGATCGGTTATGACATCGGGTATGGTGTCAGGAATTCGCAACGAAGCGTAGATGCTTTCGCGAACCCGGTTTGCTCGGCACAGGCCTCGCCCTCCTGCGTGAGGCTCGGCACACGCCTTGCCCTCCCGGTAGAAAGCATTGCCATACCCGAAGGCGGAAGAGGGAATATGCCCAGGATTCGCTCTGGCGCGCGTTTTCACCAGGGAACCGTTCGGCCGAGGTTGGAGGCGCTGGAAGACCGGTGGCTGCCGGCGACGGCGACCTGGACCGGCGCCAGCCTGGTCGATAGCAATTGGACGACGAGGCAGAATTGGCAAGGCAACATCGCGCCCGCGGCCGGGGATGCGCTGGTCTTTCCCTCCGGCGCGCTTCAGCAGACCAACGTCGATGATTTTGCCGCGGGGACATCCTTCGCCTCGATCACGCTCTCCGCGGGGACCAACGATCACTATTTCCTCGACGGCAATAACAATCTGGCCCTCTCGGCCGGCCTCGTCGACAACGGCGGCAATACCCAACCGAACGTGATCAATATCGCGCAAATCACGCTGGGGGCCGCTCAGCAGTTCTCTTTTGCCAACCGCTTTTCCAATCTGTCCATCAACAGCCCGGTCAATCTCCAGAGCTTCACGTTGACTTTGAACAGCACGATCTCCTTCGGCACGTTTGGGACCTCGGCCGGCCTGCGCGGGACCATCAGCGGCAGCGGCGGGATTGTGAAGACGGGAATCGGCGGCTGGTACCTGGCGAACGACAATACCTACACGGGATCGACCACGATCAACCAGGGCGTTCTCGCGATCACCAGCGGCAACGGCCTGGGCGCGAGCAGCAGTCCGGTGTTGGTCAACACCGGCGGCGGCTTGATCCTCAACCCGAACTCGACGGATATCAGCATCGCCAATCCTATCACCATCAACGGCACGGGCGCGGGAGACCCGCAAGCGGGGGCGATCTTGGTGTATCGCGCTTTTGCCGTTCCGACCCTCACGGGCCCCTTGACGCTGGGTTCAGCCAGCGAGATCTTCACGGCCAACGATCCGGCGTTCGTTCCGAAGTTCGCGATCAGCGGGCCGGTGAACACCAACGGGTTCGACCTGACGTTGGGCGGCAACTTGATTACGATTCTCACCAACACGGCGACGGTCAGCGGCGGCGGCAAGGTGATTCAGAATGCCCAGT
>Ga0207128_1046_pt2 | contig 10853 bp, 9 predicted proteins | sample Alteio_BWMinHeat_18_FD_153522 | JGI IMG/M metagenome (GOLD analysis project Ga0207128, IMG submission 153522) | Enriched cells from forest soil in Barre Woods Harvard Forest LTER site, Petersham, Massachusetts, United States -... | ecosystem: Environmental > Terrestrial > Soil > Temperate forest >... | reverse complement strand
AAGACCATACTCAAGGTTGCGCCCATTGGCCAATTGCGCGCCGTTAAAAATTGATTTTGAATCATGTTTCCCAATAATAGAGTTTTGGCTCCGCCCATTAAATCGGGGATATAGAAGATAGTCATGGCAGGTAAAAATACGAGCATACATCCGGCTAATATCCCAGGTAGGGTGAGGGGGAAAATAACACTGGAAAAAATATGATATTTACTGGCGCCTAAATCTTGTGCAGCATCGATTAATCTTCTGTCTAATTTTTCAATGTTGGCATAAAGGGGTAATACCATGAGTGGCAGTAAACTATAAACAAGTCCGACTAAAACTGCCGTTTGAGTGTACATGAGCTGCATGGGCTCGTTAATCACGCCAAAGTGAATAAGCAGATTATTTAAAATACCGTGAGTTTTTAAAACGGCGATGATGGCGTAGCTTCGAATTAAGGAACTGGTCCAAAGCGGAATGATAACGAGGAGCAATAAAAATCCTCGTATGTTTTTCGGGAGACGGCTCAAAATATAGGAAAAAGGATAAGCTAAAAATAAACAAATGAGAGTACAAATGCCAGCGAGCGCAAAAGAACGAAAAAAGACTCGCAAATAAAGGGGATCAATCAGGGTTAAATAGTTTTTAAGGGTAAATTGTAGTCGTAAGAGTTCAAGGTCGCCTGGTTCTAATAGTGTGGTTGCTAGGACGAGTAAAGTTGGAATTAAAGCGAATAGAACGAGCCAAGCACGGATGAGGGTAGTTGAAAATAGTCTAAAGTAATCCTCACGTTTCACGGGGTAATAATACCTCCCAATTGGGGTGCCAGTGTATCCAAACCGATTCCCCAACCCGAAAGTCTAACTTTTCGTCATCTTCATTAAAAAATTGGGTAGCCATAACCCGTGTACCATTTTGTAAACGAAGATTGAGATCAACCGTCACTCCCTTATACACCACTTGCTCGACGGTGCCGGCATACATATTAGTAGGATCTTCTACCTCATTAACGCCCCAGACCTCTAGATCCTCTGGTCTAAGCAGAATCGATAAGGCTTGTCCCGTTGTAAATCCCTTTGTGTTTTTGAGGTTAAAATGTTTGCCTTCGATATCCACTTCTATTGTATTTGCGGTTGCGGATAATACGGTGGTTTCAAAAATATTGGCTTCTCCCACAAATTGAGCCACATGAAGATTTTGCGGCTCTTCATACACTTCACGAGGTGTGCCGATTTGCTCAATCAAGCCATGGTTCATGACAACGACGCGATCCGCTGTGGTTAATGCCTCTTCTTGATCGTGAGTCACTAAAATAAACGTGATCCCCAATTGACGTTGAAGTTGTTTTAATTCAAGTTGCATCGCTTTTCTTAAGCGATAATCAAGTGAGCTTAGGGGTTCATCCAGTAACAACACGAGGGGTTCATTGACAGCGGCCCGGGCAATCGCCACCCGTTGTTGTTGACCGCCACTCAGTTGATTCGGTTTGCGTTCAGTGAAGCCTTCCAGTTTTACCATGCGCAGGGCGTCTAGCACCCGCCGCGTAACTTCGGATTTGGCCATACCCTTACATTTCAAACCAAAGGCGACATTATCGAAAACACTCATATGAGGAAACAGGGCATAGCTTTGGAAGACCGTGTTGACGTGCCGGTGATGGGGGGGGATTTTAGTGACATTTTTACCATTTAAGAAAATGGTCCCTTCACTGGGGGTTTCAAAACCAGAGATGAGCCTAAGTAAAGTGGTTTTACCACAGCCAGAAGGACCCACAATAGTGAGAAATTCACGATTTTTTACTTCAAGATCAATATCTTTCAGTACCAGGTGATCGTGAAAATATTTAGAAACGCCTTTTAATTCAACAATGTTGTTATGCATAACTTCGAGTCACCCAACTTTGTTAGCCCCTCGGAAGGCCAAGATTACCAGGAATTGATCGAATTGTCTCTAGTTTAATTACTCCCGCTAAGGACTTGTTAAAATATCATAACCCCATGATTATTAAACGAAAAAACGTGAGTTAGCTTTTTTCGTGGTGATCCCTAAAAACGCTGGAAAATCCCCTCTTGTGTGATGTATTATATAAGTATGCTTACTCAAGCATATCAGCTTTTAAAACTCACATAGTTGTAGATAGATTGAGGCCGTCTTAATGTTTTCTCGCGATAATTTTAATAAATTCCAGAATCTCTTGGAGGTTATTCTTTTAGCGGCCCTTTGGTCGCCCTCCTTCCTATTCATGAAAATGGGTATTCGAGAACTTTCACCCATCACCTTGATAATGTTTCGTTTAGGTCTCGGGGCAGTTTGTATGTTCTTGTTTTTAAAGATAAAAGGCATTTCTATTCGTAATCAACCCAGGGTGCTTTGGGGGCATGCCTTTATCTTAGGCATGATTAGCATGAGCATTCCTTTTGTGCTGTATTGTTATTCTTTGAGGCATATCCCGACTGTTCTTTCAGCCTTAATTAATGGCACAAATCCCCTCTTTACCGTATTGCTCGCCCATATCTTTTTAAAAGAGGAGCCTTTTACCTTAAATCGCGGCTTAGGCCTAATGATTTGTGCTGCGGGCTTTGGTATTTTGTTGTTCCCAAAGATAACGGATGGGACTTTCGATTCAGAGGCGCTGGCGATCTTTTTAAGTGCGCTTTGTCCCATGCTGTATGCAATGGGCATGATTTACGTCAAAAAATTCGTTCCCGAAACCGTTCCAGGGGGCGTGATGCCGGCTTTGCAAATGCTCACTGCCATGTTCTATTTAGTTCCTTTGTCCTTTTTTGTCGATAATTCTTTAAATAGCTCTCTTTTGGATGTTTCGTTAAATGCCTGGGCCAGTGTTGCGGGTTTAAGTATTCTGGGAACAGTGTTGGCCTTTTTGCTTTATTACCGTGTTATAGCAAGGCAGGGTGCAACTGCCATGTCCACCAACACTTATATCATACCTTTGTTTAGCGTGACATTAGGCATCCTCTTTTTACAAGAAGAAGTCACTCTTAACTTTTGTGTTGCAGGTATCGTGATTTTATTTGGGGTGATGGTTACCAATAGCGTGTTTTCTTTGCCTCATTTTTATCATCGGCATGAACCCCAAGCAAAAGAAGTGCAGTAATTAATTCTGCTCCACCCCTGCGATCCAAGCCTAAGGGATGAAGTGCTAAACGGCTAACCTTCAGGTTAATTTACTCAATTGAACACTCTTCTCGTGGATCCATTTTTCACCATTTTCTTTAATTTCTTCAATGGTTTTATTGTCGGGATAAATTAAGGGACCAATACGGACTTGAATCACGCCTGGCTTTTTAATAAAGGGACCCTTTGGCCAAAAGAGCCCCGCATTGTGAACGATGGGCACCACCGGGAAGTGAGAGGCCTTAGAGAGAGCGGCAAAGCTTCTCGAAAAGGGTTTCACCTGATTAGGTTTTACACGTGTTCCTTCTGGAAATAAAATGACAAAAGACCCTTCATTGAGGCGCGTTTCAGCGTCTTTTAATAAAATTTTAATAGAGTGAGTCTGTTTTCGATTAATCGCGATAGGCCGAATCAACCATAACCCCCAACCAAAAAAGGGGATCAAAAGCAATTCCTTTTTTAAGACCCAGGTTTGTAGAGGAAAGAGCGTTTGGATGAAAATGGTTTCCCAGGCAGATTGATGATTGCTAATGACAATAGCCGTTTGTTTGGGGAGACATTCAGGGTTTTGAATATGATAGGAAAGACCGCAGGTAACTTTTGCCCAGAAAACAAAAAAATAAGACCAACGCGTCGTCACCCAATACCGCCATGGATAGGGTAAAAAAAAGAGAGAACAAGATAACACCCCAAATATAAATGTTGCAGGTATAATGCCAAGATAAAACAAGATATTTCTAAAAATCATTATCATTTTGATAAAAAGGCAGTGACAGCTTGTAATAAATCAGGATAGACGGGAATATTCTGTTGTTCCAAAGCTAAACTGGAATAGGTTTTTTCACCAAAGCCGGTTAAAACTAACATCGGACGGCAACCCGCGCTTCTCGCCGCTTCAATATCTCTGTAGGAATCTCCAATGAAGGGCACCCGTTCTTTTCTTAAATCAATCTCAAAATGAGCGGCGATCTTTTCAAGTAATCCGGGTTTAGGCTTACGACAAGTGCAGTTATCATCAGGCGTGTGGGGGCAATAAAAAATGGCGTCTATTTTACCTCCCAGAGGTTTCAATAAATCAAACATTTTTTGATGCATGTTTTTGAGATCAGTTTCAGTAAAATACCCTCGACCTATTCCCGCTTGATTGGTTGCAATCGCCACTTTAATTCCCGCTTGGGTAAGTTTAGCAATGGCTTCTAAGCTTCCCGGAATAGGCAGCCATTCATCGGGGCATTTCACATATTCGGTAGATTCGAAGTTGATGACTCCGTCGCGGTCTAGAATAATTAATTCGCTCATAATAATGATAGATCCGCTATTTCTAAAAATAAACTGCGTAATTGGCTGAGTAAAGCAATTCGATTGTTTTTTAATAAGGGATCTTCTACCATCACCATGACTTCATCAAAAAAGGTGTCAATGGGTTCCTTTAGGGCAGTTAATTGTTTCAAGGCTTCTGTATAGGCCCCCTTTTTTATGAGCGGTTTGATCTCAGTCTCTTTTGAATGAAGGGCAGAGAAAAGTGTTTTCTCAGCAGGTTTTTCAAAGAGCGCGGGATTAATCGGGGTGGATGCACCAACAATTTCGGATTTGGTTAAAATGTTTTTGACCCGTTTATTTGCCATGCTTAAGCTCTCTGCTTCCGGTAAGCCTATAAAGGTTTGAACGGCTTGAAGCCTTTGATGAAAATCTAAAGGATTGGTCGGACGCTTTGCGAGAACCGCATCAAATACGCGTGCCGAAATAGTTTGGTCGTGATACCAAGCGCGCAATCGTTCAAAACAAAAATCGAGTAGCTTCTCTTCAAATATGGCCTCTTTTGAGATAAGAGCTCCATAAAGGGTATGTGCAAAGTGAATAGCCTCTTTTAAGTCCAGAGATAACTTACCTTCAATTAAAATTCTTAATAAAGCAAAGGCCTGTCTTCGCAATCCGAAGGGATCACTTTCACCGGTAGGTTCTTTGCCAATGGCAAAAAGACCGACTAAAGTATCTAATCTATCGGCAATGGCGAGTACAGCCCCTTCTTTGGTTTCTGGCAAAGAATCCGCACTAAAACGGGGATAGTAATGCTCTTTAATAGCAAGGGCCACGGATTCAGGTTCTTTATGGAGCTTGGCATAATAATATCCCATGACTCCCTGTAACTCGGGAAATTCACCCACCATCTGGGTGAGTAAATCTGTTTTACAAAGCAAGGCTGCCCGCGTGGTTGCTTTTGCATCACCGCCAATTGTCTTTGCGATAAACTCAGCTAATTTTGCAATGCGCAGGGTTTTATCCCAGAGTGTGCCTAATTGTTTTTGGAAGATGATTTTCTTTAGATCTTCTTGTCTGTCTTCCAAACTTTGTTCTTTATCTACGCCATAATGAAAAGCTGCATCTTGTAAACGAGCATGCATCACTCGCTCATTGCCGAGGAGGATCTCTTTTGGGTTACTGGCTTCGATATTGCTGATGATAAAAAAGTGCGATGATAGAGCCTTGTTTTGGTCAAGGCTTGGAAAACACTTTTGATGGAAGGTCATGGAGGCCATGAGGACTTCCTTTGGTAATGTCAAAAATTTCGAATCAAAGCTTCCCAACAGAACCACTGGCCATTCAACGAGATTGGTATTTTCCTCCAACAAGGTTTCATCCAGGATAGGTGTTAATTGATGGGAGGTAGCTAAGGCATCGATAGCTTTAATAATATGTTCGCGTCTCTTGGAAAAATCCGCTATCACTTTGCCTTTTTTAAAGAGAACTTCTTCATATTCAGCAGGCACTTTCAAAGAAATGGCCGCAGGCGCCATGAAACGATGGCCTTGTGTTTTAGCCTCGGATTCAATACCAAAAAAAGTGGCGGCGAGAGGTTTGTCACCGAATAAAATCACCACCCAATGAACGGGTCTAGAAAAACTCTCTTCCAAATTCCCCCATCGCATGCGTTTAGCAAGCGGTAAGCTGTGGAGGGCATCTTTGATGATGTTAGGAATGAGAGTCGCTGTATCAAAGCCAGGATTCACTGATTCAAATATTAAATGTCGACCTTGAGGGGTGTCTAAGATTTGCAGATCTTTGACTGAAACACCGCAGCCCTTTGCAAATCCTAAGGCTACCGGTGTAGGATTATTCTCGCTATCGAACGCCGCCTCTACTTTAGGTCCCCGTTTGTTTTGTGTCGTTTGAGGTTGTTTTAGCGAAAGCTTCGAGACCAATACAGCGATGCGTCTTGGGCTTGCAAAACAATGCGCGCCTTCAAAAGAAAGCATGGCACGATTTAATCCTGCTTCAATAAGATCTTTAAAATTATTCGATATTCCTTTAAGTGCCAGAGGGGGCAACTCTTCGCAGCCAATTTCAATTAATAAATCTGCTGTCGCTGTCTTCACGGTATCCGTTTTGTGCATTGTATCCTTTGTCATTATTTATTTTTCCCTTGATTTTTGAGTAAGGGAAAATTAAGACGTTCTCTCTCTTTGAAATAGGTTTCAGCCACTTGCTTCGAAAGAGAGCGAACACGCAAAATAAACCGTTGACGTTCAGAAACCGAAATCGCATGGCGGGCATCCAATACATTAAAGGCATGAGAAGCTTTTAACACCATATCATAGGCAGGAATGGGTAGATTGTGTTCGATAAGGGCTGCACATTCTGCCTCATACATATCAAATTGTTGAAACAATACTGCAGTATTCGCTTGTTCAAAATTGTATTTGGACATTTCTACTTCATTTTGGTAAAAAATTTCACCATAAGTAATGGGGCCAAACGGGGTATTTGTCCAAATCATTTCTTGAAAACTAGAAACATTTTGTAACATCATGGCCAGGCGCTCTATTCCATAGGCCAGTTCGCCCGTAACGGGTTTACATTCAAGCCCACCCACTTGTTGGAAATAGGTGAATTGTGTGATTTCCATACCGTCCATCCACACTTCCCAGCCGAGCCCCCAGGCGCCGAGAGTGGGTGATTCCCAGTTCCCTTCAATGAACCGAATATCATGTTTAAGCGGATCAATCTTCAGAGCACGTAGGGAGTCTAGATACAATTCTTGAAGGTTATCAGGCGAAGGCTTTAAGACCACCTGATACTGATAAAAGTGTTGATTCCGATTAGGATGTTCCCCATATCGACCATCTGTTGGACGGCGAGAGGCCTGAACATGAGCCGCATACCAGGGTTCAGGCCCGATGGCACGCAAAAATGTGCCAGGATGAAAGGTTCCTGCGCCCATTTCCATATCATAAGGTTGCAACAAGACGCAGCCCTGTTTGGCCCAAAAATCTTGTAAGGCATTGATTAACCCTTGAAATGTATTTAAATCATATGACATTTTACTAACTTTCTTGTTTGCTGCGATAATATCCTAAACCTAAACTAGGTATCAAAGATTACCAACCTGGAAGGAGTAGCGCAATGCATTATGGTCCCGTGATGATCGATTTAGAAGGGCAGCGTTTAAGTCCGGAAGAAGAACGATTGATTCGGCATCCGGCGGTGGGTGGGATCTTACTTTTTACGCGGAATTACACTTCAAAAGAAGCGCTGATTGCTCTCATCCAAGATATTCGGGGTGTGTTGAAAAATAAACCCTTGTTGATTGCCGTGGACCACGAAGGTGGGCGCGTATGGAGATTTGAGCAGGGGTTTACAAAGTTGCAGCCCGCAAGATATTTCGGCGAGTGCTATGACAAGAATGCGAAGGAAGGCTTAACGCTAGCACATCAAGCGGGCTTCACCATGGCACATGAACTGTTAGCCTGTGGTCTTGATTTAAGTTTTGCTCCTGTTTTGGATAGAGACGCAGGGTTTAAAGAGGGCGGATCTTCCGCACCACTTGTGATTGGTGACAGGGCCTTTCATTCCAATCCTCAAACGCTCACCTTATTAGCACGGGCCTTTGTTGTTGGCATGAATGAAGCGGGCATGCAAGCCACCGGCAAACATTTTCCAGGGCACGGTGGCACTGCATTCGATTCGCATGTGACAACGGTTGTGGACCATCGGCCACTGGAAATAATCTGGCAAGAAGATTTGGTCCCGTTTGTTGCACTACACGAAGTTTTAGGCGCAATGATGACCGCTCATGTGGTGTTTGATAAAGTGGACAGTGTGCCGAGTTCTTTTTCTTCGATATGGCTTGAAGATATTTTACGCAAGAGAATAGGGTTCAAAGGCGCCATTATTAGCGATTGTCTATCTATGAAGGCCGCCGCTTCCTTGGGAGGCGATCATGTGGTGAGAGCGAGGCTTGCCTTAGAAGCAGGCTCCGATATGGTGATTTTAAGCCAACAACCTCGCGACTTATTGCATTGGGTATTAGAGAAACTTGGACGAGAAACCTCTGCGGTTTCACATAAACGTTTAGAGTGTTTAGCCGGAAAGTTTGACGCAAAAAAGAAAGCGGGTGTATACTTGAGAACTTCGGTTTAGAGGATAGAGTTCCCATAAATTTTAAAAAACTAGGAGAGTTCTTTATGTTCGCAGCGATTTACCAAGGCTATTTAAAACCTGGACGAGAAGCAGAATATCAAGAAGCCTGGCACAAAGTGGCCGTCTATTTTGTGGAGCATCGAGGTGCTTTAGGATCAACCTTGCATAGAACTGACAATGGCATGTGGGTGGCGTATTCTCGTTGGCCGGATAAAGCGACACGCGATGCTTCCTGGCCGGGCGAAAATGCACCTGCCTCGGAATTACCCGATACCATTCATCAAGCGATTATTCTGATTAAAGATTGCCTTGCGCCGGAACCTAAATTTTCTGAAATTTGTTTGGAGGTGATGGATGATCTGTTATTGGGGAAAACCCCTGTTGCACATTATCAAGCCAAGCTGCAATATGAAATCGACTCATGGGATTTGAATCAGGCTCTTAAAAAAGGTGAAGGCGTGGTTGTGATTGATGCGCGTTCGAAAGAAGCTTATCAAAACGAGCATATTCCGGGTGCAATTAATTTTCCACACAGGACTATGAACCAGGATTCCACGGCCGAACGTTTGGATCGCAAACTCGAATATGTTACCTATTGCGATGGCATCGGTTGTAATGCCTCGACAAAAGGAGCTTTAAAACTCGCCCAATTGGGATACAAAGTGAAAGAATTGATCGGTGGCATCGATTGGTGGAAACGAGATGGCTATTCCGTCGAAACCGACCAGCAACTTTGTAGTGTTCAATACGAGAATAATTGTGGATGTGATGATCTCGAAGTGTAACTGAGTCGAAGCTTAAGAATAAGTGAATATTTTCGATTTATTGAGTTTTTTAAAACTTTTGTGGTAACAGCGAAACTGGGTTTTAATGAAAAAATAGGAAAAAACACATGATAAACCTGGTTCCTTACAATTCAGATTGGCCCAATCTCTTCAAAGAAGAAGCAAGCAAGATTAAGTTGGCCCTGGGGAATAATTGCATTATTGTTCACCATATTGGTTCCACTGCAGTTCCTGGATTAGCCTCGAAGCCCATTATTGATATGCTTCCTGTTGTAAAGAATATACTGGAAGTTAGAAAAAATATATTGGCTATGCAGAACTTGGGCTATGAATTTAAAGGCGAATATGGGATCCCCTTTAGGCAGTATTTTATAAAGGGCAACCCTGTGCGTTTGTTCAACGTTCATGTTTATGAACAGGGCAATTCTGAAATCGATCGACATTTGCTTTTTAGAGATTATATACGTACACACTCTAAAACAAGAGAAGCTTACGAGGCTCTTAAGCTTGAGATGTTACAAAAATATCCAAATGACATTGATGCTTATACTCTTGGCAAAAATGCTTTCATAGAAGAAAATGTCGATGCTAAAACAGGCTTTGATGGCCTTCGAATGGTTGAAGCCGCAACCGATCGAGAATGGAAAGCCTACCGAGGCATGCTGCAACCGTTTTTTGATTCTTTAGGTGTAGAACCTCTACAAAAAATGAACCCAGCAGAGCATCGGCATTTTGTGTTGATTAAAGGCGTAAAGTTTGTAGCTGCAGCTTATATTGAGTTAAAGCCATTTCGCAAGGCGGAACTAAAGGTATTAGTTATGGAACAAGGTTATAAAACGAAAGGCTTGGAAAGCGAATGTTTACACTTAATAAATCGGTGGATAGAATACAACGAGCTTAACAATCAAAAAATTTGAATCGAGCAGTAAATGATATCCAATGTTGATAATAAAAGGGGTAACAATTTTTTACCCTTTAAAGGATGGTGCAATCAATATTTCGTAAAAAATTAAAGAAATCAAGATCAATTCTAGATCTTATCAATATTTTACTATACAATCCTGCCACCTAGGAAAATGGAAGGACCTAAGTAAATGGATGTTGTAGATGTAGCAGATCTAGAAGTAGGTGAGCTCGAGAAAATGCCCAGAACGGATTTAGATGGGGCTTGGAAGGAAGTATTACGAAAGTATTTCAAAGATTTTGTTGAGTTATGTTGGCCAGCAATCTTTGATAAGATTGATTGGAAAAAACAATATATATTTCTAGAAAAAGAATTCCAGGCCATTTTGAAAAAAGAGGAGATTGGGGAGCGCGTAGCTGACAAATTGATTCAAGTCTGGCTAAAGGATGGGCGAGAAGTTTGGGCTTTGGTGCATCTTGAAATACAGGGAGATAGGGGCAAAGAAGATTTTTCAGAGCGAATTTATATTTATCATTACAGGATTTTTGATATTTATAGAAAAGATATTGCAACCCTCGCCATTCTAATAGACAGCAATCGAAAATGGCGACCGAATGTCTATCAAAGAG
>Ga0207128_1154_pt1 | contig 11045 bp, 11 predicted proteins | sample Alteio_BWMinHeat_18_FD_153522 | JGI IMG/M metagenome (GOLD analysis project Ga0207128, IMG submission 153522) | Enriched cells from forest soil in Barre Woods Harvard Forest LTER site, Petersham, Massachusetts, United States -... | ecosystem: Environmental > Terrestrial > Soil > Temperate forest >... | reverse complement strand
GTTGTCTTATCAAAGAGGGCTGCCGTTCAACGGGACATTGATTCCCGGCGGCAGCTCTTTCTCCTTACCCGATTTCCTGATCATCCTATAAGGGTCGGCGTTCGAGGTGAGCAATCCCCGGAGGTGCCGTTTGGGGCCGGAGTACCGTGGCAGCAAGCGCTCAGCCGGCCCTTGGTGGCCGCCGTTGCTGCTGAACGATCTCGTGCAACGCCTGGTCCCAGGACAAAGCCGAGTTCTTCATCTTCCTCCGTAGCTTCTGCAGCAGCTTTGCGGGGATAATCGGGGCATCGACCGGTCGGGCCAGGGTAGCGTTCACCGCCTCCTGCACCATCTGTAAGCGCCAGGCACGGCGGAAGGCTCTTTCCAATACGTCCGATGGCGGCGTTAGCTTACGCACTCCGGCCTGTTGTAACCCGCGCTCCACGAACTGGAGTAATGATGCGGCCGTCATGGCGTTGAGCTCCACACGCTCGCCCCACCAGTGTCCCGGGCCCCCACCGCGCACCAGGAAGTTACACTCGTCCTCGGTAGCGCCACATTCCCGCAAACGCTCGCGCGGATCCTTGCCGCTGCGGTATCTCACGACTTCCGACTGCAAACCTAGTGCTTGCGCATCCTTCAGGCGCAGTCCCAAGTCGATGACGAGCGGCCGCGACCGGAACCGATAGCGCCGCGTATCCGAACGCAGCGTATGCACAATCGAAAACCCCGTCTTGTCGAAGTCGCGCAGCACCAAGATGGTCACTCCGCGGGCGGACCACTCGTCTACCAGGCGGCGCGCCGCCGTGACGCTCATTCCTTTAGTGGACATCAAGGCCAAATCATAGCGGGCGGCGATGGCGCCGGCGGTCAGCAGGTCATCAAAGCCCTGCTTTTCCACGAACAGGGCGAAGCGAAAACGATTGCTCGGCCCGCTTGTGGGGACCAAGCCACCGAGATCGATCGGCGGGATGGTTTCCGGGACATCGTCGCGCCAATCGGCAATGTAGTCGCGCACATCCACGGTCCCCAGAGGCACGCGTCGCCCGGTGTGCGGCTCTTCCAGCGCGCCGCGGGCATCGAAGACAACGTCCCAAGCCGCCGTCCGCTGAGGATGCTGGTCCAGGAAATCGGGGAGCAAGTGCTGGGTGAAATAGTCGGAGTTCTGCCACACCTCGCCGCCGGTTAGTTGCAGGACCAACGGCCGGGCCGCGTACATGATCTGCCGCGCCTCGGCCGGCAGCCGCCGGCCCGGTGGCGCATAAGGGCCGGGATCGCTAGTTTGCAGGTAGGCCTGCTCCATGACCTGATAGGCGGCTTCCTTGAGTTGCAAACGACGACCTCGCTCCCGTCGTCGGCACTCCTCTTCCAGGTCTCGTTGGGCCAGGCGGTTTTCCCGATCGGCGCGTCGCTTGAGCTTCTTCCATTCGCCGGTCGTCAGCCGTATGCACTGCTCCAGGGCGGCCAGAGTATCCCCTTCCAAATGGTACCGACCCTTGCCGCGGTCGGTTGCCTCCAAGCGTGGGCGGGCCAAATGGACAGCCAATACCACCGGGTCCCAGCGGTCGACCCTCATCTCCGCCAGTAGATCGTCAAGCTGCGCCAAAGGATGTGCCAGCGCCGGCGACCAGTTCAGGCCGACTACCAGGTTGCGCGGCTCTTCGTCGTTGGTCCTGATGGCGAAGGCCACCTCCAACACGAATGGCACGCCACCGTCTAAGCCCGCCTTCTTCTTGTAGCGCATCGACCCAGGGCGGACATGGTACTGCTTCGCCAAGATAGCCCTGAGATGCTCTTCACCGAGGCAGCCCAGCCGGCCGGGCTGGACCGGCCGAGTATTCTGTTGCATGACGCGCAGCAGCCTGTTGGCCACGGCTGATTTCACTTCCTTGCCGTCGCCCAGGTCGCCCAACCGTGCTCCCGACAAGTCGATATGTTCGAGCACCTCCTTTTGCTTCCGGCTGGCGGTGAGACCATCGAACTCCGCGACAAATTCCCGGAGGGTCCGAGCACGACCGTTCCGGCGTTCCTCGGCGAGATAGGCCGCGATCAATGAGCAGAGCGTTTCGGGCGTGTACCAGTGCGGGCTGGTCGGCCAGTCCGGCCGCCATTTCGGCCAATCCCCGCAGGTCGAAGGGAGCTTCAAAACTGTGCCGTCGGCCTGTAATTCGAACGTCGCATGAGGATTCATGGCCGCGTAGGCCTGGAGTAGGCGGCGGCAGTTGTAAGAATCGGCTTGTTTTGCATCTCCGAGACAGCTTGCTAACTGCGGCCAATGCAGCCGGAAAAAAGTCCCTGTTTTTACAAGGGAGGGCTCCTGAGCCACTGCGATCTGCGGCTTTTGTTCGATCTCATCCAGGCTTACGTTGACGCGATAAAGCAGTCCCTGGGTTGCCACCTCGATGTGACCTTGGCGACCATCCACCACGAAAGGAGCCGCCCATACGCATTTGAGGGCGTTGCCCAGCCGTCCCCGCGTCGGACTAACGTAATAGGACTTGTCGGAGACACGGACATCGTATTCCATGGACCGAAGCAGCGTATCGGCTGGCAGGCCTGGACCGTTGTCTTGGACTGCGAAGGAGTCGTCCTCGATTATTACTTGGATGTGTGGCGAGATGTTGGCTTTCTCGCAGGCGTCTAAGCCATTGTCGATCAGCTCCTTTAAGATAGCCACAGCCCAAGATGGTCGATCATGGCCGATTTGCATGGTGAGTTCAGGTTCGGTGAAGAACTCCAGCAGCCGGCTGGTGGCAAACATGGTTCGGGCGAGGGCTTTTTCCATAACAATAATCCTCTTGGAGCTAGCCTGTTCCGCATAAAGGGGAGTTCAGGAAGGAACGATTCCCAGCAAACACGTCGGAACACCGTCCCCAGGAAATCCTGCTCTAATTGTACGCTGGATGCAGACTCAAATGCGCTGAAGCAGCCTTAACTAGCTGACTAAACGCGCAGTTTTCTGCATTCCGACATCGGAATCATCATGACAATTTGGCGACTGCGGATGCAAGTGCCGGCAAGTACCTGTCGTAGCAGAGTGGTAACTTGCATTCGGATGTACGATTGACTTTAAATGCATGCCGCCCGGTAGGCGGCTTCTTCGAGGCTGTCTGCCGAGAAGGGTTAGAAGGGTTCCGGCCAAAGTCCGATGGCGGAATGGCGAAAAACAAAGGTTTGAAAACATCACTAACTGGAGAGATCGATGAAGCTCAAAAGCCGCCTGAAAAACCTGGAGAAGACTGTCGGAAGGGCGCCATGTGATATCTGCCGCGATTGGTGGCAACAACCTCTTGTGATTAGGGACGAAAAGGACCCGCCGGCCCCGAGAGATCCTGATCTTTGCCCTAAGTGCGGACGCCGATGCCCCAAGGACAGAATCTTTGAAATAGTCATTTGCGAACAGGTGGTTCCGCCGCGCCCTTTTGTGGAGGTGGTTTGAATGCGCCCATCCAGGGCTGATCTCTAAGGAAGTCGAGTTCAGGGATCGTGGCCAAACGCTTGGACGGCCGCTATTGGCCGGGGACGGCGCGTCTGGATCAAGATCAAACCCCCGATTCAGGGCTTCCCTGAAAAGCCTGGTGGGTGTTAAGCCAATCGGCGAGTTCGAATCCCGACCAGGCCCCGAGGGAGACGGTTACAAAAAACTGCACCCGGGAGTTAACACCTTGCCCTTCGTCAGACACCTTGTTTTAAGGGATTTTTGAAAGCGCCTGTTAAGCGGATTGTCATTAGTTCGAATCCTACTCGGGGAGCCGGTTTTCGGTTTCGAAATTCGGCCATTTTGGGTTAACAGACCCGTCAGAGAGTTTGTCAGGAAAAGTTCGCGTTTTTCGAGAAGAGATTTATCCCGGAATCGCTGGAACATCAGCGTAATTGGCAACTTCTTCCGGCGGCCTGGGCTTATCTTCTGAAATCGAATGATCGTCTGTCCACACAAAGATCGCTGGACCAGCGCACCAACGTTGTTCAATCCGGGAGCGATACCGGCTCCCGTCCCGCGCGAGTGGCCAAGGCGGGCATGAGCGGAGCAGCGTCGTAAGTGAGGAAATGAACTGAGCCGTCACAAAAGAGGAAGTTCGCCCCGCCGGAGTGAAGGCTCCAGAAGTGGAACACGTCACAATGCTCGCTCAATTTGCCGGGAGCGAACTCATACGGACCGACGGCGCAGGATTGCAAGTCGACGGAATCGTTGATCTCGCGGGCACCCAATACCATGTCCCCCGAGCCGGACGGCTTTCGCTGGCCATAACCTCCGTACCACCACCCATACCAGAAATCCGGGCCGGGCGGACGTTCCCCAACCAGGATGGTGTTACTGGTTCCGTCCACGATATCTTGTATGCGTACGCGCGAGTCCAGATAAAGGACGCCGTCATTGCTATTTAGATTGAGCCCCTCAAGGCCAAGGTATGAGGTGAGGGCGACATGGTAACCCCTGCTGTCCTGGGCCGAGGAGACCCGGCCATCAGCGGGGCAAGTGAATACGCCAACGACGTAATCCAGGCCGACATGCGGGGGGTTCATCACGAAATAAGGTTCCTTCTGGTAGGCCACTTGCGTTAAACGCCATAACTCTTGTTGCTCGACGTAAGGAAGCAACTTGGCGAGCCAGCTCTGATTCGGAAACGGATCTTTGCCGTTCCTAAAACTCACGCCAGGAGGAAAGACTCGATGGCTTCCGTGATATTGATGAAGGGCCAGTCCAACTTGTTTGAGGTTGTTGGTACACTCGGCGCGGTTGGCGGCCGCGCGCACCTTCTGCACTGCCGGCAGCGCGAGGGCCATCAGCACTCCGATAATGGCGATGACCACGAGGAGCTCGAGGAGGGTGAAGGACGTGCACCGAACAATCGCCCTGCCAACTCTCCTTTGCGACCAAGGGACACCTAAGTTGGTAATCATAGGTGAGACACTAGAAGTTCAGTCCGTCCTGTCTCCGGGTGGTCCCCGCGCGCCCCCAAGGCCCATTTTCTCCCTGCATCCCGGTCTGACATCATCCATGGAGGAACAAAAGCTAGAATTACAATCACGGCCTCTTAGGCTCCTCCAACTCCTTAAGAAGAGTATTCACTGCCCTTTCCAAGTCTTGATCGTAAACATTTTTGTAGCGGATCGTACCACCTGCGTCCAAGACATAATTTGTAGGCCAAGAGGTTATATTCCATTTCGTTGTCAAGGGACCTGTTGTTCCGCCATCCCACCAGCTTCGCCAAGTTATGTTCTCTTTCAAGAGCGCTTCCTTCAGCTTTTCTTTGTCTGAATCACTATTAATACCCAAGAGTGCAAATGGACGTCCTGCCAGCCGCTTCACGAGCGACCGCTCGTGGGGATACAAGGCACGGCATGGTGCTCACCAATGGCCCCAGAACTCTAGTACGACTACCTTTCCACGGTAATCCCCCAGTCTTAGCTTGTTGCCGTCGATGTCTATGCCAAGAATCTCAGGCGCAACCATTCCCACCCGCAACCTTTGCATTTCGAATAGGCAAGCTTCTGCTTTTAGCTTTAGAGAAGTCCCATCGTCAGGACTCTTCACTTCTTGGTATTTCTCAATTGTTTGCTGAAACAGTTGCTCAGCTTCTCGAATCATTTTTTCAGGATCGGTCCTTTTGAGTTTCTCGACAATTTCCTTCGGCCAGTCCTCTTCTATTGTTTTTGCAGAGGTGGGATCCTTTAGTTTTTTGGCCAGACCCGCGTAAGCCTGCAATACTTGTGCAAGCGTGAGGCAAGCCAATCCTTGAACTTCTAGGTCGGGGTTTCTTTGCATGGCCGAACGCAGGAATTCGGCGGTCTTAGGGTAAACATTCCGAAAAACTTTAACATGGACACACAGTAATCCAAGTTTCTTGTTAGTTAAGTGGTGCTCTTGAATCTTATCAAGAGCCTGACCAGTTTCGGGGTAATATCCAGGACCTCCAGTAATGATCCACTTCAAGGAATCGAAGGCCACTGAATCCGCACCGTGGATTTCCGCCAATCTAAGGGCGCTGCGGACACATTCTTGAATATGTGTTCGCTTGACCCCAAGGAGCTCCTCCCGTTGTTTTTCATTATCGGAAGCACGCAGCGCCTCATTGTATTTCTGGTTTATTTTCTCATAATCACCACGGATTCGTTGTAAAGGACCATCTTCCTCGGGTGATTGTTCAAAGCAAGACAATAAACCAAAAACAAATATGACAAGGTAAGTAATCATGCCTCTTTCTCCGAGATACTTATTAGAACATTGAAGTCTTTGTGGACACGCGTGCCCTCAAGCATGCTGCTGTCCCAATGTCAAGTGAGGCGCGTCCTTTCCTCGATATCGACGGGGCCGAAGAACTCATCGCAAGAAGTCAACGTTGGCCCGGCCAAAGTGGCACCGTCTGGAGGACAATTGACACTGGCCGGGCCGGCCTTTTATGAAGGGTACATTTTGAACGCCCCCAACCGACGTCTTCAAGGGGGAGGCGGTGAATCCGCCGTATTACAGACTCTGGTAGCCCCAACTTTCTCGCAGACGCACGGAGGGTTGCCGCCTTGCATGCATCGCCCGTTATTCCAGCAATATAGACAGTCCGAGGTCTGCCATGATCCACCGTTCAACAACCCGCAGTCATACCAATATAAAATCAGCATGCAATTATTATTGAAGCACGGTCTTGCGACAGTCCCCCACGCAACACTCCGGAAACAGAGGCCCCCGGCGAGTATGGCGATCGCTAACAGGGCCCGTTCTACGAATCGGTCGTGAAACTTGCTCATGGCAAACTCCAGTAAAAGGGTTGAACGCGGTCAACTAAACCCCCGAAACAAGATGAACAAACAGTAGTGGTAGGGCCTAAAGGAAGGGAAGCGCGGGCTTGCACTCCCCGCCTACCCGAAATTTCATTTTGATCGACCCTGCAACACATTACGCTCTCCTCGACATCGGAGGATTCAAGAAACTGTTCAACACTGCGTTCTCAAGAGGGCGTTCCTTCGTCTCCGCCGCAACCAAATCCACCCTCCCGAGGCGCCGGCGAATATCATGGCCCAGATCGTAACCCACATCCAGGATTTCATTGGTGGCGCAGGCTTATCCAGGTCTTCGTATGTCGGAATGTTCGCGGCCGGTATTGCCACCCCTTTCTCCCCGTCTTCGCGGATGAGATATTGAACGTAATTTCCCGACGTTTCGTCATGGACCATTGTCTTGGGCTCGAAAAGAACGTCGAACTCCTTGTTATCGATATGAGGATTGATTTCATAAGCTGTGACCGTGCTGCGTCCGGAATTCATCGGCACATGATCCTTTCCCACACGAATGAGGTACTCCCAGGATTTCGGCACCCAACCGATCTTGGGGTCAGGGGTGTATGTGGCGTCCACTTGCCAATTCGGCTGGCCGAGCAACACGATCATTTCTTTGACGACTACATAATCGCGATTTTGGTCCAGAAACAAGAACTCGCGTTGCCCCGGCGGCCCGGAATCCCTTACCAGTTCCAGGCACGACTGCCCCCTAACCATCACTGCTTTCCCGGTTAGTTGAAACTTCACCAGTTCCTGAAAGAATTTCGGATGGTTGCCGCGGAGAGTCAGAATGACGGGCAAGATCGGAAATTTGAGCGCTGAGCCGGAAGTATCGGCTTTCCTTACACCCGCCCACGGATAGTTATGATGCCCGGAAGCGGGATTTTGAAGAAACTTGAACACTTCTCCATCAAAAACATCCACATAATGTTCCGGATAAAGCTTCTTTTCCTCTGGATCCCAATCCTGATGGTCGTTGGAATAACGTAGTTTGAAACCATCCAGGGTAACCATGCTTGTTGCTTTGACGAGATAATCCCTGGGTGGATTAGGCTCTGTCTCAGGTGGCATGCCGGCGGCCTGCCGCCGTTTCGCTAGTAAGAAAGATGAGGACCCCTTGTGAATCGTTTCTTGACAGCTCAAGTCGAATCTCGCGCTCTTCACTTTCTCCTGGCGTGCCTTCCAAACTTCCAGAATGTCATCGATGGTGATCTTACCCTGTTGTGCCCAGCCGGTCGCTGGAGTCAATATGATTGAAAGCAGAGCGACCGTTATCCGCAAACAGCGGAGCAGTCCAAGCGCCATCTAACATCTTCCTTTCACGATGCGAAACGACCTCAATCCGACTCCACGCCGGTATACAAGACTGGGACAATGCATTCCATATCGCGTCCGGAAACCTTTGCGTAAAAATGAACCCGGTTGGTGCATTCCCCCGCGCTCATAACTCTTTGCCGGATGCGGAAGCGAAGGTGATCCTCCAGGGGGATCACGGCCAATCCATTTCCCTCGTGCTTTGCCCGCACACTGGCTATCGGCTGTCCCGTCAACGAGCGCAAGACGACTACATCATCGAATTCGTCGCCCACCACGCGCCCCCCCACCTGCACCGCGGGCGGCACCGCCTCGACATCCGACACGATTTGTCCTTCGAATTGTAGACCTTGAACCGGCAGTTTTTCGCCATTTTTCAAGACCGGACGGAGACAAACGGCTCCCTCGAAGGGTCCGATGCCCCTTGGCGTAACCGAACATAGGTGAAGCTCAGGCTTTCCCTCTTTAAGTCCTTGAACCTTGGCCGTAAACCCCGCTAACTCACATTGTGCTGAGAGAGATTCTAAGGGGGCCACCATTTCGATAGGGATAATGTGAACTGGCAACGGTTGGGCCAATTCCGATCGCTCGCTAAGGTACAAAAGACGTCGATTGAATTTCAACACCTGGCGCACCTGCCCATTGATCTTCCATTCTGGGCCTAATGGCTCGCCTGGTTTTCGATTCTCTTTTTTGACCCTTGCCCACAAACCGACGGCGATGTTTCCACTTTCTTTGACCTGCGATGTTAAATTGATCTTTAACTCCAAGTCGCGCCGTTCACCCGGTCCCAGATGAAATGATTTTGGCTCGATGGAGAGACAATTACATGTGGTGCCGAAGGATTCCACTTCCACGGGTTGGATCTTTGCAAAATCTGGCCCGCCAAAAGACCTGCACAATTATTCTTACACCAAATGCAACTCGATCAACAAGACCGATGAGCGAGCAAGCTTACACCTTTGTCCTGATCCGTGTGAGAGTTTGCGGGCCGTACCTAGCGTGCGCAATTTTACGTGGAATGATGATTCGGGTTTACTCCGCAGATGGTCCGGATCGGTAGGCTCCAAGTGCAGAAATTATGAGTCGCCTGATGATGAAAAGAACCCAATTTATGCCGTAATGACGCTTTGGGCTATCATCGCGCGTGAAAGATAGGAGGCCTTACCTCCTTTGCGACCTGCAGCACGAGCTTCATCAGGGGTGAACGTGTGAGCCCGTCCCTGGCGGTGCGCGGACAGGCCGCCTTTGCGGCCTGCCTTGCGCGCCTCCTCGGAAGTGAACTTGTGCGCTCTCCCTTTGCGATGAGCGGCAATTCCTCCCTTGCGTGCGATCTCTCGCCTCTTGCTTTCATCCATCCCGGAAAACCCGCGGCGTTTCTTTTCTATCATGGTTACTGCTCAGCTCCACTACTTCAAACGCTCCAAGAGCTTTGAGTAACTGGCATCTCGGAATAGGTTCGAGTTTCCGATCCCAAAAAATCGGCCCTGGGGCCCACAAGACATTGATGCCGTGCCGATTGGTCGGGAGCCGTCCAACCCATTAGTTCTTTTCCCCTCCTTCTTTCATGATAATCTTGCCAGCCAGCGACACGTTGATTTCCTTCTTCTTCTTGTCGGAAGTTTGGATAGTTACCTCGTAGTGGTCGGGCGTTTCTTCTTTGCCCTTTACTTTGTTGACCTCCATGACCTCCTTGATGGTCGCCTCGGGGAACTTGGCCTTCACGTTTTTGATGAGAGCCTTGGGCACGTCCTTGAGCGCGACCTCTTTTTCGATCTCGATGATGGTGCCATCTTCCTCAATATCCATTTCGTACTTTCGGCCCTTGTGTTTAAGCTCCACATCGAAGACGACTTTACCGTTTTCGTTCTCCTTCTCGATGCTGCTTACTTCTGCGTCCGGGAACCGGTTGTTAATGGCGTCCCTTATGGCCTTGGGCGTCTTATCAAAGGGGATTTTCTTGGCCTTCTCATCTTCTGCCCGCCCGAGAATTGCCAGTGAGATTAGAGCCGCCGCGCTCATGCTGGACCACCTAAGGATTCCGCCCATTTTCTTCTCCTGATTGTTGGGTTACATGGTCTGCAACGGTCCGCCTTGCCTGAAGACGGACCTTAGGATGCCACAAGAAAAGCTCCGCCTCGGATTGCTCCTCCGGACCGCAATTGTTTCTACCGACCTGACGTTTAGGCAGGAACAGTACCCGTATCGGCTGGTCCGAAAGGTGGCATTTTAGTCTCGACAGATAAGGTAGAGATGAACGCAATCTAAATTCTTCTTCATTTTGGCAATTCAGGTCTGGGTGCTTAATGGCGAGAGAGGCGATGGCCGTGGCCACGAGAAACTCGACTGACGCAAATCCGTGAAAATGTCACATTTGATGGGAAAGTCCGGCTAACTATACGGTTCAGCACCGGGACCTGGTTAGTCTCCAGTTCACAATCCTTAGTTCATTTAGCCTCCTGGTCATCTCGCGAGAATATGAGAGAAATCTTAACTCGAATTCACCGTGGTTTTAGGCAGGGCGGCTACGATGGTGCCTCTCACTCGGAAGCGGCAGAGTTGCCGACTTGGAAAGATCGAAAATCTGCTAAAATCCTCCAAGAGAGCGATTCGCATGGACGCTCGTTATTCCATCCTCGATACTCTCTCACATTTCCTCCATAAACACTTGATCTGGCTCTTGGTCGGCTCTTATGTTGCGGCCGGCTTCTATCCATCGTTTGGCATCTGGATCAGGGATGTTTCCTTCGGTGATGCTACTGTTTTGCATGCGAGAGTACGAGTCTGTTTCCCGATGCTGATGTTAGCGTTGCTGCTTGGCAACGCGGGATTAGGGGTTCACATTCATCAATTCCGTAGCCTGCTCCGAACGCCGCAGGTTCTGCTTGTCGGACTCCTTGCGAATTCCATAGTGCCGATTGCCTTCGCCCTCTGTGTCGGCGTTGTCGTGCGCTGGTGGCACAATTCAGACGAAGCAG
>Ga0207128_1151_pt1 | contig 11136 bp, 9 predicted proteins | sample Alteio_BWMinHeat_18_FD_153522 | JGI IMG/M metagenome (GOLD analysis project Ga0207128, IMG submission 153522) | Enriched cells from forest soil in Barre Woods Harvard Forest LTER site, Petersham, Massachusetts, United States -... | ecosystem: Environmental > Terrestrial > Soil > Temperate forest >... | reverse complement strand
GCTACCTTACTTAACCTCTCGCCTTTTTTCACACCTTAATCAACCTCTTGTAATTGACAATTAAATAAACCAGTCATAAACTTGGGAGCACTAAATTCAGGAAGTAAATCATGCATCGGTCTTTATACAAAACATCCATCCGGCTAATCGTTGGGGCATTGTCTTTAGGGCTGTTCCTGACGGCATGCTCACACCCCGCCTGTCAGTATGACATCATGGGCGCCGATGAATTCGTGATCGATTCCTATCAGATCCGGCAGGGAAAATTCGCCATTTTGACAATGATGGGAATGCCTGTAGGCGAACTTGACTGCGAAGCCATGGAAGAATATAAAGATGTGATCGCAGAAGATGATGTCTTAAATATTGCCATCCACCATCCCAAACGGAAAGATTTAATGGAATCTTTCCAGTTTATTAACAATACCGTCGGGGGTTTTAAAGTCACCGATGGACAAATTTATCTGCCCGATATTTCCGCGGTTTATGTCCTTGGGCTCTCGCTGGAAGAGGCAAGTGCATTGCTGCAGCAAAAATTCCGGGAGCAGATCCAGGATATCGAGGTCTTTGTCAAATATCAGGACCGCCTGTCGCGCAGAGTCGAACTCACAGGAATGGTCGAACATGCAACTGTCCCGGTGAATGGAAAAATACGCCTCTATGAGGTCATTGCCAATGCACATATCCCTCCCGATGCCAATCTCTTTATGAGCTATGTCCAAAGGGGTGGATGCCCCTTGCCCGTCGACCTCTACCAGCTTGTTAATGAAGGAGACATGTGTCAAAATATCGTGATGCGCGGGGGGGACAAAATTTTTATTGCCAACAAACAAGACAGTGCTGTGATGGTTATGGGAGAGGTAAATTCCCCAAGACCTGTCTTTTTACCTTACGGGTTTATGTCATTAAGAGAGGCTTTAGTCCATGCCGGCGGAATCCCCTTTACAGGAGACAAACGGCATATCCAGGTTATCCGGGGCAATCTCCAATGTCCAAAGATCTACACTTTGGCATGGGAACATATCATTCATCTGCCCAATGACAGCCTTCTTTTAATGCCCGGAGATACCGTATATGTAACGGCAACAACCATCACCGAATGGAACCGGTTTATCAGTCAATTATTGCCAAGCGCTCAGGCTTTCCAGACAGGATGGGGTGTGTATCAAATTGTTAGTCCCAATTAGGCAGTGTGCATGGTTCGAGTTTTTTTTGATCGTTTCTTTTCGCTGATTATCGTAATTTGCTGCCTTCCCTTGCTTTTTTTTCCAAAAATCAATCTGCTCCTTTTAAGCCAAAGCGAAACTGCGGGACTGCGGATCGACGACTTTATATTACTTTTGTTTTCTCTTATTATCTTTTGGGCCCATTTTGTTTTAAAAATCAAAGCGACAGCTCTCGAGAGATGGTTCTTTGCCTTTATTGCCTTTGCTCTTTTTTCCTATTTTTCCAATCGGCTGCTTGTTGGTTTAGAGATCCTCCATGTGAATGCCAGTATTTTCTATGTCTTTCGTTTATTGGAATATTTTCTATTTTTTTACATCGGTATGCTATGCTCCTTACATTTTCCCATTTCTTCGGTCATCAAGGCTTTTCTTATCTGGAATATCCTCATCATGGCAGGGCAAAAAATGGGGGTTATCGGCCATTTTTCGACAACCGGATATATTCCAAGCGCAACACAATATGTTTCGGGTATTGCCTCCTTTTCTTCAGAAGCTGGCGCTTTAATCAATATGGCATTTTGTTTTCTCGTGTTTAGTGAGGATAATAACGTAGCAAGGGCTTCGACTCCCTGCTTATCATCGCAGACATCCAGCCAGGGCGGGACGCCCTGGTTACCTTATAAAAAATTTAGCACTGCCCCCTATCTGATCTTTTTGCTCTGCTTAATTGCGGTGATCTTCACGGGATCGAGGCTTTCCATTTTTACTTTAGTCCTCTCATTCCTGTTTCGCATCAAACAAGATTTTAAGTATTCATTTGCCCCTTTCCTGTTTATTGCCATCTTTATCCCTGTAAGCGCCCTATTAGCCTTTGAATTGATAGTGAATACTGCCATTGTCTTTCAACGAAGTGAAGGACTGCTTTCGTTTAAAAATATTGGATTGATCAGCCTGGTGTGGGAAAACATCGACTTAACCCTTGACCCCATCGAGCATGAGGCTGTACCCTATGATAATTATGACATGAGCTGGTGGTTGCGGATTAGAAAATGGTGTTATGCATTGAAAATCTATTACTTAAATCCCGAATGCTACCTCCAGGGAATTGGTCCCGGATTTGCAAAAGCCGCTTTAGATGGGGGTTATTTGCGCCTATTAACGGAAAATGGTATTATCGGGTCTCTTCTGTTTGGAAAATCGATCTATGTAATTTATCGTCAAACCCCATATTTAAAATGGATGACAATTGCTTTTTTGATTAATATGATCTTTTTTGATATTTATCTGGCCTATAAGCCGATGAGCTTATTATTTTTAGTCTCCGGATGGGCTTATAGCCAGGAGTGTAGGGAAGCGAAGAATTAGTTTACGTGCCCGTGAGCGTGACCGTGACCGTGCCCGCATCTATTTATCTTTTCCAAACTTTATTTCTTGCTTGAATTGCAGGGGGTAAAAGAATTTGGAAATAAACAATAAATTCGGGCATGGGCATGGGCATGGGCACGGGCACGAAAACTTTTTTTCAGTTACGAGTAGTATAAAATGGCAAATACAAATAAAACAGGAAGTCCCGTGCTGACGTTATATGATTTTCTGGCAGTTTTTAAAAAAAACCGGTCCAAAATCGCTATTACAGCGGCCGTTTTTGCCTTGCTCGGATTTTTCATCCAGGCGACAAAACCTGTCGAATACATAGCTGAAGGGACTTTTCTGGAAAAAAACAAAGCCTCTAACGACACCGGATCTTTAATTAAACTATTTGGGAAAGAGACAGATGACAGTAGCGGAATTTCCCTGATGAAATCAAGAAAACTGGCGATGAGGCTTGCATTAGCCAACAATATGCAGGCAACCATTGCAAAAGATCAGTCAGATCCCTTTGCACTATTGAGGGTGATCAAAAATAATCTTCTTGCCGAATATGCGATTTTCCGCCCTTCGCAAGCGCCATCGGTTACGGATCCGAAAGAAGAGATCGCAGTCACAGAGATCAAATTTACCGGGGAAACCCCTCTGAACCTATCCTTGATAGCTGATTCAGATAAAACATTTTCCCTGTACGATGAGAACAATAAAAAGATGGGGGAAGGCGCCTTTGGCACCCCCTTTACCGATCCAAAAGTTACCCTGACAGCACATATGCTGTCCGACAGTGCCGCTCCCGGGGAAAGATATTTACTTCATTTACAACCTTTGGCACATGTGGCAAAGGGGATTTCCCTTAAGTTAAAAATCGACAATGATGCAAAAGACAGAAAACTTCTCAAAATCACCTACACCCACCCTAACCGGCACCTCGCAGCTAAGTACATCAATGATTTTATGCAACTCTACATTGAGTTGATCAGGGAAGAGATGGAGGAACTAAAGACCATACAGGTCGGATATCTCAATAAAAGACATTACGAACTGACAAGCGAATTGGAAAAGGTTTTAACAGCTCACGCCCATGCCGTATCTTCTGACCTCAAGCTCACAGGCTTTACCTCCTCATCTGAAGCTTTTCGCTTCATCGCAAAAAATCAAAAGAAATTGCAAGAAGAGCTCATTGCGCTCAATATGAATATCCATAGGCTGGCCCAAGTCTATGAATTTTCCGATTATGAGAAAGTTCTTTTTTTTCCTTCCACAAAGGAAATACACCCCCGCATCCATGAGGTCACTCTTCTCAGGCAAGAAGCAAATGCATTGAAGCTTGGATTAAAAAACGAAAAAACCGATCCAAATTCACATCTTGTAAGTGAAGGGATTAACAGACAGACAGCTCATGAACTTCTCTTAGGCTACAGCAAAGAATTTAGTAAAAATGAATCGACATTGATCCAGCAACAATTCATTATTCAACAACTGCAAGACCCCGAATTTGAGATCAGCTCGCTCAGTTCCACCATCAATGATGAAATCGCTGCGTCCATTATGTCAAAAACGAGCCAGTTAGTTCTATCCTTAAAGGACAATGACAATTTAAGTTTAAAAGAGAAAGAACGGATTAAAAGCGACTTAAAGATTCAAAAACAATTTCTGATTAACCATCTGCAACAAAATTCCGACCTTGTAGTTTTAAGCCAGGAACATTTAAAAGATAAAATCAACATGTTAAAACATAAAAATCTCCTGTTGATTAACGATCATATTTCTATTTTGGAAAGAGAAATCAAGGAATTCATCGGTCATGCTTTAGAAAACATGAAAGACGAAGCGCGCTTAATTCAGAAAAACCTCTCCGACCTGCAATTCGATATGTCATTATTTCCTTCTAAATGGACTGAGGAACAACTGATCGAATATAAGATGAATGTCAATTATAAAATCATGGAAGAGCTTGTCCAACTGGTGGAAACAAAACTCAGCAGCGCGAATCTGGAGGTCATCAGGTCCTCCCCTGTCGATCAGCCTATTGTCCCCCTTCATCCAAAACCGCATCATCTGTTGTTGTTTACGCTTCTGGGGGCTTTTTTTGGTGGTTTTATCAGTTGCGGCTGGGCATTATTCCAGTCAGTGGTCAATGGGGTGCACATAACAAAAGAGGGATTAATAGCCAATGGGCAGCATGTATCTGGCTTACTTTCCCGCCAGAATCTGCACTCATCCGGTCAGGAACCTTTGCATAACAGCGATTTGGAAACATTGCGCCATCTACTCACATTTATGGAAGGAAACAAGACGAATGGGCAACAGCTTTTGGCCCTTGAAAACCATGGGCCGCATTATGCGCCGGTTTTGGCAGAGCTGCTTTTCAAATCAAATAAAACCGCGATACTGCTCGATCTTAACTTCGATCGGTCTGACAGCCAAGCCAACGGTCTTCTGCAATATCTGGAAGGAAAAAATGAGGCGCCGGCAATCAATAAGACTTTATGTTATGATTATATAGAAGCCGGGGGGATCTGCCGGTACGGAAACGAATTGTCAGGAACAAAGCGGTTTACCGAACTATTAACCAAATTGCAAAAGATGTACGATTGGACGATTTTGTACACAAACGTTTCTCCTGGCACAGCCGAAGCTAAAAATCTGCTTCAAATATTTCCCTTAGCTGCTATAACTGTCATTAATGAAACATTATCCGATTTGGAAGCCTGCGTTGCTGACCCGGCAGGTGTAGAGTGTAAACGTACCTTTTTGATTGTCAATCCGGAGAAACAATAGATGTTTAACAAGCCAATAGCCCCTCAAGTGATCGGACTTGAATTAGATGCCTTCATGATAAGGGGTATTGTAGTACACATTGTGAGAAAAAAACCATGTGTAAAAGAGTTGTTCGAATATCCCATTTTACCCGAGATCGGCCTTTCCGATTCCGAAGAGCAAAAGAAATTACAGGAAATCATCGGCAACAACCTCATTGCCGCGACTTCTCCTACATCAGATCTGCTTATCCGCCCTCTTGAGCTCAAAGTGCAAAAAAGAAAAGATGTCGAATCCGTTTTTGCTTTTCAGGCGGAAAACTTGCTTCCCTACCCCATTGAAAATGGCGTTTTGGACAAACTATTTCTTTCACAGGACAAAGAGGGGACAAAACTGACGGTTTTAGCGGCCCGCAAAGATCATGTGGAAACCAACCTCAAACAATGGAATGAATGGGGTATTGATCCGGAAGTCCTCTCCGCCGAGCCTCATGGATTGGCTGTTTTTGCCAAACACTTCTGCCAAAGTCCCGATGCTCATTATGTTTTGCATATTGGGATCAGACAAGTGCTTTGCATCGTTGTGGAAAATGGCAATCTAATTTGCTCATCAACGCTCCCAAATGGACTCGAGGGAATATTACTCGAGATTGCACGCAATAATAAGACCAACCAGTTTTCCGCTTATCAAGGCTTATCCGGCATCGACATTGGCCAGGAATTTTTAAAAACCCCGTTAGAGGCTTTACGCATATCTGTGACAAGGGCTATTTATGCATTGACAAAGCAATATAAAGGAAAAAACATCGCCTCTATTCTGATCACGGGAGCTGGCGCCAATATACCAAAACTGCCCGAATGGCTCATCGAGCCCTCGGGAAAAGTGTTGTTGACAGCAAGAGAAGATCTTGTCAAAAACATAAACAGGGAAGATCTCAATCTCTATTCCATTCCTCTTGGCACAGCCTTAAGCGTCCTTCCCTTAGGATATCAGAGGGTTAATTTCCGCCAGGGGACTTTAAGTTATCCGGCTCCCTGGAAAAGGATAAAACAGCCTCTCATCCTCTATTGTTTTCTTTGCCTTGCCTTATCCATTGCCCTGACAATATTTGGCCGCTCTTATATCAATCATCAAGAGTCGCTTGCAAAACTCGAATACCTGAATCTTCTCGAAATCATGAATAAACCCTATTCTGAATTCGAAAAAGAATTTGCCCAAAAACATACGGCTGTTTCAGCGCAGGACCATATCCCGCAAATTGACCAGCTCACTAATGAAGATCTTCAGTTACGCCTCCAATTTCTGGAAAAGGAGATTCAATCAACACCCCACACCTTTCCTCTGCAACCCAACGTCCCCCTTGTCTCCGATGTACTGGCCTGGATCAGCTCGCATCCAAACTTTGTTGGGGACAGGACAGACAAAAAAGCTCCCTCTCTTGAAATTGAAAGTTTTACCTATACTGTCGTCAAACGTCCGGAGCCTTCTAAAAAACAAGAAAAATATCAGGTGAAGATCGAACTGGAATTTTCCAGCCCATCGCCAAAGATGGCAAGAGAATTTCACGATGCCCTGATTGCTCCAAATAAAATGGTAGATCCCAAAGCAGAGATCAAGTGGAATTCCGTAGAAGGAAAGTATCGGACATCCTTTTACCTCAAAGACAAAACGTTTTATCCAATCCCATAAGAAAGCAGGAGTATATGTTACAATCTGTTCCTCCACAACGTTTGCTGCTTTACTTCATCGTAGCCGGCTTAGTTCCCCTTGCGATTGCCTGGTTTTTCTTATCAAATGGATTAAACTCAACCCATGAGTTAAGCCATCAGATCAAATACATCCAGGAACAAGCCTTCAGCCGGGAACAAAAACAGGCAAATAACGTCGCCATCCGCAATCACTTTCGCAATGCAGACCATTTTTACATCGATAAACACCTGGAAATACTCACGCTTTTAGAGCCGGAAATCGACAGCCTCAATAGCATGATCGATAACCCAAATTTTCCTGTCGACGAACATGTAAGAAAGCGCCTGGAATTTCTGAACGGCAATGGGAACACGATTCGCTTTGTCGAAGGGTCCGTTCAATCCACCCCATTATTTCAGGAAGTCACGGAAACCCTTGCCCACCCTGTAGAGGTCAATATTTCGGACCTGCAGCAAATCTTATGCCGGATCGAAGGGGTTCCCATCGGAACTTGCACGCCGCCCGCGGAACGCCCTCAACTCCTCATTCTCGATTTCAAGATCAATAAAAAAAATGTATCGGAAAAAAATCAGGTATTCCTCCTCAATCTTAAATTATTAAAACGGGAATTCAAATAACATGATGATCAGAGTCGTCTTTCTTTTTTTGTTACTTTTGTCGGCATGCACAAAATCAACGGATTCTTTCTCTCCCCTGGCCCCGCAATTGGTCAGCATCAATATCATCGATCGAAATGGTCTGTCTGAAACGATCAGCAATCCCGAACGTCTCGAGCAATATTATTCCGTCGATTTTACAGAACCTCAGCCCTATCAAAAGGTGTTGCGCATTTATAATCGCGATGAACAAGGCAATATTCCCGCCTGCATGACGAGTTACCATGCAAATGGATGCCCCAAACAATATCTGGAAGTCAGCAATAGCAGAGCTTGCGGCACCTATCGGGAATGGCATGCAAATGGGCAAAAAAAGATCGAAGCCAAAATTATTGCGGGCCATGCCGATTTGAGCGCGGGAGCCGAAAAAACATGGGTGTTTGACGAATGCAGCACGGTGTGGGACGAAGGGGGGACCCTCATTGCCTCAATCCCTTATGCAAAGGGGAAATTAGACGGGGTCTGCCTCTATTATCATGCGAATGGAGCACTATGGAAATCGGTCCCCTTTTCCAATGGAGTGATCGATGGGACCATGGAACTGCATTATCCCGATGAGTCCCTGTTACAATGCACACAATATCAAAGGGGGCAAAAAGAAGGTAAGTCGACCCGTTGCTGGAAAGATGGCGTGATCGCTGCCGAAGAGGAGTATTCGGAAGGGTTGCTGATTACCGGGCTCTATTATGACCATGAAAGCAACCTCATTTGCAAAGTGAACGAAGGGAATGGCACAAGGGCTATCTTTGGTAAGGAAAAAGTGTGTGAGCTGCATGAATATCATTTAGGTGAGCTTAATGGCGAGGTCCAGGTCTTCGACCAGTATGACCGCATCATCAATCGCTATCATGTGAAAGAGGGGTGCAAACATGGGGAAGAGATTACCTATTATGATGCTGTGCGGTTGCAAAAAACCCTAACCCCAAAATTACTGATCAACTGGTATGAAGGGAAAGTCCAGGGAGTCTGTAAAACCTGGTATCAGAATGGGATCCAGGAAAGCCAAAAAGAGATGAGCAACAACAAAAAAAATGGACTTCACACCGTATGGTATCGCGACGGCAGCCTGATGATGATTGAAGAGTACCAGCTCGATAAACTCGTTAAGGGAGAATATTATATCAATGGGGAAAGGTCTCCCGTAAGCACGATCATCGACGGCAAGGGGTTTGCTAATTTGTATGACGCCGACGGCAATTTCAAACAAAAGGTCGAATATTGCCACGGCAAGCCGGTTTTGTGAATTTTAATAATGCAGATCGGAATATTGATCGAGATCGACGCTTCTTTTAGAGCGAAAGAGACTAATGACGATCGCAAGGCCTACCGCAGCTTCGGCAGCTGCGACAATAAGGACAAAAAAGACCCAAACCAGGCCGTTTATGTCACTCCATTGATTGGCAAAGGCGACAAATAAAAGATTGGCTGCATTTAACATCATTTCGATGCAGAGGAAAAAAATTAATGCATTGCGCCTGATCAGACACCCGATAATGCCAATCGCGAACATCATCAGACTGGCAATTAGTATAACCGCTAGATTCATATTTATTCCCTCTTCGCAATGTAAACGGACCCTACGAGAGCAATCAAAAAGAGAAGGACCACCAATTCAAAAGGAAAAAAGAAGTGTAAGTAAAGCGATTGCCCAAGGGGCTGGACATCGCCGAACCTTTCATCTGTCGTATGCATGGAGGCCCAATTCGTTAACGGATAGGCGATCAGGTAACTTAGGTAACTGACGACAGCCACCAAACTAAAGACTGTTGCGATGATAAAAAAACGATTGTTTTTAGAGGGAAACCGTTCAATCTGCTGATGAGCATCCTGAAATAAAATAATGACAAACATAAAGATCACTAAAATGGCGCCGGCATAGACGAGAATTTGCATGACCGCAATGAAACTGGCAAAAAGCTCCAAATAGATCCCGGCAAGGGTGATCAGGGAAAAGAGAAACGAAAGGCAGGAATGGACAGGTTTTTTAAAAACCAAAACCCCTAATGAACTCAAGAGTAAGCATAAGGGGTAGATCATGAATAAAATATTTTCCATCAGATCTCCCGCTTAGGATCCCGTCCCGATTCCCCGGGAAATTTTTCGTTGAGCTGCTCTTTGGTATAGATCAACGATTCGCGCGTATAGCCGGAGAGCTCAAATTCACTGCTTAAAATGATGGCCCCCGTCGGACATGCCTCTTCGCAAAGCCCGCAATAGATACAGCGAAGCATATTGATTTGAAAATCTGAGGCATAACGCTCGGTTCGCGAATGGGGATTGTCCGGATCATTTTGCGCCGGTTTTACATAGATTGCCTGAGACGGGCAAGCGATGGCGCAAAGCTCGCATCCGACACACCGCTCTCTTCCATCTTCCCATTTTGTCAAATAATGGCGGCCGCGCGAACGGATGGGCAATTTGGGCTTTTCTTCCGGATACCGCCTGGTCACCGGTTTTTTTAAGGCATATTTGAACACGATAAGAAGTCCCCTTAACATCGAAAACACCTGAGCCAACGCACTTTTTTTCATCAGTACACCAAAATAAAATAGGCCGTGACAATGAGATTGATTGTGGCCACGGGAATTAACACCTTCCATCCAAAGCTCATTAATTGGTTATAACGCAGACGCGGCAATGTGGCTCTAACCCACATGAATAAAAAAACAAATAGGGCAAGTTTCAGGAAGAACCAAAGGACCGGAATATCCCCCGGGCCATGCCAGCCGCCTAAAAATAAGGTCACAGCAATAGCTGAAACGGCTAAAATGTTGACATATTCCCCTAAAAAAAACATGGCAAATTTCATTCCGCCATATTCGGTGTGATAGCCGCCGATCAACTCCTGCTCCGCTTCCGGCAAATCAAACGGCGCCCGGTTTGTCTCGGCAAAGGCTGTAATCAGGTAGATGAGGAAACTGACCGGATTTGTCCAAATAAACCACGCTTTGCTTTGCGCTGCAACAATATCCTGAAGATTTAATGAGCCGGCAGACAGAATCACGCTCATCACGGAAATGCCCATCGGAATTTCATAGCTGATCATTTGCGCTGTCGACCTCATTCCCCCAAGAAGGGAATAGCGATTGTTGGAAGCCCAGCCGGCAAGAACGATCCCATAAACGGCTAAGGAAGAAAAGGCTAATAGAAAGACGATTCCGGCATTGACACTGGCAATGGATAAAGAAACCGGACGGCCGAAAATATCCACCGTCCCGCCGACAGGAATTAAGACAAAGGCGGCTAATGCGGTAAACAGGGAAATGCCCGGCGCAAGCCAGTAGGTGAAAGTCTCTACGCCGGCCGGCTGAAAGCTTTCCTTGCACAAGAGTTTTAGCCCGTCGGCAATCGGCTGCAGAAGCCCTAATGGCCCAACCCGGTTTGGCCCTAAACGCAATTGCATGCGCGCAAGAACGACCCTCTCGCAAAAAGTCATATAGGCAGCAGCTCCCATGAGGACCGCGACGACGACTATC
>Ga0207128_1150_pt1 | contig 11164 bp, 7 predicted proteins | sample Alteio_BWMinHeat_18_FD_153522 | JGI IMG/M metagenome (GOLD analysis project Ga0207128, IMG submission 153522) | Enriched cells from forest soil in Barre Woods Harvard Forest LTER site, Petersham, Massachusetts, United States -... | ecosystem: Environmental > Terrestrial > Soil > Temperate forest >... | reverse complement strand
GCGTGGCCGATCGCCCATTGCTTGTACTGACAGATGCGCTGGAGGGCGATCCTGGCCGCCGCCTCCGGGGAAGCGGCCTCATTGGCTCCCCGGGTGATGATTTCCAACAGGGTCAGCTCGCGCTGGATTTCCTGATGTTCCCGCGCCGCGCGGGCGGCTGCCGCCATATTCTCCCTGTGCGCCAACCGCTCCAGTTCAAGCTGGCGGCGCAAGCGGGAAACCTCGCCGGGGTCGGACTCTGGAGACGGAGCGGTCATTCCCATGCGACTGTAGGCGGCAGACGACAAAGTTCAACCACGTAAAGAGACTAGAACGTAAGGAGGACGGGAGGGAATTGCCGATTTTCGATTTTCGATTTGCGTCCGCCAAACATTATGGGGATGCGGCTGCGGCGCACGACGGATGAAAATGGCGGCTCCATTTAGAAGACCTGTGCGCATTGAACAGCGCAGCCGCAGCGGCTGGGCTCCGCCACAGCCGCGGTCCGCTGATGCCGGGGCGCTTGCCGTCCGGGGTCAGGCCTGCGGTCCGGCGGCGAAGACGATGACGCTCATGGGGGGGAGCGTGAAATCGGCGGAGTATTGCTGGTTGTGGACCTTATATTCGTCGGCGGCCACTCCGCCGAGATTGCCCTGGTTGCTGCCGCCGTAGATTTGGGAGTCGCTGTTGAGAACCTCCCGCCAAAAACCGCCCACGGGGAGGCCGACGCGATATTTCAGGCGCAGCACGGGGGTGAGGTTCAGGATCACGATGAGGTGATGGGTTCCCTGTTTGGTCTGTCGCACGAATGAGAGGACGCTGTTTTCGTTATCGTTGCAATCGACCCAGAAAAATCCCTCGTGGTCGTAGTCGCCCTGGGAAAGGGCCGGTTCGGCGCGATAGAGCTTGTTCAAGTCTTCCACGAAGCGCTGGGTGCCGGCGTGATAGGGCCCGTGTTCCAGGAGCCACCACTCGAGGCTGGCGTTTTCGTTCCACTCGCTGCTTTGCCCGAATTCGCCGCCCATGAAAATGAGTTTCTTGCCGGGGAAGGTCCATTGATAGGCGAGGAGGGCGCGGAGATTGGCAAATCGCTGCCAGTCGTCCCCGGGCATCCGGCCGAGCAGCGTGCGCTTGCCGTGGACCACTTCATCATGCGAGAGCGGCAGGATGAAATTCTCGTTATGATGATAGAGCATCGCAAAAGTAAGATCGTTCTGATGGTACTTGCGATAAACCGGATCGCGCTTGAAGTAGCCGAGCGTGTCGTGCATCCAGCCCATGTTCCATTTGAAGGAAAAACCCAGCCCGCCGAGATAAGGTGGCCGGGTGACGAGGGGCCAGGCGGTGGATTCCTCGGCGATGGTCAGGACGCCTGGATGTTCCGTGTGGACGAGGTGATTGAACTCCTTCAGGAATTCGATCGCCTCCAGGTTTTCGCGCCCGCCGTACTGGTTGGGGATCCATTCGTCGTGTTTGCGCGAATAGTCGAGATAGAGCATCGAGGCAACGGCGTCGACGCGGAGACCGTCGATATGATAGCGCTCGCACCAGTAGAGCGCGTTGGCGGTGAGGAAATTGCGGACCTCGTGCCGGCCGAAATTGAAGATGAGCGTCCCCCAGTCCTGATGGGCGCCCTTGCGGGGATCCTCGTGCTCGAACAGGGCGGTGCCGTCGAATCGCGCGAGCGCCCATTCATCGCGGGGGAAATGAGCGGGAACCCAGTCGACCAGAACGCCGATGCCGGCCTCGTGCAGAGTGTTGACGAGGAATTGAAAATCATCGGGTGTGCCAAAACGGCTGGTGGGCGAATAGAACCCGGTGACCTGATACCCCCAGGAGGGATAGTAGGCGTGTTCGGATACCGGAAGAAATTCGACGTGGGTAAAGCCCATTTTATGGACATAGTCCACGAGCGGACCGGCGATTTCCCGATAGCTCAAGGATTCCGCGGCCGATTTCTTGCGCCACGAACCGAGGTGCACCTCATAGATGCTCATGGGCATGCGCATCGGCTGCAGTTCCCGCCGGGCCTTCATCCAAAGCTCATCGCTCCAAACCACTTTTTTGGTATTCCAAACAATGGAGGCGTTCTTGGGAGCGGGCTCGAAGAATTCGCCGTAGGGGTCGGTTTTAACAACCACCGCGCCATTCGCATCCCAGAGTTCGTACTTGTACAGAGTCCCTTCGCCAACTCCCGGCACGAACAATTCCCAGACACCGGAAGCGCCCAGGCGCCGCATGGGATGGTAACGGCCATCCCATTTATTGAATTCGCCGACCACGCTGACGCGCCGGGCATTCGGCGCCCAGACGGCGAAGCTGGTTCCCGGCACGCCATCGATCGCGCGCAGATGCGACCCGAGCTTGTCGTAAATCCGGCGTTCATTTCCCTGGCCGAACAAATAAAGATCAGTCTCGCCGAGCGTGGGAAGGAAGGAATAGGCATCGCGCGTTTGACGAACGCCGCCCTGGTAATCGGTGATGATGAGATCGTAGGCGTAAACAGACGTCGCCTTCTTCGTGGACCCTTCGTAAAGCCCGGATTCGTCCAGCCGCTTCAGCATGAACGACGGTTTGCTTTTCTCATGGGTGGGGACGACTTCCACGGAGGCGGCGTTGGGAAGAAAAGCGCGGACGACGAGGCCAGAGGAATCGCCGAGCGGGTGCATGCCCAGCAATTGGTGAGGGTTCCCGTTTTGTGCGTGGACAAGGCTAGCGAGTTCAGCTTTGGTCAGCAACATGTGCGTCAGTTATGCCACGCCGAGGAAGTCTTGGACACAACAAAAGCAGAACTGCCGCCAAGTCACGCGACTGGCGCACGGGAGCACGAAAGGAAACGGCGGCGGTCTTCCGACCGCCGCCGTCCGTTGGCGAATTTATGGAGATCGACTACGCGTCCACGGAGGCCATCTCCTCGTTGGTGACGGCGTTGACAATCTTGAATTGTTCGGCGTGGAAGGCGGGGTCGGCACGGAATGAGAGTTTGCCGAAATACCGCTTCTCCAGCTCGATCAGGAGTTTCTCGTCCTCCTTGCGCAAGCGTTCGAGGACGGTCGGATGGACGACGATGCGGAGTTGGAAGTCCGATTCGTCGCGATGGCGGCGCTTGAGGATTTCGCCGAGTTTGCGCTGGATTTCGACGCTCATGGTGAGGGAGCTCTTGACCTTGCCGCGGCCGGTGCAATACGGGCAGTCGTCGTAGACGGCGGAGCGCACGCTCTCGGAGTGGCGCTGGCGGGTCATCTCCATCAGGCCGAGTTGCGAGATGGGGAGGATGTGAGTCTTGGCCTTGTCGCGGCGCAGGCCGTCCTTCATCTTTTGATAGACCTGCATCTGGTCGCGGCGGGGTTTCATGTCGATGAAGTCGAGCACGATCAGGCCGCCCATGTTACGCAGGCGAAGTTGCCGGCAGATTTCATCGGCGGCCTCGATGTTGACGCGGAGGATGGTGGATTCCTGGTCCTTGCCGCCCTTGTGGCTGCCGGTGTTGACGTCGATGGCAACCAAAGCCTCGGTTTCATCGATGACGATGTAGCCGCCGCTTTTGAGGTGGACTTGACGGGAGAAGGCATTTTCGAGCTGCCGGCTGATGTTGAACCGGTCGAAGATGGCCTGGGAGTCGGAGTAGACTTTGACCTTTCCGACGGAGCGCGAGGAGATCTTGGAGATCATGTTGCGCATGCGATCGTATTGTTGCGGACTGTCGATGACGATGCGTTCGACGTCCTCGGTGAGGAAGTCGCGAACGGTGCGCTCGACGAGGTCGGGTTCCTGAAATACACAGGTGGCCGAGGGCTGGGTGGTGATGCGGTTCTGGATCTGGCGCCACTCGTCGAGGAGCAGGGCGAGGTCGCGGATGAAGTAGCGCTTTTGCTGTCCTTCGCCGACGGTGCGGATGATCACGCCCATGCCTTCCGGGATGTTGAGCTCGCGGAGGATTTTCTTGAGACGATGGCGCTCCTCCTGGTTCTCGATCTTGCGGGAGATGCCGCTCTGATCGGAATTGGGGAGCAGGACGAGGTAGCGTCCGGGGAGCGCGAGATGGGTGGTGACGCGCGGGCCCTTGGTGCCGATGGGGCCCTTGGTGACCTGGATAATGATGTCACTGCCGGGAGGGTAGAGGCGCGGGATGTCTTTTTGGGTGAAGCGCGGCTTATCGCGCCGCTGGGCGCCCTCGCGCTCGACGACTTCCACGCCGCTATCGAGGTTGCTGGGGACGATGTCCCAATAGTGCAGGAAGGCGTTTTTCTCGAAGCCGATGTCGACGAAGGCGGCCTTGAGGCCATCCTCGAGATTTTTGACCTTGCCCTTGAAGATGCTGCCGACGAGGCGTTCCTCGTTGGTGCGCTCGATGGTGAATTCCTCGAGGCGTCCCTCCTCGAGGACGGCGACGCGGATTTCGAGGGATTCGGAATTGATGATCACTTCCTTGTGGGTGCGCTTGATCGGCTTGATCATGCGCTTGACCTTGGTGATGACCCGGTTGGCGGCGTGGCGAATGGATTCGACGAGGCCCTTGGGTTTCGGATCCTCGACGTGGACGGGCGTGAAATTCTCCTCGGCCTCGACCTCGGCGGGAGTATCCATGTGGGGCTCGCGGAATTCGCGATTGCGCCCCTCCTGTTTCTCGCCGGCGCCGTCCTGGGGGAGATTTTTCTGGCCCTCGGCCGGGAGCCCGGCGGCGATATTCTCAGCGCGTTCGATTTCGTGCTCGTGGCGGCCCTCGGAAAAGATGGCCTCTTCCTTGGGTTTATCGCTCAAGACTTCGGCACGGGCCTCGTGGGCAGCGCGATCCGGGCGATCGGGGCGATGCTGCTGGTGTTGATTTTTGCCCTGCATGCCGCCGTGGGGGCGGAAGCGCTGGGGGCCGCGACGGCGGCCGAAACTGCGTTCGTTCATAACTAATAGTCCCTTCGATGAATGTGGACGTTTTGCAAGAGGCCCGCGGCGATTAACGAGCAGAGCACTGAAGACCCGCCATAACTTAGTAGCGGCAGTGGCACTCCCGTCACGGGCATCAACCGAATGTTCATGCCGATGTTGATGAAGACATGGCTGAAAAGCAGGGTGACAACCCCGACGGCCATGAGTTTGCCGAGGCGATCGCGCGCCTGGCCGGCGATTCTGATACCGGTGAACAGAACCACCGCATAGAGCGTGATCACGACCACGCTTCCGACGAATCCACTCTCCTCGGCAATGACGGAGAAGATGAAGTCGTTATGCGCCACGGCGCGCGGCAGGTAACCAAGGGCATTCTGGGTGCCCTGCCGCCAGCCTTTGCCCATCAGCCCACCGGAGCCGACGGAGATGAGCGCCTGTTTCACATTGTAGGAATCATTGCGCTGTTCGATGGCCAACTTCTGAAGCTCCGCCGCCGTGGCATTGCGCGGAGCAGAATCACTAAATTTGCGGTTGAAGTAGACGAGGATCCGGTTGCGCTGGTATTTCTCCAACCGGATCTGCAGGTTGACCGGCATGTAAAGGATGTCGACGAGCAACAGGACGATCAGAGCGCCGACGACACCGCCAATCAGCACCATGTATTTCACCGGCGCGCCACCGATGTAGAGCATTACCAGCCCCACAGGAATGAAGACGAGCGCCGAGCCGAGATCGGGCTCCTTCATGATGAGCAGGAAGGGCAGGGCCATCATGCCGATGGCGGAAAAGAAGATGCGAGGCCGTTTCATTTCGTCGGCGGGGCGCCCGATAAAATTGGCCAGGCCGAGGATGAAGGCGAGTTTGGCGAATTCGGACGGCTGCATCTGGAACGAGCCGAGGTCGATCCAGCGGCGCGCGCCCCAATTGTGAGTGGTGCCAATGCTGGGAATGAGGACAGCGACCAGGAATAGAATGCCGGCCCAGTACCCAACGGCCGACCAGCGGGCGAGGGTGTGATAGTCGATGAGCGCCGCGGCCACCATGGCGCTCACGCCGATCGAATACCAGATGATCTGCTTGATGAAATTCTGCTGGTACCAGTGATGATTCGAGTCTGATTCGGCAGCGATGCACGCGCTGTAGATGAATGCCACGCCGAGCACCATCAGGCCCGCGAGGGCCCAAAGGAGCGTCCAGTCGAGGGGCTCGCGGCGTTGGTTGTGGGAGATGGCAATCATTTGACCTGAGCCAGGGATTTGGGGTCGCCAGAAAGGTAACGAGCTTTGAGCGCCTTATAGATTTGTCCCGCGATGGGAGCACAGGTGTGGCCGCCCGATGCTCCGCTCTCGATCACCACCACGACAGCGAAGCGCGGGCGGTCAGCGGGGGCGTAGGAGGCGAACCACGCATTCTTGTCCACTTTCCTCCCATTTTGCTCCACCTCAGCCGTTCCGGTCTTACCGCAAACCGTCAAGCCGGGAACTTCCGCATCGTGGCCCGTGCCTTCCCTGCTGGAAACGTCGGCGCGCATGGCCTCGCGCACAATCCTGAGACTCTTCTCGCTCACGTTGAGGTGATCGCGGACGCGCGCCTCCCGGAAAACGGTGGGCGCTTCCTCGCTGGTCGGCACGGCTGGTTCAATCCGCTGGACCAATCGCGGCCAGTAAACCGTTCCGCCATTGGCGACGGCCGAGACGACCACGGCGTATTGGAGCGGGGTCACATCCACGGGTCCCTGGCCGATGCTCAGATTCCCGGTGTCGACATCGCTCCAGCCATTCACAAGCTCGCGGGGGCCGGGAAAATTTCCCTTGGTCTCCTGAACCGGCAGGATTCCGGTTTTCTCGCCCAGGTGGAGGCGGCTGCCGAGCTCAATGATCCTTTGCAGGACACCAGGCTTCAAGCCCTGCTTGATGAAATAGGTATTGCTGGAATGTATGAAGGCGAGGCGGAAATCGTACATCCCGGCGGGAGCGGTGTCATGAACGGGCTTCCGATTGGGAAATTTGTAAAATCCCGGGCTGTCGAAGAATTCGGCGGGATCGAGCACACCCTGTTCGAGCGCCGCCAGTCCGACCACGATTTTGAAGATGGAGCCGGGCTGGTAGTTTTCCTGGGTCGAGCGATTGATTTCAGGCCTGAGCTTTGGGTCGTTCAGATAGGAGGATTCCTGGTGCGAGATGCCGTGCGGCCAGATCTCGGGATTGTAGCCGGGAACGGAGGCCATCGCGATGATATCTCCATTGTTCACATTCATGACCACCGCCGCGCCCCGGGTGTTGGTGCCGTACGGCGACGAGTAGAGGGCGCGTTCGGCAGCCCGCTGAATATCGAGATCGATGGTGAGGGCGACGTTTTCGCCAGGCTCGGGCGCCTTCTGGAGGGTTTCCGATTGCCGGTAGCCGAGGCGGTTGACCATCATGGATTTCACTCCGGCGACACCGCGCAATTCGGAGTCAAACATGCCCTCGATGCCCGTGTGGCCCTTGTAGTCCGGCAGCCGATAATGGAAGAAGGCGTCTTCGTCCTCCACGGAGCTGTCGTCCCGCCGCAATATCCCGAGGATATGCGCGCAGGCGCTGCCGCCGGGATAGGAGCGCGTCGGCTGTATCTCTAGTTCCACACCGGGGACACGCGGCGGGCGCTCGGCAAAGATCGCGACTTGTTGCGGCTGGAGATTTTCGAGAATGGGAAAAGGCAGCGCGCGCTGGGCGAGATAGTGACGGCGAAGCGCCGCAGCGTTGGTCAGGAATCGCGGGTCGCCGAGGGAGGAACTGACTTGAAGGACAATGTTGCTCACCACGTGGAAGCGTGCGGCGTCGGCCAATTCGTCGATCTGCGCGCGATCAAGGCGGATTTTTGGAGGGCGGATCTTTTTATACTGGGCTTCAAATGATTTTGACAAATCCGCGAGATAAAGGTCCGCGGCATAGCTGGGGCGGTTTTCGGCGATGGCGCGCCCGGAGGCATCGAGAATTTTTCCACGCACAGCCGGCAGCCTGACCGTGCGCAGGGCCTGGTCCTGAAGTTCGTCCTGAAATCGTTTCGAGTTGGCGATCTGAACGTACCAGAGCCCGCCGACCAGGAGCAACAAGCCGCCAAACAACGCAACTGCGAAGAGCCGCAGGGGGCGGTCTTCCTTGTTGAGTTGGTCGAAGATCAACATGTCAGTTGCGGCCCCGCTTGATCTGGCGGTCGGCGCGGAAGGTGGTCTCGGGCAGTTGCTGGTAAGAGAGCATGCGGTGAAGCCGGTCAAAAAGGAGAAACATCAAAGGCGTAAAGATGGCTGCCCCGACGGCCATGACGAACCACTGCCAGAGACTGGCCATGCCGATGATCGGGTGAGCCCCGGAATTGAAAAGTATGAGCAGCGTCCCGAGGGGAACGACCGCGCCGGCAATCAAGCCAAGAGCCAACTGGGCGGAAACCATTTCACGAAGCACAAGGTCGCGGCATCGGTGAATCATCAGTCCGACCACGAAGAGCGGGACGATGCTGACGCCCAACGCATTGACGGAAAGCGAATCGTACCAAAGCCCGCCCCAGACTGCGAGAAGCGCGAGGGTGAACACACCGGAACTTAGACTGGCGTAAACAATCAGGGCCGGAAGCAGGTCGATTTGGGCGCCGAGGAGGTTACGGAAGCCGCTGAACGACGCCTCGATGAATACAGCCAGAAAAGCCGCCATCAGGACGGCTACCGTATCGAGCATGTTCATTTGGTGCGTCATCGGTGTGTCTCGTTCATCATGGAAGCAGAACCCATACGGCCTCCAGGGCGTTCAAATTGGCGGCAAGTTTGACACGCGCTTCTGTGTAGAGACCGTAGCCGCTGCTTCGGGTATCGATCACCTGGCCGATCATGATTCCGGCAGGGAAGACGCCTCCGAGTCCGCTGGACAAAACGGTTTGGCCCGGCTTGATATCCAGGTCCGAGGTAACCACGGTCTGGCCGGTTTTGGGAGCGGTCATTCGCGAGAGATAGCTCAGGGTGACGATGCCATTCTCGATCGGCCCACCCATGCCGGGTGTGATGATTCCGGCTTCTCCGGTTTCGGGTATTTTGGCGGCGGCGCGACAATTGGGATCGCCGAGTAAAACGACTTGTGAAGAGGTGGTGCCGGTGGCGAAGACGCGTCCGGCGAGGCCGTCGGCGGTAAGGACCGGCATATCCACCCTGACGCCATCCCGCGATCCGAGATCGATGAAAACAGCACTCCACCAGTTGGCGGGATCGCGGCCGATGACCCGCGCGGCCTTGAGTTTGCCGGCGGCTGGTTTTGGAAAGTTGAGCAAGGCGCGGAGGCGGGCGTTTTCATTGCGGCCCTCCACACTCTTTTGAAGCTGGATCCTAAGGTCTTGGTTTTCCGCGCGCAATTGTTCGAGTTCGCGAAGCAGTTCGCGACGGGAGACGACGGAATCTCCCGCCTTGTCGGAGACCTGCTGGGTGCCGCTGGCGAGGCCGAAAAGAGGCAGGAAGAGGCCTCCGATGGCAAGCTTGAGGCGTTCGGCAGTCTGCTGGGGGAGGTGAAGGAGGATCACCACCAGCAAACTGACAATTCCCAACGCAATATAGTGCTGCCTTTTTAGCATCAATCCACCCGTCTATCTGAACGCGGCCGGGAAATCCGGGCGCGATCAGCGGGCGAACGCAGCTGTGGATCAGGTTCGGCTGGAGGCGACTCGCTTGAGGAATTGAAGCTCTTGCAAAACCCGGCCCGTACCTTCGGCGACGGCCACCAGCGGATCTTCCGCGATGTGGACGGGCAGGCCGGTTTCCTGGGCAACCAATCGGTCGATTCCGCGCAACAACGCTCCGCCGCCGGCCATGACAATGCCGCGATCAATGAGATCGGCGGACAATTCAGGGGGGCAACGCTCGAGAGTGATGCGGACCGACTCCAAAATGCTTGAGAGAGGCTCCTTCAGGGCTTCGCGGATTTCTTCCGAGCGAATGGTCAGGGTTTTCGGCAACCCGGCGCTCAAATCGCGGCCCTTGATTTCCATGGTGAGTTCCTGTTCCAGCGCAAACGCCGAACCGATGCGGATCTTGATTTCTTCCGCGGTGCGTTCGCCAATCATCAGATTATAGGTCCGTTTAATGTGTGCAACAATCGTCTCGTCAAACTCGTCTCCGCCCACGCGAAGACTGCGGCTGAAGACGATGCCTGCAAGTGATATGATGGCAATCTCGCAGGTTCCGCCGCCAATGTCGACTATCATATTGCCCGCCGGTTCGTGAACCGGCAAACCAACGCCGATGGCGGAGGCCATCGGTTGCTCGATGAGATACACTTCCCGGGCGCCGGCGTGCATGGCGGAGTCCTTGACCGCCCGGCGTTCGACTTCGGTAATGCCAGAAGGGACCGCCACAACCACCCGCGGGGCGATCAATTTGCGATGATGGACCTTCTGGATGAAGTGACGCAGCATCGCCTCGGTGATTTCGAAGTCGGCGATGACGCCGTCCTTCATGGGCCGGATGGCCACGATATTCCCCGGGGTACGGCCAAGCATTCGCTTGGCTTCTTCGCCGACGGCAAGCACATTGGTCGTGCCCGCCTCGATGGCGACAACGGAGGGTTCTCGCAACACAATGCCCCGATCCTTGACGTAAACGAGCGAATTCGCGGTCCCAAGATCGATTCCAATGTCGTTGGAAAACAGGCTTTTGATGTATGCGAACATGAACGGTGCCTAGTACGGCGCTCAACTTACGGGGCGGGAAAGCCTACGGTCAAGGAAATGCGGAAGAGATTGCGTGGAGTGGAGGACCGTTGCATAATCGGGCCGGGCTCGCAGGCGACCAGCGGTGGTGCGTGGCGATCCGGGCACACGAATGGTCGCGGCTGTTGGTGATCCATGAAGCAGTTCAATTCGTTCATCCAGCATCTGGCAGATCGGAATGACGTGCGGCAGTTACTGGACGCGCTGATCGAGCATCTGAAGGACGGCGATCCGGCAGGCCGTTGCCAGATCTATGTCCGCGACCCGCTTTCGGGTGATTTTACCCTGTGCCGATCGGTGCCTGAGTCCCTGCCGGAGGTTCAAAGGACGCTCCCTGCCGCTACGCCGCTGGCAGATTATTTTCGCGGGAACCCGGGATCGGTTTTGAGGCTGCACGGGCGGGCCGAGGAAGCGCCAATGGCCTCCGAAACGGTTGCCAGGGCGCAATTGGCCGGATTGGGCCTGGGCGTTTGCGCCCCCATGTTTTCGCGCAATGAGTTGTTGGGGTTAATCGCCATCGCCGGGCCGGACGCTGCGGCGCAAACTGCCGCTGAAGGGCTGGAGGAATTGGTAC
>Ga0207128_1125_pt1 | contig 11236 bp, 7 predicted proteins | sample Alteio_BWMinHeat_18_FD_153522 | JGI IMG/M metagenome (GOLD analysis project Ga0207128, IMG submission 153522) | Enriched cells from forest soil in Barre Woods Harvard Forest LTER site, Petersham, Massachusetts, United States -... | ecosystem: Environmental > Terrestrial > Soil > Temperate forest >... | reverse complement strand
GTGTACAGCGATCCGAAAAAATGTTATCTATTAACAACTTTCTTTGCGATCTTTGTGTTCTTTTGCGGCAATAAATCCTCCCGTTTCTCTTTGCGCCCTCGCGTCTTTGCGCCTTTGCGTTAAATTCAGTTGCGGCTTCCCTCCTGCGTAGTTTGCGGTTTCAGTTGCGCCTCCCCCTGAAATGGGCGAAATACAGGGGGATGTCCGAAACCAAACCAAACGACGATCTTCTCGAAAAAGTCTGGTCCGGGAGGCGCGTTACTCCGGCCGAGGCCGTCAGTCTCAACCGCCTCCCCCTCGAGGAACTCGGCGCCCTAGCCGATCGCCGCCGCCAGCTCGCCAAATCCTCCGCCTACGACGGCCGGGGAAACCAGGTCATCACCTACATCGTCGACCGAAACGTCAACTACACCAACGTCTGCAACGTCTATTGCAAATTTTGCGCCTTCTGGCGCAGCGAGCAGGATGACGATTCCTACATCATCACCCACGAGGAAATGGACCGCAAAATCGAGGAAACCATCGCCCTGGGTGGCACCCAAATCCTCATGCAGGGCGGGCATCATCCCAAGCTGGCCAAATCGTGGTATCTCGATCTCCTCTCCCACATCAAATCAAAGTTTCCGCAAATCAATATTCACGGTTTTTCCCCCAGCGAATTTGTGCATTTCCGGGAAGTCTTCCACGAACCCGTGGATCAGATCATTCGCGATTTCGCCCGTGCCGGCCTCGGATCCATCCCCGGCGGCGGCGGCGAGATCCTCGTCGATCGCGTCCGCCAGCGCATCTCGCCGCTCAAGGCCATGTCCGACGAGTGGCTGGGCGTCATGGACGCCGCCCACCGCCAGGGCCTCGCCAGCACCGCCACCATGATGTTCGGACACGTCGAAACCATCGAGGATCGCGTCGAGCACCTCGATCGTGTCCGAGTCCAGCAGGACAAATCGCTCGGCTACGGCTGTCCGGGCTTCACCGCCTTCATCGCATGGACCTTTCAAGCGGAAAACACCAAACTCCGCGCGCCGACCGTGGGCGCCCACGAATACCTCCGCACCCAGGCGCTCGCACGAATCTATCTGGACAACATTCCGAACATCCAAAGCTCCTGGGTCACCCAGGGCCAGGAAATCGGCCAGATCGCTCTCAAGTACGGCGCCAACGACCTCGGCAGCATCATGATCGAGGAAAACGTCGTCTCCCAGGCCGGCACCACCCACCGCATGGGCGTCGCCGACATGAAACGCCTCATCATCGACCTCGGCTACGAACCCCATCAGCGCGACAATTGGTACAATTTACTGGACTAAACACTACGTCACAATCTATTGCGGATCCGCAATAGATTGTGACGTAGTGTTTAATCTGTCGGGCTGCGAGCGTCCCCGCTCGCAGAAACGTACGAACACACAAGATGCTACGTGTACCCCGAGCGCCATACGCATCCATTCCACTATTCTGAATGAGGCGGATGCGGTAAACATGCGACGTTAAACGCAGAGGCTGGGAACACCGATATCGGCCAATTGCGGGAAAACATCAAGGCGGTGTAAAAACATATCAATGATTTGATTGTCACCGAGAATCCCTGATGGCGGCTGGTTGGAGCACAACGTCACATGATAGCTGCCGTCATTAAGTTGAAGCCTACGGTCGAGCGGGCATTCGGCGCGCCAATCCATCAACTCATATAAATCTCGAAAGCATACCAATCCACCTGTGCATTGAAGTCCAAGCCGCAATTTGAACTCAGAACCGCTAAGCCAGTCCTCATCTGGATATCCGGAATGAAACCGAAGTATAAAAATCCCCGGAGCTCCAGTACAGAACCCGACAATTGTTCCCTTCTGAATGTGCGCCTGAACTTGTTCTGCACTTGTGTAATTGGACGAAAAATAATCTTCACCTTCGGCGATGTGTGTTGCAAATGCGGGAGAATGGAAAACGATTCCAAGGCCAGCAATATCCAACGTAATTTCACATCCATCTACACTCATAATCCTCGACTTTCAAAAATGCGATTTCGATGTTGTTACCCAGTGTATTGGCCGACCCAAAAGGGGATCGTTGTCTATCCCCGCGGCCCAAACACACTCGCCATCACCACATCCTTCACCTTCCACAAAAGCGTCATTGTCATCGCCAGCGGCAGCAGGATTAAAAACAGGATCATCGGACGCCGCGCCTCGAACAATCGATCCATCAGAATTCCCACGACCTGCGGCAGGCTATCCACCTGTGCCAGCGCAAAATAGCAGGCAATCAACAGGATCACCCCCAGCATCAATCCGAGATTGAGCGAGGTAAACAAATGCGTATCCGACCGCAACGCCTCATCCGGCAGCATCGCCGCCAGGCGTTGAAGGATAAAATTCAGGTTCACCAGGAAGAGCAGGGAACTCACCGCCAGGATTGAAACCGAGATTAGGAACACCAGTTCATTCGGCATCCGGTTCCACCAGAAGATGAACGGCGACAGCCCGACATTGATGAATCCAAGGATCGTCGCCCGGTCCAGCGCCAGCTGCCACGGGCGCTCCGTCTTTTTGAAGTGGGACATCTCCATTAACCCCGCCAGCAGCATCAAATTTCCAAAGACGGGCGGCAGCACTCCCATCGGTCGCATCCATTCGGTGACCGCGCTCTGCGCGCTCACCAACAGCGTGAACGGCAGGCCCCAAAAAAGCAGCGAGAGTCCACGGACCAGCCTCCGGAGCGAATGCATCAACTCGGCGTTCGCCTGCGGGTCCGACGTCGGCTTGGAGAATGAAGTCGTTTCGTTTTCCAAGGAGAGAAATGATCACCGAATTCCAGTCGACGTTCCGGTTCCCGCTTTCATCAGAACGAAAGATACGTGTATTCCTTCAAACCGCGCTCGTACTCATCCAGTAGTCGCATGCCCTCTGAGGGTTTCATTTTGTCGGCCTTGATCGCCTCGTCAATCTGCGCCTTCATTTGCCGCTTCAGCTCGTTCTCATCGTATTGCACGGAGGCAAGGCACTGGACAATCGTGCTGCCCTCGATGATTTCCTCGACATAATATCCAGCCGGCTCGTCCGGCTCCAGAAACACGTGCACCTCATTCACCCGTCCAAACAGGTTGTGCAGGTCCCCCATGATATCCTGGTACGCGCCCATCAGAAAAAAGCCGATGCAATATGGCTCCTGGCCGTTTCCGTTGACATTGGCATTTCCATTTCCGTTCCCGGGGCCGTTCGCGCCACCGTTTCCATTTCCATTCCCGGGTCCGGCCGGGCTTCCCGTCCCATTTCTCAATTCATGCAGCGGCAGCGTGTCGCGCACGTCCCGCAGGTCGATGAATTTGTTGATCGCCCCGTCCGAATCGCACGTGATGTCTACCAGCGTGGCCTCGCGGGTCGGGCGTTCGGTCAGGCGATTGAGCGGCATGATCGGAAATAATTGTCCCAGCGCCCAGTGGTCGAGCAGCGATTGAAAAACGGAGAAATTGCAGAGGTATTGATCCCCCAGGCTGTCCTCCAGTTTTCGAATTTCCTCCGGAATGTAGGCCTGGCCGCGAAAACTCTCCACCACGCCCTGGCTGATCTCCCAGTAAAGCATCTCGATCTTCGCCTTGTCCGGCAGGTCCATCAATCCAAGCGTGAACATGTTGTGCGCATCCTCCTTGCGCTCCAGCGCGTCATGGTAGGCCTCCAGCTTGTTCAATTTGCAAAGGTTCGCGCGAATGTCCAGCAGCTCCTTCACCAGCGCATGCTCCGAGTCCCCGAATTTCAAGTGCTCGAAATTCCGTACCTTGCCGATGCTCCCGAACACCTCCACGATCAGCACGCTGTGATGCGCCACAATCGCGCGCCCGCTCTCGCTCACGATTTCCGGGTGCGGCACGTGTTCCGCGTTGCACACGTCCGCCACGTAGTACACCACGTCATTCGTATATTCCTGCAGCGTATAGTTTGTGGAGCTGTCGAACGCCGACCGGCTTCCGTCATAGTCCACCCCCAGCCCGCCCCCAACATCCAGGTATTCGATCGGAAATCCCATCTTGTGCAGCTTCGCGTAGAAGCGCGATGCCTCCTGCACCGCCTTTTTCACCGTCAAGATATCCGGAACCTGCGAGCCGATGTGAAAATGTATCAGACGGAAGCAATGCGTGAGATTTTCCGCCTTGAGCATTTCCGCCGCGGCGAGCAATTCGCCCGTGCAAAGCCCGAACTTCGCATTCTCCCCGCCGCTTTCCGCCCATTTGCCAAATCCCTTGCTCAACAGCCGCGCCCGGATTCCAATCAGTGGCTCCACGTTTACCTGTCGCGAAACCGTGATGATCTGGCGCAATTCCTCCAGTTTCTCCACCACCATGATCACCTTTTTCCCGAGCTTGATTCCCATCAATGCCATCCGGATGAAGCTCGCGTCCTTGTACCCGTTGCAAATGATCAGGCTCCCCGGCTGGTTTTGAAGCGCCAGCCCCGCAAACAGCTCCGGCTTGCTCCCAACCTCGAGTCCGAAACTAAACGGCTTGCCGGCGTCCAGGATTTCCTCCACCACTTCGCGCAATTGATTCACCTTGATCGGAAATACGCCCCGATATTTTCCCTGGTAGTTGAATTCGGCGATCGAATTCCTGAAAGCCGTGTTGATGGCTTCCACGCGATGGCGAAGAATATCCTGAAATCGGATCAACAGCGGAAACTTCAACCCGCGCCCCCGCGCTTCCTCAATCACATCTGTGATATCGACTGTCGCGCCGTTCTCATGCAGCGGCCTGGCCACCACGTGCCCTGCATCGTTGATGTCAAAATACTTCGCTCCCCAACGGTCGATATTGTACAGCGATCGCGCCGCCTGAATACTCCAGGCCGGCTCTGAGTTGGACGGTTCGGTCATTTCGCGTTTTTCAATACGTGCGCACTATAGGGACGCACAAACAGAATTCAATACGTGCGATGAAAAAATTAGTCAAAGAATACCTCGTAACATTTTCGAACCACATCGCTCAGGGAGAGCGGTCGTCCCGACCGCAGCAACTCACGATTTTCCGCAGAGCCACGAGCACACATTTACCGGTCGACAATAATTCACTCTCCCCGCGGGAAAGGGCAAGGGTGAGGGGAAAGGAAACAGACTGCGGGCAGATGCATATGGCTCAACACGCAAACTTCCGGTCGCAGTAATTTCCCATTCGCGTTTCATCGAGCTTCAATTCCACCCCGCGAACGGCGGCCGTCCCGGCCGCAGCAACGTGCGATCACCCAAAGACGCCCAAACAAACCCGGGAGATCTCGCGCCCCCAAATTTCTTGATCGATGGCGTTCTTCGAGCGTTCTGAGGGTAAAATTACCACCGCTCCATTCCCATTCCTCCTTCGTTGCCTTCGTTTCCTTCTGTTCAACACGGTCTTTTTCTGAGACTTCGCTTGCATTGGCGGTCGCTTCGGTGCCACCGGTTCGCGGGTCCTCCTCTCCGCTTTTCTTCCTCCCGGAATTCTGTTTTCATCCCCCCATGCCGAAGTCGAAATCGAAACCATCCCTCGCCGCAATCGTCCGCCACTGCGACAAACTATTGCGACCCGCCGATTTCAAGGACTGGGACGGCGCCGCCAACGGATTGCAGGTCGAAAATTCCGGCGCCGTCACCCGGATCGCCGCCGCTGTTGACGCCAGTCTCGCCACTATCGAGCTCGCCATCGCCGCCCGCGCCGACCTGATGATCGTTCACCACGGACTCTTCTGGTCGCCGACTCATCCTTGGACCGCCAAACGCTACGAAATGCTCCGCCTCCTCATCGAAAACAATCTCGCCATCTACAGCTCCCATCTCCCGCTCGATGCCCATCCCAAATTGGGCAACAACGCGCACCTCGCCGCCTCGCTCGGTTTCAAACCTTCGAAACTAAAACCATTCTTCTTCGAAAAAGGCCAAAACATCGGCCTCCGCGCGAAAATAAATATTTCGCGCGACGAATTGTCATCCCGCCTTGAAAAAATCCTCGGCGCTAAACCCACACTGCTGCCGGGTGGTCCCGAGAACTGCCGCCAAATCGGCATTGTCACTGGCGGCGCCGGCGCCGAACTGAAAAAAGCCGCCGCCGAGGGTGTCGACACCTTCATCACCGGCGAGGGTCCCCACTGGACCTACGCTCTCGCCGAAGACGCCGGCATCAACGTCTTCTACGGCGGCCACTACGCCACCGAAACCTTCGGCGTCAAAGCCCTCGCCGCCGAACTTTCCGCCAAATTCCACCTCCCCTGGCAATTCCTCGATCACCCCACCGGCCTTTGACTCTGCGACCTCCGCGCCCTCCTGTAAAAATCCGCTCCCCAATCGCTCCTCACGTACGTACGTTGTCAAACTCGCCCTTGACCATACACGTACACGCTGTAAAATATCATCGGTTTGAAAGGAGTGTATCCCAGACCGCCTCCCAAAAGGGGCGGACGCGATGCCCCTGCCGCCGTCGGCACGGGACGGCCAAATCCTGTCCTTCCAGGTCCGGAATCTCCATCGCCGCGCCCAATCTTTTTCCAAACCATCAATTTGCCCGGTGCCCCCATATCGCCCACGCTCGGCCACCCCACGGACCGCCGCCGTCCCGGCGGCAGCAACGTGGGAATTCGGCAACGGCAATGAATCGTCATGACCGCCTTTGAAGCTTTGATCTGTAACGGATGTAACGGCCCAAAGCCCAAACCAACCCGCTCCTCCCGTGTGACACCATGCACAACATGAACTCTGTGAATCACCCACCCCAATCGCGTTTCCTGCCGTACATTCCCAAACCTCGCCGCCTCCGCGATCTCCGCGCCCTCCTGTTCAAATCCGGGCCTCCCAAGCGTCATTCATCACGAAAACACTCACCAAGTGCAACAGTGCAACATTCTGCTGAATCCATTGGCTACCAAGGCCTTCCGATGTTGCACTCCGCGAGAAGTAAAGCGCAGCAACCGCACCCTATTGCACGCGCCTCCCGCTCCGCGATCTCTGCGGCCTCCTGTTCAAATCCCGATCCCAAAAACCGCTCCGAAGGCCAAAAATCGCTCACAGGGTGCAACACCGCAACAACCCGCACAAACATTGATCCAAATGCGTGTTTTGAGGGTGCAACAGAACCCACTTTTTGTAGTTTTGCCCGCCTTCGGCTCCTCCTCCATCCCCGGCACAGCTTTCCCGATAAAGGGCCTTTTCCCGCTCCTCATCTTTCTGCCCCCATTTTTCTGAGAGCATCCCCTCTGATCCAGGCCCCCTTTGTTTCCTTCGTTTCCTTCTGTTCAAATCTTCGGGTTTACCCGCCGCCACGCCGCCTCCATCGCCAGCCTCAATGTCTCTTCCTTTACCACCTTCAGATTCACATTCGTGCAACCTCCCCGTCCCCACGCTCCGTTGCAAGGAACAAATACCTTCGGCTCCATCCGCACAAACTCCGCCTGCTCCTCCGGCGTCAATTTCACCATCCCCCACTCCTCGCTCGGATACGCCAGGGTGGCGAAGACCTTCCCATTCGCGCGAAAATCCGGATGATTCATATGCTCCAATTCCACCGTTCCTGCAAAACTAAGCGCCAGTTTCCGGAATTCTTCGGCGCCTCCTTCCGTCTTCGGAGCCCGTTTTGCGCGCAAAGCAGTCTTTGGTTTTTTCTTGTTTTGCATGGAGGCCAATTTATTGCATCCCACCGAGTGGCACAAGCCGCGGCACACAAAATACCCCGGGGCGATTTGGACATTGACCACGGGCTGGCGTCGGCGAGGCCCAAGCCAGCCCGCGGTCAATGTTTTCGAGTTGTACCCCCGACTCCATGCTGGTAGCAATTTCGCCACGAATCACTCTTTTCATGCGCATTAGCCCTTTGCATTCCATCAGACCGGAATCCCGCGACTCGACGAATATTTTCTGCGGCCAACTTTCTGCGCCTCAATTCGCCGGCAAATCGTCTCTTTCGCTCTGCATTAATCTTGCCTGCACCTTCGTTTCCTTCGTTACCTTCTGTTCAATGTCCGTCTTTTTCCGTTATTCTCATCCGTGTGATCCGTGTAATCCGTGGTTAAGAATGCTCTTTTTTTCAGCGGTCTGCGCTCTCATGGTTTTGATTCGCGTCCATTCGCGTCCATTCGCGGTTGAATCCCTTTGGTTGCGCCTTCTTGCCGCGCTCTCACCTTGCGCCTTCTTGTCGCGTCGACCTGTCCTCCGTGGCGGCTGCGCGGAGGAGGAAGCTTCTGAGCGAAGACAGATCAAATTCCGGGTCGCTATCTTTTTTGTGTTTCTCGCGGCGTCCGCCATTCATTGCGTTGCCGGCACGAAACCAAACGTCCTGTTTCTTTTCAGTGATGACCAGCGTGCCGACACCTTCGGCGCGCTCGGGAACGCCCACGCCACCACACCGAACCTCGACAAATTAATCCACTCCGGCACGACCCTCACCCGCGCCTACTACATGGGCGGCACCCAACCCGCCGTCTGCGCCCCTTCCCGGGCCATGCTCATGAGCGGACGCACCCTCTTTCGTGTCAAGGAATCCCTCGAAGGCCAGACCACCTGGCCTGAACAGTTCGGCAGCGCCGGTTATCGAACGTTTATGACCGGCAAATGGCACAACGGCCCAAAATCCCTTGCCCGTTCGTTCCAATCCGGCAAGGCTGCCTTCCTCGGTGGCATGGGCAATCCCTATAAACTCCCCATCCAGGATATTTCCGCCGATCACCAACTCGTCAACAAACGCAACAGCGGCGAGCACTCGGTAAAATTGTTTGCCGATGCCGCCATCGAATTCCTCGAGCAACAAAAGGGCGACCAGCCTTTCCTCTGCTACGTGGCCTTCAACTGCCCTCACGACCCGCGCACCGCGCCTCAGCAATATCACGATAAATATAATGCCGACAAACCGCCCCTGCCCGGAAATTACCTGCCGCAACATCCTTTCAACAACGGCGAAATGATCGTTCGCGACGAGCAACTCGCCCCGTGGCCCCGCACACCGGAAGTCGTGCGACAAAATCTCGCCGACTATTACGCCTACATCAATTTCATGGATGACCAGATCGGCCGCATCGTCGGAGCCCTCAAGGCGAGCGGCCAGTTCGAAAACACGATCATTGTTTTTTCCAGCGACAACGGCCTCGCCATCGGCAGCCACGGATTGTTCGGAAAGCAGAACCTTTACGATCACTCCACCCATCAACCGTTGTTCCTCTCCGGCCCCGGCATCCCGAAGGATAAACGCACCGATGCCTTCGTCTACCTCCTCGATATTTTCCCCACCTTGGGTGAACTCTGCGGTGTTCCGGCCCCGGATGGCAGCGAAGGCAAAAGCTTCCTCCCCGCGATCACCGGCAAAATGCCGGCCATTCGCGACTCCATCTTCACCGCCTACCGCCATCTTCAACGCGCAGTGCGCGAGGACCGTTGGAAACTGATCGTCTACACCCAGATCAACAAAACCCAACTATTCGACCTCCAAGCCGACCCTCTCGAACTCCACGACCTTGCCGCCAATCCCGCTCACGCCGCCGACCTGAAGCGACTGACCGCTAAACTCACCGATTGGCAATCCAAACTTGAAGATAAACAGCCGCTGACCACCGACACCCCCGCGCCCCTCGAATTCGATTTCACCAAAGTAAAACGCGACAAAAATGCCAAACCAATCGAGTGATCGCGACGATACCCAAACTGCAATCAATGAATCGAATGAAACGATCTCGGTCTATGATTCCCCCTCTCCCCAAGGGAGAGGGCAGGGGTGAGCGGGAAGGGATCATGCAATGCCACGAGAGCACCTTGAACGGGAGGGCAATCGCATCTACCTCCTTGACGCGTGCCGCAGATCGGGACGCGCTGGCCAATCGTCCGTCGCAGCGCCCGAGACGGGCGCACTCCGCCGGAGAGCGGGCGTCTCGCCCGCAGCAACGTCCGAAAACCATTGAGCGAACGAATCAACCCGCATCCGACCTTCTTGAAACCGCATTTTTCCCTTTTGGTTCTTTGCAGTGCTATGTCCCGAAAGCCTGCACTCGTTGCAACATTTCATGCCCGCCGGTCTTTGTGCTCTTTGCGTTCTTTGTGGTTAAATCAGTTTTTCTTTGCGCCTTTCGGTCTTTGCGTCTTTGCGTTAAATTCAGTTGCGGCCTTCCCGCGCTGCGCCTTTGCATCTTTGCGCCTTTGCGTTTGATTCCGGTTTTCCTACTCCTTTTTGTAACCATCGTTTCGAGCTCTTCCGCCGCCGATTCCCCTCCACCCAAACCCTGGAACATCGTCTTCATCCTCATCGACGACCTCGGCTGGACCGATGTCGGCTGCTTCGGCAGTAAATTCTACCAAACTCCAAACATCGATCGCCTGGCCAGAGAGGGCATGAAATTCACCCAGGCCTACTCCGCCTGCACCGTCTGTTCTCCGACTCGCTCCGCGATCATGACCGGCAAATATCCCGCCCGGACACACATCACCGATTGGATCGCCGGTCATAATCGCCCCTTCGCCAAGCTCCGGATCCCGAATTGGACCATGTACCTGCCGCTCGAAGAGCGTTCCATGGCCACCGCCTTGAAATCCGTGGGCTACACCAGCGCCAGCATTGGCAAATGGCATTTGGGCAACGAAGACTACTATCCCGAAAAACATGGATTCGACCTCAACCTCGCCGGTTCCTTCCAGGGGCAGCCGCCCAGCTACTTCTCGCCCTACGGCATTCCTACGCTCAAGGACGGCCCGCCTGGCGAGTACTTGACTGATCGCGAGGCGGAGGAAGCGGCGAAATTCATCGAGAAAAACAAAGATCGCCCCTTCTACCTCTACCTTCCATTTCATGCCGTCCACATGCCGCTTCAGGCAAAAAAAGAGGTCATCGCCAAATACAAGGCCCGCATCGACCCCGCCAGCCTGCAAACCAATGCCACCTACGCCGCCCTGATCGAAGGCGCCGACGATGGCATCGGAACGGTGTTGCGCAAAATCGACGACCTGAAGCTCTCCGACCGCACCGTGGTCATTTTCAATTCGGACAACGGCGGACTCAGCGGCACGTACCTCGGTGACAAGCAACGCACCTTCGGCCCGACCGACAACTCTCCACTGCGCATGGGCAAAGGTTCGGAATATGAAGGCGGCGTGCGCGTCCCGCTGATCGTCCGATGGCCCGGCATCGTCAAACCGGGAACGGTTTGCGAAACCCCGGTGATCAGCACCGACTACTATCCCACCCTTTTGGAACTCTCCGGCGCCGCACCCGCGCCAGGCCAGGTCATCGATGGCGAAAGCCTCATTCCACTCC
>Ga0207128_1149_pt1 | contig 11251 bp, 9 predicted proteins | sample Alteio_BWMinHeat_18_FD_153522 | JGI IMG/M metagenome (GOLD analysis project Ga0207128, IMG submission 153522) | Enriched cells from forest soil in Barre Woods Harvard Forest LTER site, Petersham, Massachusetts, United States -... | ecosystem: Environmental > Terrestrial > Soil > Temperate forest >... | reverse complement strand
CTGGTTTGGTATAAGAAGCTTTTTGACCGGATTGATTGTATGTATGGGTGGTTGTTCGCTTGTGTGGCGTATCGGGATTCTCGGTTTGCATGATCATTTGATGCATGGAATTATAGGTCCATTCACAGATGTACACCGAGTTAACAACGCCGTTGATTAAAATCTCTTCTTCAATGCGCAGCAAGTCTCCTTCGAGATTGTACAAACATTTCTTATTAGAAAGGGGCAGTCCATACGCATTTACTTTTTGCCTTTCGATTGTCCTTCCAAGGGGATCTTTAATCTCAATCGTTACATTTCCCATTGGATCCATTGTTTGAATCCTGGTGCCGACAAGCCCACCATCTAAGGGATAACGATAATCGTACAGGTACTCCGTAACATTTCCTTCGGGGTCGATCTCTTTGAGAATTTCCTGACGGCTGCTATAGAAAGACTGGGAAAGGGACTTTCCCGTTTTCGTTTGAGTTTTCTGTCCAAATGAATTGTATTCGTATTCCGTCTGAAGGTAGATTCTGCCTTCCAGATCTTTAGTAACTTCTGAAAGAATTTGCCCTATTAAGTCGTAGGTATACTCCTTTATCCTTGCTTCTTGATCTGAAATCCAAGAGATTTCCTGAAAAATGTTTCCAAGGGGATCGTACGTGTACGTTGTCTTTGATTTTCCCTCTGTTTTTTCAATCAGGCGGGCGGCTCCATCGTATTTGTAGGTGGTCAACAACCCTTCCCCATCCTCTTCGGAAGTCAATAGGTCGCCCTTATAGGCCCTTTTACTTTGGCTTAAAGGCTGTCCTTCAGGACTATAGAGTTCCTCGGAAACGATCTGATTTTGGCAGTCTCTTAGGTAAAGAGTATAGCTTTGATTTTTATGGACAGTTTTATATAGAACCCCATTCAGGTAATATTCAAATTGCTCTTTTGTTCCATCCGGATAGTTTATATGAAGAGTGTCGCCATTACTATTGTACTGCGTGTGGGTTGTAAATCCAAGTGTATCCTTATGCAAGATTTGATGACCTAACGTATCGTAGAAAAATGACTCTATTGGCTGAACAACAGCGCCATTACTAACTACGGCAGGATGAGTGATGGATTGGAGTTTATTTTCATCATTATAGGAAAAATAGGTGGTATGCCCTTGATGATCCGTTGTAGATATTCTATTTCCGACAAGATCATAACAATGCCGGGTTTCAAAGGAGCGACCATCCTTGTGCCGCTCTTCTACCCGTATTAACCGGTTCATCAGGTCGTAATCATAGTGTGTAGCAAACCCGTGCGAGCCATTTTCTTCGAAGATCAGATTATCGTTTTTATCGTAACTTCTTCGAATTTCCTCTTTAAGGGCATTGATCTCTTTAACGACATTTCCATGAGGGTCATATTCCCAATAGAGAGTATATTGAAGGACATTTACAGCATCAAAGACTTCCTGCTGAATCAGTTTTCCATCAATGGCATAGCTATTGACAGTCCGCTTTAACTGTCTTTCCTCATTTGTCTTAAGATCTAAGTATGTCTCGGTGACTTGTTGAGGCAAACCAAAAGGGGCGCAAGCGGTAGGGAGAAAATGGGTGATTTTTCTGAAAGTGATTCCAGAAATATCTTCTTTATTGCTTGTAGTGCCATCATCGACTATTTTTTTAGTAAGAAACAAATTCTCATCATAGTCATTAAATTCCCTGAGTAGAATTTGGGTTTCGCCATTGACGATAAGCTTTGAAGTGACTGCGCTGCTGTCGGGATAGTAACTATAGAGAATCCCTTTTCCATTACCTTCCCGGTCAGTGAGCACATCATTCCCCTCGCTATAGGAAAAATGATGATCATAACAATCAGCGCCATTCATGATGGGTTTAGAATTCCCATCCAGAACAATTTGGGGTGAATTTTCTCCGGTGATATTTCCGTAGCTGCATGACCTTGTTACATTGCCCCTGTCATCGTAGTCAAATACTTGCCCTTTCAGAATATTTGCATGGGGATCTCTTACATATTTGGCAAAAAGATTGCCATCTGATTCATAATAAAATGAATCCCTTGAAATTTCTTGGGCAAAGCTATTATAGCGGAGAACATGGATTAATCGTTCATCCTGGTCGTAAATGTAGGTCATCTTCAGATTGTAGGGATCGATAACATCTGTAGAACCAAATAGCAGTTTCCCTTGAGATTTCATTTTTCCTATAGCGAGGGGAATGATGTGCTCACTGACCGGCAGGATTTTATGTAGGAGTATTTAACAGTTGGTTTTTCGGGACTTTCGATAGAATTTAAATACAAAGTTTCCCAGGAAGTCCATTTCTTACTCCACTTTTTCTTTTCGAAATGATAGGTGACTTTTTTTCCTGTTGAGGAGTCAACATTGAGTTCCCTACCATGTTTATGATAAGTAAAATTAAGTTTGCCATAGACAAGAGTATCTGCGCGGTTCCCTTGGCGAATTTCTGCTATATCGAGATCTCGATTATAGCGAAAATGTTTTTTTGTTCCGTCTGAATTGGTTTCTTCATAGAGAGCAAAGGATACCCAGCTACCTTCTCCTTGGGCCTGTAGAAAAAGTTGTGTGGTACCATCACCAGAAATAAGCTCTCCTGAACATCTATATTTTTTGCCTCTATTATTGAAAGAAAGAATGTTGTTTTTGATATTTGTTTTGCCACTTATCTTTTTTGATCCACAGTTCGTGTACCCTTTCATGGGGACAAATGTAAAAGCTGTTTTTCCTTTCGGCTTGTGTTTCAAACTGACTTCAAATTTCGCTCTTGCCCCATGTGGCGTTGTTACAAGCGCCGTTCCCGTGCCATTAGGGTATGGCTCGTGATAAAAAATGGGTGCCGGTTCAATAAAATGCCAACTTCTGTATAGATCGGCACCCGAGGTATCCCCACTGCAATATGTACGTTGGAGCGCAAGAGGACGAGGACCAGGAAGGACCAGGTCCTGCTCGTGGATCACAAGCTCGCCGGTAATTGCAGACACATGGCCGGCGACAATTGAGCTCGACAACCCTTCTGTAGAGGCAAGAGAGTCTGAAGCCAGAGAATCAAACTCAGCTCCGGAAATCGTGGCAAATAGAAAAAGCAGCGCGCATAGTAATATTTTTTTCATATCAGGAAATTCTTTGAATGAGTTGTGAATGAGATTATGTATTTGCCAATAATTGTTCAAGAAAAAGTTAGGACGTGGATGTGATTTGGCAGTTTACACTATTCCAAAAAATAAGATATCAGTTATCATATACCTTGTTTTGCTGAAACTACCGATAGAAAACTACACCAGTGCTTAGTGAGGAGAAGAAATGAATTTTATTAAAAAATATTGGCTTGGAATTTGTTCTGTTCTGGCAATTGCAATCTCAGGATTTTTTTTATGCGCTAATGAATGTTCTATAAAAAAACACCCAGAGCTTTCCAAGTTGCTTCCCGTTATAGAAAATATCAACGAATTTTCTGAAAAAATGAACAGGGAGATGAGTGAGGCATCTGCATGTCTTGAAGGCATATTAATGCCAGAAAACATATTGAATCCGGAAAAGCTCCTCGAATCAAAAAAATTACTAGCTATTTATGCAGACAAATTGAATGGCTTTCAAAAAGGATATTTTGAAGAGATTAACCTAACAAGATCTGAATTGAAAAAAGCCTTTGCCGAAAACGGGAAGATGAAAAAACACCTTCTTTTAGGATTTGAAAAAAGCATAAAAACAACGAATGAGCTAATGAAAGAATTCTTCCAAGTAGAAAAGGAATCCGCGCAAAGAATCGCAGCGATCATCAATTTTTTTTCAGAAAGAAACGGGCTGTTTTGGGAATCAGAAGGAACCCTTGTTTTTGAAAACGAAGAAGATCTAAACATATTTAATCAACTCAATCAAAACTTTTATGATTCTTGTCAAAAAGAAGAGCTCATTGTCAGTAAAATAGAAAAGCATAGACAATCAGCCATTGAAAAGCTTGATCAATTTCGAAGCCCATGACAAAGTCAGGATTATTTTTACCTTTAATTGAAGACAATGAAGATAAGGATTCCCCTTTCAAAAATCGGATACGAAAAAATTATCGTCACATAAGAAAATGGGGCAACCGGACTAAAACAAATTGCTTTCGCATCTATGACAAAGATATCAAAGAATTTCCATTAGCGATCGATTATTATGACGGGCGCTTTTGCGTCCACTATTTTACCGATACCAGGGAATGCGGCACTCCTCGTCAAGACCTCTGCGATGAAGTGACAAGCGCCCTTTCTCAACTCTTTTGCGCATCTGCGGAAGCGATCTACACCAAAACGAGAATCAAAAGAGAAAAAATAGAGCAATACGAAAAACAAGGAGAGATAAAAGAGTTTTTTTCTGTTTTTGAGTACGGACTAAAATTTAGGGTTAATTTAAGCGACTATCTCGACACAGGGCTGTTTCTCGACCACCGGGAGACACGTCGGATGGTCGCTGCTTTGGCTCCCGGCAAACGGTTACTCAACCTTTTTGCCTATACCTGTTCCTTTAGTGTCCATGCCGCAGCTAACGGTGCCGCTTTCACCAAAAGCGTCGATCTTTCAAATACCTATACGGGATGGGGTAGAGAAAATTTTCTTTTAAATGGCCTTTCCCTCACAAATAACCTGATTATCCGGGATGATTGCTTCCGGTTTCTTGAGAGTGAACGAGAGATCTATGATGTGATTGTGATCGATCCGCCCACAATTTCCCGTTCCAAAAAAATGGACCAAATGCTCGACATTCAAGAAGATTATCCATACTTAATCTCCAAGGCATTAACTCTTTTATCTCAGGATGGCACTCTTATCTTTAGCACCAATTCCCGCCATTTTACCTTTGATCACAACTTATTTACCCAATGCACCATCCTCGATATCACTAAAAATACAATCCCTATGGATTATCACAATCAAAAAATTCATCGCTGTTGGAAGATTTCAAAAAAATGACACGTGCAATCCTTCCAAAGGACAGCAATGGGTGTCCATACCTTCAGTTAGCCCCTATGGAAGGGGTAGGTGATACCTGTTTCCGAAAAGCAATTGCCACTATTGGAGGGTTCGATGAGGCTGTAAGAGACTTTCTTCGAGTTCCGGTAAATGCCCATGTTAAGTCATTGAGTACGGTATATTGTCCGCATGAACTATCCCCTATCCCCCTGGCAGCGCAGATCATGGGATCCGATACCGCTTTGATGGCAGACATGGCGCAAGAGCTTATGTTACGAGGGGCGCCGCGTATCGATGTCAATTGCGGCTGTCCATCCAACACCGTGACAGGAAAAGGTGCAGGCTCCAGCCTGTTAAAAGATCCCAATACTCTGCACGAAGTAGCAAAATCTGTAGTGAATGCGGTCTGTATCCCCGTTACCGTGAAGATGCGTTCCGGATACGAAGACATTTCCCTTTTCAAAGAAAATCTTTTGGCTGCAGAAGAAAGCGGTGTTAGCTACATAACCCTTCATCCGAGAACAAAAGTCGATGGATACGGGCCGCCTGCAAAATGGGAACTCATTGCCGAAGCAAAATCCCTTTTAAAAATACCTGTGGTAGGAAATGGAGATATTCTTACCGTTACAGATGCCTTGGCTATGCTGCAGATGACTAAATGCGATGGCCTCATGATCGGACGGGGAAGTGTGATCAACCCCTTCCTCTTTCACCAGATCCGCGCCCATTTCGCAAACGAGCCCTTTATTCCCTTGTGGGAAAAAATGAGCGAATACCTCGATGTTTATCTGAAAAATATGCCGTCCGGTACCCCTATGAAAACCCGTGTAAATAAACTGAAACAACTGCTTAGCTTTTTATTTAAAAATCCCAGGTTATTAGAATACCGGCAAGAAATACTGTGTGCAAAACATGAAGATGCGCATTCCCTTCTGCAGTACTCCAAAGATTACTTGAGAATCATATAAGAAAGGATGTTTCTAAATTGATATTTCCGGGATGACAATTTTCACTGGACGATCTATTATGTGAAATATCTATATACAAACATTTACATTTCGGAGGTTCTATAATGTTAGTTCAGGTAAGTCCTGTGGGCTTAAGTGAGGGAAAAACTCCAAGTGCAATGACCACGGAAGAATTAATAATAGCATTGACCAATTTAAACAGAAACACCCAAAGAACTGCGAGAATAAACCCAATGACTCCTTGTGAAAAAGGGACTAGTGCAATTGTTCGTTGCAGCTTATCTGCCTTAACTCAATTATCAGGAGCAGTCCCTTCAGCCATCTTACAACCGGAAATATATGGAATTTCAAGTGGCGCAGGTGCGGGACTAGGGTTAGTAGCGGGTGTTGCAGCCGGTTATTTTAAAGCAAAAGCTAATCCACAGGTGAGATATATAGATGAATGGGGGGAATGGTTAGTGTCCTGGGCAGCAAAGAAGGTATGCGCCAAAGCACTTTATGCCTCTTTGTCCCTCGCGGCATCTACCGGAAACACGCTGTTTGCCTTTTGGGAGCCGCAAACTGCAGCCATCGTTAATGGAGTGCTATCTGGTATCGCGACGGGATATCATACGGGCCGTTTTAGCTTCGATGGCTACAGCAAAAAATGTTCGAAACAAGACTCTCCGTTAATAAATGCCTGATATTGGAACGATCATTCATGCTTAAAAGTCTTAAAGTCTTTTATCATACTTTTTTGTTTTATGGGTGTGCGCTGCTTCTTCCTGTTCCACCAGGGGCTTTAGCCTGGAAATTATTTAGAAATAAAAAAGGAAAAGTGCCATTTATTACGAGAGATTTGATTTGCGATACCGAAACGCTCAATGCCTTGCCCAAAAGCGACAACTCTCTCGATGAATTTACCACGGCATTTACCCCATTTATTCCCCTTCTGACATTAAATGACACCAATTGGAATCTAAGACGAAGTATTCTTTCCACAGGACTCAAGAAAATAAATATCGATCAAAATTTCACGTTCGATATTCCCTTCAAAAAAGGGGATGTCTATTGGGATTTTTATAAAATCATATTTCAAATAGGTTTTACATTAATTTTTGGCCGGGCGATTACCAAACCTGAGTTTGATGATATGTATTTAGGGGTGGCCGATATCAATCGTTTGATTAAAAGACAGACCGGATCGGCAGACATAAAATCCCGGTGGAAATTATATCATCGCACAGTGACACTTCTTTCAGAAGATAACAGAGGATTTATATTTGCAGACTCTGATGATTTTAGGTCATTGAACGAGTTGGATCGCGTTTCCATCGTTGTAGAAGACCTTTTAACGAGCATGTGTATTCAATGCACAGACTTGATATGCCATCTTCTTTTGCTCTATCCATTATTTAAAAAAGAGTTTAAAAACAACGTAGATAACTGTATCAGCGAAACTTTGCGCTTATATCCTCTTACAGATATATGGACGCGAAAATCGATAAATAATCATAGAGCGTGGATTGCTTCATTAATGCAGCTTAACCGAAATGGATGGGATGACCCCGATCGTTTCAAGCCCGAAAGATGGGATACAAATGATCATCCTCCACTTATATCCTGGGGGTTTGATGCAAGAAGCTGCCCTGCTTCGAGAGTAGGCTATAATCTTTCGAAGAAGATTTTTTTGAACATTACTTCAAATGAAAATATTTGGATTTTGCCTGCGTCCAATTATCAACATTGCAGAACTTTTACAGCGGGTTGCCAGCTTTGGATAGGAAATGGGAATAAGCCGGATTCTTTAGAATGGACGTATAAGGGCAAGTGGAAGAACCACCTGCAGCAGTGGCTCTTTAGCCGCCTGCGCGTGATTGATCAGGGAGAATTATGGTGATGTGAATAAGGATTTTTATAGAAGAGCCACAGCGCGCGTCCAGCCGGCAGAAGCTCCTTTGATCTTTACCGGAAAACAGCTGATGACAAATCCATGCGGTGGCAAAACGTCGAGGTTGATCAGTTTTTCAAGATGGCAATAGCCGCGTTCCCGGCCGGCTTTATGTCCTTCCCAAATAATTTTGGGATTTTTTTCTTTTGCAAACCTGGCGGCAGTATGAATAAACGGGGCATCCCAGCTCCACGCATCTGTTCCGGTTACCTTTACTCCCTTTTCCAATAAATACAAGGTTGCCTCTCTTCCCATGCCGCAGCCGGAGCTAAGATACTCCTTTGTTCCGTAAGCCTTTCCAGCTTTAGTCTGCACAATCACTATGTCTAATGGGCGGATCTCATAATCGATGCGCTTTAGTTCAGCCCGCACATCTTCTACGTTTGCGACATATCCATCTTCCAGGTGAGTAAAATCTAATTTTACACCTGGTCTAAAACACCATTCCAGGGGGATTTCATCGATGGTCAGGGCATCTTTACCCCCATCCATTGTACTGGCATAATGATAAGGAGCATCCAGATGCGTCCCGTTATGTGTAGACAATTCGACATGCTCCGTAGCCCAGGCTTCCCCATCCGGTAAATCCTCTTTCGATAATCCGGGAAAAAAATGGGTCATTTGGGCCACATTGCTATGATGGTCGCTATAGGAAACCTTAGGCAACATCACCGCAGGATCAGAAAACAAGTTATTTTCAATGGGTATTGATAAATCGATAATTTTATTAAACATCATTTTATTCTCTTTAAACAAAAAAAAATTTGAGCCGGAAGAACTCTGCAGCTCTTCTGGCTCAAATCATTTACAGCTCATGAAAGCTTGCTTAATCAGCTTTCATATGTCAGACTGTCGCACTTTCATGTCTTATGGACAAGATGGCGGGCAGCAAGCTTGTTGAGGCTCTGGACAGCATGGTTGTGGGCATGGTTTTGGGCAGCATTTATATGTGTATTGTGGTTCATAGGAGCAATGTCTGTGGTAAGTATATTTTGGACATTGACAACAATCTGTTACACAGTAGTAGTCAGGGCACATTTGGCAGCAAGTTTCACAATACTCTTGTGGAACCATACGGCAGCGTTTTACCTGATAGTATTTAGGAACCATGCGACAACATTTTCTTTGAACATATTTTGGACACATTTCGCAGTCGCAAGTATAACTATAACATGGTTTGTAGCAGCAGCACTGGCAGTAGCCATTGCCCATATCTCTTTCCCAGGCTTGCGGCATTGCAGGCGCTGGATCATCGACTACACCCCCATTAATTGGACTGCCCTGATATGTACGTCCCTGTTCCATGCCCTGACCATCCATAGGTGCAGCTGCCTGGACACTTGCTGACAGCAGAAAAGCAGATACTAAAGATAGGCACATTAAGAATTTTTTCATGTGAGACCTCCTAATTGAATTATTGAAAAAAATTTCTATTGATTTTTGCAAACCAATAATAAGAGTAAAGATACATTTTTTTTTGCTTGTAACGACTTGTACCATAGTCATTCATTCCCTCATCGCCCGGATTAACTTCACATTAAATTGATCAAATATTTATTTACAACCAGTTTGATACATTTTTTTTGCATTTTATGGAAAAAATTTTTTGCAACCATTTATAAATGAACATCATATATATTTTTTTCATAAAAAACTCATCTACAAATAAAAAGTCATACATTCTCTTGTACAAATATTTTTTTTTCAACAAAATGAGGTTATCTCAAAAATTTTGACCAACAAATCTGGGAATGTCATCATAATGGTCTGTATTCGAGATTATTTTTGCGAGCTCCTGGAGGAAAAGATCTCGAATCCAGGACATTAGCAATTGATGACACTCACTAGCAAGGAGGGTAGTATGTCCACGATGCTCATGATAATCCTTGGCCTCGTTGTGGTACTGGTTCTGTTTGGAATAAGCATTTACAACAGACTGATCCAATTAAAGAACCAGGTAAACAATGCCTGGAGCCAAATTGACGTTCAATTGCAAAGACGTTATGACTTGATCCCCAATCTCGTCGAAGCAGTCAAAGGGTATATGACTTATGAGAAAGGAACCCTTGAAGCGGTAATCAACGCAAGAAACCAGGCACAGGCCGCACGCAGCAAACTAGAAGCTAGCGGGGGCCCAACTGAAGGATCTTTAAAAGAATTGGCTGCGGCTGAAACGACTCTAAAAGGAGCAATGACCAACATTTTTGCTCTGGCTGAAAATTATCCGGCATTAAGAGCGAGCGAAAACATGAAACAACTGCAAGAAGAGCTTAGCTCTACCGAAAATAAAGTAGCCTTTTCCAGACAAGCATATAATGACAACGCTATGATGTACAACACCTCCCAACAACAATTTCCAGCCGTTCTGTTTGCTTCCCTATTTGGACATCACCCTGTTGATTTATTCCAGTTGTCTGATCAGGAAGCTAAAAAGGCCCCTAAAGTTTCATTTAGTTAAAATATGGCTACAGTTTTTTGGGAAGCTCAAAGAAAAGCTAAAGAAAAAACCCTTTTGTATGGGACGATCTTTGCCATCCTCACGCTTTTAGCCGCTTTTTGCGCGGAAATGGCTACGAGAATGTTTGCCACAGACAGTTATGGAGAGCCTGATTTCCCGTATGTTGGAACGGCATTTCTATTGATCACTTTCCTGGTTGCCGGCTTTAACTACTTAAGGTATCTCCAATCGGGAGGAAAAGTTGTCGCAGAATCGATGGGAGGCAAGCTCATCCTTCCGACCTCCTCCGATCCAACAGAACGGCAGCTTCTCAATATTATCGAAGAACTCGCCCTCGCCTCTTCCCTGCCAGTTCCCCCTGTTTATATCATTCCCGCAAAGGAAATCAACGCATTTGCAGCGGGCACTTCGCCTGAAAATGCAGCGATCGGGGTCACCGTCGGGACGCTGACACTGTTGAATCGCGATGAGCTCCAGGGGGTTTTGGCACACGAATTTGGTCATATTTATCATCGCGATATGAAAATAGGAATGCGCGTAGCTGCCATGATTATGGGTTTTTTTTTCGCCTCTTATATCGGACTTAGGATATTAACCGGCTCTGCCTATGGATTTGGAAACAGAAGCAATAATGAGGACAGAAGAGGAGGAAACCCAATTGTCGTAATAGGCCTCGTGTTTTTGGCTATCGGGGCGGTGACATGGTTCTTTGGATCTATTTTACAAGCAACAGTGAGCCGGCAAAGAGAGCTTTTGGCAGATGCAACATCGGTGCAATTTACACGCAATCCCGCAGGGCTAGTCGGTGCCTTAAAGAAAATTGCAAAAATGAACATCTCCGACATGCCTAAAAGCGGCCAGGCCTTTTCCCATCTGTACTTCAATGAACACGCTTCTTTTTGGGCACGCCTCTTTGCTACCCATCCACCCATTGAGGAGAGGATT
>Ga0207128_1148_pt1 | contig 11276 bp, 8 predicted proteins | sample Alteio_BWMinHeat_18_FD_153522 | JGI IMG/M metagenome (GOLD analysis project Ga0207128, IMG submission 153522) | Enriched cells from forest soil in Barre Woods Harvard Forest LTER site, Petersham, Massachusetts, United States -... | ecosystem: Environmental > Terrestrial > Soil > Temperate forest >... | reverse complement strand
TTTTGGGTTTTTGCGAATAGAAAGCCCTGTTTGCTTTCGTATTAACAAGCGTCTGATGATCTAACCTTGCCTCAGCTACCTCGCGATCAATTGCAGACATAAGCTTTTGACGATGTTTCTTAAACCCAAATATTTTTTCCATGACCTCGTGAATAATCTGCAGCTTTTTGCCGGCATCGGGATCATTGGCCAATTCCAGTCGCTCGGTTAATTCAATGGCATCCAGGACGATAACGGTCTCTTCATCTGTAATGTCAAACGATTCAAATAGTTGTGCAGCGCGCGCGACATCTTTGATTAGTTGAGACAGACTGAACAAAGAACCGACCACCTGGCCGCCGGCATTAATTTTTGCAAACCGTCTCCCGTACGCCTTTTGTTCGACTTTATAGGTTACAGGAGAATGATTAAACCCAGTCAAATACCCTTCAAGTTTTTTAATCTCCTTAAAACGTATAGTATTCATATAACCACCTGCTACTTAATTATTGGTACCCCTCTTAACCGCATTGTGTATTATTGATTATTAAATTAAAAGTTAAATTATTAAATTTAAAAAAATATTTTATAAAACAATTGCGAAAATGTAATTATTTAAAATAATCAATTTGCATTAACGAAGATAGAATAAAAGAGGCAATAAAAAATAGCCCCAGGCAAATAAGCAGCGGCTTGCCACCGGCAAGCCGGTAGCTGACGGGATTGCTTAAATGCAAGCGGTATCGCCCATACCAGACCATTAAAATAGGGATGATGCCATTAAGGATCGAATCCCCAAAACCGCCTGATATTTCCAGAGCAACGATGAATATTCTTGAAAACTTTGTGGCAAAGATGAGTGTGGGCACAATGATTAATAGGCCTAAAGCCGCTTTACCTTTACCGATTTTTTTTATCTTGAAACCATCGGCCAAAAAGTCATACAAACCAAAGGCTATCCCCAAAAAGGAAGTGATAATGGCAAAGAAAGCAAAGTATTCGGCAATGACATAGACAGTATGATCGTCTACGTGGACAGGCAGGAACTGCGTAGCCGGTTCCCCAATTCTCAAGGCTTCTGCAAGCCCATCGGGCCCGTGAACGGGAATAGTGCCTAAAATAAAAAACTCCCATAGGGCGTAAATCAAAAAAGTAATAAAGGTCCCTCCGATAATCGCGATGCGCACAGCCTTGACGTTCATTTTTAGATAAGGGGTCAAACTGGGAACGATCATTTGAAAGCTAAAAGAGGTTAACAGGAGAGGAATGGCAAGCCAAGTTCCCTTCCACTCCTGATGCAAGAGCAGAGAGGAATTGACTTTTGAAATCCCTGTACCCATTAACAAAATATACGCGACGATCATAGCTAGAAATAACACCGTATTGACCCTTCCGATCGTACGGCTGCCCAAATAAATCACTCCGCCAAAAATAGCAATAAAGAGGTACGCCCCCATATCTTTGGAAATCGTCCAGTCAAAATATTCGGAGCAAAAGGCAACAATCTGCAGAGCGCCCCCCGCCGTATACGCCGCCAGGGAGGCATAACAGATAAAGAGATAAAGACAAAAGCTCACGATTTTTCCGAAGGGGCCCAAAATGCGCGATGTCATGGTGATTAAATGGGCGCCCTCTTCCATCCACATGCTGACCTCCAGCAACATTAAAGCGGTCAGAGTCATTGCAATCCAGCAGATGAACATGATCGACATCGAAGGGATAAAACCGCTTATTCCGGTTGCGACAGGCAGGGCGAGCATACCGCCGCCAATGCTTGTACCGGCAACCAGGAAAACAGCAGACGCTATTCTTGAAAAAGAAAGAAATCGGGAAATAATCATGAGGGTTAACTTCTTATATAATTGCGAGAAAACGGGCTAAATACCAGGCAAGAACAAGAACGGCAACTGTTGCCAAAACCCACAATGCATTGGGAAACCATTTAACGCCCGCGCCCGGATTTCCCCTTGCCTCCAAAGTACCGATGCCATAAGAGAATTCCTGAGAAGGGGAAGAGCTGAACAGGTCTGGATACTCGCGAATAATTTCCTCCGCATCCATCCCAAGGAAATTGGCGTATTGTTTAAGAAAACCTGTGGCATAAACAGGGGAGATCAATCGGGAGACATCTCCATCTTCAATGGCTTGCAGATATGACGAACGGATAGATGTTGCATTTTCCGCCTCTTGCAGAGAAATGTTGAGCTCTTTTCGTCTCTTTTGAAAAGTTTGTCCTATGCTTTTCATATCATTTTGATTTATCATCATGAATTGTCGTCCTATATTTTACATGATTATAGGATTAGCCTGATTTTTTAAAAAGGAAATAACATGGAACAAAAGAATTCGGGTGCCGTTTATGTCAAAAGTATCGATACGGCCTTGGCCCCTCAAATGATCAAAGACCTCCTGAGCCAAGGATTTACTCTTTCTACCCCCATGCATACGATATTTTCAGCAAAAAAACCAGGCATCTCATGTACGCTATACAAATCGGGAAAGCTGACTGTCCAGGGAAAGGAGATGGCCTCCCTTATTGAATTTTATCTGGAACCGCACATATTGAAGGAATTTTCCTATTCGTATGCTGCCGAACAGGAAGCAACGCCCGGATCTTTGGACAGCAAGGGGCGCATTGGGATCGATGAGTCGGGAAAAGGAGATTTCTTTGGCCCGCTTTGCGTTGCCGGAGTCTTTGCAGAAGGAGAGCAGGTATATAAGCTGAAAAAAATGGGAGTGAAAGACTCAAAAACATTAAGCCCCTCAGCAATCCATCAAATTGCACAGAAGATCCGGGAGGAGTGCCAGTATCATATTGTCAAAATTGGTCCGGAAAAATACAACCAGCTCATGGAGAGTTTTCAAAATCTCAATAAGCTTTTAGCCTGGGGACACGCCACTGCGATTGAGCAGATGATGCAAAAGACGGGATGCCAATCGGTAATCATCGATCAATTTGCCAACGAACATGTCGTTTTGACCGCCCTCAAAAAAAAACAACTTACCCCCGATCTTACGCAACGGCATCGCGGCGAAGAAGATATCGTCGTCGCAGCAGCATCTATTTTAGCCCGCGATACTTTCGTTACCGAGATGGCAATTTTGGAAAAACAATACAATCAGACGTTTCCAAAAGGTTGCTCCAGGCAAACAATTGAAGCCGGGCGCACCCTTATACGAAATTGGGGCAGAGAAACTTTACATAAAGTCGCGAAGCTCCACTTTAAAACTCTTGACGAAATTTTAGGATAAAGTGAATATTGGGTAGTAGTTTTACCCTCGTGCCCGTGCCCGTGCCCGTGCCCTTGCCCGTGTTTGCCTTTATTTATCATTTCCGAACTTTATTTCCTGTTTGAGAGATAAAAGAATGTGGAAAAGATAAATAGACTTGGGCAAGGGCAGGGATAAATAAATTCGGGCAAGGGCAGGGGCAAGGGCACGGGCAGGGGCAAGGGCACGGGCAGGGGCAAGGGCACGGGCAGGGGCATGGAAACCAATATCCAATGTATTATAAGGGAGCTTTACATATGAGCCGTCGAATGACCTATGCGATGATCGTTACCGTTTTATGCGGTTTTACCATCATTCTCCTGATGAACATGGCTGCCCTTTTTGGGTACATTCCCCCACGCTATATTTCACCTAATGATGTGAGGGGGATGGCTGTAGAACACGATGGTCATCTGTACACCTTAAACTTTCAACAGCAAAACCAGCTGATCGACATTTTTAACAGATCCAAAGTGATCGTCGCAAGCGACATGGCGAATAGAAAAATCACTCCGGAGAAAGTTCCGGCAATCCAGAAGATCATCATCTATCGCTTTGATGCTCCAAATATCGACATCACCCCCGTTGGTTATGTGAGCAAGACAAACACTTCCGGCACCGGCGCCTCGCTCGTCTTTTCCACCCCGGACTTTGCTTCCAATGCCCTGCTTGAAGAATCAACCCCTGACGGAGCCATCCATATCCTGCTCAGCTCTTACGACCACCCCACCAAATCTTAAATATTCTCTCATGCTCAAAGAACTAAGAGTTACAAATATCGTTTTAGTAGAAAATGCCTCCATCCCATTTGGTTTAGGATTCAACGTCCTGTCGGGAGAAAGCGGTTCCGGAAAATCAGCCATTATGAATGCCCTTGGCCTCATTACGGGAGAGAGATGCGACGGCAGCATGTTGCGCCATGGAGCTGCAAAAGGCATTGTCGAGGCCATTTTTGATATCGCATCCTACCCTGAAGTATTGCAAGTTCTATCCGATGCCGGCATCGACCATTGCATCGAAGATGAGCTTTTTATCAGACGGGAGATCTCCTCCAACGGGAAAAGCCGGGCTTTAATCAATCACCAGCTGGCACAAAATTCCCTTCTTAAAAAGATTACGGGACATCTCCTCGAAATCGTGGGCCAGCATGCAAATCAAAAATTACTTTCGACAGACTACCAGGCCGAAGCTGTAGATATTTTTGGGCAGCTGCAGCCCCAAGTGGAAGCTTTTCATCAGTCATGGAAAGAAGAAACGAAGATCCGGCAGCAATTGGATGCCCTGACTGGATCTGAGGCCAACCGGCTAAAAGAGATCGATACCTGTCTTGCTGAAATTGCCGAAATTGAAACGGCCAATCTCAAAGAAGGGGAAGAAGAGGATCTTTTTTCCGAGTATACAAAACTGGTCAATGCTGAAGAGATTGCCCAAAAAGTTGGGGAGATCGGCAGACTGCTGAATGGGGAAAAATCGGCCCTCTCACAACTAAACAGGCTGCTCCCAAATTTTGATCATCTTACCCGTTTACTCCCCCAATTAAAAGAGACTGCTGAGGCTTACAACAATGCGATCATGGAATTGCATGAAATTGCACACACCATCCGCACCTTTGATGTGGATCCCGATGTTCAAACAGGGTTGGCTGATCAGCTAAATGAACGTTTGACCTTCATTTCCCGGATGAAAAAAAAATATGCCCCGGTGATTTCTGAAATTCATCACTATTTAAAGGAGACAAAAGAAAAGCTCCATCGTTTAGAAAACGCCGATATCGAAATCGAACAATTTCAGGAAAAATTGAAAGAAATTTCCAGACAGACAAATGATCTGGCCCTTGCTCTGACAAAAGGCCGCAAGCAAGCTTCTTCAAAATTAGCGAAGGAGATGGAGCGCCACCTCAAATCGCTCAATATGGGAAAGGTCGATTTTTCGATCGATGTCGTGCCCCAAACGCGCTCGCGCACCGGGGATGACCATATTGAATTCTTTATTGTCCCAAATATAGGCGAACACCGCATCTCCATTTGCGAATGTGCAAGCGGCGGAGAGCTCTCCCGCATTATGTTCGCCCTTCAGGCGGTCCTGGCAGGAAAGGCCCATATTCCCACGATCGTCTTTGATGAGATCGACGCCAACATCGGCGGAGAGACAGCGGGTGTTGTCGGCGGAAAAATGAGGCAGATCGGAACGCTGCATCAGGTACTCTGCATCACCCACTTCCCCCAGGTGGCCATTCAGGCCGACCACCACTTGCGCATCTCCAAAACAGAGATCGAAGGGAGGACTCTCACCATCGTCGACAGCCTGAATGAGATCAGCCGGGAATTAGAGCTCGTCCGCATGCGCGGCGGGATATAGACCGGGTGATAGAAGATCAAAGCAGTTGAAAAACATCATCCGATTTATGAAACACAAGTTCTCACCTATTTAAAATTAACTGGCATAAAGCTTGGCCTGCTCGTTAATTTCGGAGCTCCTTATATAAAGGATGGTATTTCACGCATCATAAATGGTGTGTTATAATGCACTGCCCCCCTTTGTGCCTTAGAGTCTTTGTGCCTTTGTGTTGAATTTTTAAATCCTCTTTAATTTCTAGTTCCAACAAAATTAAACGCTCACTTCAACAAATTATTTAAATTATATATTTAATATTATTTATTGCCATTTAATTTATTTGTTGCATTTATTTTATAAATAATGTTATTCTACGTTTGTATAAGATAAATGATTTTTTAAAGTTTTTTAATATTCGAAAATTAAAAGATTTTATCTATAAATTTTTAAGATTGGAGGAAGATTATGACAACACCCCCTAGTGGCAAAGCTCTGTACCTGAGTTATCAAGTAGCAAAAGATACTGTCGACCATATAGGTCGAACATTAAAGAAAGATATTAGCAGATATAAACCAGTCGACGAAAAACTGCCGGGTGAGAAAAAAGTTCAAGAACTACTCCGTCGCGTTGAAATTTTCAAATATTATCAAGAGACAATTGGCGCAAAAAAAGAAGACATCAGCAAATATCTTAAAGCTCAAAAATTTTGCGGCTCCCTTCGCGTGAAATTGAGCCGATGCTTTGGCTCTCTTCGCAAGGCGAAAAATGAAGAGAACGAAATTACAAAAGTTATAGGCAAGCTAACATCTGACATTACAGCTTTGCAAGATAAAATCAAAAAAGATGGAGGCAAAGCTCCTGAAGCACCTAAAGGTAAAGAAGAAAAACCTGTAGAACCTAAGGGTAAAGAAAGCGAGAAAGCTCCTGAAAAACCTAAAGCTAAAGAGGGCGAGAAAGCCCCTGAAAAACCTAAAGGTGAAGAGAGCGGGAAAGCTCCTGAAGCACCGAAGGGTGAAGAGAGCGGGAAAGCCCCTGAAGGACCTAAAGGTAAAGAAGAAAAACCTGAAAGCAAACCTGAGAGATCAGCCCCTCCTCTCCCACCTGAAGCAGAAGCAACAGCACCCCCACCTGCTGATGCTGGTAAACCTGAAGTGGTAATGACAAAAGAAGAAATAGAAAAAGAGTTAGCCCAAGAAATGAATAGTTTAGCAAGTTTGGAAAAAGAACCTGAAGCTGGGAAAGAAAAAGATAAAGGCAAAATTACTTTTGTAAAAAGTAAGATTCAATATTTCCAAAATATGCTTGATGGTCTTGACAAACCAGCTAAAAAATCGGGTACACCAGTTCAAAAGCCATCCTATACTGATGCGCAAATAGACAAGGCAGTTGCTCATCTTCAACAATCTCTAAACAAGGCACGCGAAGGTTTGGCAAAAGCGAAAGATTCGAAGAATACAGATGCAGAAGAGCTTGCAAATAAATCAATTGCACACTTCACAAGAGAACTTGAGAAGATTCAACTACTCGCAAAAGGACAAATTAAAGCGAAGTCAGCGGGCGAACCAAAGGTTGAAGGGCTCCCAGTTTTATCTGCAGCACAAAAAGCTCATCAGTTAAATGATAGAGCCAAGGGGCTGATTGACAAAGCAAATACAATGTTGCTCTTTGAAAAAATAATAAAACAAGCTGGTATAACATCTGAAATACTAAAAGACTTTCAAACAAAAGGAAACAATTGGAATGCTCTTAAGAAGTCAAAAGTACAATCTGAAAAGGAACAGGCACCTGCTGCAAAGCAAGCTTTTGATGATGCAATAACTAAACTTGAAGCTGGTCTTAATGCTTTAATAGAAGTGATGGTAGCCGAAAATCCTGAGGGGTATAATCTTTGGGCTGAAACACCTAAGGCTGAATCTAAGCCTGAAGAGCAAGAAAAGGGTCCAAAACTTGCACCAGAGACACGAAAAACGGAAAAAGCTCCTGAGGATAAATCAGCTCCTCTAGAAGGTGACCCCGCATCTGCTTATAGAAATCTAATCAAAGAAGTTACCACAAGCATTGCGACAGCAAAAAAGAGTGGTGTAGATTTTACAACCTTAAACAACTTATTGAAAGATTTTCAGAAAAAAGTTGTTGCTTGGAATGTAATAAATAAAACTAATCCTGGAAGCGAAGAAGCCAAACCTGCACTAGTTGCGGCTGATGAAGCGGCATTGGCGCTTGGGCTTGAACTTGCCAATGTGAATTCAGCTCCTCCAAAAGCTTCTACACCTCCTGAACTCCCATCAGAACCACCAACGCTGACAAGAACTCCATCTGGCAGCAAAAGTGGTCCATCTTCTCCAGCAACACCTGAACCTGAAGCTGCGCTTGGTGCACCTATTACAGTGCATACTCCAGGTTCTGCAGCTGCAGCATCTACTGGAGCACTTAGTACTCCACCAATAGAACCTCCTTTAACAATAGAAAAAAAACCAACACCACCTCCATCTTCTAAAATCCAAGCTCAGACAGGAGGAACAAGCATGTTCGAGGGAATGACCATAATGGTTCCCCCTACTGTTCCCCCTACTACTACAAAAACTGAGGGGTCGCCTACACTGACACCTACAGCACCTCAACCTAAAACTCCTCCACCTTCTCCTAGACCGGTACCTCCTAAGCGTGAAGCTACACTTCCGAAATCAGAAGTTCCTCCACTGCCTCCTAGACCAAACGCTGTCAACAAAGACCCTACACCTCAAACTCAAACTCCCCCTGCAGCACCGGCACCTAAACCTCTTAAAAGATCCCCAACAACTGCGAACACACCTCTGCTGAGTGGAGAAACTAAAAAAAGTGTAGTAGATAAGCTTAAAGGTTTTATAAGAAACCCAAAACCTAAACCTGAAAAATAATAGGTTTTTGCCTTAACCATCTACAAGAAGAGTTACTCCTCTTCTTGTAGATATTTTATCGCTATCACTATTGCTACCACTTGATCGCCCGCCGGGCCAGGAAGGGGTACCAGTAGTCGCAACTGTCTAATTATTAAAAAATTATAATTAGGTATCTATCATGAATCCAATCAAACCAAATTACAGTTATAACGATTATAAAAGTGCAGCTAACATCATTTATGATGTCAACCGTACGCTCAGTAAAAATTTCGGCACGCATAAGATAAAAATTAGCAACATGACGGAAGCTGACAAAAAGGTTGCCTATTTACTGAATCAGGTTGAATTTTTCACTCAGTTTGAAAAAATCATCAAAGAAAAACAGACCGTAATAGAGGGTTATCTTGGGAAACAATTCTGCGGGAAACTGCGCATCCAATTAAGTAAATATTTTGGTTCGCTCAAAAAAGCAAAAAATGAAGAAAAGGCAATCAATAAATTTATTGCAGAGGCAAAACTTACTAAAAATTCTCAAGGAAAAACCGTAGAACAATTGCTGAAGGACCAAAAAGCTGAAGGGGAAAAAGCACTTCCAGAAAGCGATGCAACGAAGCCTGCTGCCCCTGATACCCAAAAGCAAGACTTAAGCCCGGGCAGCAAAGTACCTGACAAACCAAAAGACACTTCCCCGTCAGTAAAAGAGGAGGCAATGTCTGATCAATCAGGAGTTGGCAATACACAACTTCCACCCGAGATACCATCCCCTGCCGTTTCGACGCTAAAAGCTGACAATCCACCTGCACAAACTAAGACTATCACTAAGCAAATGACGGATGAAACAATTCGTATGGCTAAAGCAACGATTGAAAAGGCTAAACCATCCCTCGACACAACAGCTGCAGAGCAATACCTTGAAGACTTTAAGGGTGCAAGAACCAGCTTTTGCCGCTCCAAGGCTTAGCAACAATACAAAAGACGGAGCAAAGCCGAAAAGAGGCTGAAACGGCAAAATTAATACTGGAAGAGTCCAGACGTAAACTTGAAGAAGCTTGTCAGGACCTGGAAAAGGCTTTGGCACCGTCCAAAAATGCACCACCTAAGCCAGACAAAGAACAAATCCAATCCGGTGACCTCCAGCCGCCATCACCCCCTCCCCTCTCTGAGGGAACACCAACTGACAAGCCCGCTCAACCATCAATAATAACGGCAAAGAAAGAAGACGGCCCTGAACCTCAAAGAATGGTAGATGATCCACTTCCGCCCCAATTAAACGCTGATCCAGAAATTCTTAAATTACTGGAGCCAGAAGAAGCGCAAAAAGAAGCTCCCGAAGCAAACAACGACACTGAATCTGATGAATTGACTGATGTTGATCTTGGGGCCGATCCAACCAAGAACCCCAAATCCCCTGCTCTAGGGGATAAAGTCAAAGAGACTGGAAAAGATCTTCTGGGAAAATTTAAAGAAAAATTTAAATAAGAACCCTGAGAGTAGCCAGGGCGCGAAAGCCCTGCTTTATGGTAGCCAGGGCGCGAAAGCCCAATGCCGTCAAGTCAAAATATATTATATTCTTATGTTACGCAAACTGTTACCGTTGCTAAGCCACAACGTGGCGTTATGTTACAGCTTAAGGCCAAGTAAAGCGCAGGCCTGGGTAACGTCAAAAATATATTCAGCCCTGAAAGGGCGACATATAGGCTTATGAATATGCATGACGCCCTTTCAGGGCTGAATATTCTTTCCAATCTCCCAGGCCCGCGCTTTCGCTTGCCCTGGGCTGTAACATGACGCCACGTTGTGGCTTAGCTACAATAATGATTTGCACAAGGTGAGTTCTTAAGTTGACATCATTGGGCGGGACCCCCTGACTACCTTAGGCAGGGCGGGACCCCCTTGGCTACCCTTAATCGCACGCCCTGGCCACCCTTAATAACGACGTACATGTTCACCATGTCTATTCAATATAACTCAGGCCTTCAGCCTGAATGAGTTACGTTACCCACCTAGGGCAGCCCATAGGTGGGTAACGTAAATCATTCAGGCTGAAGGCCTGATATATAACGATGCTACCACGTGAACATTTACATAACGACAGCAATGATCATCGCTATTGTCCTTAATTGGTGTCTTTATTGTCCTTATTGTCTTTTTTAATTTAAATTTATAATAAATCACAAAAAAATATTTATTTTTAATTAATTAATATGCTATCATGTGAGTAGAAGTAAAATATATAAATATAATAGAATTTAATTATTTTATAGTAACACAAAGAGTTGGAGGTAATTTATGTCAATACCCAGTGGCGGCACACCTAATCCTATAGACCGCTATAGCGCCCATCCGGATGCAAAATCTATGGATCCGAAGAAAGCCTATCAGGCAGCAAGAAGGACTGTCGACCATATAGGTCGAAATTTAGATACGTATAAACCGATCGATAAAACATTAGAAGCTAACGAAAAAATTAAACAGTTATTCAGCCGTATCGAGCGTGCTGAACTTTTTACATCTTATAAAAAGGACCTTGGCGAAAGAACAAACACGATCAAACATTATTTTAGTACTAGAAAATTTTGCGGCAAACTTCGAGAGAAATTAAGCAATTGCTTTGGCTCCCTCCGAAAGGTAGAAAATGAAAAAATAGAAATCGAAAAATTTCTGAGTAATCTAGAAGCTGATATAAAAATGCTACAAAGTGATAAAACATTGGAATCAGATGCGACTCTCGATGCACTTATCCAGAAAAGGCACACTCAACTCTACGGCAAAAAAGAAGGCAAAGAACCAAAAAATGAAGGGGAAAAAGTTTC
>Ga0207128_1147_pt1 | contig 11302 bp, 12 predicted proteins | sample Alteio_BWMinHeat_18_FD_153522 | JGI IMG/M metagenome (GOLD analysis project Ga0207128, IMG submission 153522) | Enriched cells from forest soil in Barre Woods Harvard Forest LTER site, Petersham, Massachusetts, United States -... | ecosystem: Environmental > Terrestrial > Soil > Temperate forest >... | reverse complement strand
CAATTTTGAACCCCCTGAAGTTGCACGTAACAAGATTGCCTTCGAAAATTTAACCCCGCTTCATGCCAATGAACGCCTGACACTTCAAGTGGGTAATGGCAGCACGGAAGACATCACGGCCCGCATTATCGATCTCGTCTCTCCCATTGGGAAAGGTCAACGGGGATTGATTGTTTCTCCGCCGAAAGCGGGTAAAACCGTTATGCTTCAACATATTGCTCATTCCATCTCCGTTAATCATCCTGAATGCCATTTAATGGTGTTAATGATCGATGAACGACCAGAAGAGGTCACTGAAATGACCCGCTCTGTGAAGGGAGAAGTCATTGCGAGTACCTTCGATGAACCGGCCAGCCGACATGTGCAAGTGGCTGAAATGGTCATTGAACGCGCTAAACGATTGGTCGAACATAAACGTGATGTAGTGATTTTACTCGATTCCATCACACGTCTCGCGCGAGCCCATAACACCGTCATTCCTCCCTCAGGAAAGGTGTTAACCGGCGGTGTGGATGCCAATGCCCTCCATAGGCCCAAACGCTTCTTTGGTGCAGCACGAAATATTGAGGAAGGCGGCAGTCTCACCATCATCGGAACTGCCTTAATCGACACCGGCTCCAAGATGGACGAAGTGATTTATGAAGAATTCAAGAGTACGGGGAATATGGAACTCCATCTTGATAGACGAATTTCTGAAAAACGTGTCTTCCCTGCCATTAATATTGCCCGTTCAGGAACCCGTAAAGAAGAATTACTCACCAAAGCTGATGAACTCCAAAAGATGTGGATTTTACGTAAATTACTTCATCCCATGGATGATTTATCCGCAATGGAATTTTTATTGGAACGCTTGCGCGAAACCAAGACCAATGAGATCTTTTTCGATTCTATGAAGCGGGCGGCGCAATAGCAAACATATATTTCACTTAAAAGTCATTCGCGCAGAGTGATTAAGGAAGGGCGTTGAAAGATTCAACTGCGCTAATACTAATCGATCTACAACTGGATTTTTTTCCCGGGGGTGCCTTAGGCGTATCCCATGCCGATAAATTATTTCCTTTGGTGAATACCCTTCAAAATTATTTCTCACATGTGATTGCCACAAAAGATTGGCATCCCCCCACCCATAAAAGTTTTGCAAGCCACCACCCGGAACATAAAGTGTTTGATGTGGTGGATTTAAGGGGACTACCGCAAGTACTCTGGCCCGATCATTGTGTGCCTGGCACTCGGGGTTCAGAATTTCATCCCGAACTTAAAACCGAACGAATCGAAAAAGTGATCTATAAAGGCATGGATCCTGAAGTCGATAGTTATAGCGCCTTTTTTGATAACGCCCATCAAAGAGAAACCGGATTAGACACCTATCTTAAAAGTGAAGGCATTAAAACGCTCTACTTTTTAGGGCTGGCAACAGATTACTGTGTCTTTTATTCCGCGTTGGATGCCCTCGAATTAGGTTATGAGGCTTTTATCATTCAAGATGCCTGTTTTGGGATTAATAAGACACCCGGAGATGTCGAGCATGCTCTTGCCACTATGCGTGAAAAAGGGGCCAGTTTAACCGACAGCCAAACCCTGTTCAAAACCCGTAAAATATTGACTTAAAAACATGTCAGAATCTCAAACACATTTTGGTTATGAGAAGATCGCCTCGAATGAGAAAACGGCGCGCGTCGGTGAAGTTTTTCATTCGGTTGCTAAACGCTATGATTTAATGAACGATCTCATGTCGTTTGGATTACACCGTATTTGGAAGCGTATCGCGGTGGCAAAATGTGGTGATCTTCGAGATAAAACGGTTCTCGATTTGGCCGGGGGAACGGGAGATTTGGCCTTTTTGCTCTCAGAAAAAGTAGGCCCCAATGGGAATGTCATTTTAGGGGATATCAATGCCTCTATGCTAAGTGTGGGGCGAAAGAGACTGATTGATAAAGGTATTGTTAACTCTACACAATTTGTCCAAACCAATGCTGAAAGTTTGCCGTTTCAAGATGATAGTATTGATTGTATCACTTTTGGTTTTGGTTTGAGGAACGTCACCCATCAAACAAAAGCTTTAAGAGAAATCACGCGCGTACTAAAACAAAATGGTCGGGTCGTGATTTTAGAATTTTCTGCTCCTGTTCATCCCGGTTTATCAAAAATATATGATGTGTATTCTTTTTCTGTTTTACCTTTTTTAGGTAAAATTGTCACACAGGACAGCAAAAGCTACCAGTATTTGGCTGAATCTATTCGCATGCATCCCAATCAAGAAAGTTTAAAGCAAATGATGGGTGATGCAGGGCTAAAACAAGTGGCTTACGACAATCTTATGAATGGCATCGTTGCAATTCATGTGGGATTTAAACGAGACATGAAGCTTGCAGAAATAACTTCAAAGGAAAATAACGATAGGGAAAACAACCAACATGATTAAAATGATTGAAACCTTTATTAATCGCGCTTTAGCACTCGACCCCAGAACAAAGACACGTTTAGAGGCTTTGCAAGGCAAAATAGCCAAGATTGTGATCCTGGATTTGAATATCCAAGTGGTTGCCAGTTTTAATGAGCGAGGTATCAGTTTAGAGCTATTATCTCAAGATAATCTCGAGTGTGAATATGATGTAACCATTTCTGCCCCTTTAGTATCCTTTATTTGTCTTTTGATCACCAAAGACAGACATCGTGCAACTACCCTTGGCTTAAGCGTAACCGGGGATAGCCAGACGGCCGAAAATAGTCAAACTCTAGGCCTAGACTTCGAAATAGACTGGGAAGAATTGCTTTCGCGTTTTACGGGGGATGTGATCTCTCATCGTATTGCTCGACTCATCAAGCAATTCAAACAAGGTTCGCGTGATGCACTCGACAGCTTTTCAAAATCGCTCGCCGATTACCTTCAGGAAGAAAGCAAAATTTTACCGCCTAAAGATGCGGTAGATTACTTCTTGGATGCAGTCGATGAAGCCGGAAAGGCGGCAGATCGCCTAGAGGCCAGGATTGCTCGTTTGGAGCATCCGCTTGAGAAGGATATTTAGGATGGATGCCTTCACCCGCATTTTTCGGTTACTCCATATTAGCTTTGTATTACTAAAATACGGTTTAGATGATCTTGTACTAAGACTGCATCTCTTTCGGCCTTTACGATTTTTAATGTATCTCTCTCCCACCCGCTTACGAGGATTACATCGACAACCCAGAGGAGAGCGCATACGACATGCCTTAGAAGAATTGGGCCCTATTTTCGTTAAATTTGGTCAACTGTTATCTACCCGAGGAGACATTGTTCCTGAAGATATTATTAAAGAACTCATTCAATTAACCGATAAAGTCCCCCCCTTTCCAGGCGTAATCGCCGAACAAATCATCAGCAAGGCACTCAATCAACCCTTGTCTGAATGCTTTAAATCTTTTGAGGTAATTCCTTTGGCCTCGGCCAGTGTGGCGCAAGTGCATGCAGCTACCCTTCCCGATAATCGGGAAGTGGTTGTGAAGGTGTTGCGTCCAAATATTCACAAGATTATTGCAAGAGATGTCAGCTTATTAAAAACTGTGGCTAATCTAGCTCACCGTTATTGGCGAGAGGCCAGACAATTTAAGCCAAAGGAAATTATCGCGGAATTTGAAAAAACCCTTGAAGATGAATTAGATTTGATGCGAGAAGCCGCCAATGCTTCTCAATTAAGGCGAAATTTTCTGGATTCTTCTTTGCTTTATGTCCCCGAAATTTACTGGCCGCTCACTAAAAGCAATGTATTAGTGATGGAACGCATTTACGGCATTCCCATCTCAAACATTGAATTATTAAAACAGCATGGATTTAACCTACAGCAACTCGCAGAATTGGGAGTCGAGATCTTCTTTACCCAGGTCTTTCGAGATTGTTTTTTCCATGCCGACATGCATTCTGGGAATATTTTTGTCTCGTATAAAAATAAAGACACTCCCACCTTAATTGCGGTCGATTTCGGCATTATGGGCACCTTAGGCCCCAAGGATCAGCAATATTTGGCTGAAAATTTCCTGGCTTTTTTTAACCGGGATTATCGACGCGTCGCCGAATTACACGTGGAATCAGGCTGGGTGCCAGCTTCGACACGTATCGATGAATTCGAATCCGCCATTCGCATGGTGTGTGAGCCGATCTTTGAACGGCCTATTAAAGAGATCTCTTTTGCCGGCATGCTCCTCAGATTAATTCAAACTGCGAAACGTTTTCAAGTTAACATTCAACCGCAACTCGTATTGTTACAAAAAACTTTAATGGGGGTAGAAGGTTTAGGTCGAACGCTTTATCCTGAACTCGATCTCTGGAAAACTGCTAAACCCTTTCTTGAAAACTGGATGAGGGAGCGGAGCAGTGCCACGGCCTTTTTTAAAAAATTCAGAAAGGAATGTCCCTATTGGCTAGAAAAGCTGCCTGATCTCCCTAACTTGGTCTATCGTGCTTTGCAGAATGCGGCGACAACTCCCCCTTTGCAGCCAGTTGAGCCGCACATTATTGTCAAAACCTCCAAAACGAACCTGTATTTTGGTATCCTGTTAGGAATGGGTATGAGTGCGCTCTATCTTTGGGCAAAAGGATATTTTTGATGGCTGACTGTATTTTCTGTAATATCATCGCTGGTAAGACTCCTACGGAGTTCCTCTATCAAGATGATAAAGTGGTGGTGTTTCGGGATATTCGCCCCAAAGCGCGGGTGCATCTCCTAATTGTGGCCCGAGAACACATTGAAAGCTTGTTTGAGGCAACCGAAAAACAGGCTCCCTTGCTTGGCCATATGTTAATGGTGTTGCCTAAAGTGGCGATTGACCAAGGACTATCAAACGGTTTTCGAACCATTATCAATTCAGGTAAAGAAGGTGGACAGGTAATTGATCACATCCACTTCCATCTTGTCGGCGGCGGGATATCTGCATTTTAGTAACACGCAGGTATCGTCCGCTGAGAAGAGTATCGTCATTGCGAGCTAGCGAACCGCGAAGCGCTCTGCAAATGCAAAGCATTCTTGAACCAATCCAGAAGTTTAAGCACTACCCTGGATTGCCTACTAAGCACTTCGTGCCCTCGCAATGACGTATTATAGGCAAACTGTGTTGTTACAATGGGGCTAATACCTGGACAGTTTCGTATTCTAAAGGAGACACATTAATATGGGTGGTATCAGTTTCGGTTCGTTATTATTAATATTTTTGATTGTAGTGTTATTGTTTGGCACCAAGCGCTTACGTGAAATTGGCGAAGACTTAGGCCATGCTGTGCGAAATTTTCGAAAAGGCCTAGAAGGCGGAGATGGCGCGCTGACACGCACTAAAGATCATGAACCTCCGACATCCCCACCCCCCCCTCAACAGCCATGACCATTTGGGAAATTGCCCTCGTTTTAGGTGTAGCCTTAATTGTGATTAAGCCCGAACGCCTACCCGAGATTGCCCTTGCCCTAGGACGTTTTTTGCGTATTTTAAAAAACCGCTTATCAAAACGTTCTCACTAAATTGCATACGGAACTGTGAACCAGTATTTGCCTTATCTTTGGGAACTGCGTACCCGCCTTCTTCGGGGCATGCTCGTGTTTTTTGTATTATTTTTAATCCTGTTTTGGCAAGATGCGAGCCTTTACAAGATATTAGCCAATCCCCTCTTAAAGCATTTACCGACAGGGGCGAGTTTGGTCGCAACAGAAGTCACCTCTCCTTTTACCATTCCCTTAAAGCTTGCCCTCATTAGCGCATTTTTTCTGGCCGTCCCGTATTTCTTTTATCAATTATGGTCTTTTATTACACCAGCACTCTATCGCCGGGAAAAACATTTATTCCTACCTATTTTAATCGGCAGCATTTGTCTTTTTTATATGGGCGCTTTATTTTCTTATTTTGTTATTTGCCCCCTGGCCTTGAAATTCTTTATCTTAAATGCTCCTTCCTATATATCTATCATGACAGACATCCGACATTATCTCGATTTCATTTTAAGCTTGCTGCTGGCCGGTGGATTGAGTTTTCAAGTGCCCGTTATCACCTTCATTTTGATTCGGCTAGAATGGGTGAGCATTGAAAAACTCACTTATCTTCGCCCCTATATTATTGTGGGTGCTTTTGTCGTCGCGATGTTCCTAACCCCACCTGATGTCGTCTCCCAAACCTTGGTCGCCATTCCGATGTGGTTACTCTTCGAAGCAGGCTTGCTCGCCGCCAAGTGGTTTAAAGTTAATTAACAGAGATCAGATTCTTGTTTAACCAATTCGAATTTATCCGATAACTGCTTAGTTTCATAAAAATTTAAGATAACCCCCCTCTTACAATGGTTGGTTAGGTGTTAGATTTAACAAAAAGAGAGATAAAGGGATACATAGGATCCCCTCAGTCATCATTTTATGTTGACCAGTATAAAGTAAAATACAGTTGCTTTCAGGGTAGTCCTTTTTAAATTCCTTTAAACCTCGAAAATCTTGGGGATTAAGATTTTTCGTACTCTTTACTTCTATTGCATATAAACCAATTTCACCATAAATGACAAAATCAACCTCGACTCCTGATCGCGTACGCCAAAAATAGAGTTTTCCACTTTGGGTGGAATAATCTATCCATGCCTGCAAATGTTGCATCACTAGGGTTTCTAAGGTTTGACCTGTGATTTCTCCCGCTGGATCTAAAGGACCTAAAGGTCGAATCGATTGGAAGACGCCACAATCAAAAAAATAGAATTTTGGACTCATGCTGAGTTCACGTTTTGCTCTTTTTTCAAAAACTGGCAGTCGTATGCTTAATAAGAGATCCTCTAGAATTTGAACATAATTTTGGACTGTCTTGCTATTAACGTGACATTCGCGGGCAATATTGGAGTAATTGAGTATAGAAGCCTGTGAGAAACTGATGATCTCTAAAAATTGGCCAAATTGATCCATTCTGCGAACCAAACCTTCCAGCTGTACTTCTTCCTGCATATAAAGTGCAATGTAGGCTTTAAGTGTATCTAAAGAACTCTTGGCCTTTAAAATCAAGGGTAGCATGCCATATTTTAAATTGATGTTTAAGTCGAAAAGATCAGGAATTTCAGAAGCCATAAATGGATGGAGGAATTTTAATTGCGCCCTGCCTCCTAATAAATCAACACCACTCCGTCTTAATTTTCTTGCACTGGATCCTGTTAAAATAAACTGCCAGTCTTTTTTAAGTTCAATTAGATCATGGACCACATTTAAAAGTTCTGGGGCTTTTTGCACCTCATCAATGATGAAAGTTTTGGCGTCTGCCTCTGCCAAAACAAACTCTTTAAGACGTTCTGGGTAAGTGCGAAAATGCCGGAGTTCTTGAGCCTCCAGCAAGTTAATGATTTTTCCCTCGGGAAAAATGTGTTTAATCCAGGTGGATTTACCTGTCCCCCTGGGGCCAAACAGAAAGAAACTGTCGTCTGGTGGCTTAAAAAAGCGTTTTACTATTCCCATTTTTCCTCGCAAATTTGTATTTGAATTCCTAAAAAGCTTAGCAAATTCGTATTAGTAATACAAACATTTTAAAAAGAGAGGGCACTTGACACTGAATTACTGGTTATAAACATAGTTTTCGTGCTCTGCGGGGCAGGGCAAGCGGCCTAACCAACAGCGCAATACTGTATGGGATAGTCGCACCCTAATTTCGAGACATGAGCTAGTAAGATAGCGCGCGAAGCGCCACCTTTTGTGTGAAAGGCTCGGCTCCGCCCCCGGTCAATTTTGAGAAAAAATTGTAACCTGGGTCCAAATTTGTATTACATTTTTGGAGTATGGTTAAAAAAATTTTAACTCCTTCTATTATCAAGATTTTTTCCTATTGGTTAAAGACAAAATATCACAAATGAAAGTGCAAATGGAGATACTATTTCCTCAGGCTGGTACTTTCCAATCCACTGCTTGTAATAAGGGCGCATATAAGTCGTCGTCTAAGGCAATAGACACTGAATTAATTTCTTCAGGATTGGGGGGGCGATCTTGGAATGTCACTTGAGGGAGATCTTCAATCAACACAATTGGCGTTTGTTCTTTCCCTTCCCCCATCATAAATACTGCACTTGCGCTCAAACTATCGACAACATTGCCTAGAGTCACCCGCAATTTTTCGCCATAAATATCTGGTTCCCCGATATAATCTCGCAAGGGTTTAAAACCGCACCAGCCAAGCATAATGCCGGTCACTCCTCTGCGTAAAGGTGTCGTGTGGCTATCTGTAATTAATACCCCGACCTGTTTAAGACTATGCCTTTGTTTCAGATATTCCCAAATCTTTGCGGCTTCAGCTTGAATATTCTCAGGGTATAAAATGTAATAGCCATTCCCGTTTGATTCATCAATGCCGGCTGTAGGAATTAATAATTTGTTTTTAATGGTTAAACAGATACCATATTTTTTCGAATAGTCGCCCTCTAAATAGAGATCGGATTCTTGTTTAACCAATTCGAATTTATCCGATATATTTTTTTTAGACACCACCCGGTTCTGACAAAGGCTGATAATTTTGGAAGTGATTGCAACCACAGAACATTCAGGAACGTATTTCAGATATTTTTCTAGGATACCTAAAATAGATTCTTCCGGGATAATTTTGTGTGTTGCAATACTACTTAGTTTCATTCACTATCCATCACTACCCATGTTGATCCGCTATTTCGCGAGTAGCGCGGATCAGGGCATCTAAAATACCCGGTTCTTTGGCAGAATGGCCCGCATCCGGAATAATCTCAAATTTGGCTTTTGGCCAGGCCTTGTGTAGCAAATAGGCGTTTTCGACAGGGCAACACATATCGTATCGTCCATGCACAATATACCCCGGAATATTGTCCAGTTTATGAACATTATTCAAAATATAATTGGGTTCCAGGAATATATTATTAATAAAATAATGGGCCTCGATACGCGCCAGGCTCACCGCCAAATGAGGCTCGGTAAAATAGGAAACCACGGAGGGATCGGGCAAGAGGGTAGCTGTTCTCCCTTCCCAGCCAGACCATTGTATGGCGGCTTCTATACGAGTTTTTTCATCAGGACTTGTTAAACGACGGTAATAACTTTCAATCACCTGTTTGCGTTCATCCGGGGACAATAATCCAATAAAGGGCTCGTAAGCATCTGGGAACAACCAACTGGCGCCCCCTGGTTCATAAAACCAATCAAAATCCTTTTGGCGGCATAAAAATATGCCTCGCATTACTAAGCTGATGACCCTATCAGGATGCATTTCGGCATAAATGAGCCCGAGTGTGGAGCCCCAGGATCCTCCAAACACCACCCACCTATCAACCTTCAAATGACGACGGATGGTTTCCATATCCGAGACCAAGGCCTGGGTGGTATTCTTTTCAAGCTCGGCATGAGGCCGGCTTCGTCCTGAGCCCCGTTGATCAAATAGGATGATGCGGTATCGGGAGGGATCGAAAAAGCGACGTTGGTCAGGATTACATCCCGCACCCGGACCCCCATGCAAAAATACTACAGGTAAACCCTTTGGATTTCCCAGCTCCTCGACATAGAGCACATGAGGGGCATCGACCGACAATTCATAGGTGGCGTAAGGTTCAATAGAGGGGTAAGGTTGTTGCATAATGCTTCCTTTTATAAGATTAACTTAAGACCCGAATGGGACAATAGCTTACAAGATAATACGAGGATTGCCTATAGCTTTCCCGTTTACGACCGGTCAGAATTGAGTTGTCAATCTCCAACCGACAATATTCGGTATTCGCCCAGGTTCTTCACCTGGGCATCTTTTTTTATATCCCTCAGATTATTTCCCAGGCAATTCCCTCACAAGAATCTTAGATATCAACATAAGCGTTTTTATCTCATACGACGGACAGATAAAGGATCCGAAACTGTAGGTGCCGCTTTTTTCACAAGAGCAGGATCCAAAGCTAACTCAATGTGATATTTATTATATTTCTTCTCATCATAACCCAATATTTTAAACGATTGGACAAAAAACTGCTGCATCATTTCAATCGTTTTAAACCGATACTTTCCATCGTTGTTATCCAAACACAAATAAAATGGAACGCCATCCTTATCACCAACTTTACACCCTATGAAATGGCCTTCCGTATCACTCACAAAGTAAAGCCCCGCGCCTAAGAGATTTTTTTCTTTCCTTAAAGTTTGAGCAAGCGCCTTAAATGCGCCCGCAAAATACACTTCATCTGTTTCAAATTTGCTTTTTGAAACTGCCTTCATCATTTTACAATGAGGCATAAACTGCCCTTTTTGAAATAGGCTTAAATAGGTTTGGTGGCGCGCAAGAGATCCCGCTTCAAAATTGGCTCTTAACAAGACTCGGGTACATTCGTCCGGATTGCAGCGCAGCCTTCTCATATCAGACAAACCCGAACGGAAACGCGCGGGAAGAACCGGTTCTTTAAACCATTCATGAGTTTGTCCGACACAAATACCCGGAGAAAATTCCATCACGCTAGACATTTCTTGAGAAAAATATTGCACTCTCTCCCAATCACCCTTTATGCCGTCAATGAGTTTGGCACGTTCCACTACCCAGGCTATTGTTTCTTCAAACTCTATTAACCATGTTTGCGTGGGCGCCTTATAGGTTTTAATGATATCAGATAATGCTGTTTTTAAGCCCTTGATATCCGAATACAATTTTAAAAAATGAGCCTGTTCATTTATAGTTTCAGGCGTTAATACAGGAGTTGATAACTTGATTGATTTATAGACCTCGAAAAAAATGGCTCGGGAAAGGCTGAGATGAATAATATCTAAAAAAAGAAAGCACCTTATTCGTTTGTCCTGCATGTTCTCTAGTTCTGGTTTTAACTCACACAAATTATTGAAAATTTGGGTGTCGTAGTCCTTTCCAAAATAATGTTCTCTATCTTGAATTCGGCTTCGGAAGGTTTGCAAGTTTAGTAAAATCTTGATAAGTTCCTGCAGATCTGGATTACCTTTCTCATAGAGTGTTTCGATATTTACCTGTAAGCTGTGAAAATGTTGGTAAAATTCTGCAAAAAGGCCCAATTGAAATCGTTTTAAGGCTCGTGACAAAAAGCATTCGTTTACTTCTTCAGTTTCTTTCAATTCACCCGCTTCTTTTTTTTCTTGATTTTCCCCTTCATTCATCAAATGATTTTCTTCTGAAGAGTTGGGGTTATTTCGGCGGTCAATAGCTCTTCCTACTTTGACCAGATCTTCGGCTAAGCTCAGTTTTAGCGTCCTTAATAATTGCAGTGATGTACTTGACATACTTTTCTATTTCCTTATTCCCTGTACTACTTATCTATTTTGTAGTGGTTCAAGATACCGTAGTTTAGAAGTGACTATCAACTCATCCTGAC
>Ga0207128_1146_pt1 | contig 11313 bp, 8 predicted proteins | sample Alteio_BWMinHeat_18_FD_153522 | JGI IMG/M metagenome (GOLD analysis project Ga0207128, IMG submission 153522) | Enriched cells from forest soil in Barre Woods Harvard Forest LTER site, Petersham, Massachusetts, United States -... | ecosystem: Environmental > Terrestrial > Soil > Temperate forest >... | reverse complement strand
GCCGGGGATGCGGTGCTGGGGATACTTGAAATGATGATCTTCGATGTTGGCCAAGGAGTGGCACATGTTCCGCTCGCCGGTGCGCAGCTCGCCGGAATCATAGATGACCTGGTCCTGACGAAACACGCGACAGCGGCCGCGAAGATCATCGAAAGCCAAATCGGTCACCAGCTCCGGGCCAATCGCGCAAGTGCGCAGCTTCGACGGCGCCAAGTACAGATAATTGACGTTCTCGGTGACATGGTCGGACCATTCGTTGCCTTGGACGAAGCCGATCCAACACGGGGCGCCCTGGTCGTCGATGATATAGACGCCGGCGACCTCCGGCTCCTCGCCGCCGTCGGGAGCGAAAGAAGGGATGTCGAGTGCCTCACCGGGTCCGCGCAGGATGCGGGCATCGCCTTTGTAGAACCACTCCGGAGCGGCGCCGCGTTGCCCCGACGCCGGTCGGCCTCCCTCCAGGCCCAGCTCGAACATCCGCCGAGAATCCGACTTCGGACCGGAACTCGCTTCTTTCCTATGCATCTCATCGCGCTGTTCCACGCTACCAGTGTGCGTCAGGCCGGTGCCCGAAACCAGTAGGCGCGACCCGGGATTGATGCGAGGCGCTTCGCTGATGGGGGCGCGCACCTTTCCTCCGGTCAGGAGGTCGGTATAGTCGAGGACGCCGCCCTCCCAGGCGTGATGGACAATCTCTTGCAAAAACTCTTGAAGTCGGTTGCCGCTGCGCCGGGCCGAGATAAATGCCGCATAAACACTGCTCAAAGACGGATTTTGGGCAGTGACGTTCAACACCTGCTCTGCCTGCACCACTCCCAGACAACGCTGCCCGGAAGCATTCTCGAACTGAATGATTCGCATCGCTTCTTCCTCTTAGTCATCGGACCCAAGGGGAGAAAATGACCGGAAATCTTATATTAACCTACGCTAGCGACGGAAACCTTGGTCCTGTCTTTCCCAAGCGTCTAGAATAGACCCGGAATCACCAAGGGAAGTCCGCGACTTATTCCAGATACTCACCATGCCCCGCGATTATTATGAAGTCCTAGGAGTCAAGAAGGACGCCTCGGAAGAGGAGATCAAGAAAGCGCACCGCAAGCTGGCGCGCGAATTCCACCCGGATCGCAATCCCGGCGACAAAAAGGCCGAAGGCAAATTCAAGGAAGTGCAAGAAGCCTATGACGTTCTGTCCGATAAGACGAAACGCTCCCAATACGACCGCTTCGGCAGAGTCGGACCGGACGGGGGCGGCGGCGGACCCGGAGGCCAAGGATTTCAATGGGGTGGGCCCGGCGGGTTTCAGCAGGTGGACCCCGGGGAGGCGGCAGATATCTTCCGGCAACTCTTCGGCGGCGGCGCCGGTGGTCTCGGTGATCTCGGCGACATCGAAGAGGTCATGGGAAGGCGCGGTCGCGGCCGGAGTCGAGGACGCCGGGCCGCCCCCGCTCCCGAAGTCGAGAGCGAAGTCGCCATCCCCTTCGTGACGGCTGCTTTGGGGGGGGCCATCAATATCCAAGTCGATGGTCGAGAGTTATCGGTCAAAATCCCCGCGGGTGTGACGGATGGCCAAGCCCTTCGCCTCCAGGGCCAGGCGCCAGGCGGCGGTAATTTGAAGCTCGTCTTGAGAATTCAGCCGCATCCCTACTTCCGGCGCGAGGGGAACAATATCGTTCTCGAGGTTCCTTTATCCGTCTCGGAGGCGATCTTGGGCACGACGGTGGACGTGCCCACGCTTGACGGCAGCAAACTAAGCGTCAAAGTACCGGCGGGGACGTCCAGCGGCGCCCGCCTTCGGCTGCGTGGTAAGGGAATTGCCGGCGGCGATCAATTTATTGAGATCAAGGTAGTCGTCCCGTCTTCCATTGACGATCGCGGCCGGCAGTTGATTGAGGAGTTTTCGCGCCTACACCCGCAGAACCCGCGCGCGGGTTTGCCCTGGAGTTGACCAAAGCAATTAGTCTATAAGAGCAAAATGAAGACGCTGGCTGCTTGCTCTGAAAAGACCCATGACTGCCTCCCCTGCCAAGACGTTTTCTTTTCGCCCGCATGAGCACTTGCGGCGGCCCATGGATTTTCGCCGCGTCTATGATCGGCGCCGGTCGGCCAGCGACCGCTGGTTGATTGTCTATGCGTGTGAGAACGGCTTGCCGCACCGACGCCTGGGAATGTCCGTGTCGCGCAAGGTCGGTCCGGCCGTGGTTCGCAATCGGCTTCGCCGGCTTTACCGCGAGGCCTTCCGCCTGACGCGCGATAGGCTGCCTCCGGGACTGGATATTGTCGTCATCCCCCAAGGACCCGATGAACCTTCGTTAGATCAGTTGAAGGATTCGCTGCCGCGCTTGCTCGGTCAAATTGCCCGAAAACTGGGGAAAAGGACCTGAGCAGCGCGTAGGGTGGGCCGAGTCCTCGAGGCCCACCACTCTTCCAGGTATTCTTGATGTGGGCGGTGGGCCTCGAAGACTCGGCCCACCCTACGAGACCTGAGCCAAGGTAACGAATCGTATCGGCCATGCTCCAGAGAATCGGTTCGGCTGTGCATGCGGCCTTGGCGCAAGCCCTGGTGCTGGGGGTGCGCTTCTATCAGGTTTGCTTGCGGCCGGTGCTTCCTTCCGTGTGCCGCTTCCATCCCAGTTGCAGCGAGTATTTCATCCAAGCCGTCCACATCTACGGTCCCTATCGAGGCGCCTGGCGCGGCTTTCGCCGGCTATGTCGATGTCACCCCTGGCACCCGGGCGGCTATGATCCGCCGTAAACCCGGTCGCTTACCCGACTCGGCTCGCCTGGCGAGCCCTGTCAGGGATCTCATTCGGTCTTCCACTTCAGCAAGGCCTTTTGCAACTCCCTATTGGCTTTTCCGCGAAATGCGACGTAGGTTTGTAATGGTCATAAGTGCTTGTTGCGCAACCTGCTCTGGAGAGCCCATGCCAGTCAGCAAACCCTCCTCTCAGCCCAAAACCATGCTGGATACGCCGGTCGATATTCCGGTTAGCGACGTCCGCAAGTCGGGAATGTTTTCGCCGCCGGCGATGTTGGAACAAATCAAGGCGGAGCGCGAGCGTGTGGAACAATACACGCGCGAGCAACATGCCCGCTTGAGCAAGTTGCGGGAGCTGATGTTGGCCGAAAAAGCGGCCGCAGAAAAAGAGCTGGCCGCCCGAAAGGAAGAATTGGACCGTCGGGAGCAGGTTTTGAGGAATCCCCTGCTCAATCCGGACATCGAGGCTTTGCGTCAGCAGGTTCGCCAGGAACAGCAAGCATCCCTGGATCAACTGGCCGCCGAGCGCGATGCGGCCGTGGCGGAAGCTCAAAAGCTGCGGGATCTGACCTCTCAACTCGAAAAGGATAAAAACGAGCACGCCGCCGCCTTGGCCCAGGCCCAGGAGCGTGAAGCCGCTGCCTCGGTGGAGGCCCAGAAACTCCAGGCCCTGACCCGGCAGCTCGAGCAAAGCAAAGCCGAGCACGCGACCGCCCTCGCGGAACTCGAAAAGTTGCGGGCCACCCATCAACAGCTCGAACAGAAGAAAGCCGAACAGGACGCGCTCGGCCAGCGGGCCGGCCTGAAGCTGCGCGAGCTGACCCAGATCATCGAACAAAACAAGGCCGACCACGAAGCTAGTCAAGCCGAGATCGACAAGCTGCAAGGCCTCAATCAGCAACTGGAAAAGAAAAGAGCCGAACGCGAGGAATTGGCCCAGCGGGCAGTCAAGAAACTGCGAGTCATGGCCGAACAGCTCGAACAGACCAAAACCGAACGCGAAGCCGCGCGGGCGGAAGTCGAAAAGCTGCGCCCGCTCACTCAACAACTCGAACAGAGTGAGGCCGAGAGCGCCGCCGCCCGCGCGGAGATCGCCAAGCTCCAGACCCAGACGCAGCAGCTGGAGCAGAAAAAGATCGAGCAAGATGCTTTGGCCCAACGAGCCGCCAAGGTGTTGCGGGAGCTGACCCAGGAGCTCGAACAAATCAAGAGTAAGCAGGTCGCGGCCCAAGCGGAAATCGAAAAACTTCGGCCTTTTCCTCAAGAGCTGGAACAAACCAAGAGCGCTCGCGATGCCGCCCTTGCCGAGATCGAGAAACTCAAGGGCCTCAACCAACAGCTCGAACAAGAGAAGGCGCAGCGGCTGTCCGCATCTCTCGAGACCGCCAAGAAGGTCCGAGCCCTGAATCAGCAAATCGAGGAGAAAAACACCGCACTCGAAACCGCCTTGGGTGAAGTCGACAAGGTGCGAAGCCTGAACCAGCAGCTCGAGCATGAGAAAGCCGAGCGCGATGCGCTCCTTCAGGCGGCCACCGATAAAGTTCGAGACCTGAATCTGGAGCTCGAAAAGAGCAAGGCCGAGCACGTTGCCGCTGCACAGGCGGCCTCGGAAAAGACCAACACTCTCAATCAAGACCTCAATATCCGAACGGTCGAGAGAGACGAGGCGCAGGCGGAAATCCGCCGGCTGCAATCCCTCGCCCAAGACTTGGAACGCAACAAAGCGGAGCAAGCGGGCGCTCTTCAAGCGGCCAGCGAAAAGATCAGCGCTCTGACTCAGGATCTGAATCTCCGAAGCGGCGAGCGCGATGAGGCGCAAGCAGAAATCGGCCGACTGCAATCCTTCGCCCAAGACTTGGAACGCAACAAGGCGGAGCAAGCGGGCGCTCTCCAGGCGGCCGGCGAGAAAATCAGCGTCCTGACTCAGGATCTGGATCGCCGAGTTTCCGAGCGAGATGTGGCCCAGGCGGAGATTTGCCGATTACAGTCCGTCGTCCAAGGTCTGGAACAGGAAAAATCCGAGCAAACGGCAGCTTTCCACGTGTCGGGCGAAAAGATACAAACTCTCACTCAGGAACTTCATCAAAGAAACTCGGAACGCGAAGCGGCTCTCGCCGAAATGGATAGGCTCCTAACTCTGAGCCAACGCTTGGATCAGGACAAAGCCGAGCAGGCCGCCGCTCTTCAGTCGGCCGCCGAGAAGTTTCAAGCGCTCAGTCAGGAGTTGCAGCGGAGTCGCGCCGAGCAGGAGGCGGCCGGCGCGGAAATCCAGAAACTGCAATCCCTCAACGACGGATTGGAGCGCGACAAGGTCGAGCAAAAGCGCGCGGCGCAAGCCGGCGCGGAAAAGATGCAAACTCTCGGCCAGGAGTTGCACCAAAGCAAGGCCGAGCGCGATGCCGCCCGTATGGAAATTCGCAAGCTGCAAGCGCTCAATCAAAATTTGGAACGCGATCGAGCCGAGCAAACCACGGCGACTTGCTTGGCCTCTCAAAATCTGCGAGCCGTGGAGCAAGAGCTCCACCAAAGCGCCGCCGCGCGCGAGTCCGCCCGCGCGGAAATCCAACGGCTGCAAACCATCCTCCAGGGGTTGGAGCGAACCAAGGCCGACCAAACTACGGCCGCTTATCTCGCCGCCGAGAAATTGCGCGCCACGAATCAAGAGATCGAATCCCACAAGAGCGAGCTCGACGCCGCCTTGAGTTTGGTCGAGCGGATGCGGGCGGCCAATCGCCAGTTGGAGCTGGACAAAGCCGAGCGCGACGCCGCCCTCGCCACCCGCGAAGGAGAGCTGGCCCAACTCCGCAAGCTGTTCGACAAACCGGAAAATTGGCTGCTCCCGGAAGAGAATCCGGTCAAGCCGAGCGAGCCGACGATCGCCGAGCAGCCTCAGCCCATAGCCGTTGTCGCCGTCAGCACCACGGAGCGAAGCGACGACGCCCTGAGGCTGTAATGAGCAATGCGCCTTTCTTTGCAATTCCGTAATTGCCTTTGAACCTTTCGCTTCCCCAGCGCACCCTTATACTCAGGATGGATGTGTTAAGGGAGCGGCCCATCTCTCCCGGTTCTTATCAGTGACGCCACCTGTTTACCATCGGTTTCCAGCTGCTGACCCCTAACACTAGACGGCAGATAGAGACTAACGGAATTTTGAAATTGCGCTTGCACAGATGCCAATGATTGGATACATGTGTACATGTAGGTGTTGCGTACAACTTTTTGGTTTTTTGTTGACATTCCAACGGCGGTTCGGAAGATGTTGGGAACTTAGCCCGCCGTATGGAAACTAGCACAAAGGATACGGATGTCATGGAATACTGGTTGCGCTGTCAAGTCTATCCGGGACAGTTTAGCGTGGAGTACGCCGTGGTCATTCGTCAATCGGACAATAAGGAAGTCTCTTTATTCGTTCCGCAAGAGTTCGTCGAAGCGGAGCAGACACCAACGTTCGACCGGCCTGTTTCCGGGTGGATAAAAGTTGTTCCCCTCAAACAGCAAGGTGAATTGGTCCTATTGCAACTGCCACGATCCACTTTGGAGAACGGCCAGTACATCACCGTGCGCGCGGACCAGCTGATGGCCCGACCCCAGCGCCAGCCGGCATGATCAGCCCATGATTCTCTGCAACCGAGAAATTCAGGCCGCACTCGACGCAGGATTGCTCATCATCGAACCGCAGCCAACGCCGCGTCAGGCCAATCCCGGCCAATACTGTCCTTTCGACACTCACTCGGTTGATCTAACTCTGGCGTCGGAAATCTCCATACCGCAGAAGGGGCCGTATAGCTACGATCTTGTCGCTAACGGCCTTGCACAGTTCATTGGGCGTAATTCCGAAAAGGTAATCCTGGACACGAACCAGCCTTTCGCTCTCGCGCCTACCAAATTTGTCCTAGCGATGACACGCGAAGTAGTCGGCCTACCCATTCCGGCCGAAGGCAATACCTGCCTTGCCGCACGCATCGAAGGCAAAAGCAGCCGGGCACGTTGCGGTGTGCTGGTCCACTTCACGGCCCCGACCGTGCATCCCGGCTGGAACGGTCCGCTCACTCTCGAAATGATCAACTTGGGTCCTGTTCCGTTTTTGTTGCGCCCTGGAATGCCTATCGCCCAGCTCATCGTCGAGGAAGTAAAAGGCCGACCATTTGCCAATCCGAGCCAGTTCCACGGACAGCACAGGCCCGAAGGAACAGCCACTTAATCCCAGAATCCCCCGGCATCGTCCAGAACGGTCAATTCTCCTCTTTCTTTTTTGGTGGCTTGTCGGCTACGGGGGCGGGACTGTTTGGTCGGATTCGGCCTCGGGTGGGGCAAGGTCGGGCTCCAAATTGAGAATCACGCGCGGGGCTACGAGCAATATCAGGTAGCCGTCGCCATTGCGGTTGAGCTGAGCCAAGGTCATACCATCCTCCAGACGCATCGCTTTGCTGAATTCCACCTCGCCCACCGTGGCCTTCACCTCCAGTTCGATATGTTGAAGATTGGCGGCCACCAGCGCGTTGAATTTGACGTCGATTCCCGGAAATTCCTTGCATGGGTTAATGCAAACACTGACGCGTTGGCCGGGAAAGAAAGTGACCTTCGGAGTTTGCACCACCTTGGTTTCCGCATCGTCCTGCGCTTTGCGAAGAAGGGCGAACCTCTCGGCCTCGCTCAGGACGGCATGGCCGTCCTTTTTCAGGTGCGGCAAGAGTCCCTGCAATTTGTCGAAAGAGGCGGCATTGAGCGAGATGATTCGGGTCTCCGCGGCAACCTGCACCTCCTGGACCCGCTGCATGGTTTCCAACAAGTATTTTACTTGAGCCTGAACGCGCGGCGTGTTGTTCACGACCAAGGCCATGTCGACAGGAATGTAATGGACGGTGCCTGTACCGCCTGAATCCTTCCAGGAGGCCGGAGACACCGTTCGCATGATTTTTTTTATTAGCCAATCCTCTTTGGTTTTAATGGGTTTTTTCTGGTTCGAACCCAGAGCAACGTCCAAACCCTCTATCGGAACCACCAAGTCAGCGACGAGATACGTAACCCTTTGAACTTTTCCTCTCTTGGTCGGCAACGTTTCCTTCTTGAGGACTGCCCTTGGAGGGAGGACTGCCTCTGGAGCTTTCTCCCGGTCGGTCTTCGGATGAGCGGCATCCTTCGTGCCCGGGACCGCTTGTTGGTTCGCCGATTGCTCGCCCTCGCCCTCGCGCTCGGCGCTCGCTACCTGCTGTCCGACCGCCGCGGGGTGGGAGAGCAAGCCGCCCCCGAAGGCGACCAGGCCCAGAACCAGCAATACCGCGATCGCCGTCTTGAGTTTCGTCAGTAACATGGCGTGTATTACTCCTTCCATGAGAGCCGCGGCGTTGGCCGAGATGAGGGTGGCCGCCACCGTTTTTCCCGCCGCCGTCAGGGTTGCGGCCTTGATTGTCGAAGACACGAGTACCGTCGGCGCACCTGCCGATGCCGCATTCTGCGCTAACACCGTCGCCAGCACCCCGCCGGAGAGGGCCACGCCCTGGCGAGCCAACCGTTTGGCCAGCATCACTCGGCCGGTCCTGAGCCGGCTTGCCACGGTTCCTTCGGGAATCTTCAATCGCCGGGCAACGTCTTTGCCCTTCTTACCCTCCAGGTCGCACAGAACGATGACGATGCGGTATTTGTCGGGCAAGTTCGCCAGCTCCTGGTCGATTAGCGACTCCAGATTTCCCCACGAAGCCGGCCCCGTCGCTTCCGGTTCCGGCAGGGTCGTCACCTGCTTTTCGCGCCTGTACCGTTTTGCTGCCATCGTCTTTGCCTTGAGTGCGGTGCGCTGAGCGACCCCGAACAGCCAATTGGCGACCATCTCGCGCGGTCGAATCGACATCGCCTTGCGGGCCAGAACAAGGAAAGTTGCCTGAAACGCATCCTCGGCGTCCTGGTGATGCGCGACAATTCGGCGGCACACGCCCCAGACCATCGGGCTATGTCGCCTCACCAGAGCGGCAAACGCGGATTCGTCCTGGCGCTCGATGAATTGATCCAGCAGTTGGCCGTCGCTCACGCGGGCTTCATCGGCAAGGGTAGTTCTGCGAAGATTCTGGATAACCTTGGTAAGCCGGTGAACCGCCATGTTCATCATCCTCGGGCTGAATCGCTTCCTACATCTTATTGCCCTACCGGGCGCGTTTTCATTGGTTTTTTTCCGGCCCCGGCAGCTTCACAGGTACAGTTGCTCCCTTAAAATACGTCTAGCAGCCTGCGAAGCCGTCTTTGGTTGGGTCTGGGCAATCTCTATGACTTGCTAGGGCAACGAGCCGAGGCATTGCAGGCCTACGAGAAAGTCTTGGCGGAATCAGACTATTGGCTGCCCAACGAAGGCTCCACGCACGCGCTAGCCCGAGGTTACACGCAGCAAGCATTTACCGAGCGACATCTGATGCTTCGGTACAAATATTGGATGCGGTGAGAAACGGCGATCGGGGTTTTGAATAGAGAACGATGCCCCTGGCCGGGTTTCAACTTCCACGAGTCACTTCTGCGTACGATCCCCAGGAATGTACGGGATGAGCCCTTTGCTGAAAGCAACCTCTTGAAGTTGCCTCGGTGCATGGCGGATATCAACCGCAAACCCGTTCACTTCCACTATCCAGATCAAGAGGTTGTCGTCCATGCGGCTCGGCAGGGTCCATTCGGCATCGAACGGGTGAATGCGCAGCATCTTACGGATCGCCGCCAGTTTCGCCGCTCCACTGCTCGCGCTGATTCCGAAGCCGGCGTCAATGTCGCTCAGTCGCAGGTGCGGTGTCTGGCTCTTATCATGGAGAAAGTTGACCCAGCCAATCGCGCGGACAATCCCACTGGCCCAGCTTTGCGGACTGCCACGGAGGAGCGGCGTGGGTCGTTTGCGCGCCAGCTTCTCGGCCAGCTTGCGGCACAGCATGGCGTACTCCTCGTTCAGATGTTCCTTGCAGAACATGTCAATCATGTCGATGATGGTCCGCAAAACCTCGCCGGTTTCTTCCTTCGATGGCGCCCTCCGCACCCGCCGGGTCTTCGGCCCTGGCACAACCCTCGGCTGGTCCGACATCGGCAAAGTCGTGACAATCCCATGACGTGCCTTGGCCTCTTTGTAGCTCTCGTTCAGCATCCGTCGGACGCCGCCCCCGAACGAAATGTTGTAGCTGGTCATCAAGCCGTCATACACGATCATATCCTTGAACGGCAGCAGCACCGTTTCCGTCATTATCGGCAGGTAGGGACCGATCAGTTCCTCAAACGGTTGCCAGAGGGCCAAGACGCCATAAGCGACGGTTGGCTTGGCGGTCGACAGGAACACCATGTACTTCTGCATTTCCCGGAAAATGTAGAACTTGCCATGGACCCGATGCTGCCACGAGCCAACGATGGCAAGTTCTTCATCGGATAGCCGGGCGGGGTTCTCTTCGATAAACGACTGGATCAGGTCGGTGTGTTGGAGAAAGGCATCGCGGACCTTGAGGAGTGTTTCGGGCGACAATAAAGAAAACTCATCCGGATCGGCAGGACGATCCGGGACGGCCTGAAGGCGCTGATTCACGAAGAACATCAACGCTCGATGCAACTTGAAAAACAGTTCGGCATCCTGCGGCGAAAGGATCATGGGAACTTCCTTGTTTGCAGCGCGTTATTATAACTGCTCCGAGCGTTTGTACTAAGTGGACCCACATAAACATTTACACTAACCCGAAGCGTCAGCGAGGTAAAATTGCAGGGCCTCGCTGACGCTTCGGGTTGGTATGCAGCCCAAGTGATTCTGCGGGTCTACTTTAGACTATCAAGTCGGTAAGTTTCCCCTGGCCCGGACCTCGCCAAGCCCACAATTGCAATCGGGGGTGTTTTGAACCGTTCAACCAATTGGGGCTGCAGTTCCCATCATCAATAACTTGATTCGCCCAATGCATTGGCCAATCCCGACCCGGTTCAGAACAGGTCTTGAATGGGTCGGCCTTCCGGAAGCAAATGGAATGGCCTGCCCTCCCGGTCGATGGCTTCCAGGTTGTCGATTCCCATCGCGAGATAAACCGTCTTGGCAATATCCTCGGGAGCGACGGGCCGATCCGCCGGAAAGGCCGCGACCTTATCCGAAGTGCCATAAGTCTGCCCGCCGCGAATGCCGCCCCCCGCGAACAGGACCGACATGCAGTTGGTCCAATGATCTCGACCGGCCCCCTTGGGTCCACCGGACCGGGGATCGCCGATCCTCGGCTGCCGGCCCATCTCGCTGTTCACCATCACCAGGGTTTGCCCCAGCAGCCCGCGGTCGTGAAGGTCTTCGAGAAGCGCGGCGAAGCAGCGATCGAATTCCGGCAGCAAATGGTTCTTGAGACAGAAGAAATTGCTGCCATGCGTGTCCCAGCCCCCGCCGCTCTTGCACAAGTTTTCCGTCTTGGGATCCTCCATCCAGAATACGCTGACGAAAGGAACCGCCGCCTCGACCAGCCGCCGGGCAATGAGCATGCTCATGCCGTTCAGCGTGTTCCCGTAGCGGTCGCGAACGGCCGGCGGCTCCCGAGTCACGTCAAAGGCGGTTTTGGCCTGCGGCGCTCCCAACAACGTAA
>Ga0207128_1145_pt1 | contig 11340 bp, 7 predicted proteins | sample Alteio_BWMinHeat_18_FD_153522 | JGI IMG/M metagenome (GOLD analysis project Ga0207128, IMG submission 153522) | Enriched cells from forest soil in Barre Woods Harvard Forest LTER site, Petersham, Massachusetts, United States -... | ecosystem: Environmental > Terrestrial > Soil > Temperate forest >... | reverse complement strand
GCATTGGCGCCCCGGCTGCCTTATTGTTGTTTACGCTGAACTAAGGGTTTAAAGTAAGACGGCTTCGCGTTTGCCTTTCAAATCACCTTGTTCTTCCCGGGTTGTTCTTACCTGTGTTGGGTAAGTACATCGTGATGATGGTTCATCATATTCGTCTTCTTCAGAATCTTCACGGACACTAGGGCGTTCTATTGGGCCTGGCCCCACCTGTCTTCCCCCGTGCTGGGCTCTATCTTCGTCAAAGTTTTGTTGTTGTGTATTTTGAGGTGCTGGTTCAGGGCAGTATGGTTTAGGCTTTGCAAATATCTTTAAAAATACTTTAAGATATGCTTCAAGAGACTCCTGAGAAATAAAGACCTGACCTTTAGGATACTTCATATCTGAAAAATTATCTTCATCTGCAACAATGTCATTGAAAATTCTTAATGGATTCGTATAAAAAATTTGAAGACCTTCGTGATGTTTTTTGCGGGCGTTTTCTGGTTGGAATATCGTAACAAAAGCATGATGGAATATTGGAGGCGCTTTGTTAATCAAAGATTGCTCCTTAACCATCCCTTTTAAGCAACCCGATGAAAATTGCGAGATCTTTTTTGCGCTTGGAAGCTCTGGTTTTTCCTCTTTCTTTCCTTTGGCAGAATTTTTTTCTTTTTGTTCAACTCGTTCCTCTTCCTCTATGTCTTTTTCATCATAAAGAGCAATTTTGTTCCATTCTGTCGCTTTAAATGTGTGAATTTTATCGGAAAAATATCTGGCCAGTGTTTTTTGGGTCACTTGCCAGTCGGATCGTCCGACTATTGCCTTCACTAGATTGACAATCCGGTAGATAAGATAGGATGGGATCTTGGTAATACCCGACGGCGTTGCATAGCCATTGACGGTTTTAAGGATCATCTCCGCGTCTTTTTTTATTCCTGCCTGCTTCTTTTTCTCGAGAGCTGCCGATTCTTCCCGTTTCTTTTTGTCGAGAGCCATTTGTTCTTCGAAGCTTAGTTCTTGTTGTTTTACAGGTTTCTGAGAGTTTTGAGCTTCTTCTGCCGCTTTATTTGTTGATTTAGGATCGACATAGAGATCATTAAGATCTTGCATTAATATATTAAGCCTTTGGTTGTGTAATGTATTAAATCTCATTGCGGTTTTTCCTTTTTTTAATTTTAAAAAATTTGCTAAATTTAATTGTTTTTTTGTGATTACAAAAAGAACTGTACCATAAATTATTTCTTATATGCAATGATTTTGTTGTTTTTTAAACAAATTCTAAGGACGCACCATTTTTTGAGGCTGGACGAGTTGATCAAACTCATCCTCAGAAATGAATCGAAGCGCAAGGCATGCTTCTTTTAAAGATAACCCATGTTTGAAGGCATAATGGGCAAGTTCGGCTGCTTTATCATAGCCAATTTTTGGAGTTAAAGCTGTGACTAGCATTAATGATTGATCGACATACTCTGCGATCTTCTTGACGTTTGGTTTGATCCCGTCGATGAGCCACCTGGTGAAATGATCGCCCGCATCCGTGAGCAAATCGATTGAATGCACTATATTAAAAATAATGAGGGGTTTAAAAACATTTAATTCGAAATTTCCCATCGATCCGGCATAGGTGATCGCCGTATCGTAGCCAATCACCTGGACGGCGACCATCATGATAGCCTCGCACTGGGTTGGATTCACTTTTCCCGGCATGATCGAAGAGCCGGGTTCATTCGCCGGCAAAATCAATTCGGAAAGGCCGCATCTTGGGCCCGATCCCATCCATCTTATGTCATTGGCAATTTTTAGCAATGAACAGCAAAGCGTTTTCAAGCTTCCGCTTGTAAAAACAAGGGCATCGTGAGCCGCTAATGCTGCAAATTTATTTGGAGCGGAAACAAAGGGAAGTTTTGTTTCCAGTGCGATTCCTTTAACCATTTGTTCAGAAAATCCGGCAGGGGCATTGAGCCCGGTCCCGATGGCGGTCCCGCCGATAGCCAATTCATAAATTTTGGGAAGAGTCGATTCAATGCGTTGGATATCCTGTTCAATTTGCTCTGCATACCCCGAAAATTCCTGTCCTAATGTCATGGGAACGGCATCCATGAGATGTGTTCTGCCGATTTTGATGATATCTTTAAACTGCGCAGCTTTGTTGTTCAAGGCGGCATGCATGGCGCGCAAGACAGGCAAAAGGCGGTGGAGTACTTTTTCCGCTACGACGATATGCATGGCAGTGGGAAATACATCATTAGAGGATTGGGACCGGTTGACATCATCATTGGGATGGATGGAGAGGTTTTGTGCGCTTTGCTGGAGGCAGCGTTCATTGGCACGATTGGCAATGACCTCATTGACATTCATATTCGTCTGCGTCCCGCTTCCCGTTTGCCACACTTTCAGGGGAAAGTGGTCGTCTAGTTTCCCTTCGATGATCTCATTTGCCGCTTTGATGATCAAATCGGCTTTTTCCTTTGAAAGGCCGTGTGCGATATTGACCCTGGCAGCGATCTTTTTAATCAGCGCAATGGCATAAATGATTGATAAAGGCATAAGATCTTGCCCGATATTGAAATGGATCAAAGAGCGGGCTGTCTGTGCTCCCCAATAGCGGTCTTGCGGAACATCAATTTCCCCTAGGCTGTCACTTTCTTTTCGATTCATTTATTAAATGCTCTTCATCATTAATGGCAGTTTACCATGATTTATCAGTTTCTCATTTTCTCTTTCAAGAAGATTTTGCGAGGCGAAGACGACTGTTGCGGCTGTTTGTAATTTTGGCAAAAGCTGCCTTTCTACCGCACCGATGATCTCTTCTTTGCCCGTCTTCAGGATCCGGTTGCGGAAATCCTGCCTCATTTCTGTTGTCTTGCCTTCACATAGCCATCCATAAGCGACATCGGCGCGATTTCCCGGGGATACCGGAGTATCTAAAGTCTGTACCATTTCCAATATCGCAGATTCGATATCGGCAGCTTCAAAATCCCCGTTGTAAATAGTATGTAAAGAGCTTTCAAAAGCCTCCAGTGACGATGCAATATTTGGATCGCGATAGGAATAAAAATAAAAATTTCCGGACATCGCATTATTGACCGCTCCTCCGCCGTATGCCCCTCCCTGTTCTCTTAATTTGGTATGCAAGGTTAAATTATCGCAAAGATGGGAGACAAGGTTTAAGGCCGGAGCATCGGGGTGTGTATAAGAAACCGTATCGACCACCTGAGCGATAAATGCAATAGGGGAGGTGATGATGCAGCCATGCGAATAGGATGGAGAGATATCATAGGAAGGCTGCCACTTGCTGCGATGCTGAAACGAACATTCCTGCAAGCCATAAAACTGGTTTCTTTTCATTTGATCGTACATTTGGGAGTCGGATGTGATCACGAGATCAGGGGAACACTTGAATATCAGCGATTGAAGATACTGCAGCTTTTCGATCAGCGGATGAACAAGGGAATCGAAGTGATGGGCAATGTGTTTGATCGTCTGATAATACTCCAGTCCGTACCACTCATCGGCAATTTTTGCACTGACGCTGTGACCTTTTGCTGAAAGGCTGATCGCATATTTTAATGCATTTTGATTTAATGAACTTTCGAGGTTGGTATATTGCTTGAAAATGAGCTCTTTCAGACGCGAAACATGGGTAAAGTCTACAGTCAGGGCCATTTTCTGCATGAGTTCGCATAAATGAGGCAATTTCCGGTGCAATGCCTTGCCTCTGATGGAAAGGGAAGGATAGAAATGATGGCGGTCAGAGGCTTGAAGGTTTAGGGAGAGTGAGGCCCCAATTCCGCCGGTATTGGCCTGGATTGATTCGAGAATAGTTTCATAGGGTTTTCCATCATTTCCCATTTGCGACATGAGACTAGTCATCAAACGTAAAGCAGTAAGGTCATCTTCAGAAATTGGGGGGAGGGAATAGGTCAGATCGAGGTACCCAATTTCATTGGTAAAAGTATTGTGATGGTAGACATCCATCTGACCAATCGATTCTATTTTTAAGGGATAGAGACGTACCCCTTGCGGAACATCAAAAAGGGTGACTTTTGGCAAAATGTCAAAATCAGCCTCTTCCTGTTTTTCTTGAAATTCTGCTAACTGAGCGGCCCTTTCAATCAGATTTTGTTTCTCTTTTTCCGTTAACCTTGTTTGAATGGCTTGCAGCATAGACCTCTCTTCTGCCAGTTCTTTTGCTTCAAGGGAAGGGTCCGGTTCCATAATGATGCGCACAAAATGAGGGTTGTCGATCAGGTAGCGTTGAATGAGGGAGGGAAAATAATGAGGGTTGTTCAGATTGATCTGGCGTATCTCATCAAAAAGAGAGTGGATTTTCAGTCCGTTTTCTGCTTGCCCGCCATGTTGTTTGATCAGGGCCGACCTCATAAACAAAGAGAGTCCAAAGGGATGGGAATCTCCGGTAATTTCACTGCGATGAAATTCCAGCTGATGGATCGCATTTTCGACCGATTCCAGAGAAATTCCCTGCTCCACAATGGCTTTTAGGGTGGTAAAAATCAGTTTTTCCAGATTATCGGCTTCGGTTTGATTGCATCCTTTCAGAATAATGGCCATTGGGATTTCAGATATTTCATCTTCCAGATACGCATTCACTTGTTTGCACAGGCCCGATTTTAACAGGGCCATTTTCAGGGGGGAGGCATCGGTGTCCAATAAAATGATCTCCAGGATCATTAAACTGAGCAGCGTTTGCTGTTCTAAAATATGACATGTAAGCCAGGCAAATGCAATAAGGGTTTTATTTTCCAGGTCCTGGCCGGGATGGATGGGATAATGTTCGATCGTTTGCCTTGGCACTTCAAAACGGCGTTGCTTTGGTATGGGAGAAAGGGGGGGAAGACTGCTTGCATGGTCCAGCACGTGTTTTGCAATAAAATCGAGATGTCCTTCCAGTTTTAAGTTCCCATAAAAGAAGAACAGACAGCGGCTTGGATGATAATATTCTTTATGGAAATCGCATAATTGTTCGTAGGTCAGTGTTGGAATTACAGCTGGGTCGCCGCCGGAATTAACGCCATATGTCAGATCGGGAAAAAGAGCTTTGCCAATGGCTTCATTAAGACGTGAGTTTGGATTGCTTAAGGCCCCTTTCATTTCATTAAAGACAATTCCTTTATATTCGAGCGATGAGTTTGGGTCTTCGGGAATAGAAAATTCCAACCTGTGCCCTTCCTGGAGAAAACTTAAGTAGTTGATGTTGGGATAAAACACAGCATCCAGATAAACATCTAACAAATTATAAAAATCTTTAGGCACCTGGGACGCGGCCGGATAGCATGTAAAATCTGAACCTGTCAGGGCATTCATAAAAGTATTGAGGCTTCGCCTCTGCATTCCGAAAAAAGGATCTTTCACAGGAAATTTTTTCGATCCGCAAAGAACAGTATGTTCGAGGATATGGGCAACCCCATTCGACGTTTTAGGAATAGTCTGAAAAGAGAGGCAGAAGAAATTCTCCGGATCGTCATTGGCAATATACATCACCTGAGCACCGGACGGCAGGTGGGTCAATTCGATCAAATCGCAATGCAGCTCATGAATGGGGCAAATCTTTGTCACCAGAAATTGCTGATATTGCTGTCCCACTTCCCGAAAATGCTGCGATCTTTGTCCCATCAAATGACTCTCCTTCCTTTTTGGCATCATACACTCTCAGGGGAAATGTATGCAATAAGGAATGGATGCTTCCTTTCGTGCCCCTGCCCCTGCCCGTGCCCGTGCCCGCATTAATTTATCTTTTCCGAATTTTCCTGATAAAAGAATTCGGAAAAGATAAATTAATGCGGGCACGGGCACGGGCAGGGGCACGGGCACGAAATTTTTATTTGTTTTTATTGTCGTTTCTTTTAATTTTTTATTTGTTATAATAGCTATTGTATAACTAAACAAAAGATTATTAATTATGAATATTACAGATTGGGTAAAAAATCACAAACCGTTATGCATCTGCACCTTTGGGTTAGCCATTGTTGGCTATATGGGCTATCGCGCAGTCTGTTGGATAAAAAATAAGTGTTTTAAGACGGAGAAACCAGACAGGGTCTTTCAAAATACAATCGGGAAAAACCCTTCTAATCAACCTTCCTCCTCACCAAATAAGCCCTCTTTCACAGCCACTCCTGCACCCGCCAGGCCATCGTCTTCCCCTGCAGGGGCCCCTTCTTCTGTTACGGCTAATCTCTCTGAACAATTCTGGTGGACAAAAATTACAAAGAGCAAAGAATTCACAGACTTTAAACAAAATTGGAAGAAATTAGCAGATCCTAACACAAGAGAAGAGGAAGTTTTTCAGTTAGAATGTTCTTATTTAGGGGGTCCTCAGCTACAAATTCCTTTACGTGAATCAGAGTATGGTGCCTTTTTAGGGAAGATTCATTGGATTCCTGGTCAATTTAGTATGTGGATGCCGGGCGTTGCTTTAGTCGCTGCCTACATTGCGGAAAAGAAAAAGATCGAGGGGCTCTATGTCTGTGCTAGTATGGAAGCTTTATCCAGACGCATTAATGAAATTCACTTAAATCCTAATGATCAGCGTTGTGCACTTATTGTAGGCGCTACGCCATCAGGGTTACAGAACGATTATCCCGGTTACTTTGAAGCAAATTATCCTCAACATAAACTGGCGGTATGCGTAGAAAAAAAAGATGGCAAGCTTTCCATTGCTGTACTAGATCCCCAGGGTGATAAAGACCTATTGCCCAGCCACCTGACAAGTGAACTTTGGAGCGGGGATAGAGAACGGGAAAATTTTAATGGGCAAGAGCTCGTCTATCGCGCTATCCTTCAGGGATGCCGTAAATCAAATTGTACTGCACGATTATTGTATTCTCAGGTCTTAAGAGAAACAGCGTATGGATGCGAAACTTTTGCCTTGCAGGATGCCGTTGCCTTCCTCCGCAATCCAAAGTTTTTTGATGGGGTCGGTACCCAGAAAGAAAAAGTCAAGGTGGATGACCAGTATCAACTTGAAGTGATTACCAAATTGCCTCCGGAACACCTCATCGGTACTCAATCCTCAAGACATCTGGAAACATACAGAAAAAAATGGGGGCAATTTAACAAGGTGCTCATTGGAAGGGAAAAGAAGAAAAAGACGCTCCAAAGTTATTTAAATACCCACCAGGTAGAGGTTCACCATAAAGGCCAACGTAAAAAACAAAACCAGTATATCACAAAAAAATCATTCAAATACCTGAAATTCGTTGTCAGCGCTCTAAAAAAATTAAGCCAGGAAGAGATCGAAAACCTTGTCAACAAAATCTTGATCACCTGAATATTTTTAAACGGCCCTTGCAACGGGCAGATGTTTCCAGCTCGTCGTGTTATAAGAAGAACGCTTGTCTGAAGCGCCTCGCCATGCACCGTCCACACCCATTGCTCCATAAAACAGCGTGTTTTTTCCAAAATGGGCATTAATGCCATCGACCAAATGCATCAGCCTTGACCGTTCCCGATCGATTCCTCCTAAAAAGAGATCGGGGACGACGCTTGCCTCAGGGATCAGATCTAAGAGGACGACTCCACATTTCTTATACTCTTCTCCTTCTTTATACAATTGCTTTAAACACTTTTTTGCCTCCGAGATGATTTTGGGTGTGTCGTTTGTTGCTACGGCAAATCGCGACACGGTGCTGTTATGGCGCCTTGTGCCGGTCAGCCGGTCAAAGACAGATTCGGTGAATACGCATATTGCCTGCGTGCAGCTGCCTTGCTCTCTTAACCTGATGCAGGCAGAATTGACAAAAGAGGAAAGAGCCTCTGCCAATACCTCCTCTTCTTTGATGATTTCTCCAAATGAGCGGGAGCAGGTGATGTTTTTCCTTGGAAGAACAGCTTCGAGCTCCAGGCACCTTACCCCTCTTAGCTCCCAAATGATCCGTTCCATATTTACACCCATTTTGCGGCGAATCATATTTGGGTCCATTTCCCGCAATTCCCAGGCAGTGCGGATGTCAAGGCGATATAAGCTTTCGCTTAAACGGTGTCCGATCCCCCAGATATCGCCAACAGGGTAAGTTTCCAAGACTTTTTTTATGTCCGCTGCATATAAATCAAAGACCCCCGCATCACAGGTTTTCTTCGCAAGGTCAGTGGCTATCTTTGCCAAAGTTTTGGTAGGAGCAATTCCGAGCGAGAGGGGAATGCCTACCCATTTTTTGATGATACGCCTGATTTCGAGGCATTTTGCATAAAGGTCTTGCGGAGAAATGTGATCCGAATATCGTAAAAACGCTTCATCGATCGAATAGAGTTCTATTCTATCGGCCATTTCCGATAAAATGGACATGACCCGTTTTGACAAATCGCCGTAGAGTTCATAATTGGAAGAATGGACAACCACCTTGTGTACTTTACAAAAATCTTTAATTTTAAAGTAGGGCTCTCCCATTTTAATGCCCAGCCGCTTTGCCTCCTGGGAACGGGAAACGACACATCCGTCGTTATTGGACAGGACAATAACAGGGCATTTTTCTATTTTAGGATTAAAAAGCCTTTCACAGGAGACGTAAAAATTATTGCAGTCGGCCAGCACAAAATGATGGGCCATAAATGCTCCTATACGGAATGGATGACATTTGTGACAACGCCCCAAATGCGAAAATCGGCTTCTTCACTGATTTCAATTGGCAAATACGCATCATTTTCGGCGACAAGTTCTATTTTTTTATCTTTGCAGGATAATCTTTTGACCGTCAATTCGCCATTGACCGAGGCAATGACAATTTTGCCGTGCGCGGGCTCCAAGCTCCTGTCGACAATTAAAATATCGTTATCGTGAATCCCGGCCCTGATCATAGAGGAGCCGCTAACTTTTAAAAAAAAGGTTGCAGAGGGGTGTTTGATCAGCAGTTCATTTAAATCGAGCCTCTCTTCCACATCGTCTTCTGCCGGGGAGGGGAATCCTGCTGAAATCGCATGTTGATATAAAGGCAGCCGGTAAAATTTATTGCAGATGCACTCCAGAACTTTTTCCACAGCGCTTATGGGGATGCGGATTGCTTTCGTAGCTTCTCCATATTTGCCCGACCGCTTTGGTCTTCCGGCCTTAGGTCTTTGTCCTCCCCGCACCATACATTTTCTCCCTGCGTTGCTTCTCTTTTTGATTATTGTACAAAAATCAAAAAAGCGCAAGGCTAATTAGTAAGGATTAGCAACTCTTACGAATAAAAAGAATAAATGAAATTCTGAAGTTATACCGAAGGTGGTTCAAAAGTTGGGATTTTGACAAGGAGGCTGCTCAAAATTTTTCGTTTGGAGCGAGGGACCATTGCCTATGGCCAAGGCACGAGTGAAGACAAAAATTTTGATGCAAAGCCGACGCCGTCAAAAACCAATTTTTGAATCACGTTCGGTATGTAACGGCATTGTAACATGTGGGTATTTTTCCTGCAAACCAGTGCTTTTTTATCCCTTTTAAATGAATGGTTGGTTATAAGTATCTTCATGAAACTACAAAATAAAAAAACAGGCGTGCTGCTCGTTAATTTGGGAACGCCAGATTCGCCCGGTTACTTTGATGTCGCAAGTTACCTTGCTGAATTCTTAACCGATAAAAGGGTTATCGACACACACTGGATTCTCAGACAGTTGCTTGTCCGATTTACCATTATTCCCTCGCGCTTAAGACAATCGACTAACTTTTATAAAAAAATATGGACGAAAGAAGGCTCTCCGTTAAAAGTTTATGGACATCTCGTAGAATCGATGTTAAAGCAACGCTTAGGAGATCAGTTTGAAGTCAGATTGGCAATGCGCTATCAAAACCCTTCCCTTAAAAGCGTCCTCGACAAATTGCGCCAGGCAGCAGTGGAACGGTTGATCGTCATTCCCCTATTTCCCCAATACGCATCTGCAACTACCGGATCTGTGCATGAGTGTGTGATGAGTCTTATATCGAAATGGGATTGCATTCCACAAATGCATTTCGTCAGCCACTATGAAACAGACCCGCATCTCATCGATGCCTTTTGCCTTGCAGCTAAGAATTATCCTCTTTGCGACTACGATCATATTCTTTTTAGCTTTCATGGACTGCCTCAAGCTCAAATCCGTAAAGCAGATCTTCGAGGCTCCTGCCTGAGCGAAACCTGCTGTCAAACCCTTAATGAAAACAACCACTCTTGTTATTCTGCTCAATGTTATGCCACAGCCGGTGCTATCGCAAAACAATTATCCATCGATCCTAAACAATTTAGTATCGCTTTTCAGTCGCGTCTTGGAAAAGACCCATGGTTGCAGCCGTATACGGGAGAAAAAGTTCACACACTCGCCCGCAATGGAGTAAAACGGATGTTAGTCTTTTGTCCATCCTTCGTCTGCGATTGTCTCGAAACAATATATGAAATTGGCGTTGAATACAGAGGTGAATTTATCAAGGCCGGCGGTCTTAAGCTCGATCTTGTTCCCGGCCTCAATGCCACTGTGCGCTGGATTGATGCTTTAGAGAATATGGTGATTAGCTTGTCATGATATGTTCGACAATACTACAAAAGAGATCTTGCGCTGCAGGATCATCGGATTGGTAAATATATCCTTTGTAAATCGCATCGTAAATCGGAATATAGGAACTCGTCAGTTTCGAAGGGGGGATTTTAAGTTTACTAATTTCCCGGTTTAACTCTTCCCTGATAGAACAATTATCTGTTTTAATAATGACAAACATATTTTTCTTTTGCCTGAAAAAACGGCAAAAATGACCGTTCTTAACATCGATGGACTCTAGCAACATCGAAAATAAAATAAACAAAACTTCAGGTTCAAGGATATTGCGCATAATCACCGGATTTAACGAATAAAAGAAATTCTCCAACATCAAATCGCTATATTTAACTCCCTGCAACAAGACCCTTAATTCACATAATATCTCATTTTGCTTTGAAATCATCCCTCCGTTAAAATCGCGAAACTCGCCCACAACCTTTAATAATTCAGAAGTGACAGCCTGGCGCGCTTTATTTAAATCAAGCGAATGATCGACACGCAAGTAGGAGTCTTTAAGTAGCTTTAATCGAAAGACCGTTGTTTCTTTTTTGTACTTACGTCTTAAAGTCCCGGTAATTTGATGCCTGTCGTGAATATATTCTAACGAGGTTCCCGACTGATAAAATAACTCTTGTACAGACCGGGTAGATGAGCGGACAACCCTGGTTAAGATCACTAAAAACAGTAAATGATCATCAGTCTGCTCATCAAAGGAGACAATAACCTGTGGAATATCCCGAAGGTATTTAATTTGATGATTTAAGATTAATATATTCCTGATCACCTCTTCTTCATTGCGCGGCAAAAAAACCGGATGCATCAAATATTCGATCCTGTCTTTTAAATTATTCGATAGCTCTT
>Ga0207128_1144_pt1 | contig 11388 bp, 10 predicted proteins | sample Alteio_BWMinHeat_18_FD_153522 | JGI IMG/M metagenome (GOLD analysis project Ga0207128, IMG submission 153522) | Enriched cells from forest soil in Barre Woods Harvard Forest LTER site, Petersham, Massachusetts, United States -... | ecosystem: Environmental > Terrestrial > Soil > Temperate forest >... | reverse complement strand
GGAATTCATCACCGCCGCCCACCAGTTTTCCGCGGAAGATTCCAGCGCCACCTTGGCCGACTTCCTCGAGTCCATCACCCTGTCCAGCGATGTCGATGCCTGGGATGAGGAGGAGGATAAAGTCTCGATCATGACGTTGCATGCGGCCAAGGGCTTGGAGTTCCCGGTCGTCTTCATGGCGGCCGTGGAGGAGGGTTTGCTGCCACATGAACGCAGCCGGGAAGACGCAGACGAACTAGAGGAAGAACGCCGGTTGACGTTTGTCGGCATGACCCGGGCTAAGGAAGAACTATACCTGTGCCACGCGGGTCTCCGCGAATTTCGCGGCATGGCTCGATACGCCATTGCCAGCCAGTTTCTGAGCCAGCTCCCGTCCGAGGGCATCGAGCGATTGGATCTTTCCGAGGGTCATAAGCAGACGGCGGATGAATGGCGCGGCGGCAGCGAAGCGGCCGAGGAGGCCTGGCACGAGACGGGAATTGGCGCCCGTCGCCCAACAGTAACTGTCGCATCCGAGATCCGGAGACAAGGAGACTCGGAGACTCGGAGTCATGCAACACCGGACGGAAAGAATGGAGAAGCGACAAAGGTTTATGCTGAAGGCATGCTAGTCCGGCACGATATTTATGGCCATGGCCGGGTTACCCAGGTGAGCGGCTACGGCGTCATGAGAAAAATCAAAGTGCGATTTTCCACGCACGGAGAAAAAACTTTTGTGGCCGAGAAAGCGAAGTTCGTGATTGTAGGGAAATAGAATTAGAGTCCACGAGGTCTAAAGGCTTTCAGCGGAGCAGGGTGACAGCCCTCTTGCGCTAATATTTTCGACACAAAGAGATGTTTACGCTCAGCGCCTTCGCAGATGAAATCAGTCCGGACCCGCAACAGCAGCTTGACGTGCTGAAATCCTGTGGCGTCCGACACATCGAGTTTCGATCGATTCTCAAGACCAACGTATTGGACTTGACCGATTTGCAAATCGGCGAGTTCAAATCGCTTCTGCAAAAGCACGGCTTCCGGCTCAGCGCCATCGGCTCGCCGATTGGCAAGGTGAAGATCGACGAGCCGTTCGAGCCGCACCTGAAACGATTTCAGCGAGCCATTGAGCTGTGCAAAGTCTTCGAGACGCGCAACATCCGCATCTTTAGCTATTACTTGCCCGAGCACGGCGATTGGGACAACTGGCGGCGCGATGTCGTCGACCGGATGTTCGACAAAGCGCGACTGGCGGAAAAGGCCGGCGTGCGACTCATTCATGAAAACGAGCATCGCATTTACGGAGATGATCCAGCACGGGTGAAGGACTTGATGGAAACGGTGCTGGAGCGAGTGGACAGCCGGTATTTCGGAGCGGTTTACGACCCAGCCAACTATGTTTTTTGCGGCTTCGATCCCTGGGAGGCTTGGCAGATGACTAAGCCGTGGACGATTCATTTCCACATCAAAGACTGGGTGCGCGGCGAAAGTCATGGCCGATTAGCTGGAGAAGGGCACGGGCGGATGGCCCAGGTCATGGCCGACGCCGTGGCTATGAAATATGACGGCTTCGCGACGTTGGAGCCACATCTGCTCGGCGGCGGACCCACCGGCGGCGTCACCGGTCCGGAACTATTTCCCAAAGCCGTCGCCGCTTTCAAGACCATTCTCGATCAAGTCGGCGCGGAATACGACAGCATGCCGCATTGATGGCATGATAAAATGTCGGCATGTCGCAGCCACTTCACACCGTTCACGTTCGCGTCAACGACGCCGCTACCGGTGAGCCGACACCGGTGCGCATTCGGTTCACGGATGAAAAGGGAACTTACTATGCACCTTTCGGGCGGTTAGCAGAGTTTCCCCCAAAACTGGGCTTGGACCTAGGCGGGAACCTGCTTCTTAACGATAAGCGGTACGCATACATCGAAGGAACATGTGAGATTCAGCTTCCATCCGGTCGGATTCTCATCGAGGTCCACAAGGGACCGGAATACGAGACGCTTTCTGAAGAAGTTTTGTTGAGCCCTGGGCAAATGGCCATCCGCTTGGAAATCAAGCGCTGGAGCGATCTGCGCCAGGAAGGGTGGTATCCCGGAGATACTATGGTAGGCGTCATTTCGCCTCACGCAGCTCTCCTGGAGGGCGCTGCTGAGGATGTCGCGGTTGTCAACCTGCTGGCCATGCAGTTATGTGGCAAAAAAACGATGTGGATGCCTAATCTCCTAGCATTCAGCGGCCAGCAACCAGCCTTAGAACGGGTTGGCTCGTTAGTCATAGTTAACACTCACAATGTTCATCACCTGCTGGGTCGCGTTACCCTATTGAATTGTCATCGGGTCGTTTATCCTCTGAGATTCGGGCAGCCGTTCGAATTGGATAATTGGACGGTGGGGGCCTGGTGTGACCAGTGCCATCGCAAAGGAGGATTGTCCGTCTGGGTGCCTGAGCCAAACCTCGAATATGGTGAGGATCACGGCTCGTTTCTCGCAGGAGAGGCTCCAGCCGATGCCGTGTTGGCCAAAATCGACGCATTGGAGGTCAACTGGACCTGGGAGCTTCATCCGGATTTCGCGGACGACTGGTACGGCTTGTTGAACTTGGGTTTGCATCTTCCCGTCGTGGGAGGCAGCGGCAAGAGAGGGAATGAGCAATTGCTCGGCGGCTGGCGAACCTATGCCCGCCTTCAGCCGGGTGAAGAGATCAACTACAAGAACTGGATCGAAGCCGTGCGCGCCGGGCGTACCTTTGCGACCAAGGGAGCTCTCCTAACTCTCACGGTGAACGGTCAGGACCCCGGAGCGCTGATCAATCTCGAGTCGCCGGACCAGACCATTCACGTCCAAGCCGGTGTCCGCCGAACTATTCCTCCGGACCGGTTGGAGCTGATCGTCAACGGCAAAGTCGTGGCCGAATCCAACAGCGCCGGAGGGTCTCAGTTGGAGATACATGTTTCTATGCCGGTCGGCGGCTGGATCGCGGCAGCGTATTGGGGTTGCGAGGACAGCCAAGGCGGTTTCAAACTGCTGGCGCATACTTCGCCGGTTTACGTGCAGATCCCGGGAAGGAAACCGCCTCCGGATCAAGAAGCGGGGCAGAAGCTTCTGAATCACTTTGATGAAATGCTGGAATGGGTCCGAACCCAAGCGCGGGTCGAAAACGAAGAGCAACGCCAACGACTGGCTCGCGTCTTTGACAGCGCCAAGGAAGAAGTGACGAAACGGCTTCGGGCGGGATCGTAGGAATCGGCCGATTGCTTAGCCGCGACACTGAGTTGCCATGCTTTCGCGGCCGTGGTAAGTCGAAGAGGAAACTTTCGGCATAAGATCGGCCGCGAAAGCATGGCAACCCGGCGCGCGTGAAGCTTTGACAGGCCGGGCTCGAAGGTAGGTATGGAAGATATGCCAAAAGGCTCAGTAAAATGGCAGATATGTGAAATCTTTCCACCTTATTCTGATCCATTTCGTTTTTCGCCCAGGAGGACTCATTCATGTTGCTATCTTCTTTTCGGAATTGTTGCGTGGCGTGTTTGGTCTTGGCGATACCGCTTGCGGTTCTGGGGTTGCTCGTCTTGGGGAAGGACAATCCCCGCTCCGACGATCCCCCCTCCAAGGAGGTTGTCACTAACTCGCTCCAAATGAAGCTCGTCCTGATCCCGGCCGGCAAGTTCATGATGGGATTGCCGGAGGCCGAGAAGGCTCCCCTGAAGCAGCACGAGGTGGAAATCAAGGAGCCCTTTTTTCTGGGAATGCATGAAGTGAGGGTCCAGGGCTTCCGCGCGTTCGTTGAAGATGATGGTTACAAGACCGAGGCCGAGAAGGCCGGAGATCAAAACACGTGGAAAAATCCAGCCATCACTCAAGCCGAGGATCATCCGGTCATCCTCGTATCCTGGAATGATGCCCAAGCGTTTTGTGCATGGTTGAGCAAGAAGGAGGGAAAAAAGTATCGCTTATCCACGGAAGCCGAATGGGAGTATGCCTGCCGGGCCGGCACGACGACGCGGTTTTACAGCGGGGATGATTTCGAGGGTTTAAGAGAAGTCGCCAACGTTGGCTACTACACCACCACGCCCGTGGGCCAATTCAAAGCCAATGCCTTTGGCCTTTTTGACATGCACGGCAACGTCTACGAATGGTGCCAGGACGTGTTCGAACAAGGGAATCCGTACCGAGTCATCCGGGGCGGGAGCTGGGAGTGGTGCGACAACCGCGAGAACTGCGGGTCGGGGGCCCGCACCTGTCGAGAGCCGTCCCAACACCACCACTACGTGGGCTTCCGGGTTGCCCGAGATCCTTAGAATGCCGATATGAGAAACCTTCGACCTAACTCTAGCATTCGAAGACGAGCAATCGCATCTAGGCGAAAGCTTCACCGAAAGGCACTCGATCTTTTCGAGGGGAATGCCAAGGCGGCAAAAATTTGGCTGAACTCTCCTAACACGGCTTTGTCAGGCCACGTGCCTCTGAAGCCGGCAGAGACGGAAGAAGGCGCCAGATTAGTTGAAAACTTGATCGGCCGACTGGAACACGGGGTCTATTCTTGAAAGCGACCGAGGACCCATTATGAGCGAAAGTGAAACCCGCGCCGAATTATTCACGGCCTTCCGAGAGTTGTGCGAGATTGTCCCCGAGATGCGAGCCGGTCAGCTCATGGCCGCCGTTGGACAACTGTGTTCCGATCTCCACGGCCACGGACTGTGGGAAGCATCGGTCACAGAACTTCTTGAAGCGGTATGGCAGTTTCGCCGCAATTTCGAAGCCTCAGCAGCTAGGCCGAGCCCGCAACAGGTCTAAACAAGGCAGGAGGAGCGGAGATGTCGGTAGCAGAGCTTATGGCTGTTGTTCCTGCTCCCGCTCAGCCGAGAGACGTCGGCGATTTAACTGCGTGGAAAAATGCCGAGGCAAAGATCGGCACCCGGCTGCCAACGGACTTTCGGGACTTCGTGTTTCGCTACGGGTCAGGCGTCTTCAACGATCCAGGCAGGTTATGCGTCTTTCCCCGCAATCCGCTTTCCCCGGATTTCGATAATCGTTTCTGCTCTGACTGTGAGTTGTTGCGAGAAATAAAGGAGTTGGCTGGGGACGAGGAATTTCCTTATGCGGTGTTTCCTTCTACGTCCGGTCTTATGCTCTGGGCGGATGACGACAATGGCTGCATGTTCTTCTGGTTGACGGAGGGGGACCCTGACAACTGGCCCGTCCTGGTCACCCCGTCGCGCAGTTGTTTCTGGGAGCGCTTCGAGTTGCCCATGACTTCGTTTCTGTCCCAGGCATTCTCCCGGCGACTGATCTGTGCCCCGTGGAACGAGCCGGAATTTTTTTCCGGGCCGCGACGCATCAAGTTTGCCCAGGAGCGGGCCGAAATCGAGTATGAGTGAGCATATTAGAGCACCAAGAGGCTCCAAGCCGCTCACCGTAACAGGCCCAACTCTCACCAATCTTCTCCTCCGCTCCTATAATAAGAAAGAAAGCCATTTCCAAGGAGCTTCCCCCATGCAAGAGCGAATCGCGTATCAGGGCATCACTTTTGATGATGTCCTGCTGGAGCCCGCTTATAGTGACGTGATCCCGCGTGAAGTCGACGTGCGGACCCAGCTCACCCGCAACATCCGCCTCAATATCCCTATCGTCTCGAGTCCCATGGACACGGTCACGGAAAGCGAGCTGGCCATCGCCCTGGCGCAGGAAGGCGGCATCGGCATCATCCATAAGAACATGTCGATTCAAGAGCAGACGCGCGAGGTGGACAAGGTCAAGCGCAGCGAAAACGGCATCATCACCGACCCCATCACCTTGCCGCCCGACGAAACGGTGGGCACGGCTCGGGGGATCATGCAACAACAGAACGTCGGCGGCGTGCCCATCACCGTGGACGGCTACTTGAAGGGCATCCTCACCCGGCGCGACCTGCGCTTTCTCACCAACGACAACCAAAAGCTATCGGAGGTCATGACCAAAGATAACCTGGTGACGGCCCCGGAAAATACGACGTTGGAAGCGGCCGAGCGGATTTTAACGGAAAATAAGGTCGAGAAACTTCTGTTGGTGGACGAAAAATATAAATTGAAGGGCCTCATCACCATCAAGGACATCGACAAGCTCACCAACTTTCCCAATGCCTGCAAGGATAAACGGGGCAGGCTGCGGGTGGGAGCGGCGGTGGGGACTCATGACTACGAGCGGGCGGACTCGCTGATCCGGGCGGGCGTGGATGTTCTGGTCGTCGACTCGGCCCACGGTCACTCGATCAACATCATCGAAACCGTGGTCGAGATCAAACGCCGCTACGGTATCGACGTGATCGCGGGAAATGTGGCGACGGCGGAAGGGGCCGAGGCGCTGGTCGATGCCGGGGCCGACGCGGTCAAGGTGGGCATCGGGCCGGGGTCGATTTGCACGACGCGAGTTGTCTCGGGCGTAGGTGTGCCGCAGATCACCGCCATTTACCGAGTTTGCCAGGGATTGGCCGGTCAAAATATTCCGATCATCGCCGATGGCGGTATTCGGTATTCGGGCGACATAACGAAAGCGGTGGCGGCCGGCGCTCACTGCGTGATGATCGGCGGACTGTTCGCCGGCTTGGCCGAAAGTCCGGGTCAGACCATTATCTATAAAGGCCGCAGCTTCAAAACTTATCGTGGCATGGGCTCCCTGGGGGCCATGATGACCGGCTCGCCTGACCGCTATCGCCAGGACGGCAGCGGGGTGAAGCTGGTGCCCGAAGGGGTCGAGGGCCGGGTTCCTTACAAGGGACATCTCGGTCCGTTCGTGTACCAATTGGTGGGCGGTTTACGTGCCGGCATGGGCTATTGCGGCACGCGGAACATTGAGGATTTGCGCACGCGCGCCCGCTTCATCCTGGTCAGCGGCGCCTCGGTGCAGGAGGGCCATCCCCATGACATTGTCATTACGCAGGAAGCTCCAAATTACAGCTCGCGGGCGGAATACGTGGGTTCAGACGGCGGTTAGCGGGTGCAGTCTGGCGCTGTGGTTGGCCACGGCCGGCGCCTGGGCGCAAGAACAGAGTCAGCCGGCGGATGCCAATGGTTGGGCGCCGCCCCCTACTATTCGCAAAACCTTCTCGTCTCCGTCAACTGCTCGTTCCCAAACAGGAGTTTGGGAACGAGGGGCGGTGGAAAAGGAAGCCGGTGAAACGGCGAAACCGCCGTCCAATTCCTATGTCAATCCGGCCACGGGCGTCATCGTTCCCGTGCCGCCGCCGCCTCCGATAGTCCCATCCGACGAATGGACTCCCACTGCCGGTGCATCCGGAATCAAGACAACCTCCTTGCAGCAGCCGCCTAAGCCAGACCCAAACGTGAAGGCCCCGAGCGAGGAAGGGGAGGTGCAGATTCAGCTGGAGCCTCCGGGATCGGATCGGATTTTCGGCCGGCGCGATTCCGAGAGCTCTCTGAAGATCCGCATGCAGCAGGAAGTTCGGCAGCAAAAACGGCAGCCCATCCCATTCCCCGATGAGCCCATTCTGTCCACACTGAGATATGCCGGCCGCGTATTTCCCCCTATGACGGAAACCGTCGAGCCGAATTACCTGTGCTATGGCCGGCTGCTTTTCGAAGACAAAAACAGCGAGCGCTATGGCTGGGACCTGGGCTTCATCCAACCGTTCGTCTCGGCCGGCATTTTCTTCTGGGACACGGCATGGCTGCCCTATCACCTGGCGACCGATCCTTGCCGGAAATACGAATGCAACTCCGGTTACTGCTTACCGGGCGATCCGGTGCCGTACTTGATTTATCCGCCACTTTACAGCGTGACGGGCGCGGCCGCGGAAATCGGCACGATCGTCGCGTTGGCTTGGATCTTTCCGGGATAAGGGAGAAAGGACCAAAAGGACATAAGGGACGGCAAGGACGCAGAGTCCTCGTTCTCGCGCTCCGCGTGGGGAACGCACGTCCAGCCGCTCCGCGGCGCGCGACTCGCCAAGGCCGATTTTCTCAGCAACTTCTGGCCATTTCTTCTGGAATTCCCCATGTCCCTTTGCTACGCTCAAGGGGAATCCAACCAAGCCGCCCGTATCAGCATTTCACAAGGAGTAACGCCATGGAGCCGAAACCAGCCGTATGTCCGGATTGCGAGACCGGGAGTGAAACTGAGTTCGACCGGCGAGACTTTCTTAAAAGCGTGGGGACGACGGCCGCAGTTGCCGCGACCACGGGCTTGCCCGTCTGGGCGACGGCCGAGGCGACCGCCGCTCCTACCAAAACCAGCGCCGCCGAAACCGCCGTTAAGGGCCTCTACGAAACTCTCACCGACGATCAGCGCAAAGTCGTCTGCTTCGACTGGGACTACAAAGAAAAAGAACGCGGCCTATTGCGTACGTTCGTGTCTAACAATTGGCACATCACCAAACCGCGTATCACCGACGGCAAGGGGTTTTACACTAAGAAGCAGCAGACGATCATCCACGACATTTTCCAAGGGATCATCAATCCGGACTGGTACGGCAAGTTTCTCAAACAACTCAAGGACGACACCGGCGGCAAGGAATGGGGCATCGATCAGAGTATCGCCATCTTTGGTAAGCCGGGCAGCGAACAGTTCGAGTTCGTGATGACCGGGCGGCACATGACCATCCGCGCCGACGGCAACACCGAGGCACACGTGGCTTTCGGCGGACCGATCTTCTACGGCCACGCCGCCAGCGGCTTTAATGAAAAAGTTCACCATCCGGGCAACGTTTTCTTTCCTCAGGCAGTCATGGCCAACAAGGTGTACCAGATGCTCGAGCCGCCCCAGCAAAAGAAAGCCCTTCTGGAAAAGCTGCCGGTCGAGTCGGCGGTGGAATTCCGCGGTTCGAAGGCCAAGTTTCCCGGCATCGCCGTCGCCGAGCTGGCCAATGAGCAAAAGAAAGAGCTGCAAAAAGTCTTGATGGCTCTCGTCGAACCCTATCGTAAGGAAGATCAGGAAGAGGCGCTGGAATGCCTGCAAAGGCAAGGCGGGCTCGATAAATGCAGCCTGGCTTTTTATCGCGAGGGCGACATCGGCAACGACGGTGAATGGGACAACTGGCGGCTGGAAGGGCCTTCGTTCGTCTGGTACTTCCGCGGCTATCCGCACGTGCACGTCTGGGTCAACGTCGCAGACGACGCGTCGGTCAAGCTCAATGCCCAGGGGTGAGCCTCGAAAGAACCCACAAGCTGCCAGCTTGTCTACTGCTTTCCGAACAAGCTGGCAGCTTGTCCCTACGCCGCGGATTCGGCTTTGATGACGATGGCCGTCATGTCGTCAACCTGCGTCCGGAAGCTGCAGAAGTCGCGAGCGCTGGCGCAAAGGATGTTGACAATGTCGTTGGCCGTCTTGGATCGGTTGGCGCGGACAATCTCCAGGGCTCGCTCGACCCCAAACAGCTCTTCATCGCCCCCGTGGGCTTCCACGATACCATCTGTCATGAGCAAGACCGCATCGCCTGGCTTCAACACCACCGGGGACGCGGCAGCGAACTCCCCGTCTGCCATGACCCCCAAGGCCATGCCCGTGCTCTTGAGGTCGCTCTTAACGGCTCCGGAAGCATCCAGGATGAACCCGGTCTGGTGTCCGGCACTGGTGTAAACAAAAGACTGTTGGCCAGCATCCAGTCGGGCGAAGAGGAGTGTAGCGAAGCGGCCGTCCACGTCACTGACCAGCGCTTCGTTGACCAGGGAGAGGATCTTGGCAACATCGGCGTGGGCCACCGCGAAGGCACGCAGGTAGGCCCGCATTTCCGCCATCAGCAGCGCCGGCCCAAACCCGTGACCGCTAACGTCGCCGATGGCGATGCCCGAGCTCCCGTCCTTGAACGGGATGTAATCGAAGTAATCTCCGCCGGTGGCCTCCGCTGGATACGATGCTCCGGCGACATCAAAGCCCGCCAGCGGAAGAGGGGCGGCCGGGAATAGCTTTTGTTGAATCTGCCGCGCGATGCGAATCTCCGCATGCAGGCGTTCCGCCTCCCAGCGTTCCTTGCCCTCGGCCAGCTGGCGCTGGTGCTCGCGCAGCTCGGCCCGGCGCAGCAATTCCGCTTGCCGTTTCACCTCTTCCGTCTTCCGGAACATGTCCACGAATACAGCTGCCTTCGAACGCAAGATCTCCGGCACAATCGGCTTGCGGATGTAATCCACTGCCCCGAGGGAATACCCTTTGAACATCTGCAGGTCATCCGACTCATAGGCGGTCAGGAAAATGATCGGCGTGTGCTGCGACCGTTTCCGCTGGCGAATCAGGGAGGCCGTTTCGAATCCGTCCATTGCCGGCATTTTGACGTCCATCAAGATGAGAGCGAAATCCTCGCTGAGAAGGGAGCGCAGAGCCTCCACGCCAGAACGCGCCTTGACCACGTTTACATCCAGCGTTTTCAGGATCGCTTCCAGCGCCAGCAGGTTGCTGGGCTGGTCATCCACGATTAGAAGATTCACCCGCGAGGCCAAGGCTTGATCCTTCGTTTCCAAGGGGCGTGCATCTACCGTGATCATGGTTTCTCCTTTCCTCGATTTCGTCTCCTCAATCCGGGCTACGTTATCCGTCGGTATATCCTCTCGCTGGAATCAAACGGATCGTAACAGTTCTCGTGGGGAGTGAACTTGATGGTCTCTCCGTTCCCCAGGCACAAAAAGCCGGCCACGGCCAGGCTCTCGTACAACAGGCCGTGAACTCGCGCCGTCAGCACGTCGTTGAAATAGATCATGACATTTCGGCAGAGGATTACGTGGAAGTCGTTAAAAGATCCGTCCGTCACCAGATTGTGCTGGGCGAAGACGACGTTCTCGCTCAGGGAATGCTGGAAGATGACGTGGTCGTACCCGGCGGTGTAATACTCCGAGAACGAACCGGTGCCGCCGGCTTGAAGGTAATTGCCCGTGTACTCTCGCAAGAGAGACAGGGGGAAGATGCCGCTTTTCGCTTGGGCTAGAACTCCCTCGTTCATGTCGGTGGCGTAGATCCGGCACTTGGAGTAAAGCCCTTCTTCCCGGAGCAAGATGGCCATGGAATAGACCTCTTCTCCCGTTGAACAGCCCACGTGCCAAAGCCGGATGAACGCCTGGTTGCGCAATTCCGGCACCACCCGAGCCCGGAACGCGCGATAAAAATCTGGATCGCGGAACATTGAGGTCACGTTGATCGTGATCTTCAACAAAAAGCGTTCCATGACCGTTGGATCGTGGAGGAGCTTCGCCTGCAGCTCGGTGATACCGTGAGCCTTTTCCTCATCGACGCATTGCCGGATCCGGCGCTGGATAGAAGAGTAGGCGTAATCGCGGAAGTCGAACCCATAGCGGCGAAACACCGCTTCCAGGAGAAGTTGGATCTCCAGGGTCTCGAGGTCGTCAACGTTCGCGGATAAGCTCATGGTTCAAGTGAAGACGGAGTCGTGAGTGGTGAGTGGTAAGACATCGCCTTGGGACCCCTGACCGTGGCG
>Ga0207128_1038_pt1 | contig 11445 bp, 11 predicted proteins | sample Alteio_BWMinHeat_18_FD_153522 | JGI IMG/M metagenome (GOLD analysis project Ga0207128, IMG submission 153522) | Enriched cells from forest soil in Barre Woods Harvard Forest LTER site, Petersham, Massachusetts, United States -... | ecosystem: Environmental > Terrestrial > Soil > Temperate forest >... | reverse complement strand
TGTACATGGAGCAAGCCGGCCAGGGAAATGCCAGCCTTCTTTCCGTCACCGTCCACATGCTTTCGCGCGACGGCGTGCCGCCGACCGACGAATACTTCCTTTCCTTTTGCAGCCAAGTTTTCGTCGACTTGCGCGGGTATTTGATGGCTCAAACGATCGGGCCGGATGATACCGTTTCTTGAAAAATCTGGTTGACAATTCGCGGTTCCCGACCTTAAGATATTCACCAAAAGCTTACCGGCTCCACTAATTGGTTTCATCCATTCTTTCGGAAAAATGGGAGAAGAACATGCCCTGCCGCCTTGCCATTTTATTGTCCGTCTTGATGGTCTCGCCGGCCTTTGGCCAAAGGATCATCTCTAACAACCAAACGAGCAGGAATCAGCTCACCGTGGATGATGTCATGGAAAAAGACGGGGTGATCCTGTCTCTCAAGCACACTAGCAGCGGAAAGATGAAAATGAAGCTCCAGGCGGACGATAGCCAAGAGTACACGTTGGATTGGAAGACCCTGATTTATAAGCTCACGGATCGGAACCGAAAGATTTACAAAGAACAAGACAAGTTGGGCGATATTGTCGGCGACGTCAACAAGCTCAAGCAGCGCGTGAAACAGATTCCAGATCACGAGATCGAGTTATTGGCTCACTCTTGGACCGATATTTGGAGCAGTGGCGTCTATAGGGCCGGTAATCGTGTCTGGAGGGATGTATACGTCAATAATCATATAAACAGGAATGCCTTGGAGAAACTTTCTAAAGCGCAAATGGATTACTGGCGCGACGAAGAGGACCGGCAAAATATGTACGGCCCTTCGGTGAGGCTCGTTCCCCAAATGACCGCTTTGGTGGTGGTCGACAAAGGCCAAGACGTCACATATGCCGTCTTGGTGACCGGCAAGAAAGAACCCCCGAAGAAGGAAAAGACGGTGGAATCGCCGGGCCAGGAGCGAGAAGTCGAAGCCGGCAGGAAATTGAAGTACGCCAAACAAACGCTCAAGGATGCTGAAGCTGCCAAGGGAGACGATCGCGAGCATCTCTTGGAGCTAGCCCAAAAGAAACTGCAAGAAGTAGTCGACAAGTACGAGGGCAGCAAAGCCGCAAAGGAAGCCCAGGATTTGCTGGACAAGAAGTAGGCCTTGCCGGTTTACATTTCGCGCCTTGGCGAGCCCGGTTGCGTTAGCGCCGGGAGAACTCGGGGCGCTAACGCAACCCCGCTCGCCGACGCGGGAAACCCTCGCCATACAGCGGACGCGAAACGTAAACCTTCTGCCTTTCATTTCTTCCCCAAAAATCCGCTTCGCGCTTTTCCAATCCCCGCGTATGATGCACGTTCCGCCGTCGGCTCCGCGGAGAGTACGCGCATGCCTCACGACAGGGACGTCCAGGTTCACCTGTTGCCGGATTTGGCGCCTCCAGGCCGTCTGGCCGGCGGTCTGGCCGTGGTCATCGACGTGCTTCGCTCGACGACGACGATGATACACGCGTTGGCGTCCGGCTGTACGGCCGTGCGGCCTTGCTTGGAAGTGGAGGAAGCGCGCCAGCTGGCCGACCAGATGCGGGCCGGGCGTGTGTTGCTGGGGGGCGAGCGGGGCGGACTGCCTTTGCCCGGCTTCGACCTCGGTAATTCCCCAGGCGAATATACGGCCAAGGCTTGCTGCGGCACCACTCTTGTCCTGACGACGACCAACGGCACCCGCGCCTGTTATCGCGCCGCCGAGGCCGATCGCGTCCTGATCGCCGGCTTCGTCAACTATAGCGCCGTCTGCGAACAGTTGCGACAGGACGACCGGCCGGTTCATCTGATTTGCTCCGGCACGGACGGAGAGGTCGCCCTGGAGGACACGTTGCTGGCCGGTGCGTTTGTCGATTTTCTTTGCGAGGTATGGGAGGTGCGGCTCAACGACGGCGCCCGGCTGGCCTGGGATTGTTTTGAGAATCACGGCCAGGTGTTGCTGGGGGCGCTCCAGATCGGCAAAGGCGGAATGCACTTGCGACGATTGGGTCTAGGGGAGGATATCCAGGCCGCCGCTCAGGTGGATCAGTTCAATTTGGTCCCGGAGTTGCGCCGCGATCCCCTGCGCATCGAAGTCGGCGCCGTCGGCATCGTCCAAAGCCGCTGGCCGAAACTAAAATGAGGGAGGGGTGCTGAGTGAGTGGTGGAGTGGTGAGTACTTTGCCAAATTCAAAGGCGTGTTGGCAAAGTACTAATTGACGTAAGTCCTTGTGAATAGAGGAGATGCTTGAGTACTTTGCCACTTTGCCAAGGTCTTACGCTCTCTGATTTATTGTTGAGCCAGAGCTTTCGTGGTTTGAAACTTCGGTTTGGATAAAAGGACTCTGTCATGGACATGGAAAAGTTAGTCGCCCTGTGCCGCCGTCGTGGTTTCATCTTCCAATCCAGCGAGATTTACGGCGGCATCAACGGTTTCTGGGATTACGGCCCGCTCGGTGTTGAGCTGAAGCGCAACATCAAGGAAGTCTGGTGGCAAGACATGCTGCGCAATCCGCCGCCGGGCCCGGATGGCCAAGAAATCAGCATGGTCGGCGTCGATTGCGCTCTCATTATGAATCCGAGGGTGTGGGAGGCGAGCGGGCATGTCGGTGGCTTCACTGATCCTATGGTTGATTGTAAGGAATCGAAAAAACGGTATCGAGCCGACCAGCTCATGGTGATTCATCCAGCCCACGCAGACCATGAAAAGGGAAGCGATTCTGCCTTTAACCGCCTCTGGGCTTTCATCAAAGAAGATCAGGATTCGTACAAATTGGCCCTCAAGAAAACTGAGAAGTTTGCGAAAAAGCTTGGTGCTAAAATGCCAGAGCCATTGCCCATTTTCCCATTGCTGTCGGTCCTGGAGCATGAGGATCAACTGGGACATGTCGTCGGTCCAGATACAGACGAAGCTGGAACCTTGACGAAGCCTCGCAAATTCAACTTAATGCTCAAGACATTTATTGGTGCCGTCGAAGATGAGTCGGGCGTTGCCTACCTGCGCCCCGAAACCGCTCAAGGCATCTTCGTCAACTTCCACAACGTCCTCGATAGCACGCGGCTCAAGCTGCCATTCGGAATCGCTCAAGTCGGCAAGGCGTTCCGCAACGAGATCAACCCGCGCAATTACACCTTCCGCAGCCGCGAGTTCGAGCAGATGGAGATCGAGTTCTTCTGCCATCCGGACGAATCGACGAAGTGGTACCAGTACTGGCGCGACGTTCGCATCCGCTGGTACAGCCAGCTGGGGATCAAGTCCGAGAAGCTCCGGCCGCGCGAGCAGTCCGTGGAAGAGCGCGCTCACTACTCCGTGGGCACCACGGACATCGAATACCTGTTTCCGTTTTCCGATGAGCCACAGGAGCTGGAGGGCGTGGCCCATCGGAGTGATTACGATTTAAAGCAACATGCTCAGCATAGCGGCAAGGACTTGAGTTATTTCGACGACGAAGCCTGGGAGCGCGACAAGGATAAGTTCCCCGATCCCAAGAAGGCGCAGGAGGCCAAGTCCGGACCGCCGTATCGGTTTCTGCCGCACGTCATCGAGCCGTCAGCGGGCGCCGACCGCTTCGCTTTGGCGGTATTGTGCGAAGCCTACACCGAAGATCAGATTCCGGACGAAAAAGGGGTTCCCCAGACACGAGTGGTGATGAAAATTCATCCCCGGCTGGCACCAATCAAAGCCGCGATTTTCCCGTTGGTCAAGAAGGATGGCATGCCGGAAAAGGCTCAAGCGCTTTATCGCGATCTCAAGAAACAATTCAATGTCTTTTACGACGACAAAGGCGCCGTCGGCCGGCGCTATCGCCGCCAGGATGAGGCTGGCACTCCCTTCTGCATCACGATCGACGGCCAGACCTTGCAAGACGACACCGTCACCATCCGCGACCGCGACACGACGAAACAGTCGCGAGTGGCGATGAAGCAAGTGGTGGAGGAGTTGCGGAAAAAACTAGAGCCACAAACCTAGCCCGAAGCGCCAGCAAGGGAAATAAACGCCAGACATTACCCCTTGCTAGCGCTGCGGGCTATAAGGCGCCGCACTGCGCCCGCCACCGCAGCCAGTGATCGACTAACACCAACGCCATCATCGCCTCGCCCATCGGGACAAACCGAGGAAGCAAACAGGGATCGTGCCGGCCCTTGGTGATGATTTGGGTCGGCTCACCAGAGCGCGTAACGGTTTTCTGTGGCTGGGGGAGGCTGCTGGTGGGCTTGATCGCGACGCGGCAGACAATCGGCTCCCCGCTGCTGATGCCGCCGAGCATGCCGCCGTGTCGGTTCGTTTCAGTGCCGATCTGGCCTTCTTTGGGAATGAAAGGATCGTTATTCTCACTGCCCCGTGCGGTGGCCACGCGGAAACCGGCGCCGTATTCAAAGGCGAGGACCGCCGGCAGTGACAAGAGCCCTTTGGCCAAATCCGCTTTGAGCTTATCGAAGACCGGCTCGCCCAGGCCGGGCGGTACCCCCGTCGCCACCAGCTCGCAAATGCCGCCGATGGAATCCTGGTCCTTGCGGACCTGCTCGATCAGGGCGATCATGCGTTGGGCGGCGGCCGGATCGGGACAGCGCACCGGATTCGCCTCGATTTGCTCGAGTGTGACTTCATTCGGCTCGGGAATATCCGCCGATACATCGCCGACCTGTTTCACATATCCCAGGACTTGGATGCCTTGCTGCGCGAGCAATTTCTTGGCGATGGCGGCCGCCGCCACCCGGCACAGAGTTTCTCTGGCGCTGGAACGACCCCCGCCTCGGTAATCGCGAAAGCCGAACTTGGCATCGAACGTGAAATCAGCATGGCCCGGCCGATACTTGTCCATGATGTCCGTGTAGTCCTGGCTGCGCTGATCTTCGTTGCGAAAGAGAATCCCGATCGGCGTACCGTCCGTTTTGCCTTCGAAGACTCCGGACCAGATTTCCGGGACGTCCGGCTCCTGGCGCTGGGTGACAATTTTGGACTGGCCGGGGCGGCGGCGGCGCAAGTCCGGCATCAAATCGTCCACGCTCAGCGGCAAGCCGGGCGGGCAGCCGTCCACGATCAGCAGATACCCCGGACCATGGCTGACGCCCGCCGTCGTGATCCGAAACAGCTCCCCGAAGGAATTTCCTGGCATAACGCTAGTCCACGAAACCGTAAAAAGGTCAAAACTCATTATAGCATTCGATCCTTTCGCACAGCCAGAAGGGAGCATTCAACGTTTCCGACAGTGTTTCATTTTCCCGGTCCCCCGTTTTCACCCTACGGCCCTGGCCGTTTCGTTTAACCCGGAGCCAACGGCGACGGCGTCACAAGAAGTGGTGGCGTTGCTCCTTATCCGTCGCGGTTGGCTCCTGGTTAAACGAAGGCGATCCGGTAGGCGCCCCTCTAGCGCAAAAAGTTTGAATATGCCGTCCATGCCTGTTAAAAGGATAGGAGTATGAAATCAAAGCCGCTTCCCACGAGCGCGACCGAGGATTATGGTAATTGGTCAAGGAGTTGTCTCATGCGTTTCGCGGTTGTATTCATGCTGGGGATTTCGGGGTTGATCATGATTTCCGCCGGCTGGGCGCAACAGAACAAGCCGCCACCGGCGCGTTATGGCATTGAAGCCGACTTGGATAACTATCCGCAAGCTGAGCCCAAGGCGGCTCTGGAGTCGGTCCTCAAGGCCATTGACAAGAAAAAAATCGATTATCTCCTGGCTCAACTAAGCGATCCTAAATGGGTCGATAGTTGGGTTCAAAAGGTTTACGGCGGGAAATTCGAGGACATGGTCAAGGAGACGACCACGAAGTTGGCCAGCGATCCCACGGAGGTGGAGGAACTGCGGCGGTTTTTGCGGGAAGGGACCTGGGAAGCAAACGATTCCGACGCTCGAGCGACTCTCAAGGATATTCCCGACCGCCAGGTGTCTTTACGCAAGGTTGAAGGTCGCTGGTACCTGGAAAATCAAAAGAAGCCCGACAAGGGAAAGTGAGCCAGTAGGCCAGACACTCTTGTCTGGCCAGACATAGTGTGTCTGGCCCACCCATTCAGAGAGGAGACCCATGCCTGAGACGATGATTGACCTCCGAAGCGATACGGTAACCCGGCCGACCACCGCTATGCGAGCGGCCATACAGGCCGCCGACGTCGGCGATGATGTTTTCGGCGAGGATCCGACCGTCAATCGCCTCCAGGAGAAAGTGGCAGGCTTGCTTGGAAAGGAAGCGGCTTTGTTCGTCCCCTCGGGCACCATGTCCAACCAGATTTGCGTGAAGGCCCACACTCAGCCGGGCGACGAGCTCCTTTGCGAGGCAAGTTGTCACATTTACGTCAACGAGGCTGGCGGCCCAGCCGCGCTTAGCGGCGTTACCTGCCGGACCATTGAGGGCGACTACGGCATCCTCGACCTCAGCGAGCTCGAGGATAAGATTCGCCCGGTCAATGACCATCAAGTCCGGACTCGACTGGTAGCTTTGGAAAATACGCACAATCGGGGCGGCGGCCGCATCTTTCCTCTGGAAAAAATCGCCGCCGTCAGCTCTTGGGCTCGCGGCCAGGGCCTGCTCATGCACTTGGACGGCGCTCGACTATGGAATGCGATCGTCGCCGCCGGCATTCCAGGCCTCGAATGGGCCAAGCATTTTGACAGCGTGTCGGTATGCTTTAGCAAAGGCTTGGGCGCGCCGATCGGCTCAGCGTTAGCCGGCTCAGGCGAATTCGTCACGAGGGCCAAGCGCATCCGCAAGATGTTTGGCGGCGGCATGCGTCAAGCGGGGATGGCCGCCGCCGGGGCTTTATTCGCTCTGGAACATCACCTCGATCGCTTGGCCGAAGATCATCGCCATGCTCAGGTCATCGCCCAGGCGGTCGCCGATACGCCCGGACTGTTGCTCGATCCACCGGAGGTGGAGACCAACCTGGTCTTTTTTGAGGTTGATCCCGACTTAGGAAGCGCCCAAGACGTGGCGACGGCCTTGAAGCAACGCGGGGTCCTGGTTCATCTGCCCGGTCCGCAGACGATCCGGGCCTGTACCCATCTGGACGTTTCGCCCGCCCAAGCTGAGCGCGCTGCTGAAATCATCCGCCAGGCCGTTCACCAGCTCGTCCCGGCCGGCGAGCGGGGAGCGTGAACGGCTTGGCTCCGAGAGACATACCGAGTCATTTACAAGTCCCGCTTCCAAGGGTTTGACATCGCCCGCAGTGCGTGGTTTGTTTTTCCTCCTGGGTTCCTTTTCTTCGCCCATTTCCATGGGAAAACCTAAGATAAGAGATTAGATTCATCCGCATTCATCCCTCTTTTCACAGGATCATGACCCATGACCACCGTCACTTTTGCCTGTCCGGACTGTCGGACGAACCTGAAAACATCTCGCCGAATCACTCCCGACCGGGACGTTCGATGTCCCACGTGCGGGACGGTTTTCCCGGCTCCTCCCGAGACCAATTCGGATTTGCTCGAATTTGACGAAGAGAAAACCGATCTGCCCGCCCAGGGGATTGGAAATGGGTCCGAGCCGGGTCCTCGGCTTCCCTGTAGGGATGAGCGGACCGTAAAGCATAGTCTTGGAAGCACGGCTCGGCGAACCCGCGGATTAATCCTTGGAAGTGCCATGATTGTCATTGTGTTCACGGCCGCCACCGCCTACTTCGCTTGGTCGGCCATTGTGAACCGTGGCCACAACGCCGGCACCGGACGCGAAGATCCGCTGGCCTACGTTCCGGTCGACAGCACCCTGGTAGTTGGCGTCAACCTCGGGGAGTTGGCCGACCAGCCGGACTGGCGGCAGCAAATTGAAAAAGGGCTTCGCAATCTGAATCCTAGTCCCGGTTTTCTGGATGATTGTAAGACAAACACCGGCATTGAGTTTACGGAGTTATTTGACCAGGTAATCCTGGCTTATAAGCTCGATGGTCTGAATCAGAGCGAGTTACCTCATACCACGCTAATTGCCCGAAGCAAGATCCCCTTCAATCAAAACAAGATTCGCGACTCCGAAACGGAGATGTATCCCGAGATTGTCGAGGGCAAGTTCTATTACAAGAGGAATGTCGGCGAGATATCGGATTTGAACTATCTCTTCATGCCTTCGAACCGCATCCTGATCCTCAGCAATCTGCCGCAATACGACTTCGAGCCACTCGTGGAAGGGGATGGCACGGAGCCGCTCCTATCTACCGAGATGGTAACGATGATTCGTAGCTTGCAAAGCGATCCGTTGTGGGGGGCAGTGCCATTCAGCGAGGTGATGCGTCAAAGTTTACACCGGGATTCTCAGGCCATTGTCAAAAAGACTCCCGAATTCGCCCAAGTGCTCGAGACGCTGAGTCAGGCCCGCGCGGCCAGTGCCAAAGGACGATGGGAGGAGGGTAAGTTCTCTTTGACGATGAACTTGGTTTGCCCGGACGAGACGGCCGCCGGGAAAGCTTCGAGCAGTTTGCAATCTTTTTGGACCCAGCATGCCAAAGGGTGGGCGGGGCTGCTGCCCGGGCTTGTCAAGGATGATCAAGGCTTTATTCAGGAGATCATAACGCAAGCCAAGTTTAGCCACGAGGGCGCCGAGGCTCGGCTGAGCGCGCGGTTCACTCCGCCACCGCACGAGGCTTTAGCGAAGTGGATTCCGCGATTGGCCTGGATTGCCCGGGCCCGCTCAGAACAGCGCGGCCAACCGGGCTTGCCACCAGGAAGAATGCCTCCAGGTGGAATGCCTCCAGGCAGGGGAAGACCCGGCGGGCCCAATCGACCCCCGACAAAAGTATGAGAGTTGGTGAGTGGTGAGTAAGTGAGTGGTGAGTGGTAAGAAGTCGCTTGCGACCACTCACCACTCACCTTACTCACCACTCACTCTTTTTGGGAGTATGGGAATGGCGGAGGCGTGTCCATTTTCACTGACCATTCCCAGCGAGTTGCGTCTGCTGCCCGTGGCTCGTCTGTTTGTCGAGGCAGTGTGTCAGTCCGGGGGCTTGGACCCGGCGGCCGTCAATGCGGTTGTTTTGGCCGTCAATGAAGCCATCAGCAACGTAATCCGCCATGCACATCGGGACCGTCCGTCCATCCCGCTGCACGTGAAATGTCGACTCCTATCCGAGGGGATCGAAGTGCAAATCTTCGATGAAGGACCCGCTTTTGATTTGGCGACTGTTCCCCACCTCGATCCCGGCGAAGTTCGCGTCGGCGGTCGAGGGGTTTACTTAATGCGTCAGCTCATGGACGATCTGATCTGCGAACGGCGCCCTGAAGGGGGCAACACTCTCCGCATGGTCAAACGCGGCCCGCGGAGTCCTTCTTAGAAGGTGTGGTTATTACCCTAAACTTCTGAACTCTCCGCGTAAGACGGATTTCAAATCCATCCTACAGCCCGAGACTTCGGAAACTTTATGACAATCGCGCTTATCGAAGTGTCACGTATCACAATCCCAAAACTTTTTCCGAACGGGTTTCTGCTCGCAGGCCGCCTTCGCGCCGGCCGAATTGCCTAAACCTTCACGGAGCAGGCGACGATAGTAGACATTAGACGGCGGGAGTGAGCAACTGAACAGTAACTCCCGCGGAAAAGTCATTGGTAACTTGCCCGGCTTAACCCGCACACGTCATAGCCGCCGGGCGGGTTGATTCTACCCGACCTCCATCCATAAGATGAAAGAACCTGTCGGGCCGCGACCCTCCGCGTCATGTCCGGTCTCGGTCGTCAGGGGGAGAAGACCCATGCATGTCCACGGCCCCAACGTTTTGCAAGGTCCGCTGAGTCGGCGTCGCATCTGGTGGATTTCCTCGGATGACGATATCATGGAAGCGATGCCGACTTTGCCATCAAGCCAGAATCCAACAACTCCGAACCATCCTATCAAGGAACGCCCGGCCGCCGATGCGCCGGTGCGAACCGAGCTGGTCGAGCGCATTCGCCGCGAGATCGCCGAAGGCACCTATGACACTCCCGAGAAATGGGACGCTGCCCTGGCCAAGCTCTCGAAACGGCTGGAAGAGGGTTAGAACTTCACCTGGCAGTCTCGTAGGGTGGGCCGAGTCTTCGAGGCCCACCATCCAGACTACTCCCTTCCATTCCCGATTGGCAAGTCGGTTCTCCAACCTATAATGGAAATAAGAATGATTATTGAAAACGGCATGTAGGATTCACCACTCAAGAGTGAGTGGGCCACACACTCTTGTGTGGCAAATCGGGGAGGTTTGGCCGTGCAGTTGCCCGCCGTCGAAGTGTCGCACAGTCCCGAGAGCAAGTTTCGGGAATATCTGGCCAGCCGGCCCAAGCCGCAGCGCTACACCGACCAGCAACGCGACATGGTCAGCTTCATCTTTGCCCAGCACAACCATTTCGACGCCGAGCAGCTCATCGACGAAATGAAGAAGGCTGGCTTCCGCGTCAGCCGGGCCACGGTGTACCGGACGCTATCGAAGCTGGTGGACGCGGGTCTGCTGCGCCGGCTGGAGCTCGGACCGCGAATGTTCTACGAGCACGATTACGGCTACCCGGCGCATGAACACCTGGTCTGTCAGCAGTGCGGCAAAGTCATCGAGTTCCAGGATGAAACCATCAGCTCGGTCATTCACGACGTCTGCCAGCAGCATCATTTCCAGACCAACGGGCACACGTTCATCGTCCGCGGCATCTGCACCGACTGCAATCGCGCCCGCGTCACCAAACGGCGGCTGGATTTGGTTTAGGCTATAAAACTTCAAATCCTTTCCGACTCCCGCGGAATTCCGCGAAGCTATCAAAGCGCTTATTCCAGTCGTCAAAAGCTAATCGGCGAGTTCTTTGCTGACCTCGCCTTCGTGCCAAGGCAAGCACTTGGCGCGCTGCCAAAAAAGCAAGGACGTCAAGCATTTTTTCAGCGAACGACCACTGCGCGCCAAGCCAGGGAAATGGCAAGGAGTGCGAAATTCCTCGGGAAAACTCTAGGGTTTTCGGCTTTTGGCCAAGAGATTGGCGCGCTGCGGTCGGGCGACCTGCGGCAATAACAGCTAATGACAAAAGGAGGAGGCGATCGGTCTTGCCGTGCGAAACTCGCTGGAAGTCGGAAATCTTGGTGGCGCAAGTCCCTGCCAAGGGAACGAGGTGATTTGGCAGGGACTTGGGCCGGGCCGTAACATGTTCTGCCACAGGAACTTACATTTCGACATCCGGCAGATTCTGCAAGTCCCTGCCAAGCTCTTTCCCCCTCAGGGAAGAGATCGGCGAACGGACCGAAATTGATCCACCCTTCGGGCAGCCCTTGTTGATCCCATAACTGGATGTTCCTTCGCTGGTTCCCAAACTCCGGTTTGGGAATGCACCCGCGCGGGGAGCATTGTCAATAGTAAAAAGATTCCCGACCCACTCCCGACCCCTTTTTTCCACCGATCCAATTCCGGGGTATCCACAGCGAAATCAGCCCGAGTAAGCAGATACCGCCAACAAGGCGGAGCAGCAGCTTCAGACAGCCCTCTGTCAGCCACGGCCGCCTCATCCACCCCTCCACTTGTGCCG